>Ga0193733_1000148_pt1 | contig 24799 bp, 25 predicted proteins | sample U1s2metaG_FD_145076 | JGI IMG/M metagenome (GOLD analysis project Ga0193733, IMG submission 145076) | Soil microbial communities from a riparian zone of the East river system, Colorado, United States - U1s2 | ecosystem: Environmental > Terrestrial > Soil > Riparian zone | place: USA: East River...
CAGCAGCGTATTGATCGCCGATGGCCGCCTGGGGCATCCCGGCGATCAATACGCTGCTGCTTCTCTCATCGGGTGTTACGGTCACGATCGCCCACTGGGCGCTGAAGGAAGGGAAGCGCGCACAGCTCGCGCTCTTCATGTTCTTCACGGTAGCGCTAGGTGTCACCTTCCTTTTTTTCCAGGCCTATGAATACGGCCACGCCTATTCCGATCTCAACCTGAAGCTCTCGACCGGGATCTACGGGTCGACGTTCTTCATGCTCACCGGCTTCCACGGATTCCACGTGACCCTCGGCACGCTCATGCTGAGCGTGATTCTCGCCCGTTGTCTCGCCGGTCACTTCAAGCCCGAAAACCATTTCGCGTTCGAAGCGGTCGCGTGGTACTGGCACTTCGTCGACGTCGTGTGGCTGGGCCTGTTCATTTTCGTGTACTGGCTATAGGCGGGCCTCCACGCGGGCGTTTCTTGCCTCAGCTGATCTTGCCCGGAATGAGGCCGAAGTAATAGCCGGCCATGAGCAACAGGAACAGCGTCAGCGACAATCCGACGCGCAGCGCGAGCGCCTTCACCGTGCGCTTGGACTGGCCGCGGTCGGTCACCAGAAAAACCAGCGCCGAGCCCAGGCTCGCCAGGATGGCGACGAACAAGAGGATGACGACGATTTTCACGGCGCGGCGGCGGGAACCTTCTGCGCCGAGTGTACTCCTCGTGAAATCATGACGGGAATCCGCATCGGTGGACGAGCATTCCGTCCGGGGGTCGCATCGAGCATCGCGGCGGCGGTTTTCATCGCGCTCGCCATTTCGCTCGGCAACTGGCAGACGCGGCGCGCGGAGGAAAAACTCGAGCTCGGCCGCCGGCTCGACGAAGCGGCCAAGGGTCCGGTGCTTTCGGTGCCTCCGGTGCGACTGGATGCGTCCGCCTTCGATCGCCGGCGCGTCAGCGCGCGCGGCCGTTTCGTCGCGCGCGCCGCGCTCCTCCTCGACAACAAGGTGCTGCACGGTGCTGCCGGCTATCACGTGCTGACACCGCTGAAGCTCGAAGGCGGCGAGCTCCACGTCCTCGTCAACCGCGGCTGGATCGCGGCCGGCGAGCGCTCCAGGCTGCCCGCGGTCCCGACGCCAGAGACTCTGCAGACGATCGAGGGCATCGCGGTGACGCCGAGCCGGCGCTTCATCGAGCTCGCTCCCGAAGGGGCTTCGGGTCCTTTGCGCCAGAACCTGGTGCCGGAGCGGGAGGAGAAGCGGCTCGGGCTCGGGCTTCAGCCGTTCGTGATCGAGCAGACGAGCGACGCTCAGGACGGCCTCGCGCGCGAATGGGAACGTCCCGATACCGGCGTGGATCGGCACCGCAGCTACGCGCTGCAGTGGTATTCGTTTGCGGCGCTTGCCGCCGTCCTCTATGTCGCTCTCAGCTTCAAGCGAGCCGATTCCGGGCGCAACTGAGGACCGGCGTCGCGGCAGGCGCATCGCGTTTGCCATCCTTGCGCTTTGCGCAGCGCCCACGGTCGCAGCCTGGCTCGCCTACTTCGTATGGCAGCCGCAGTCGCGGCTGAATTACGGCGAGCTGATCGAAGCCCGCCCCATCTCCGACCCCGAACTTCGGCGCTTGGACGGCGGCGCGTTCCGGCTCTCGCAATTGCGCGGCAGATGGGTGCTGCTGCAAATCGATTCCGGCGCCTGCGCCGAAGATTGCGGAAAAAAACTCCTTTACATGCGCCAGGTGCGCCTCGCGCAAGGGAAGGACGCACAACGCATCGAACGCGTCTGGCTCCTCGCCGATGCGGCAATCCCCGATGCCGGGCTGCTGCGCGATCACGATGGAATCCGCGCAGTACGCGCGCCAGGCCCGTTCCTTGCGGAATTTCCGGCTTCGCACAGCGTGACCGATCACATCTATGTCGTAGATCCTCTGGGCAACCTGATGCTGCGATTTCCCGGCGACCCAGACGTGCAGCGGATGACGAAGGACCTAGCGCGCCTGCTGGAGGTGTCGCGGGTCGGGTAAGACGGCCCAACGGAGCGTGTTAAGATTTCCGACATGCAAATCGCCTCGACACTCGCCGGCTTCCGCCTGCGCCAGTTCCTGAGCCTCACCAAGCCGCGCGTGGTGTCGTTGATCGTGTTCTGCGCGGTCATCGGCATGTTCCTCGCCGTTCCGGGCATGGTGCCGCCCAAGCTTCTGCTCGCCGCGACCATCGGTATCTGGCTCGTGGCAGGCGCGGCCGCGGCGGTGAACTGCCTGGTCGAGCAGAGGATCGACGCGGTCATGACGCGCACTCGGGAGAGGCCGCTGCCCCGCGGGGAGCTCACGTCGCTTCAGACGCTTGCGTTCGCCGGCGCAGTCGGCGGCACCGGACTGTGGATGCTGTACGCCCTCGTCAATCCGCTCACCATGTGGCTCACCTTCGGCACGTTCATCGGCTACGCCGTGGTCTATACCGTGTTGCTCAAGCCCATGACCCCGCAGAACATCGTGATCGGCGGAGCCTCCGGGGCGATGCCGCCGGTGCTCGGCTGGGCCGCCGCCACCGGTGACGTTGCCCCTGAAGCACTGCTTCTGTTCCTGATCATTTTCGCCTGGACCCCGCCGCATTTCTGGGCGCTCGCGCTTTATCGCACCGAGGATTTCGCCAAGGCCGGGCTGCCCATGCTGCCGGTCACGCACGGGCACCGCTTCACTCGGCTGTACGTGCTGCTCTACACGCTGATTCTGTTCGCCTCGGCGCTGCTCCCTTTCGCCTACGGCATGAGCGGCTGGATCTATCTCGCAGCCGCGGTCGCTCTGAACGGAATATTCCTGGGTTACGCAGTGCGCCTTTACGCGAACTACAGCGATGCGCTCGCACGGCGCACCTTCCGCTATTCGATCGCGTATCTCGCGGCGCTCTTCGCCGCGCTGCTCGTCGATCATCATCTTTTCGCGTGAGCGCTGACCTGCGCACATGGGTCGGGCTTGTCTTCGCCGCATTCACGCTCGCCGGCTGCAGCGGATCGCGCCCCTCGTTCAAGAATACGGATGTCACGGGTGCCGATTACGGCAGGGATTTTGCGCTCACCGACCACACGGGCAAGGCGCGCACTCTTGCCGATTTCCGCGGCAAGGCGGTGGTGATGTTCTTCGGCTATACGCGTTGCCCCGACGTATGTCCCACGACACTTGCCGAGCTCAAAGCGGTAAAGGATCAACTCGGTGAGGACGGGAAGCGGCTGCAGGTGCTCTTCGTCACCGTCGACCCGGAGCGCGACACGCAAAGTCTTCTCGCGAACTACGTTCCGGCGTTCGACCCCAGCTTTCTCGGGCTCTACGGCGATACCGCCGCGACCGCCAGGGTCGCAAAAGACTTCAGGGTGTTCTATCAGAAGTCGCCGGGAAAGGCACCGGACGGCTATACCGTGGATCACACCGCGGGCAGCTACGTGTTCGATCCGCAAGGGCGGCTTCGCCTGTTCGTGCGCCACGGCAACGCAGCCAACCTCGCAGCCGATGTCCGGATCCTGTTGAACGCGTCCCGCTGAAATCGAGCCGCCGGTCTCATCCAGGCGGAGCCGAGAGTGAAATAAGTTGTATCCTTAGGTGCCTAACCGGAGTCAGGGTGCCCCGGAAGCGATGAAAATCCTCGTCGTCGACGATTCCCCCACGATCCGAGCCGCGCTCAAGGGCCTGCTCGAGCGCATGGGCCACACGGTGGTCGAGGCGAATGACGGCAAGGAGGCTCTGCAGATGTACCGGCAGGACCGGCCGGGCCTCGTGCTCATCGACGTCGTGATGCCGGTCATGGACGGATACGAATCCGCGCAGCACATGCGCGAGACCAGCGCCGACGAGTGGGTGCCGATCATTTTCCTGAGCTCGAAGGAAGCCGATCAGGACCTGGATCGCGCCATCGAGGCGGGCGGCGACGACTACCTCGTAAAGCCGGTGAGCTTCGTCGTGCTGAACGCGAAAATCCGGGCGCTGCAGCGACTCGAATCCATGCGCACCAAGCAGCTCGAGATGTCGCGCGACCTCGCTTCGGCCAACCGCGAGCTCGAAAAGCTGTCACGGCAGGACGGGCTGACCGGGATCGCCAACCGGCGCTACTTCGACAGCTACCTGGTGACCGAAGTGCGGCGCGCCGCCCGCGAAAAGACTCCGGTGTCGCTGATTCTCTCGGATGTCGATCACTTCAAGGCCTTCAACGACTGCTACGGCCACCAGGCGGGCGACGATTGCCTGCGACGGGTGGCGGCGGCGCTGAGCTCCGCGGGTCGGCGTCCGGCCGACCTCGCCGCCCGCTACGGCGGAGAGGAGTTCGCGATAGTCCTGCCGGGGACCGTCCTGGAAGGCGCCGTCGATGTCGCGCAGGCGGTGTCCCGCGTAATCGACGGCCTGGCGATCCCGCACGCGCGCTCGGCAGTCGACCAGACTGTCACCTTGAGCCAGGGAGTCGTCTCGCTCATCCCTGAAAAGGAGAGTGCCTCCGAGGACCTGATCCAGCGCGCGGACCAGGCGCTGTATATGGCCAAGCAGCAGGGCCGGAACCGGTACGTCGTGTTCGGGGGAAAATAAAAAGCCGCGGGCCCGCCGCGGCTTCGTAGGGACCGTCCGGCGGCGTGCTTATGCCGCCGCGATCACGCTTTTCATTTTCCCAAGCGCCTTGGCCTCGATCTGACGGATGCGCTCGGCAGAGACCTTGAACTCGGCGGCAAGCTCGTGCAGCGTTGCCGGGTCCTTTTCCCGCAACCAGCGCGCTTCGATGATGCGGCGGCTGCGCGCATCGAGACTCGCCAGTGCGGCCTCCAGACCGCGCGCCCGCAGAGTTTCGTCTTGCTTCGTCTCGACGATCTCCGAGGGCTCCGGCGAGCGGTCGGCCAGATAGGCGATCGGCGCATACGGCTCGTCCTCGTCGCTTGTCGGCTCCAGTGAAATCTCCTGGCCTGCGAGCCGCATCTCCATCTCGGCAACCTCCTCGGGCTTCACGCGAAGCTGCGTGGCCATGGACCCGATCTGGGTTTGCGTCAACGGGTCGAGCGAGGGCTTCATGCTGCGAAGGTTGAAGAAGAGCTTTCGCTGCGCCTTGGTGGTGGCGACCTTCACCATGCGCCAGTTGCGCAGGACGAACTCGTGGATCTCGGCGCGGATCCAGTGGATCGCGAAGGATACGAGCCGTACCCCGCGTTCCGGATCGAAGCGCTTGACCGCCTTCATCAGGCCGATGTTGCCTTCCTGGATCAAGTCTCCTTGCGGCAGTCCGTAACCCATGTAGCCGCGGGCGATGGCGACCACCAGGCGAAGGTGCGATAGCACCAGCTGGCGCGCCGCTTCGACGTCATTCTCGGATCTGAATTTGCGCGCGAGGTTGCGTTCTTCCTCGAACGAAAGGATCGGAAAACGATTCACGGCCTGGATATAGCTTTCCAGGCTTCCTACGGGTATGGGCAGTGACATTGTGCGAGTCATCTGTTATTTCCTCCTGCGTTCTTGCCAGAGCGGCGATTTTAGCACTCTGGGTTTTAGAGTGCTAAAGGCGGGACCCGGTTCCCGAAATCCGATGCTTTTGAGGGTACTTCCCGAAGCAGGCCCACATTCAGCCTAGTCCCGGTCTGTTTCGAGTAAGTGTCTACTCACTGATAGATAGGCACCCAGCCAACCCAGGGCGACGGCCGCAAGCAGCGCCGAGATCATCTCGTTCGGATTGGGGAATCTCAGGCGGATGTTGGAGCCGTACAAGTAGGCGAGATCCGCCAGATCGCGATTCAGGACCGTGAGCCCGGAAAGCACGATCGCCAAGGCGGCGATCCCTCCGAACAGGCCGAGCAGTGACCCGAGATAGAAAAAGGGTCGGCGGATGTAGGCGTGCGTTGCGCCGATCAGGCGGCACAGCTCGATCTCGTCGCGCTGAGTGAGGATCTGCAGGCGGATGGTGTTGAAGGTCACCGCCACGAGAGCAAGGCCGAGCAATGCCGAGAGCAGGACCACCGCGGTCCGCCCCAGGCGCAACAAGGCATCGAGGCGTCTTACCCACGCCGAATCCGCCTGTACGAAGGCGACTTTCGGGAGCGATTTGAACTCGAGTTCCAGCCGGTCCGCGAGCGCAGGATCGCTTCCAGAAAGCGTGACGACGAACGCATCCGGCAGCGGATTTTGCGGCAGGCTCGCGATCACCTCTTGCATGCCTGCGACGCGATTGAGCTCCGCCAGCGCTGCGTCCCGGGACACGAAACGCACCCCGCTCACGCCGCCGGCGCCTTTCAGCCGTGCCTCGACGGTGGCGATCTCGGCCTTCGCAGCGTCCCTCGCGAGGAACACGGAGAGCTGGGGATCGACCGAGGCGTTGCGCGACAAGGACTCGAAATTGCCCAAGACGCAGTAGACCCCGAACGGGAGCGCGAGCGCGACCCCGATCGCCATCACGTTGAGCGTCGTGGCAAAGGGGGCCCTAGCCAGGCGCGCGAGCGTCTGCGCGAGGCTCAGGCCGTGATGCTGCAGCCAGGCCCTCATTGGAGCTTGCCGTGGTCGAGCGTCAAGACGCGTTTGCGGTACTTGCCGATCAGTTGTCGATCGTGCGTGGCAACCAGCACGGTGACCCCGACCTGATTGAAGGCGCTGAACATCTCCATGATTTCGTCCGCGTAAGCGGCGTCCAGACTGGCGGTGGGTTCATCGGCAAGGAGGATCGCCGGCCGGTTTACCACTGCGCGCGCGACGCACAGTCGCTGCTGCTCGCCGCCCGAGAGCGCCACGGGGTTGGCTTTTTCGCGCTGAAGCAAGCCGACCTTGTCGAGCGCGGCGCGTGCGCGCCGCGCCGCTTCGCGGTAGGGCTGCCCGGTCACGATCAGCGGCAGCATGACGTTGTCGAATACGCTCCTGTCGAAGAGCAGCTTCTGCCCCTGAAACACCAGGCCCAGATTGCGCCGCAGGTAAGGGATCGCCGCCGGGCGCAAGGCCGAGAGGTTCTGGCCATTGACGAGCACCGCGCCGCCGTTGGCGCGCTCGATCGCGGCGATCAGCTTGAGAAGGGTCGTCTTGCCGGCACCGGAGTGGCCGGTGAGGAACAGCATCTCTCCCGGCTCGACCGCGAAGCTGACCAGCCTGAGCGCCTCGAATCCCCCCGGATAGCGCTTGCTGACCTGGCGGAGCGAGATGATGGGCACGCCGCCGGTCAATCGAGAAGCGCCGAAACGAACTCGTCGGCGGCGAACGGGCGCAGATCGTCGACCCCTTCGCCGATGCCCACGAATCTGAGCGGCAGTGGATGCCGCGATCGCGCCAGCGCGATGGCGCACACCACGCCGCCCTTGGCGGTGCCGTCGAGCTTCGTGAGTATCAATCCCGTGAGGCCGAGCGCCTCATCGAACGCCTTGAGCTGACTGAGGGAGTTCTGCCCGGTATTGGCGTCCAGCACGAGCCAAACTTCATGCGGGGCGCCGGTTTCCGCCTTGGCGATGGCGCGCTTGATCTTCTTCGCCTCTTCCATCAGGTGCAGCTGCGTGGGGAGGCGCCCCGCGGTGTCGGCGATCACCACGTCGATTCCGCGCGCGCGCGCCGCGGCGACCGCGTCGAAGACCACTGCTCCGGGATCGCCGCCCGATTGGGCGACGACCGCGACGGAGTTTTTCTCGCCCCAAGCGGCGAGCTGTTCGCGCGCTGCGGCGCGAAAGGTGTCCCCCGCAGCGAGCAGCACCGAGCGGCCTTGATCTTGGAAGTACCTTGCGAGCTTGCCGATCGAAGTCGTCTTTCCCGAGCCGTTGACTCCTGCGAGCATGACGATGCACGGTTTCTTGCCGGACAAATCGAGCGGCCGCTCGAGCGGCGCGAGCAGCTCGACGAGAATGGCCCGCAACGCCGTTTTCAGCTGCGCCGCGGTCCCGCCTTGGCTCGCGCGCTCGCGTAGAGCCGCGAGCAGGAACCGCGTTGCGTCGACGCCGGCATCGCTCGCGAGCAAAGCGGTTTCGATCTCCTCGAACAACGCCGGATCGACGGTTCGGTCGGTGAACAGTCCCGAGAGCCGCGAGCGCGTTTTCGTGAGCCCGTCCCTGAGGCGCGCCGCCCAGGAGCGCTCCCGGCGGGTGTTCTCGGAGGAGAGTTCGAGCATAGGGGAGGAAGGTTTGCAAAGAACCGCTATAGAATAGCTTTGGATTTTATCACTCGTCGCAATGGTTCCCGCACGCGCCGCCTTTCTCGCCCTTGCGCTCGCTTCAGGCGTGCAGGCGAACCCGCGCGAGTTCACCCTGGCGAACGGCTTGCGCCTCATAGTGAAGGAGGACCACCGCGCGCCCACCGTCGTCCATCAGGTATGGTATCGGGCGGGCAGCATGGACGAGTCGCCCGGCACGACCGGTGTCGCACACGTGCTCGAGCACATGATGTTCAAGGGGACCCGGCGCTTCGGTCTGGGCGAGTTCTCGCGGCTCGTCGCGGAGGCAGGCGGGCGCGACAACGCTTTCACTTCCACGGATTTCACCGTCTACCACGAGCAGGTGCACCGCGACCGCCTGCCCCTGGCGATGCAGCTCGAGGCCGATCGCATGGCGAACCTCGTGATCCGTCCAGAGGAGTTCGCGCGTGAGATCAAGGTGGTGATGGAGGAACGTCGGCGCAGTTACGAAGACCGTCCGCGATCGCTTCTCATTGAAAATCTCCTCTCCACGGCCTTCGCCGCGCATCCCTACAAGTGGCCGACGATCGGCTGGATGCAGGACCTGGAAAACATGAGCTGGCGGGATGCCCGGGACTGGTACAAGCATTGGTATGCGCCGAACAACGCCATCGTCGTCGTGGTCGGCGACGTCGAGCCGCAGAAGGTGCTCGCTTGGGCAGGGCGTTATTACGGCGCGCTCGCGCCGAAGGCGATCCCTGCGCGCAAAACGCTCGGCGAACCGGTCCAGCGGGGGCTGAAGCGCGTGATGGTAAAAGCACCCGCTGAACTCCCCTACGTGCGCCTGGGGTACAAGGCGCCGGTGCTGCGCGATATTGCGAAGGACTGGGAGCCGTTCGCGATTTCGCTTCTCGCGGAACTGCTCGGCGGAAGCGACGCGGCGCGCCTCCACCAGGTCCTGGTGCGCGAACGGCGCATCGCCACTTCCGTCGGCGCGGACTACGAAATGGTCTCGCGCGGCCCCGGGATGGTGTTCGTGGAAGCGGCGGCCGCGCAAGGCCGCAGCGGGGCCGAGCTCGAGACCGGGGTGCGCGAAGTCATCGCCGGCATCGCGGCCGACGGGGTCACTGCCGAGGAGTTGAACCGGGCAAGGGTCCAGCTGCTCGCGCAGCTCGTCTACAAGCGCGACTCGTTTTTCGCGCAGGCGCTCGAGCTCGGGGAGCTGGAGTCGTGCGGACTCTCCTTCCGCAACGCCGATCGCATCGCCGGGCGGCTCAAGGAAATCACCGCGGATCAGATCCGGACCGCCGCGGCGCGCTACCTCATCGACGACGGGTTGACGGTGGCCGTGCTCGACCCGCAATCCCTGAATCCGCGTCCGGCAGGCGCTGTCGTTCCGGGAGTGAAACACTGACCATGCGCAGCCGGGCGCTCTGGATATCGATGACCCTCGCTGTCGCCGCGCCTGCGGAGGCGGGAGTGAAGATCGATCACTGGATCGCGGAATCGGGGGCGCGGGTCAACTTCGTCGAAAGCCATGCCCTGCCGATCGTGGATGTCGCGGTCGAGTTTGCGGCAGGCAGCGCCTACGATTCGCGCGAGCAGGCGGGGCTCGCGCGGCTCACGCTCGCCATGCTCAGAGCGGGCTCGTCTCGCTATTCGGAGACCGAGGCGAGCCGCCGCATCGCCGACGCGGGCGCGCAGCTGCAGGAGAACTTCGACTTGGATCGCGCGGGCTTCGCGCTGAGGAGCCTCTCCTCCGAGGCCGAGCGAAAGACGGCGACGCAAACACTCGCCGACATGCTGCAATCGCCGCTGTTCCCGGCCGAGGCCTTCGAGCGCGAGAAAGCGCGCGCCATCGCGAACGCGCGTGAAGCCGAGACACAGCCCGACCGGGTCGCGGAGCGGCGCCTGTATGCGCTCATGTATCCGGCGCACCCCTACGGATTCAGCGAGACTCCGGACACGCTTGCCTCGATCGGCCGCGAGGACGTCGAGCGCCACTATCGCAACTGCTACGGCTCCGCCCGCGCGGTGGTCACGATTGTCGGCGATCTGGACCGCGGCGCAGCCAAGGCGCTCGCCGAGGAGCTGACCTCGCGTCTTTCGAAAGGGACCGATTCCGCGCTGGCTCCGGTCGTGACCCCGCCCGCGGGTGCGATGCTGCGCGTGGCGCACCCGTCCACCCAGAGCCACGTGCTGCTGGGCGTCGCGGCGCTCACCCGAGCCGACCCGGACTACTTTCCGCTTTTCGTCGGCAACTACTCTTTGGGAGGCGGCGGATTCATGTCGCGGCTCTTGAGGGAAATACGCGAGAAGCGCGGCTACGCATATAGCGTCTACAGTTACTTCAGGCCTTACGAGCGCGAGGGACCGTTTCAGGTGGGATTGGAAACGCGGCGCGACCAGGCGCGCGAGGCGCTCGAGCTGGCGCGCTCGGTCGTGGCCGAATTCGCGATGCACGGTCCCACCGAAGCGGAGCTGAAAGCCGCAAAAAAGAGCCTCGTCGGCGGGTTTCCCCTTCGCATCGATACCAACCGCAAGATCCTCGACCAGATCGCCGTGATCGGTTTCTACAGGCTGCCGCTCGACTGGCTCGACGAATTTCCGGCCCGCGTGCAGGGGGTGACCCTCGCGCAGGTCAAGAGCGCCTTTGCGCGGCGCATCGCTCCCGAAAAGCTCTCGATCGTCGTCGTCGGTGCGCCGGACTAGACCCAATACCGTCCGGATCATCGGCGGTCTCTGGCGCAGCCGCATCCTCGAATTCCCCGATGTGGCGGACTTGAGACCGACGCCTGACCGCGTGCGGGAGACGCTCTTCAACTGGCTCGGGCAGGACCTGACCGGCATGGCGTGCCTGGACCTCTTTGCGGGCAGCGGTGCGCTCGGCTTCGAGGCGCTTTCGCGCGGCGCGGCCTCGGTCGTCATGATCGAGAAGAACCCCGCGGTGCTGCGCGCGTTGCGCGACAATGCGCACAAGCTCGGCGCAACGGGCCTGACGGTTGTCCGCGGCGATGCGCTAGAATTCGCCCGCGGCGCGCGCTCCCGATACGATGTCGTATTCGTCGATCCGCCGTACCGTCTGGGCATGCAGGTCGCGGCGCTCGATCCGTTGCGCGGGCTTCTCGCCCAAGGGGGGCGGGTGTACGTGGAAAGCGACGCCGTCTTCGAAGCGCCTCGGGGTTGGGCTGTTCTCAAGCGCGCGCGCGCGGGGAACGTGCATTTTCATCTTCTGGCAAGGGAGGTCGATGATCAAGGCGGTGTATCCGGGAACGTTTGATCCGATCACGCTGGGCCACCAGGATCTGGTAAGGCGCGCCGCCGCCTTGTTCGATGAAATCGTCTTGGGCATCGCCGCCAGCCAGACGAAGAACCCGTTTTTCACGGTGGAAGAACGCGTGCGCCTGGCGCGCGAGGTGCTCAAGCCCTATAGCAACGTGAAGGTCGAAGGTTTTCGCGGCCTGCTAATGGATTTTGTTCGCGAACAGAAGGCGCAAGTCGTCCTGCGCGGCCTGCGTGCGGTATCGGACTTCGAGTACGAGTTCCAGATGGCAGGTATGAACCGAAACCTCTATCCGGATGTCGAATTTCTGTTTCTGACCCCGGCCGAACAATATTTGTTCATCTCCGCCACCATGGTGAGGGAAATCGCCTCACTGGGTGGCGATGTGAGCAAGTTCGTGCAGCCGCGCGTGGCGCGCGCTCTTGCCGCAAAGGTCGGCAAGGGGCGGAAGTAAGCCGCTGCCTCACTTCTTCTGGCAGGTCGCGCAGAAGTAGCTGGAGCGCTGCCCCATCCGCGACACCCGGATCGCGGCCCCGCAAACCCGGCACGGGAGCGCGGCGCGGTCGTAGACGCAGTAGTGCTGCTGAAAATACCCGGGGGAGCCGTCGGATTGCACGAAGTCGCGCAGGCTCGATCCGCCGGCGGCTATCGCGGCCAGAAGAACGTCCCTCACGGCGGCGACCAGTCGCTCGCATCGCACGCGGGAGAGGCGGCCCGAGCGGGCGCGCGGATGGATGCCCGCCTTGAACAGGCTTTCGTTCGCGTAGATGTTTCCGATCCCGACCACGACGTTGGCGTTCATCAACAGCTGCTTGATGCCGACGCCGCGGCCGCGCGAGGCTCGGTAGAGGAACTCGGGCGAGAAATGCTCGCCGAACGGCTCGACGCCGAGGCGCGCGAGCAAGGGATGGCGGAACGCGTCGCCGTCCTTCCACAGCACCACGCCGAAGCGGCGCGGATCGCGCAGGCGCAACGCGATACCGCCGAAAACGAGGTCCACATGATCGTGCTCGCGGGGGAGGGTTCCCGGTTCGATCACACGCAGGCTCCCCGACATGCCCAGGTGCACGATGAGCGAGCCGGAGTCGCATTCAAACAGCAGATACTTTCCACGCCGCACCAGGCGTTTCACCCGCTGGCCGACGAGGATGCTGGCGAGTTTGCGGGGAATGCGTTGACGCAGATTGCGATTGCGCACGGCGACGCCCGTAATCGTCTTGCCGATCACGAAAGGCTCGATGCCGCGGCGGGTGATCTCGACTTCGGGCAGCTCTGGCACGGCTGAACTCAATATCCTTGTCTGGCTTCTGAAATATACCTAAACTAGCCCTTCAAGACAGCAAGTGCCTCCATGCTTGGTCCACACAGCCTTTTGCCCATCCGAGTCGCCGCTTTGCGGCTATTCGCCGCGATGGCGTTTGCCGTGTTTGCGGGATGCGCCGCGACGCCGCCGGCCGCGGCAGTAGAGGAACCGCAGGACGAATCCGACGCTGACGCGCCCGCCAGCGAAGCGCAGGCGCCCTCACCCGAACCCGTAGACCGCTCGGCCCTCCCCAATCAGGAGCTGACCGAAAACCTGCTGTACGAATTCCTGCTCGCAGAGATCGCGATCCAGCGCGGCAACGCCGCGCTCTCAGCGCAGGCGTACGTCGACCTGGCGAAACGCACGCGCGATCCACGGATCGCGCGGCGCGCCACCGAAGTTGCTGCGCTCTACGCTCGGATGAACAACGCCGCGATCGACGCCGCAACGGTCTGGCACGAAACCGAGCCCGGCTCGACGCGCGCTCTCGAGGCGCTCGCCGGATTGCTGGTCGCCGCGGGCCGCTACGACGAGGCGCTCCCCAATCTCAGGAAGCTGCTGACCGGTGCCGCCAACGACCCCGCAAACGGATTCACGCAGCTGACCCGCACGCTTGCCAATGCCCAGGACAAGCAGGCCGCTCTGAAGCTCGTACGCAGTCTCGCCGCAGACTATCCCAAGCTCGCCGACGCGCATTTTGCCGTCGCGCGGGCGGCAGTCAACGCGGGCGACGAACGCGTTGCGCTCGAGGAAGCCCGCCAGGCCGGACAGCTGCGGCCGGACTGGGAGGCGGCCGTCCTGCTCGAAGCGCAACTGCTGCAGAAGGCCTCGGCGGATCAGGCCGCATCGTTGCTTGGCGGCTATCTGAAAAAATATCCTACGGCGCGGGAAACGCGCCTCGCCTACGCGCGCTTGTTGGTGGCGCAAAAACGCTTTGGCGAGGCACGCGCCGAGTTCCAGAAGCTCATGGCCGGCATTCCCGACAGCACCGACGCGGCCTTCGCGGTGGCGCTGCTTTCCCTGCAGCTCAAGGACTACGACGCTGCGGAGAAGTATCTCAGGAGCCTGATCGAAAGCCCCTACCGCGACAAGGACGGAGTCCGCTTGTATCTGGGTCAGGTCGCCGAAGAGCGGAAGAATCTTCCGGAGGCGCTGCGCTGGTACGGAGAGGTGGGCGAGGGCGAGCAATACGTCCAGGCGCAGATCCGCTACGGCCAAGTGCTCGCCAGACAGGGCAAGCTCGACGAGGCGCGGGTGCGCCTGCAGCAGGCGGCTGCGAAGAACAGCCAACAGCGCGTGCAGCTGATCCTCGCCGAAGCGCAGCTCCTGCGCGACGCCAACCAGCCGAAGACCGCGTTCGATCTGGTCGCGCAGGCGCTCGACCGGGTTCCGAACAATCCCGAGCTGCTCTACGACTATGCCATGCTCGCGGAGAAAATCGAGCGGGTGGATATCCTCGAGGCTTCCCTTCGCAAGCTGATCGCGATACGGCCCGAGCATGCGCACGCCTACAACGCGCTCGGCTATTCCCTCGCCGACCGCAATCAGCGCCTGCCCGAGGCGCGCGAGCTGATCGAAAAGGCGCTGCAGCTTGCCCCCGACGATTCGTTCATCATCGACAGCATGGGATGGGTGCTGTACCGGATGGGCAACCTGAAGGATTCGGTCGGCTACCTGCGCCGCGCGTTCGCCGGGCGGCCCGACGCGGAGATCGCCGCCCACCTCGGCGAAGTGCTCTGGGCGCTGGGCGAGCGCGCCGAGGCGGAGCGCGTCTGGGGCGACGCCGCCCGGGAAAGCCCGGACAACGAAACACTCGCCAATACGATCAAGCGTCTCAAGCGCTGATTCCTCCGTGGTCCGCCTTGCGCTTGGCCTCGTTGCGGCGCTCGTGCTCGGCGCCTGTGCGTCCCTGCCCGATGCCGGGTCTCCTCTTCCGGGCGGCTTCGAGCTGTCCGGCCGCGTCGCGGTCCGCCACGGAAAAGACGCCGCATCCGGCCGGATCTTCTGGCGGCACTCGGACGAGTCCGACGAGCTGCTCATCACCTCAGCCCTGGGCCAGGGAATCGCGAGAATCAGCCGGGAGCGCGATCAGTTCCGGCTGGTGACCGGCGACAACAAGGAGTACCGCGCCGCCGACGCGGAAAGCCTGACCGAGCAGGCGCTGGGGTGGCGGCTTCCGCTCGGCGGGCTCTCAGACTGGGTGCAGGCGCGGGCAAGTCCCGGCCGGCCGGTGGAGATGCGCGGCGATGCGGACAAGGGCCTGGAACTCCGGCAGGACGGCTGGCACGTTGCCTACGAGGAGTTCCGGGGAGGAAGGCCTTTCCGGATGCGCTTGACGCGCGAAGATCTCGAAATTCGCCTCATCGTGGATCGATGGACAAATTGAATCCGTGGGAGCGTCGCTATCCGGCCCCTGCCAAGCTCAATCTCTTCCTGCACGTCGTCGGGCGGCGCCCCGACGGCTATCACCTGCTGCAGACCGCGTTCCGGCTGATCGAGCGCTGCGACTGGCTGCGCTTTACGCCGCGCACCGATGCGAGGGTGAGGCGAGCGCGGGCCTTGCCCGGCATTGCCGAAGCTGACGACCTCGCCGTGCGCGCCGCACGGCTCCTGCAAGCGGAGGGCGGTGCGAACCGGGGCGTCGACCTCGACATCGAAAAGAACATCCCTCTCGGCGGGGGGCTGGGCGGCGGCAGCTCCGATTGCGCAACCACGCTCGCGGTCCTGAACCGCCTGTGGGGGCTGGCTCTGCCGAAAGAAAAGCTCGCGGCGATGGCGCTTACGCTGGGCGCCGACGTTCCGTTCTTTCTTTTCGGCGGGAACGCCTTCGCCGAGGGCATCGGCGAACGGCTCACTCCGCTCGAATTGCCGCAGGCATGGTACGTCGTGCTCGTTCCACCGGTTGCTGTGGCTACGCAAGCGATTTTCACCGCGCCTGAATTGACACGAAATTCAAAAACCTTCAAAATATCAAGCTTTTCTGCCGGTTTCGGAAGGAACGACCTGGAATCGGTCGTGTGTGGGCGCCATGCGGAGGTGGCGGTGCATCTCGAATGGCTCAGGCAGTTCGGGGATGCGCGCATGAGCGGCTCAGGCGCCTGCGTATTCGTCGAGTTTGCGACCGAGCGCGAAGCGCGCGCTGTCCTGTCCAGGATGCCCGCGGAGATGCGCGGCTTCGCCGTGCGCGGGCTGGATCGGCATCCGCTCGCGGAGTTGTTGGAGCACGTTTAGCGCTTGGGGAGTCGCCAAGCTGGTTAAGGCAGCGGATTTTGATTCCGCCATGCGAGGGTTCGAATCCTTCCTCCCCAGCCATCAGATTTCGAGACGAGGGCCCAGGGATTAGGGACTAGCGAAACAGCGAGCCGCCGATGCGGCTGATTTTTTGTGAGCAGGGCTCGGGTCGATTCCCTAGCCCCCAGCCCCTGGACTAAAGCGCATGGCCTACGAAAGCCTGATGGTTTTCACCGGGAACGCCAACCCGCTGCTCGCGCACGCGGTGGTGCGAAGGCTCAACATCCCGCTCGGCCACGCCACCGTGGGCAAGTTCTCCGACGGCGAGATCATGGTCGAGCTTCTGGAGAACGTGCGCGGCAAGGACTGTTTCGTGCTCCAGTCGACCTGCGCGCCGGCGAACGACAGCTTGATGGAAGTGTTGTTGATGGTGGATGCGCTGAAGCGCGCCTCGGCGGTCCGCGTGACGGCGGCGATCCCGTATTACGGGTATGCGCGCCAGGACCGGCGTCCGCGCTCGGCGCGCGTGGCGATCAGCGCGAAGGTGGCGGCGAACATGCTGCAGGCGGCGGGGGTCGACCGCGTGCTGACGATGGATCTGCACGCCGACCAGATACAGGGATTTTTCGACGTGCCCGTGGACAATATCTACGCTACCCCGGTGCTGCTGGGGGACGTATGGAAGCACCAGTACGAGAACCTGCTGGTGGTATCGCCGGACGTCGGCGGCGTGGTGCGCGCGCGAGCGATGGCGAAGCGCCTGGAGTCGGACCTCGCGATCATCGACAAGCGGCGGCCCCAGCCGAACGTGTCGGAAGTGATGAACGTGATCGGCGACGTGAAGGGGCGAAACTGCGTCATCATGGACGACATGGTCGACACCGCCAATACGTTGGTCAAGGCGGCGCAGGCGCTGAAGCAGGAGGGCGCAACGCGCGTGGTCGCGTACTGCACGCACCCGGTGCTCTCCGGCGGGGCGGTGGAGCGCATCGCCGAGTCGGAGATCGACGAGCTGGTGGTGACCGACTCCATCCCGCTGTCCAAGGCCGCTCAGGCGTGCAAGAAGATCCGCGTGCTGTCGGTTGCGGGGCTGCTCGCGGAAACGATTTTGCGGATCAGCAACGAGGATTCGGTGAGCTCGCTGTTCATCGAATAGATTTTTCAACGGCGGCGCCTGGTCGCGGGCGCCGCCTCAATCAAGGAGAGGCCAACATGGAAATCGAAGTCGTCGCGCAAGCGCGCAAAGGGCAAGGGAGGGGTGCGAGCCGCCGCCTGCGCCACAGCGGGAAGGTCCCGGGGATTCTCTACGGGGGCAGGAAACCCGCGGTCAGCATCGAGCTCGATCACAATCCGCTGTACCACCAGCTGCGCAACGAGAAGTTTCACGCGTCCGTTCTGACGCTCGCTCTGGACGGCGCGAAGGAGCAGGTGCTGCTGCGGGCGGTCAACATGCATCCGTTCAAGCTGCAAGTGCAGCACGTCGACTTCCAGAGAGTCTCGGCGGACGAGAAGATCCACATCAAGGTGCCGCTGCACTTCGTCAACGCCGAGAAATCGCCCGCGATCAAGGAGCAAGGCGGCCTCATCACCCACGTTCTGAGCGAAATCGACGTCCGCTGCCTGCCTGCGGACCTGCCCGAATTCATCGAGGTGGACCTGTCTGCGCTCGCGATCGGGCACTCGATCCATGTGCGCGCGCTGCCGTTGCCCAAGGGCGTGGAGCTTTCCCTGGGGGGCAACGAGAATCCGACCATCGCTTCGGCGCAGATCCCGAAGGCGGCGATCGCCGAGGAAGAGGAGGCCGCCGCCGCTGCCGCGGCTGCCGGTGTCGCGGAAGTCCTCGCGCCCGCAGAGGCCGTGCCTGCGGCCGCCGACGTGCCCAGCATCAAGCAAAAGGCGCCGGAAGCCGCGCCGCCCGCGGAGGAGAAGGGCAAAGCCGGCAAAGGCGAGAAGGGCGACAAGGGCGACAGAGGCGACCGGGGCGACAAGAAGTAGCGGCTGTTGCCACTACGCGAAAGGGCGCGGTGACCCCCGCGCCCTTAAAGGACCGGCGTCGCGATAAGCTTGCGCCGCCTGCCTTAATGCCCCGACCTCGGCTGACGCCTCGGTTTCCCCGTCCGGAGTGACACTGGCGAGCGACCTTTCTTCATGCATTCTCTGAAACTGATCGCCGGCCTCGGGAACCCCGGGAGGAAGCACGAGAGGGACCGGCACAACGTCGGCTTCTGGTTCGCCTCGCGCCTTGCAGCCGCGCAGCGCATCGAGCTGAAAGCGGTCGCCAAGTATCACGGCCTGCTCGGCAAGCTCGCGCGGCCTTCGGGCGACCTGTGGCTCTTGCTGCCGCAGACTTACATGAACCTCTCGGGCAAATCGGTAGGAGCACTCGCGCGCTTCTACAAGATCCAGCCGCAGGAAATCCTGGTCGTGCACGACGAGCTCGATTTCCCGCCGGGCACGGCGAGACTCAAGCTGGGCGGCGGGGTCGCCGGGCACAACGGCCTTAAGGACATCGCGGCGCAGCTCGGCACGCACGGGTTCTGGAGGCTGCGCATCGGCATCGGCCATCCCGGCGACAAGAACGTGGTCGCCGACTACGTGCTGACTTCTCCGCCTGCGGCCGAGCGGGAGTTGATTGAGGCGGCGCTCGCGCGCTGCATGGAAGCCTCGGGCCTCTTGCTCGAGGGCAACATGGAAGCGGCGATGCTCAGGCTGCACACGAAATCCTGATGTCCTTGAAAAGCGGCATCGTCGGGCTGCCGAACGTCGGCAAGTCGACTCTGTTCAACGCCCTCACCAAGGCGGGGATCGCGGCGGAGAACTATCCGTTCTGCACCATCGACCCCAACATCGGCATCGTCGAAGTCCCCGATCCGCGCCTTGCGCAAATTGCGGCAATCGCCCGGCCGCAGAAAGTCGTCGCCGCGGCGGTCGAGTTCGTCGATATCGCGGGACTGGTGGCGGGAGCGTCGAAGGGCGAGGGCCTGGGCAACCAGTTCCTCGCCAATATCCGCGAATGCGATGCGATCGCGCACGTGGTGCGATGCTTCGAAGATCCGAACGTCGTTCACGTTGCGGGGAAGGTCGATCCGGTCTCGGACATCGAGACGATCCACACCGAGCTCGCTCTCGCCGATCTTTCGACGGTGGAAAAGACCTATGCGCGCTACGCGAAAGTCGCCAAGGCCGGCGGCGACAAGGAAGCGCAGCGCATCGTCGCCGTGCTCGACAAAGTGCGCCCGGCGCTCGATGAGGCGCGCCCGGTGCGCAGCGTGCCGCTCTCTAAGGAGGAGCAGGCCGTGCTGAACCCCCTGTTCCTGATGACGGCGAAGCCCGAGATGTTCATCGCCAACCTCGCCGAGCGCGGTTTTGAAAACAACCCGCTGCTTACGCAAGTCCAGGAGTATGCCAAGCGCCACGATTCACCCGTGGTGCCGATCTGCGCGGCGCTCGAGGCCCAGATCGCCGACCTTTCGGACGAGGACAAGCAGGTGTTTCTCGCCGACATGGGAATGAAGGAACCGGGTTTGAACCGCCTCATTCGCACCGGCTACGCACTGCTCGGCCTCCAGACATTCTTCACTGCCGGACCCGAGGAAGTTCACGCCTGGACGGTCCCCGTCGGCGCAACGGCGCCGCAGGCCGCGGGAGTGATCCACACCGATTTCGAGCGCGGTTTCATCCGCGCCGAAGTGATTGCCTACGCTGACTACATCGCCTGCAAAGGCGAGCAGGGCGCGAAAGAAGCCGGAAGGATAAGACTCGAAGGAAAGGAATATGTCGTGCGCGATGGCGACGTGATCTACTTCCGGTTCAATGTCTGACGGGGACGTCGGCTACCGACCTATTCTGTTGAAAAACTCGATTTCGCTGGCGTGTGAGAGGGTGGATTAAAAATCCGACCCTCCAGAATCGCGCATAAGCGACGCACGTGGCGAGGTTAATGGTCTGATGACCCCCAGAGATGATTGAAAAAGCGCCGTCGGCGAGTTTTTCAACGGAATAGACCCAAAGCAGACATCCAACGCTTAGGCTAAGCCGCGGACGCGCCGAAGCGACAGCGGGGGCGTGGACGTCGGCTTGAATCTATTATGTGAATCTGTTCAGCATCCATGCGGCGATGTTTAAGCGGTCCCTTTCTCGGTGGAGTAGGATGATTGATTGGCATGCCGGAAGAGCGTCACCCCCGTAAATTCTCAGGACCTGTTGTACCAAGGGGTTTACGGTATGTGCTCACTGCGCCCCCACAAAATCCTTGGCGATCAAACCTCTTTGGCTCGACGAAATACCGCCGGATCTTCAGTCCATGGCGCGAGCCGACTGGAAAGTGACGACGATAGCCTCCGATTCGAAGGGCGCCGAGTGACTTCCGACCCCGGACACCTCGCGCTCTTCCTGTCCGGCCTCGGCGGCGGCGGAGCGCAGCGCCGTGTGGTGACCCTCGCTGGGGCCTTCGCAGATCGGGGCCACCGTGTGGATCTCGTGGTGGCGAGCGCGGACGGACCCCTCCGCACCGAGCTCTCGCCCGCGGTGCGGCTGGTCCCACTCGATTCGCGCTGCGCCCGCCTCCCCGGCATCGCGAGCCGCCGGGGCCCGCGAGTGGTCGCAAGCTTTCCGGCATTAGCGCGCTATCTTGCGAGAGAGAGGCCCGACGTGGTGCTCTCGACGTCGAACCCCGCCAATCTCGCCTGCCTGTGGGCGCGCACATGGGCCCGCGTGCCGATCCCCGTCGTCGTGAGCGTCAACGTCCAGCTGTCCGCCGCCACCGGCGAGCGCCAACGAGCCTGGGGACCCCTGCTGCGCGCCCTGGTCCGCAGGACCTACGCGAAGGCCGATGCCATCGTCGCCAACTCGCAGGAAGTCGCCGACGACCTTCTATGGAGCGCAGGGGTGCCTCCGGAGAGAATCGCGGTCATCTACAATCACCTAGACGCTGCCGCGATCCGCGCTCGGGCTCGCGAGCCCGTCAAACATCCCTGGGCCGCACCCGGTGGCCCGCCGCTGGTGCTGGCGGTCGGCAAGCTCAAGCACCAGAAGGACTTCCCCACCCTGCTCCGGGCGTTCGCACGAGTGCGAGCGGTGCGGCCGGCGCGACTCGTCATCCTGGGGGAGGGAGAGGACCGCGACCGGCTCGAACGGCTCGCGCGCGAGCTTGGCGTAGCCGCGGATACGGCGCTGCCGGGATTCGTTACCAACCCGTTCGCATGGATGGCGAGGGCTGCGGTTTTCGCACACTCCTCCGCCTGGGAGGGATTCGCCAACGTGCTGTGCGAGGCGCTAACCTGCGGCTGCCCGGTGGTGAGCACCGATTGCCCTGGTGGCGCCAGCGAAATTCTGGACCACGGCGCTATCGGTCCGTTGGTCCCCGTCGGCGACGATCGAGCCCTGGCCGATGCGATTCTCGCGCTGCTGAGCGACCCACCTGATCCGGAGCCGCTGCGCGCGAGCTTCGCGCGGTTCTCGGTCGACGCCGCGGTCGACCGCTATCTGAATGTCCTGCTCGGGGCGTGCGGAGGCGTTGATGCAGCGCCCGCCCCAACTTGATCCTTGCAAGAAGGGCGAGCATCAGAAAAAGCCGTGCCGCCTTGGGAGTTCAGGCGCAAACGCTAGATACAAAAACAAACACCTCCGAAGCGGGGTCTGTGAAGCAGCCGATCTTTGAATACGCGAATGTCCGCTATTGGCCGGTTCCTGCCATCTCCCAACCCAAGTGAATACGCGCCGGAAGCGCAATCAGGCGAGCAGCACGGCTAACTCCGCAAAGTGCCCAGTTTTGCCCCGGTTGGGACCGAGCAACGCTAGAGACTCGAAAGAGAAAAACGTAGGGCGCGCCGTTTCGGCGAGCGAGAGCGGCGGCCCCGGTCGCGTCGGTGCTGCCGGCCGAGAGGGCTGTACCGGCAAGCGTAGTGACCACGCCTGCGGGCGTGATCTTGCGGATGTTTTCTGCCGCTCTTCCTACTCAGTAGTACATCTCCGGCATCGGCTCGATTTCTTTGGCCCGATTGACGAACTGGTCCGGGAAGTAGCCCGCCGGGCCAGCGTAAGTCGTGGTGTTGTTCGTCGAAACGCTGGGGCTCGCTGCCGCCGGTGTCAACAGGCCGACTACTCCCACCACCAGGACAACGCAGATCGCGATCGCCGTGACAGCGAAGAATCCGGACTCGTCGGACATATTTTTCAGGTTGATCATGGTGGTCTCCGTTTGTTTGCGGGCCGGCGGAGTTCGCCCACCCGATGGAGACCACTTTAGGCTTCTGATCGTCCGTACTCGCCGTCGCCTGACACAACGGGTTTGTGTCAGATGCACATTTCGGCGACCGGGGCGGCAGTTGCGTGAGCCTATTCGCAGGGCGGTACCAGGCATCGGCATCTGTATTACGTGATTGCAGACTCAATTAAGAGGCACGCTCGGAGATCACGCTGCTCGGCGTGTTCGGTGCGTCGCTTTTTTGCGGCGACGCGGTACTCACTCCAGCGCAAACAGCGTTTGAATTTTCCTGTACATTCGGTGTACGATTTCCGCGCTCTCCCCAAACAAGAACTGACCGGTAGAAAGCGGGTGCTGAATGAACATCAAATTGATTCTGGCGTCTGCGGCGGCGCTGCTCGCCGGTTGCGCCTCTTCGCCGCAAGGCCAGGCGACGGAAGGCCTCGCACGCATCGAGCATGTCGTTGTCATCTACGCGGAGAACCGCAGCTTCGATCACCTCTACGGGCTGTTTCCCGGTGCGGACGGGATCGCAAGCGCAACGCCTGAGCAGAAAGCCCAGCTCGACCACGACGGCAGCCCACTGCCACACCTCCCTCCGGTGTACGAGGGCGGCAAGCCCAGCCCCGAGTTTCCCCAGGGACTGCCGAACGGCCCGTTCCGGATCGACGCCCCGCCGGTTAACCGCCGGATGGACGAGGTTCTTCCCAACCCGATTCATGCCTATTACCACAACCGCGAGCAGATCAACGGCGGCAGGAACAACATGTTCGTCGTCATGTCCACCGCAGGCGCCTGGGTGATGGGCTATTTCGACGGGTCGAAGATGAAGCTGTGGAAGTGGGCGCAGGAATACACGCTCGCTGATCATTTCTTCATGGCCGCGTTCGGCGGCTCGTACCTCAACCACCAGTGGCTTGTCTGCGCGTGCACGCCGATCGATACCGGCGCGCCTGCGAGTGTGAAAGCGCAGCTCGATGAGAAGGGAAACCTGAAGAAGAAGCCGATCTCGCCGGCTTCAGTGATGCAGGGGCCGGTGGAAGTCTTCGACGGGCGCGTGACGCCCGACGGCTACACGGTGAACACCTCGCAGCCGCCGTACCAGCCGAGCGGCATCCCGCCCGCCGCGGGCGCCAGCCTCGACCTCGCCGATACGGCGCGTCACCCGGTGCCGCCGCTCAAGGAGAAAACGATCGGTGATACGCTCTCCGCAAAGAGTGTCAGCTGGGTGTGGTACGCAGGCGGCTGGAACGAAGCGCTTGCCGACGGCCGACAGGATCCGAAAGCGAAGCGCAACGTCATCTACAACCGCGACACGGGCAGCCCGATCTTCCAGCCGCACCACCAGCCATTCAACTACTATGCGCGCTTCGCGCCGGGCACCGCCGACCGCGCGCGCCACCTGAAGGACGTCACGACGTTCCTTGCCGACATCGAAAAGGGCACGCTACCGCAGGTAGCCTTCTACAAGCCGACCGGGCGTCTAAACCAGCATCCGAGTTATACCGATCTGGCGAGCGGCGACGAACACCTTGCTGACGTGCTTGGACGGCTGCGAAAGAGTCCGCAGTGGGCAAGGATGGCGGTGATCGTCACCTATGACGAGAACGGCGGCTACTGGGATCACGCGCCGCCGCCCTCGGGACCGGGCTGGGGCGACCGCTGGGGACCGGGCACGCGCGTTCCCACGATCATCGTTTCGCCTTTCGCCAAGCGCGGCTACGTGGACAAGACGCCTTACGACACGACGTCCGTCATCAAGCTCATCACCCGGCGATTCGAGCTCGAGCCGCTCCCGGGAGTGCGTGCCAACATGGGCGACCTAAGCAACGCGTTCGATTTCCGGCCGCACTGAACCATATCGTTCTATCCGGCGCGAAAACGCCAACGCCCAGCGCGGAGGCTGGGCGTTGTGGAAGCCGCTCTTTTTAACTAATCAGCACTGACATATTTATCCGGTACGCGCTCCCATACACCACATTTGCTCCTCACCGCACGACGGAATGCACGATAGAGCGCGGATTCATCGAACTTTGCATTTTCAATCACTTCTCGCACAGCGATGCTTAGAGCGCGGCGCATTTCAATGCGGAGGTGCTCCATGATTGGTTCCATTTGTACTTGTGCCATAAATATCCCGTTGGCCTACCGGTCAACGCCGCCTATGCAGAGATATTTCACGACGAGGTAATCCTCGATCCCGTACTTGGAACCTTCCCGCCCCATGCCCGACTCCTTCACGCCGCCGAAAGGCGCGACTTCGGTGGAGATGATGCCGGTGTTGATGCCGACGATGCCGTACTCGAGGGCTTCGGCGACGCGCCAGACGCGGTTGATGTCGCGGCCGTAGAAGTACGACGCGAGCCCGAATTCGGTGTCGTTGGCGAGGCGGATCGCTTCTTTTTCGTCCTTGAAACGGAACAGCGGCGCGACCGGCCCGAAGGTTTCTTCGCGGGTGACTTTCATGCTGGTGTTGACGTTGGCGAGCACGGTGGGTTCGAAGAACGTGCCGCCGAGCGCGTGGCGCTTGCCGCCGGTCAGCAATTTCGCGCCTTTCGAGAGCGCATCGCTGATGTGTTCTTCGACTTTCTCCACCGCGGCCTTGTCGATGAGCGGGCCCTGCACGACGCCGGGCTCCATGCCGTTGCCGACTTTCAGCGCCTTGACCTTCTCGGTGAGCTTGGCGGCAAAGGCGT
>Ga0193733_1000149_pt1 | contig 24701 bp, 21 predicted proteins | sample U1s2metaG_FD_145076 | JGI IMG/M metagenome (GOLD analysis project Ga0193733, IMG submission 145076) | Soil microbial communities from a riparian zone of the East river system, Colorado, United States - U1s2 | ecosystem: Environmental > Terrestrial > Soil > Riparian zone | place: USA: East River...
CGGGTCCTGGGCGCGCATGACCGGCTCGGAACGGTGGCGATGGCCGAGCCGGCTGGCGCGGAACCCTCGCAGCTGGGCGAACGGCACGTCGGGCACATTGACGTTGAGAATGAGCGCGGACTGCAGCGGTCTCTTCAGCAGTTGCGCCACCAGCCGGCGCGCGACCTCGGCGCCGGTTTCGAAGTGGCCACCCCCGCCGGTGCCGGTGCACAGCGAAACCGCAATGGTCGGCAGGCCGAGGAAGCGTCCCTCGACCGCCGCCGCCACCGTGCCCGAGTACAGCACGTCGTCGCCCAGGTTCGGGCCGTCGTTCACCCCCGAGACCACCATGTCGTGTTCGAAGTCGAACAGGCCGGAGATCGCCAGATGCACGCAGTCGGTGGGCGTACCCGGAACGAAGTACACCCCCGGTTCGGATTCGAACACGCGCAGTGGCACGTCGAGAGTGAGTGAGTTGCTCGCGCCGCTCTTGTTGCGGTCAGGCGCGACCACCGTCACCTCGGCGAGCGTCGCGAGGGCCTCACGCAGGCGGCGGATGCCCTCGGCACGAAAGCCGTCATCGTTGCTGACCAGGATCTTCACTGCAGAGGGGATCGAGCCGCCGAAAGTCCGCGTGACTATACTGTAAGAAAGACGTACGGCGGAGGTAGCGTGGCTTCCCCAGGCGATGAGAACCCGGACGACGAGTCGGACGAGGCGCGTCTGTTCCGGGAGGCCGTGCGCGGTGTCCGGCCGCTTGGGTCTAGTGCCCCGGCGCCAGGTCCGCCGAAGGTCCGGCCGCGCGCGCGGTTCACGCGCGCCGACCGCGCCGCCGTGCTGCAGGAGAGCCTCGTTGGGGAAAGCGCCGACCCGGCGCTGGCAGGCGGTGAGGAACTCATCTTCCATCGCCCGCAGGTGCAGCTCGGGGTGCTGCGCAGGCTGCGCCGCGGCGAGTATCGCGTGCAGCGCGAGATCGACCTGCACGGCCTCACGGTTGCCGAAGCGAAGAACGCCTTGCGGCAGTTTCTCATCGACGCGCTCGAGCATGAGGTGCGCTGCGTGCGCATCATCCACGGCAAAGGGCTGCGCTCCGGTCACCGCGGGCCGGTGCTCAAGGCCGCCGTCATTGCAGTTCTGCGTCGCACCGGTGCGGTGCTCGCCTATGTTTCCGCCCGGCCGGTGGACGGCGGAACCGGCGCGGTATACGTGCTGTTGTCTTAGTCCGGCGGCGCGTCTGCGTGCGGCGGCGCCTCGATCAGTTCGCGCAGCACCGCGGTCGCGAAGCCCCCGCGCACCAGGCGAAACTTAAGCACCACCGCCTGCGCTTCGGGCTCGCATACAAGCTCGCGCACCGCGAGCCGCAGGCTGCGCCGCTCCTGGGCCATGCCGGCGGCCACGCACAGTCCACTCTCCTGCGGAAACCGGGCGGCGAGGCGCAACTCGAGCTCCCGCACCCGCGCGAGCGTGGCGGGCGTGCCCTCTCCCCACAAAGGCCCGGTGGGGTGAATCTCCAGCCGCTGGCAGCGGCCGCCGAGCGTGTCATCGGCGTCGTGCACCGGGAAGACGCTGCCGCGACCGTCGAGGTTGGCGAAGTCGCCTGCCTCGAGATGCTCCCAGCTGCCATCGGCCACGCGTGCCGCCAACACGGCATTGAACAGCGCGCTGCGCGCAGCCGAAAGAACAAAACCCCGCTCCTGCGGCGCGAGCCGGCGCAGGTCCTCGCCGGCGCGGGAGAGATTCGCGCCACCGCGACCGAAGCGCTGCGGGCCGAAGTAATTCGGTACGCCGCGCCGGGCGATGTCCGCAAGGCGCAGCGCGAGGCCGTCGGCGAGCCGTGCGCCGTCACCGTGCGTGGCGCCGAGGCGCACCACGAAGCGATTGCCGGCCAGCGCGCCGCGCGGGAGCTTGCGCGTGTGCGGATGCGCTTCCAACACCTCGAAATCGGCAGTGCGCACCGCGGGCCAGCTGATGAGGGCACGCGGTTGCGGCACCGAAAACCACTGGATGGCAATGGCGCGGCGATCCTTCAGTCCGGCGTAACCGACCTCGCCCGGCCGGCAACCCGCGATCCTCGCCAGCTCGCGCGCCACCCACTGGGTGTTGGCATTGCGCTTGCGGACCCGCAGCAGCAGGTGCTGACCGGAGCCGGCCGGCGCGAAGCCCAGATCCTCCTCGACCACGAAGTCCTCAGGCGTGGCGCGCAACAGGACGGTCCCCACCGCCGCGCCGTGCGTGCGCGGCGGAGTGAGCGCGGCCTCGCGCGCGGTGAGGCTTACCGCCGGCACGCCTAGTCCTCGATCAACAGCACGACGGCTTGCGCGGCGATGCCCTCCGCGCGTCCGAGGAACCCCAGGCCCTCGGTGGTGGTCGCCTTGATGTTGACGCGCTCCACGCCGACTTCCAGCAGCAGTGCGATCTGGCGTCGCATGGCCTCGCGATAGGGGGCGATCTTCGGCGCCTGCGCGAGCACCGTGAGGTCCACGTTAGCCACGGCGAGGCGCCGTGCGCGCAACAGCGCGAGCACGCTCGCGACGAAGCGAGCGCTGTCGGCGCCTTTCCATTGCGGGTCGGAGTCACTGAAATGATGCCCGATGTCGCCCAGGCCCGCAGCGCCCAGCAGCGCATCGCACAGCGCGTGCAGCACCACGTCCCCGTCCGAATGCGCCACCACGGCGTGCGAGTGCGGGATGCGCACTCCGCCGAGCATGATGAAATCACCGGGCCCGAAGGCATGCACATCGATTCCGGAGCCGATTCTCATGAGCTAGCCCCCGCGCGCCTGGCTGCGCCGCGCCGCCAGCACCGCCACGGCCAGCACCAGATCCTCACCGGTGGTGATCTTGAGATTCGTCGCCGCCCCTTCGATGAGCGCCGGGTGCTCACCCGTCCATTCGAGCGCCTGCGCTTCGTCGCTGGGAAAGCGCCCGGCCGCGTGCGCCTGATCGAGCGCCGCGCACAATCGCCCGTAGCGGAACATCTGCGGGGTCAGCGCCCGCCATAGACCGGACCGGTCCACCGTCTGCGCAACCTCCGAGCCCGTGCCCTCGCCGCCCTGGGCGCGCTTCAGAGTATCCGCCACTGGAATCGCGAGCAGCCCTCCGACGGGGTGCGTGCCAAGCCGCCCGAGCAGGCGCTCGAGGTCGTGCGCATCGAGGCACGGCCGCGCGGCGTCATGCACCAGCACCCAGTCATCGGGCCCGGCCCGCCCGTCGAGCGCCGCGAGCGCCAGGCGCACCGACTGGCTGCGCTGCGTACCGCCGCCGACCGCGGTGAGGGTGCTCGTGCCCGCGGCGTGCAGGCGCGCGGCCACCTGCACCCAACCCGCATCGTCCCGCGCCAGCGCCACGACAATACGCGCACAGCGCGGGTCGGCGAGAAATGGCGCGAGCGCCCATTCGATCACGGTGCGTCCTTCGAGCGGCGCGTATTGCTTCGGTCCATCCGTGCCGAAGCGGCTAGCTGAGCCCGCGGCCGGCATGACGAGCCAGTAACGCATCGACGGGATACGACCCTGGGACTTCAGCGAACCGCTGCAGTGCGGGTCGGGGAGTGATTCGTGTCGGCAGGTCGGGCGGGAACCACCTGGTAGAAGGTCTCATTGCGGGCGATCATGCCCAGATCGCTGCGGGCGCGTTCTTCGAGCGCATCCATGCCGGTCTTGAGGTCACGCACCTCGGCCGCGAGTTGCCGGTTGCGTTCGCCGAGCTGTTCGTTGTCCGCCCGCTGGGTCGCAACCGCGTGCTTCAGACGCTCGACCTCGCGAACGCCGTCCTCGGAGAACCACACCCGGTATTGCAGCAGGAGAACGGCGATAGCGAGTGCAGCGGCGAGCCATTTCATGGGCCCGACAGCGTATCAGACCGCGTGCTGTGCGCGAAGCGTTCAGTTGAGCGCAGCGCTCGCGCGTTGCGCGCCGGCGAGCCGTTCGGGCCACACGGCGTCGAAGCGCCTGCGCACCGCGGCCACGATCTGCGCCCGCGCGGCCTCCGGGCGGCCCGAGTCGAACGGCGGATCGGGTGCGTACTCGATGGCCAGCTGCACCGCTTCGGCCAGGTCCCTGCCCGCAATCTCGGCCACGACCGTCAGCGCCATGTCGATTCCTGCGGTCACTCCGCCGCCCGTGAAGAGGTTACCGTCGCGCACCACGCGCCTCGAGTCCACGACGGCGCCGAACAGCGGCAGCAGCTCGCGAAACGCCCAGTGACAGGCCGCCCGCTTACCGCGCAGCAGACCGGCGGCGCCGAGCAGCAGCGATCCGGTGCACACGGAAGTGATGTAGCGCGCCCGTGACCCGAGGCGGCGCAGCGCCTCCAGGTACAGCGGATCCTCCATGGCGGCGGCCGTGCCGAAACCGCCCGGGACGCACAGCAGCGCGCACTCCTGCACCTCGGCCAGCGGCCGCACGTTGGCGAAGGTGATACCGCTGTCCACCGCGAGCTCACCGCCACGGACGGCCGCCAGAACGATCGCGGCCCCCGGCAGTCGCGCGAGGACCTCCAGGGGACCGGTGAAATCCAGCTGCGTGACGCGCGGATAGAGTGCGAACACGATGGGAAACTCCCCGGTCATGTCTGCTCCTTAGCTTGTCGTGAGGGGTGGGGACTGTCAGGCCGCATCATCCTCAGGTACCCTGATGTCCGAAATGACGTTTTTGCCTCCTTTACCGCCAAACCCATGCCGCGCCGCGTTGCCTTCCTGATCTTTCCCGACTTCCAGCTGCTGGACGCCGCAGGCCCGATCTCCGCGTTCGAGATCGCCGGCCGGATTCGCCCGGGAACCTACGAGCTGCGGGTGATCGCCGCAGTGCCCGGAGCGGTGGCGAGCTCCTCGGGCGCGATACTGCAGGCGAGCGCCTTAGGGCCCGCCGGGTCGATCGACACGCTCATCGTCGCCGGCGGTGAGGGCACGCGCAGGGCGCTCGGCTGTCGCAAGACGCGGCGGTTCATCCAGTCCTGCGCCCTGCGGGCGCGCCGTGTCACGAGCGTGTGCTCGGGCTCCTTCCTGCTGGCCGGCGCGGGACTCCTCGATGGACGCACGGCGACCACGCACTGGAGCTGTACCGAGGAGTTCCGGCAGCACTTCCCGCGCGTGCGTCTCGACCCGGACCGCATCTTCGTGCACGAAGGTCACTTGTGGACCTCGGCAGGCATCACCGCCGGCATCGATCTGTCGCTCGCCCTGATCGGCGAGGACCTGGGCGAGGGTGTCGCGCGACGCACCGCGCAACACCTGGTGGTCTATCACCGCCGCCCGGGCGGCCAGTCGCAGTTCTCCGCCCTGCTGGAGATGGAGAGCTCGCAGGGACGCTTCGCGGCGCTGTTCGACCACCTGCGCACGCACCTCGCGGCGCCGCTGACGGTCGAGCGCCTCGCGGCACGCGCCTGCATGAGTCCGCGGCATTTCGCGCGCGCCTTTCGCGAGGAGACCGGGATCACCCCGGCCAAGGCGGTGGAACGGCTGCGCGCGGATGCCGCGCGCGCGATGCTGGAAAGCGGCGCACCCTCCGTGCAGGAGGTCGCGCAGCAGTGTGGCTTCCACGATCCGGAGCGCATGCGGCGCGCATTCCTGAGGCTGTTCGGCGCCCCGCCCTCGGCAATGAAACGCGCCCGACGCGCGGTCACTGCGCCGCGCGCGCACCGCGTGCCATACGCGGCGGCGCGCGCCGGTGGGGTCTAGTCGTACTCAATATCGTAGTCGCGTCGATCGAGCAGATTGCAGACGCTGCAGCTCAGATCCTGACCGGAAACGCCTGCCGGCCCGCGTAACGCACCTGACCGAGCTCGGCTTCGATGCGCAGCAGCTGGTTGTACTTGGCGATGCGATCCGAGCGTGACAGCGAGCCGGTCTTGATCTGCGAGGCGCCGCTCGCGACCGCGATGTCGGCGATGGTGCTGTCCTCGGTCTCCCCGGAACGATGCGAGACCACCGAGGCGTAGCGCGCCTTGTCGGCCATGTCGATGGCTGCGAGCGTTTCGGTAAGCGTGCCGATCTGATTCGGCTTGATGAGAATGGCGTTGGCGATGTGCCGCTCGATCGCTTCCTTCAGGATCCTGGTGTTGGTCACGAACACATCATCGCCCACCAGCTGGATCTTCTGCCCCAGCGCGCGTGTCAGCTGCGACCAGCCGTCCCAGTCGGACTCGCTCATGCCGTCCTCGATGGTGATGATCGGGTACCGGTCCGCGAGGTCCGCCAGGTAGCGGGTGAATTCGGCGGCTGAAAAGCGCCGATGTTCGGACTCGAGCTCATAGCTGCCGTTCTTGAAGAACTCGGAGCTCGCCACGTCGAGCCCCAGGTACATATCCGTCCCCGCCCGATAGCCTGCCTTCTCGATGGCCTGCAGGACGAGCTTGAGCGCCGCCTCGTTCGACTCGAGATTCGGCGCAAAGCCGCCCTCATCCCCCACGGTGGTCGGGAGTCCGCGTTCGGCGAGCAGCCCCTTGAGGGTGTGGAACACCTCTGCGCCGTAGCGCAGCGCCTCGCGGAAGCTGGGCGCGCCGACCGGCAGGATCATGAACTCCTGGATGTCGAGGCTGTTGTTGGCGTGCGCGCCGCCGTTGACGATGTTCATCATCGGCACGGGCATGACCGGCTCGCGGGCGCCGCCGATCAGCTGCCCGAGATGGCGGTACAGCGGCAGGCGCGCATCGTTCGCCGCCGCGTGCGCGTTGGCGAGCGACACGCCCAGAATGGCGTTGGCGCCGAGTCGGCTCTTGTTCTGCGTGCCATCGAGCTCGATCATGCGCGCGTCGATCCCGGCCTGGTCGCGCGGATCCTGGCCCAGGAGCGCCGCCTTCAGCTGCGTGTTCACGTGCTCCACCGCCTTGAGCACGCCCTTGCCCGCGTAGCGCTTTTTGTCCCCGTCGCGCAGCTCCACCGCCTCGCGCGTGCCGGTGGAAGCCCCCGACGGCACCGCCGCCCTGCCGAGCACGCCCGTGTCGAGGATCACGTCGGCTTCGACGGTGGGGTTGCCGCGGGAGTCGATGATCTCGCGCCCGCGGATATCGGTGATTCGGCTCATCGGCTTGACCTCCTCACAGCAGGGATTCCTCGAAGGGCACTTTCTTCACCGCCCGATCGAGCTCGCACAGTGTGCCGAGGAGCGGCTCCATGCGCTGCAGCGGCCAGGCGTTCGGACCATCCGACAGCGCCTTCTCCGGGGTCGGGTGCGTCTCCATGAACAGCCCCGCCACCCCTGCGGCGACCGCCGCACGCGCCAGCACCGGAATGAACTCGCGCTGGCCGCCGGAGGCCGAGCCCTGGCCGCCCGGCAGCTGCACCGAGTGGGTGGCGTCGAACACCACCGGGCAGCCGGTCGCGCGCAGGATCGACAGCGAGCGCATGTCGGACACCAGGTTGTTGTAGCCGAACGAGAAGCCGCGCTCGCACACCAGGATCGCCTCGTTGCCGGTGGAGCGCGCCTTGTCGACGACGTTCTGCATCTCCCACGGCGACAGGAACTGCCCTTTCTTGATGTTGACGGGCTTGCCCTGGGAGGCGGCGTTGATGATGAAGTTCGTCTGGCGGCACAGGAACGCCGGGGTCTGCAGCACGTCCACGACCGCGGCCACCTCCGCAAGCGGGGTGTCCTCATGCACATCGGTCAGCACCGGCACGCCGATCACGCGGCGCACGTCGTCGAGAACCTTCAAGCCCGCCTCGAGCCCGGGGCCGCGGAAGCTGCCGCCGGAAGAGCGGTTGGCCTTGTCGTAGGAGGCCTTGAAGATAAAGGGGATGCCGAGCCGGGTGGTGATCTCCTTCAGGCGGCCGGCGATCTCCTGGGTGAGGGCTGCGCCCTCGATGACGCAGGGACCGGCGATCAGGAACAGTGGCCGCCCCGCTCCGACTTCATGTCCCGTCAGCTGCATGGCTCACGCGCCCGCCGCCCGCGGCAGCTGCGCTGCGCGCTGCGCGCGCGCCGCCCGGACGAAACCGGTGAACAACGGGTGCCCGTCGCGCGGGGTGGAGGTGAACTCCGGGTGGAACTGCGTCGCCAGGAACCACGGATGGTTAGGCAGCTCGATCACCTCCACCAGCCCGTCGCGCGAGAACCCCGAGAAGCGCATGCCCGACTGCCGGTAGCGGTCGAGGTAGTTGTTGTTGAATTCGTAGCGGTGCCGATGGCGTTCCATGATGGCGTCGCGCCCGAAGATCTCGCGCGCCCGCGTGCCGGCCCCGAGCAGCACCTCCTGGGCTCCCAGGCGCATGGTGCCGCCCTTGGCGCAGGCCTCGTCGCGGGTTTGCGCGCCGTGCATCTGGTCCTGCCACTCCGAGATGAGCGCGATCACCGGGTGCGGGCCGGCACGGTTGAACTCGGTACTGTTGGCATCCGCAAGCCCCAGCACGTGACGGCCGAATTCCACGATCGCCACCTGCATGCCGAGGCAGATCCCCAGGTACGGCACGCCCTGCTCACGCGCGTAGCGCACCGCCTGGATCTTGCCCTCGATGCCGCGCTCGCCGAAACCCCCGGGCACGAGGATCGCGTCCACGCCCTTGAGCACGTGGGTGCCGCGCTGCTCGATATCGGTGGATTCGACGTAGTGGATATTGACGCGCGTGCGGCTCTTCAGCCCGCCGTGCATCAGCGCCTCGTGCAGCGACAGATAGGAATCGCGGATCTGCACGTACTTGCCGACCATGGCGATGTCCACCTGGCCGTCGGGATTGGACCTGGCGCTCACCACCTGGCGCCACTCGGCCAGATCGGTGGGCGGCACGTCCAGGCGCAGCTTGTCGACGACGATGTCATCGAGCGCCTGCTCGTGCAGCAGGATCGGGATCCTGTAGATGTCGTCCGCGTCGACCGCGGAAATCACCGCCCGCTCTTCCACATTGGTGAACAGGGCAATCTTGCGCCGCTGCTCCTCGGGCAGGGGATGCTTGCAGCGGCACAGCAGCACGTCCGGCTGGATGCCGATGCCGCGCAGCTCCTTCACCGAGTGCTGCGTCGGCTTGGTCTTGATCTCACCCGAGCCTCCCACTATCGGCACCAGCGTCAGGTGCATGAACGCGCAGTTGTTGCGGCCGAGCTCGACACCGAGCTGGCGGATGGCCTCGAGGAACGGCAGCGACTCGATGTCACCGACGGTGCCGCCGATCTCGACCATGCAGACATCCGAGCCGTCGGCGCCCAGCTTGATGCTGCGCTTGATCTCGTCGGTGATGTGCGGGATGACCTGCACCGTGGCGCCGAGATAATCGCCGCGGCGCTCCTTGGCGATGACGCGCTCATAGATGCGCCCGGTGGTGAAATTGCTGTTGTGCCCGGTCGTGGTGTGCACGAAACGCTCGTAATGGCCGAGGTCGAGATCGCTCTCGGTGCCGTCCTGGGTGACGAACACCTCGCCGTGCTGAAACGGGCTCATGGTGCCCGGGTCGACGTTGATGTACGGATCGAGCTTGACCATCGCGACCTTGAGGCCGCGGGCCTCGAGAATCGCCCCCAGCGAGGCGGACGCGATGCCCTTGCCCAACGAGGACACGACGCCACCGGTGACGAATACAAAACGCGTCATATGTAGGTCAGGGAGTTCCCGTCGCACGAGGTCGCCGCCACAAAATCGGCGGAACCACGACGGGCGGGCAGGTTAGCACATCTACCCGCCCTGATGTGGGGCGGGTTCGATCAGTTAAGCCGCGCTCCAGATCAGGCGTGCGCGCCGCCGGCTCGCAGCACTCGCCTGCACCGACTCATCGAGCCACAGGCCCGCGACCGCGATCAGCGTCTCGGCGGCGAAAATCAGCGGCAGTCGCGCGCGCTCCGCCACCGGCACACGCGCTTCCTGCAGCAGGCTCTTGAGCGTGCGACGCGGCCCTGCGCGCACCGGACGCAGCCGCTCCCCGCCACGGCGAGCGCGGATGCTCAGCGTGGCCGGGAGCGCGTCCAGATCCAGCGGTCCGCGCGCGTCGCGCTTCAGCGTGAGCTTTCCGCGGGAGCCGGGCAGCGCGCAGGTCCTGCGCCTGCGCCACGGCCAGCTGACTTCCTCGAGGCGCGGTGCAGGAGCCGCGGGCACGCCGGCGGTCCCGGGGGCGGCGCGCAGCGACAGCAGGTCCGCCTGGCGCTGCAGCAGTGCGCCCTCCCATCTCACGCAGGGCAGCGCATCGGCGCGCGCCTGCAGCAGCGGACCGGCAATTTCCTCGAGCCGGCTGCTGGGCGGTGCGAGGTGTCCCGCGGCCGTGATCCAGAACCGCAGCGCATTGCGGCGGCGCTCGGGCGGCAGTGTGCGCAGCCGCCGCGCCGACAGCATCGCACCAAAGCTCGCGCGCGCGGCATCGGCGGCACCCACGGCATCGAGCAGCCGCTGCGCTTCCGCGGCATGGCGCGCCGCGCGCGTGACGGTGGCCGCGGCCGCGGGCCAACGCTCCCGGATCAACGGCAGTACACGCGCGCGCAGGTAGTTGCGATCCAGACGCAGCTCGGAGTTGCCCGGGTCCTCGATCCACTCAAGGCCCTGCGAGCGCACCCAGGCGGTCAGTTCGGCGCGCGACCAGGGTAGCAGCGGGCGCACCAGGCGGCCGCGCGCAAACTCCGCCAGCGCCGGCATGGCCGCGATGCCGGCGACACCCGCGCCGCGCAGCAGCTGCAGCAGCACGGTCTCGAGCTGATCGTCCTGGTGGTGCGCCGTCAGCAGCACTTCGTCCGGCGCAAGCGCCGTGGCGAGCAGCCCGTAGCGCGCGGCGCGCGCGGCGGCTTCGAGCGACTCGCCGCGCGCGCGTGCGACGTTCGCGGTCCGCACTCCCAGCGGCACTCCGAGGGCGCGCGCCACGCGCCGGCAGTGCGCAGCCCAGCTTGAGGAGTGCGGGTGCAGCCGGTGATCGACGTGCAGGGCGCGCAGCCGCAGCGGCGGGCGCTTGAGCTGCGCCAGCGCGGCAAGCAGAGCGGTGGAGTCCGCCCCGCCGCTGAAAGCGACGCACACGGCGAGGTCGGGGAAGCCGGGCACAAGCTCGCCGAGGCGCCGGCTGAGGGAGCGCGGGCCAAACCCGAGGGTCCCGTGGAGCCGCGCGCGTGGCACGGCCTCTACGCCGCGGTTTCGGCAAACACGCCGAAGCCGGCGATCTTGGCCGCGCGCGTGGCGCGCAGCTGATCCCGCGGCACCGCGTCGAGCTCGTCCAGATGACGGATCAGCGCGGCCTTGAGACTCGCGGCGGTTGCCGCGGCATCACGATGCGCGCCCCCCAGGGGCTCCTCGATGACCTCATCCACCAGCCCGAGCTTCAGCAGCCGGTCGGCGGTGAGATTCAACGATTCGGCGGCCACTTCCTTCTTGTCCTGGCTCTTCCACAGGATGGAGGCGCACCCTTCGGGCGAGATCACCGAGTAGGTGCTGTACTGGAGCATCATCAGGCGATCGCACACGCCGATGCCGAGCGCGCCGCCTGATCCGCCCTCGCCGGTCACGACGGTCACGATCGGAATCCGCAGCACCGACATCTCGAAGAGATTGCGGGCAATGGCTTCGCTCTGGCCACGCTCTTCGGCGCCGACGCCCGGATAGGCGCCCTGGGTATCGATGAGCGTCACCAGCGGCAGCCCGAAGCGCTCGGCGAGACGCATCAGCCGCAGCGCCTTGCGATAACCCTCGGGCTTGGGCATGCCGTAGTTGCGGCGCACGCGCTCCTTGGTGTCACGGCCCTTCTGATGGCCGATGATCATGAGCGCGCGCTCCTCGATGCGCGCCAACCCGCCGACGATGGCCCCGTCGTCCGCGTACATACGGTCACCGTGCAGCTCGTTGAACTCGCTGCTGATGGCGTTGACGTAGTCGAGCGTGTAGGGGCGGTGCGGGTGACGCGCAAGCTGCGTGATCTGCCAGGGCGTGAGATTGGCGAAGATGCTCATCGTGAGCTGCCGGCTCTTCGCCTGCAGCCGGCCGATCTCGTCCTGAATGTTGACTTCGGTTTCCGAAGTCACGTGCCTGAGCTCTTCGATCTTCGCTTCGAGCTCGGCGATCGGTTGTTCGAAGTCGAGGAACGCAACGGCCATGCGGTATCCTAACTCAGCGGCCGTCAGCGGAGAATGACGGGCCCGGGCTCACCGCCGGCGCCCCGTAAATTACCTGCAGCGCGCCGCGCCCGAGCAGGCCTTCGAGCTGCTCGAGCAGCTCGCGGCTGGCGCGCACCGTCCACTCGCCACCGAGCGTGAGCGCGCCGCAGGCATCAGCGCCCGCGTATTCGATGGTGATCGGGCACGGACCCGGACGCCACGGCGTGAGGATCGCGGCGAGGCGCTCGCACACGGCGGCAGCGTCGGCGTGCGTGCAGCGGATCACCAGGCGCCGCGCTTCCTGCTCAAGCACCTTGTCGAGCTCGCTGATGCGCCGCGCAGACAGCCGCCACGCGTCGCTGAACTCGTCGAAGCGCAACAGCCCCTCGAGCAACACCAGCGCGTCCTTGGCGATCAGGTCGCGGTGCTTCTGATAGGTCTCCTCGAACAACATGGCCTCGATGCGCCCGGTGCGGTCGTCGAGTGTCAGAATCACGCGCGGCCCGCGTTTCTTCACCTCATCGATGAGCCCCGCCACGGTAACCGGCTTGCCGGCGCCGAAGCGCGCGCTGTCGAGCCCGGCTACCGGCCGGTCACTGACCAGGTCGCCGATGCGGTGGGACACGAAGCGCGCCAGACTCGACTCGAAGCGCGCGAGCGGATGACCGGTGAGATACAGGCCGAGTGTTTCGCGCTCCCCCGCCAGGCGCACCGCCTCGCTCCACTCCGGCAACGTCGGGCCGCCGTCGACCTGTGCGGCGCTGGCGCGCTCCTCGCTCGCGAGCCCGAACAGATCGTTCTGCCCGGCGGCGTGGGCGCGGGTGTTCTGGTCGCCGAGATGCATGGCCCCGGACAGGCGCTGCATGAGCGTCGCGCGGTTGGCGCCCAGGCCATCGAGGCTGCCGGCGCGCAGCAGCGCCTCGAGCACGCGCCGGTTGACCTTCTGCAGGTCCAGGCGGCGGCACAGATCCTCCAGTCCCGAGTACGCGCCGCGCGCGGAGCGCTCCGCGATCAGCGCCTCAGCCGCTCCCTGGCCCACGCCGCGCACCGCGCCCAGCCCGTAACGGATGCTGCGCTCGCCGCCGGCGGCGAACTCGTAGCGCGAGGCGTTGACATCCGGCGGCAGCACCGTCAGGCCCAGATCGGTGCATTCCTTGATGAGCGTCACCACCTTGTCGGTGTGATCCATGTCGGCCGACAGCACCGCCGCCATAAAAGCCGCCGGGTAGTGCGCCTTCAGGTACGCCGTCTGGTAGGCGAGTAGCGCGTAGGCGGCCGAATGCGACTTGTTGAAACCATAGCCGGCGAACTTCTCCATCAGGTCGAAAATGTGCACCGCAACCGGCTCACGCACCCCGCGCGCCACCGCACCGCTGACGAACACTGAGCGCTGCTGCGCCATCTCTTCGGGGCTCTTCTTGCCCATCGCGCGCCGCAGCAGGTCGGCGCCGCCGAGCGTATAGCCCGCCAGCACCTGCGCGATCTGCATCACCTGCTCCTGGTAAAGGATCACCCCGTAGGTGGGCTTGAGGATCGGCTCGAGGCTCGGATGCAGGTAATCGATCGCGCCGTCGCTCCTGCCGTGCTTGCGGTTGATGAAATCATCCACCATGCCGGACTGCAGCGGACCGGGCCGGAACAGCGCCACCAGCGCCACGATGTCCTCGAAGCAATCCGGTTGCAGGCGGCGGATGAGATCCTTCATGCCACGGGACTCGAGCTGGAAAACGGCAGTGGTGCGACAGGACTTGAGCAACGTGTAGGTCGGCGCGTCATCCATGGGCAGCGTGCTCACCGTGAGCACTGGCGCCTGCGGCGGCCGCGCGCCGTTGATGAGCGCCGCGGCGCGCTCGATGATGGTGAGCGTGCGCAGCCCCAGGAAGTCGAACTTCACCAGCCCCGCCGCCTCGACATCGTCCTTGTCGAACTGGGTGACGACGCTGCCGCCGGACGCATCGCGGTACAGCGGCGCGAAGTCGGTCAGCACCGAGGGGGCGATCACGACACCTCCGGCGTGCATGCCGGCGTTGCGGGTCAGGCCTTCGAGCGAGCGCGCCAGCTCGATGAGGTTTCTGACCTCGTCCTCGCTCTGGTACAGGCGCTTGAGCTCCGGCTCCTTCTCCAGCGCCCCATCGAGCGTGATGCCGAGCTCGAAGGGAATGAGCTTGGCGATGCGGTCGACGTAGCCGTAGGCCATGCCGAGCACGCGGCCGACGTCGCGCACTACGGCCTTCGCGGCCATGGTGCCGTAGGTGATGATCTGCGACACGCGCTCGCGCCCGTACTTTTCCGCGACGTACTCGATCACCCGGTCGCGGCCGTCCATGCAGAAGTCGATGTCGAAATCGGGCATCGAGACGCGCTCGGGATTCAGGAAGCGCTCGAACAGCAGGTCGTACTTGAGCGGATCGAGGTCGGTAATCCTCAGGCTGTAGGCCACGAGCGAGCCCGCCCCCGAGCCGCGGCCCGGACCCACCGGCACGCCGTGCTCGCGCGCCCAGCGGATGAAATCGGCGACGATGAGAAAGTAGCCCGCGAAGCCCATCTGGCAGATGACTTCCAGCTCGCGCTCCAGGCGCTCGCTGTGAGCCGGCGGCGCGCTCACCGCCGCCGTGAAGCGTGCGGCGAGTCCGCGCGCGGCTTCAGCGCGCAGGAATTCCTCGGTGCTCACGCCCGCGGGCAGCGGGTATTGCGGCAGGCGCACCTCCCCGAGTGTCAGCGTCAGACTGCAACGGCGCGCGATCTCCACGGAGTTGGCCAGCGCCTCCGGCACGTCGGCGAACAGCGCCGCCATCTCCTGCGGCGTGCGCAGGTACTGCTGGCGCGAGTAGCGGCGCACGCGGCCGGAGTCCGCCAGCAGCGTGCCGTCGTGAATGCAGACGCGCGCCTCGTGCGATTCGAACTGCTCGGGTTTGAGGAATCGCACGTCGTTGGTCGCCACCACCGGGGCGCCGCGGCGGCCGGCGAGCGCGATCGCGCCGGCAATGTAGGCCTCCTCGAAAGGCCGGCCGAGGCGCTGCAACTCGAGGTAGAAGCGACCGGGAAACAACGTGAGCCACGCGTCGAGTGCACGCTCGGCGTCGGGCTCGCGGGCATGAATCAGCGCGCGGCCGATGTCGCCCTCGGTTGCGCAGGACAGGCCGATCAGGCCCTCGAGATGAGTGGCCGACAGCCAGCCGCGCTCGATGCGCGGCGTGCCGCGCTCCTGCCCCTCGAGGTACGCACGGCTGACCAGCCGCGCCAGGTTGCGGTAGCCCCGCGGCGACTGGCACAGCAGTGTGAGGCGCGTCGGGGGCTGCCGCTCGCCTTCCTCGTGCACCAGCAGGTCTACCCCCACCAGCGGCTTGACGCCCGCCTTGAGCGCCTCGCGATAGAACTTCACCATCGCGAAGAGATTGCCCTGGTCGGTCACCGCGACTGCCGGCATGCCCGCCGCGGCCACGGCCGCGATCAGCTCCGGCACGCGCACCACGCTGTCGCTGAGGGAGTATTCGGTGTGCAGCCGCAGATGAACGAAACCGTGTGACATCGGTGCGCGAATTAAGGCTCGAGCCCGGAATCTGTCAAGGGATCCTCGTCCTGCCGCATTGGACTGAACGAGCGGCGGTGCAGCCGCGAGGGCTCGCGCCGCTGCAGGGCGGTCAGGTGCGCGGGCGTGCCGTAGCCTTTGTGCGCGGCCAGCTCGAAACCCGGATAGCACGCATCGAGCGCCTCCATCATGGCATCGCGGTACACCTTCGCCAGGATCGAAGCCGCGCTGATGGCCGCCACGCGCGCATCCCCCGCCACGATGGCCTCGAGCGTGCACGAGAGCGGCAGGTCGGCGATGCACGGACAGCGGTTGCCGTCGACCTGCACGTGCGTCGGACACACCGGCAGCGCGAGCAAGGCGCGCCGCATGGCGAGCAGCGTGGCCTCCAGTATGTTCAGGCAATCGATCTCGTCGCGATCGGCCCAGCCGATCGCCCACGCCAGGGCGCGTGCGCGGATGATGGGCGCAAGCCGCGCGCGTTCCTGCGCCGAGAGCACCTTGGAGTCCGCGAGTCCCCGTATGCGCCGCCGCGGATGCAGGATCACCGCCGCCGCCACCACAGGTCCCGCGAGCGGCCCGCGGCCGGCCTCATCGACGCCGGCCACGCGCGCGAGGTCGCGCCATGGGAACGGGCGCTTGCCCTCAGCCGTCGGCATGATCGCCGTCCAGACCGGGGGCGCGCCCGGCGCACGCGAGAATCGCCTGCGCCGCACGCGCGGCCCCGCCGCGGCGCAGCGTGCGATGCACCGAGGCGAATTCTTCCAGCAGCTCACGCACGTGCCCGCGATCCTCAAGTTCCTGCAGCAGCGCGTCCCCGAGCGCCGCGCCGCTCACCTGCTCCTGAAAGAACTCCGGTACCAGGCGCCGGCCGGCGAGCAGGTTCGGTTGCGAAAAGTATCGCACCTTCACCAGCCCCATGGTCCGCAGCAGGAAGGCCGTGACGGCGCTGACGCGATACGCGACCACCATGGGCCGTGCGCTGAGCAGTGTCTCCAGGGTTGCGGTTCCGGAGGCGACGATGGCCGCATCGGAGGCCGCGAGCGCCTGCTGCGCCTGTCCGTCGAGCACACGAATCGCAGGCGCATCGGGTAGTTGCGCGACTTCCTTCTCAAAGACTTCACGCGCCCCGGGGGAAGCCATGGGTGCAATGAAGCGATACTCGGGCCGCCGCGCCACGATGTGGGCGGCGGCCGCGGCGAACGGCGCCGCGAGCCGCGTGACTTCCGTAAGGCGGCTGCCGGGCAGCAGCGCCACCAGCGGGGCGTCACCGCGGATGTCGAGCGCGCGCCGCGCGGCATCGCGATCGACTGCAAGCGGAATCTGATCCGCGAGCGGATGCCCCACGAACACCGCCGGCACCCCGTGCTGCGCGTAGAACTTCGCCTCGAACGGCAGCAGACACAGCACCAGGTCGCAGGCGGCGCCGATGGTGCGCACCCGCCCCTGCCGCCACGCCCACACCTGGGGACTGACGTACTGCACGGTGCGCATGCCGGCACCCTTGAGCGAGCGGGCGAGGCGCAGATTGAACTCCGGCGCGTCGATACCGATGAAGATATCCGGGCGGGCGGCGCGAAAGCGCCGCACCAGAGAGGCGCGCAGGCTCAGCAGGCGCGGCAGGTGCCGCAGCACCTCGGTGAGACCCATGACCGCGAGCTGATCGGCACCCCACCAGGCCTCGCAGCCGGCGGCGATCATCTTCGGTCCCGCGACCCCGAAGCAGCTGAGGTTGGGCACGCGCTCGCGCAGCGCCGCGATCAGTGCCGCGCCCAGCTGATCCCCCGAATGCTCGCCCGCGACGATGCCGATGCGCAGCGGCTCCGCGGCGGCGGCCCGCGCACCCGGCGCGCTCATCGCGCCAGGCTGCGCGTGGACGCGTGAATGAAGTCGACGAACGCGCGGATCTCGGGGTGCCCGTCGGCCTGCGGCGCAAGGCGCGCCAGCGCCTCGGCTAGCTTCAGATCCGAGCGGTACACGATGCGGTAGGCGTCGCGGATGTGGCGGATCTGCTCCTCGGTGAAGCCGCGGCGCTTCAGCCCCTCCGAGTTGACCGCGTGCGGCACGGCGGGATTGCCGGCGACCATGACGTACGGCGGCACGTCGCGCGTGACGATGGCGCCGCCGCCGAGAAACGCATGGGCACCGATCTTGGTGAACTGATGCACGGCGGTAAGTCCCCCGAGGATCGCCCAGTCGCCGATCTCGACGTGACCGCCGAGCGCTGCGCAGTTGGCGAACACGGTGTCGCTGCCCACCACGCAGTCGTGCGCGACGTGCGCGTACGCCATGAAGAGGTTATCGCTGCCGATGCGCGTCACGCCCTGGTCGTGGGCCGTGCCGCGGTTCACCGTGCAGCTTTCGCGAAAGACATTGCGGTCGCCGATCTGCAGCCGGGTCGGCTCACCCTGGTACTTCTTGTCCTGCGGCGCATCGCCGATCGATGCGAACTGGAAGATGCGGTTGTCGGCGCCGATGGTGGTCGGCCCGTTGATCACCACGTGCGGTCCGACCACCGTGCGGGGCCCGATCTGCACCTGAGGACCGATGATGCTGAACGGCCCGATGCTGACGTCGGAGGCGAGCTCGGCCTCGCCGGAGACGATCGCGCGCGCATCGATCACCTGGAGGCCTCCGGTGCCACCATCATCTCGGCGTGCGCCACCTCGTGCGCGCCGACCGATGCTGCGGTCGAGTAGCGCCAGATCCCTTTGAGGGTGCGCTGCAGCTGCGCCGTGAGTATCAGCTGATCCCCGGGCACGACCGGCCGGCGAAAGCGCGCCTTGTCGATGCCGACGAAAAAAAAGCGCGTCTTGGCGTCGGGAATCACGTTTGCGGTCACGAAGCACAGAATGCCCGCCGCCTGTGCCATCGCTTCGATGATGATGACGCCCGGCATGACCGGACGCCCGGGAAAGTGGCCGGGGAAGTACGGCTCGTTGTAGGTCACGTTCTTCAATGCGCGGATGCTGTGCCCGGGGCGGCACTCGAGCACCCGATCGACGAGCAGAAACGGGTAGCGATGCGGCAGGCGTTCCAGGATGGCCTGCATGTCGAGTTGCAGCGGCTCAGTCATGATCCTCTTCCCGGTCGGATTTCAGGCCCGCGGCACGCTCCAGACTGCGCACGCGGGTCTCGAGCAACCCGCTGCGCTTGAAACGCGCAACCAGGCGACGCCAGGCGTGTACTTCCTCGACCGGCAGGGTGCCGGAATATACACCCGGTCTCGCGATCGAGTGCGTGACCGCCGAATAGCCGGTGATGACTACGTCGTCGGCGATGGTGAGGTGGCCGGCGAAGCCAGCGCCGCCGCCGATCATGCAGCGCTTGCCGATCGTGGTGCTGCCGGCCACGCCGACGCAGGCGGCGAGCGCACTGTGGGCGCCAATGCGCACGTTGTGTCCGATCTGGATGAGGTTGTCGAGCTTCACGCCCTCCTCGATCACGGTGTCGTCGATGGCGCCGCGATCGATGGCAGTGTTGGCGCCGATCTCAACATCCGCTCCGATGCGCGCCGTGCCCAACTGCGGCACCTTGAGCCAGGTGCCGCGCTCGGGCGCGAAGCCGAAGCCGTCGCCGCCGATCACCACCCCGGGCTGCAGCACGGCGCGCGTGCCGATCTGCACGGCGCGGCACAGCGTCACGCGTGCCACCAGCCGCACGTCGGCGGCGAGAGTCACGCCCTCCTCGAGGCAGCAGTGTGGACCGATGAAGGCGCGCGCGCCAACCTCGACGTTGGGCCCGACGATCGCGTAGGCACCGACCTGCGCGCTCGGATCGATGCGGGCGCTCGCGGCCACCACGGCCGAGGGGTGCACACCGGGCTCGAGCTGCGGCAAGGGGTGCAGGATGGTGGCGATACGCGCAAAGGTCGCATAGGGGTTGTCGCACAACAGCACCGCCGTGGGACACTCGTCCGCGCTCGCGGCGTTCAGCACCACCGCGCCGGCGCGCGTGGCGGCGAGTTGCGCCCGGTAGCGTGGGTTCGCCAGAAACGCAATCGAGCGCTCGTCGGCGTTCGCCAGCGGCGCGACCCGCTCGACGTGCGTGTCCGGATCGCCGCGCAGCTCGCAGCCGAATCGCACCGCAAGCTCCCCAAGCGATAACGACATGGCGAGTTTTCGAATACCGCTGGCCGCGGTCCGTGAAAAGCGCTAGTGCGTCTGCGGCTTGGCGGGGGGAGCCGGCTTGGCCGCCGGAGGCGCCGTCGCGGGCGCCGCCGCGTTGCGCGCCTGCAGCGCCGTCAGGATCGCCGGCGTGACGTCGTAGGCGGGTGCCGCGTAGACGACGCCTTCAGTGCTGAGGACGACGTCGAAGCCCTGCGCCTTGGCGTAAGTGCGCACCTCCTCTCCGAGAGTCTTCTGCAACCGGGACATCTCCTCGTTGCGGCGCGCACTGATGTCGTCCTGGAACTCGCTGCGCGCGCGCTCGAAATCGCGCGCGCCGTCGCGCAGTTCCTTCTCGGCGCGCGTGCGCTGTTCATCCGTCATGGTGGCGCCGTCTTTCTGCAGCTTGTCCTGCCTGGCCTTCAGGGCCTGCTGCTGCGCCTGCAGGGTGCGTTCGCGCGGCGCGAACTCGGTGCGCATGGAATCGAGCATGGCCCTGCCCTGCGGAGACTCCTCGAGGAGCCGCTGCGGGTCGACGACACCGAACTTGGGCTCGGCCCAAGCCGGCAACGCGGCCAGCGCGCCGCCTGCTGCAATCAACCAGACCGCCAACTTGCTGCTGATCAAACGCTTCACGGAACTACCTGCCTCGTATGTAATTGTTTGTGATCCGTGCAGGGCCTCAAGCTGCCGCACGGCCTAAACGCTAAGTATCGCGTAGAATCCGCCCTGGCGGCTCGATTCTTTTAGAAAGCATTGCCGACCGAAAACTGGAAACCCTCGGTCTCGTCTCCCCACTTCGTCACGCCGTCGCCATGCTTGGCATTGAGCGGCACGCCGAAGCTGAACCGGAAGAGGCCCAGCGGTGCCAGCCACTGCACCGCCACGCCGACCGAGCGCTTCAGGTCGTGCACGTTGAAGCGGTAGTCCTGCGGGGTGACTTCGTCAGGACCGAAGAACCTGAGCTTGCTGCCGCTCTGAAACACGTTGCCGATATCAAAGAACGCGCTCACGCGGGCCGTCTGCGCCCATTTCGCGGGCATCGGGAAGACGAGCTCGTTCTGGCTGGTGATGCGCAGATTGCCGCCGTAAGGGTTGCCGAACTGGTCCTTGGGACCGAGGCGGCTCTCGCGATAGCCGCGCACCGAGTCCGGGCCGCCGCCGTAGAACTGCCGGTAGGGCGGGATCGCAGTGGTGCTCCCGAGGGGCGCCCCATAGTCCACGCCGTCAAGGAACGACAGCGCCCACGTACGCCACAGCGGCACGTACTTCAGGAACTGGTAGTTGCCGGTCCAGTACTTGACATCGCTCCCGGGCGTGGTGATCGAGAAAGACAGCGACTGGCGCATGCCGCGATCCGCGAACAAGGTGCGATTGCGCGTATCCCAATCCAAGCCGGCCACGGCCTCGAGGCTCTTGAAGTTAGTGCCGTAGAAGACGTATTCGTTGTTGCTGGCGTCGTTGTGGGCGAGGCGGTTGTAAGGATGACCATTCTGCCGCACCCACTGCTGCGCCTGCAGCGCGCTGCTCAGTGAGTTGGTGAGCAGCTGCGAGCTGTTGAAGGCGACGCCGGCGCGCACGTACATGGTTTCGGCAATCGGGTACGCCCAGGTGGGCCCGAAGCTCAGGGTGCGCGAGGAGAAGGTTGATGAGGACGACACGAACTGCGTCACATCGCTGTAGGTAACCGAGATGGTGCGCTGCAGATTGTCGATATTGGTGTAGGGGTTGGTGTGCGAGACGCTGTATACCTTTTGGAAGGCGCCACCGTTGAGGTTGATGGCGATGCGCTCTCCGGTGCCGAGGAAATCGGCGTCCGCGTAGCTGCCGTTCAGCATGAACTTGTAGGTCTCGGAGTAACCGATGCCGCCGGAGAGCTGCGATGCCGGGCCCTCCTCGATCTTGTAGTTCACGTCCACCAGGTCCGGGGATCCCGCGACCGGCGTGGTCTCGAAATCCACGCTCTTCACGTACGGCAGGCGCTGGATGCGCTGCTTGGAACGCTCGAGCGAGGTATTCGACAGCCAGCCGCCCTCGAGCTGGCGCATCTCGCGGCGCAGCACCTCGTCGTTGATGCGGTTGGCGCCGCTGAAATTGATGTTGCGCACGTACACGCGGTTGCCCGGATCGACGAAGAAGGTAAGCGACACGGTGTGATTGGCGTTATCGGCAGTGGGCACCGGCTCGACCTTGGCGAAGGCATAGCCGTCGCGGCCCATGCGGTTCTGCATCAGTTCCTGCGAGGAGGTGATCAGCTTGCGGTTGAAGGTCGCGCCCGGGTGTATCAGCAGCAGCTGCTCGAGTTCCGCCTGCGGCACGACGAACGTGCCCGCCAGCTTGATCTGTGACACCTTGTAGACCTGGCCCTCGTCGATGTTCACGGTGATGAAGATGTCTTCCTTCTCGGGGGCGATCGCCACCTGGGTCGAATCGAGCTGGAAGTTCGCGTAACCGCGATCCATGTAGAAGTTGCGCACCTTCTCCAGGTCACCCTGCAGGGACTCGCGCGAGTAGCGGTCGTCTTGGCGGTACCAGGACAGCCAGTTTGGCGTCCTCAGCTCGAGCGTCTGCAGGATGTCTTTCTGCGCAAACTGCGTTGTGCCCACGAGGTTGATCTGGCGGATCTTGGCGCGCGCGCCTTCCTTGATCTCGATCTTGATCTTCACGCGGTTGCTCGCTTCCTCCTCCACGTGCGAGTCGATCTTCACGCCGTACTTGCCGCGCGCGAAATACTGGTCGGTGAGGTAGTGGGTGACGTCCTCGAGCACCGAGCGGTCGAAGGTCTTGCCGGTCGCGAGCCCGACGTTGCGCAGCGACTTCTGCAAGTCCTCGGTCTTGATGTCCTTGTTGCCGGTGATCTCGAAGCTCTCGATGGACGGGCGCTCCAGCACCACGACCACCAGCGTGCTGCCGTCGCGGCGCAGCTGCACGTCGCGGAAGAAGCCGGTGGCGTACAGGGCGCGGATCGCCTCGCGCACGCGCTGCGCGCTCAGGTGATCGCCGATGTTTACCGGCAGGTAGTTGTAGACCGTGCCCTCGGAGACACGCTGCAGACCTTCGACGCGGATGTCGCCGACGGTGAAGTCCGCCGGGGTCGCCGCCGTCTGCGCGAGCGCCAGCGCGCATCGCACAGCCAGCGCAATGGCGGCAAGGGCTGTGCGCGTTTTCATTCTCCAGCCACCGGTATCCCCCTTAAGCGCGCTACGCCGCGCGCCTGAAACTCTTGGTCTTGCACTCTTCGAGGACTGGAGACTCACGCCTGCAGCTTCGAAAACTCCGCACCGCCGCAGCGGCGGCTCGCGGCACGGTCAGCCGAACTGGCGCGCAATATCGTTATAGAGCGCGACACCCATCAGGACGATGAGCAGGGCGATGCCAAGCTGCTGTCCCAGAGCCTGGGCCCGCTCCGACAACGGGCTGCCCTTCAGCCACTCCACCAGCTGGAAGACGATCTGTCCGCCATCCAGGATCGGAATCGGCAACAGGTTGAGAAACCCCAGCGACAGGGAAATGAGCACCAGGAAGCCGAGGAACGCCGCCACCCCCGCCTCGGCGGATTCGCCGGCGAACTCGGCGATGGACAGCGGCCCGCTCAGATTCTTCAGCGACACGCGTCCCAGCACCATGCGCCAGAACAGGCGCGCCTGCAGCACGGTCATGGTCCAGGCTTCGCCGCCGGCGCGCACCAGCGCCACCGCGGCGCCCAGATCGGTGTGCCGCAGCATGCTGTCGGGGTAGCCCTTGCCGGGTGGCTGGGTGACGTGGATGCGGCCGACACGCCTGCCGCCGACCTGTTCGCTCTGGATCTGCAGCTGCACGCGGTGCGCGATGCCGCGGCGGCGATAGTCGATGGTCACGCGCTCGCCAGGGTGCGCGCTGATGAGCGCGACGATCTCGCGGAAGTCGTGCACCGGCTGGCCGTCGATCGCGACGATGTTATCGCCCGCCTGGAGACCTGCGCGCGCCGCGGGCCCATCGGGCATCACCTGCCCCAACACCGCCGGCAGCGGCGGCGTCCAGAACTGAAATCCGAGCCCGCGGAACAACTCCGCCGGTTCGGTGAGGCGCCGGCGCTGCGCGGCATCCGGCACACTGAGTTTCGCGCTGCGCACCTCCCCGCCGCTGCCGCGCACGCTCAAGTCCGCCTCGCCGCGCGAGCTCATGGCGTCCAGCAGGCCGAACACCACATCGCGCTGGCCGCTCACCGCGGCGCCGTTGAGGGTGCGAATCTCGTCCCCGCCATGCAGGCCCGCGGCGGCGGCGGCCGAGCCCGCGGTCACCTCGCCGATGACTGGCCTGACCTCGGTCACACCGTTCACCCACAACATGCCCCACAGCACCAGCACCGCGAACAGGATGTTGAAGGCAGGGCCTGCGAGCAGCACCACGATGCGCTGCCAGGGCGGACGGCGCGTGAAGGAGCGCGCCAGCTCGTGCGGCTCCACCGGCCCTTCGCGCTCGTCGAGGAGCTTCACGTAGCCGCCCAGCGGAATGGCGGCCAGGACGTATTCGGTGCGATCCGCGCCCGCGACGCGCTTCAGCAGCGGGCGGCCGAAGCCGACCGAGAACCTGAGCACCTTGAAGCCGAGCCGTCGCGCGACCCAGAAATGGCCGAATTCATGCACCGTGACCAGAAGGCCCACGGCGATCACGAACCACAGCGCGTACCAGACCAGACTCATGCGTGAGCGCCCCCCACCGCTGCAGTTCTTGTGATGCCGACGATCTGCTCACGTGCGTGCACTCTGCCCTCCGCGTCGGCGGCCAGCACGTCCTCGAGCCCGCCGATCCTCCCCCCGGTGCTCCGCTGCACTACGGCTTCAATGACCGTCGCGATGCCGGGAAAGTTCAATCGGCGCTCGAGGAATGCCTGCACCGCGACCTCGTTGGCCGCGTTGAGCACCACCGGGTCGAGCCCGCCGGCGCACGCCGCGGCCTGCGCCAGCGCGAGGCACGGGAACTTGTCGGTATCGGGAGCCCGGAAATCGAGCCGCCCGGCCTTGAGCAAGTCGAGGAATTCTACACCGGAGCTGATTCTCTCGGGCCACGCGAGTGCATGAGCGATCGGCGTGCGCATGTCCGGCGCGGACAGCTGCGCGAG
>Ga0193733_1000151_pt1 | contig 24422 bp, 18 predicted proteins | sample U1s2metaG_FD_145076 | JGI IMG/M metagenome (GOLD analysis project Ga0193733, IMG submission 145076) | Soil microbial communities from a riparian zone of the East river system, Colorado, United States - U1s2 | ecosystem: Environmental > Terrestrial > Soil > Riparian zone | place: USA: East River...
ACGTACCCGACACAGAGCGAGAAACACGTGTCACATGGGCTGATGAATGTGCGGAAAGCAGCAAAGGGAAACAAGGAGATGAAGTTCACCGCCTTGCTCCACCATCTGACGATCGATCTGCTGCGGGGTTACTTCAACTACTACGCGGTACCGGGAAACACCGACAGTCTCAACGCGTTCCGCACGCAGGTGAGTCGATTCTGGCGTTGGACGTTACTCCGTCGCAGCCAGAAACGCAAATTCAACTGGGCGAAAATGCGCAAGCTGATTGAATACTGGATTCCCAAACCGCGCGTGCTCCATCCCTACCCCGAGACACGCTTCGCCGCCACCCATCCGAGATAGGAGCCGTATGCGCTAATGAGCGCCCGTACGGACCTGTGCGGGGGTTGTGTCAAGACGACGCGAGAGCGTCATGCTGTACGAAAGATGAAGGTAGGCCCTTCGAAGCCGCCCTGTAGGGGGAGGCTTCAAACTGCCATAAGCTGCTTCGGTCAAAAGCCGCGGTGGTGAACGTTATGGTTAAAAGGCGTGACAGTCCGATCATGTCAAGTAGGAATAAGAGAGATGAGTGCAAACTAACCTCTGATGAAGCATCGAAAGGATCTACGACGACACCAAAACCGGAGTTTCCCCCGTGCTCTGGGAGCAGCATGGCAGATGCCTACGTACTGGCCATGTGGTGTCCGGTGTTCAGGAGGCATGACTCTTATTCGGGCTTTCGTACGGAACTTGAGAACCTGTTCGGTGATTTTAAGGGAAAAGGCACAAGCGGAGGCCCCGCGAGGCTGAATGTACCGATGCGCCGACCAGGCTCGGACTGCTCCATAGTAGTGATGAAACGGAGTAATGCCCGTGGAGCGAAGGGAGCAGGTCACCCACGCTGGGATTGAGTCAACTGGAAACAGGAAGAACTCACCGTCCTGGCGGAAGGCGGTAGCTTTCACTGGGTGGCACGAGCCGTGTGACTGGAGACGGTCAAGCACGGATCTGTGAGGGCCTCGGGGTGAAATTCCCCGGGGCTACTCGGCGCATCGGGCAACCGATGTCCCTACCGCGACCTGTTCGGGTAAATGGAAACATGATTTTCAAAGGACACAAGCTCACGATTGGTGTGGACCTCGGCGATCGCTGGTCGAACTGCTGCGTTTTGGATGAAGCGGGCGAAGTCCTTCTGGAACAGAAACTACCGACGACACCGGAAGCGATGAAGCAGACATTTGAGAAGATTCCGCGAAGTCTCATGGCCCTGGAGAGGGGAACACATTCCCCGTGGTCAAGCCGGCTGTTAAGGGAGCTGGGACACGAGGTGCTCGTGGCGCACGCGCAAAAGGTGAATTTGATCAGCAAGAGCACTCGAAAAGATGATCGCCACGATGCACGGACACTGGCACGGCTGGCCAGAATCGATCCTGAGCTGTTGGGGCCGGTGCGGCATCGCAGCGCTAAAGCACAAATTCATCTGACAGTGATCCGGGCACGGGCGGAATTGGTGAGTGCACGAACCGCCTTGGTGAATGCGGCGCGAGGATTGGTGAAGTCTTATGGTGAACGGCTGCCGAAGTGTGGCACGGAGCAGGTGAGCCGAGAGCTGGCCGCGGAATTGAGCGCGGAGTTGCGTGAGGTTCTGGAGCCGTTGCTGAAAGAAATCGAATCGTTGAACGAGCGCATCAAGGAATACGACGCGCGAATGGAGAAAATCGCCAAGGAGAGCTACCCGCAAGTGACGCTGCTCAAACAGGTGAAGGGGGTAGGAACACAGATCGCGCTAACGTATGTTCTGACTCTAGACGACCCGCATCGGTTCGCAAAGAGTCGCGAGGTCGGCTGTTTTCTCGGGTTAAAACCTGGGCGCAGGGACTCCGGAGAGAGCCAGCCGCAGATGCACATCAGCAAAGAAGGAGACCGCTATTTGAGAACGATGCTGGTGCAGGGGGCGCACTACATCCTGGGGCCGTTTGGGGAAGATAGTGATCTGCGGCGATGGGGACTGCGACTTGCTGAGCGAGGAGGGAAAAATGCCAAGAAACGAGCGGTTGTTGCGGTAGCCAGAAAGTTGGCAGTACTACTGCATCGGTTGTGGGTGAGTGGGGAGGTGTACGAACCACTGCGCAATAGCCACAAAGCGATGCGCGCCGTGGCCTAGAGTAAAGAGGTCCCCACAAATATTTCTCTGTGGAAAACTTGGAAAGGCAGAAAGAAAGAAAAGGAGCATACAAGAAAGAAAAAGATCCAAACAGCCGAGCTCGAAGGCGGTGTAAAGACTTTTGTGTAAACGGCCTTCGGTTTTTTTCCTTTTTGATTCCTTTTTCGTTCCAGTAAAACAACCCGTCGCCGGAGCTGTGGGAATGTGGAAATCTCGCGTTTTCTGCGAGATTTCCAAGGAGCTGTGGAAAGCCCGGTGTTGGCTTTCCATAGCTCCGTCATTTCCACAGCTTTGTTCTGAGTTCCCCCGTGCAAGTCTGGCCCAGGCTGTCATACACGCTCCGCTGCCGGCATGCGATCCGGCCACAGAATGCTGAAGCGGTTCAGTGCCGCAGTCCAATTCTGTACTGGCATCGTCCATTTCTTTGAGGCGTTACGCAGCGCCAGGTATAGCAACTTGAGAGCGGCCTCCTCGTTCGGAAACGAACCCCGCATTTTAATGATCTTGCGCAGCGACATGTTCAGCGATTCCACCGCGTTGGTCGTGTAAATCACTTTCCGTATATCGGCCGGATAGGCTAAAAATGGCGTGATCCGATCCCAGTGCCGGCGCCAGATCTGGCTCACCACCGGGCACTCCGCATCCCAGTTTTGCGCAAACACATCCAGCTGCTCGCTTGCATCATCGGCCGTCGCCGCTTGATAGATCTTTCGTAGGTCCGCTCCCACTTTCTTGCGCTGTTTCCAGTTCACATAGCTCAGCGAGGCCCGTACCATATGCACGATACACGTCTGCACCTCGGCCTTCGGATACACCGATTCGATCACCTCCGGGAACCCCTTCAGCCCATCCACGCAGGCGATGAAGATATCTTTTACCCCGCGATTCTGCAGCTCCGTCAGCACCTGCAGCCAGAATTTCGCCCCCTCGTTCTGAGCCGCCCACAGTCCCAGAACCTCCTTGTGGCCCGCCAGGTTCACCGCAATCGCCACGTGGATCGCCTTGTTCTGAATGGGTGCGCCATCGCGCACCTTCACTCGCAGCGCATCCATGTACAGGATCGGGTACACATCATCCAGAGGCCGGCTCTGCCACGTCTTCACTTCCTCCATCACCGCTTCGGTGACGTTGGAGATCAACGTCGGCGAGACGTCCACGCCATACATTTCTTTCAGATGCCCCTCAATTTCTCGCGTGGTCATCCCCCGCGAGTACATCGAGATGATCTTGTCGTCGAAGCCGCTGAAGCGCGTTTGCCCTTTGCTTACGATCTCGGGTTCAAAGCTCCCGTTGCGATCCCGTGGCGTCTCCAATTCGATCTCGCCAAAGTCGCCCTTCAACTTCTTTTTTGTGGCCCCGTTTCTGGAGTTCCCGCTGTTGTAGCCGGCTGGGTCATGCTTGTCGTAGCCAACGTGCTCGGTCAGCTCCGCATTCAGCGCCCGCTCCAAAAGAGCCTTGGTTAGCTGCTTCAGCAGTCCGTTCTCGCCGATAATGTCTTCCGGCCTCTTGTAATCCACCAGCAATTCATCAAGTAGCTTTGGATCTATGGTCATCAGTTCTCCTTGTCTGAGTCTGCTCTATCCCCGATGACCGTTTACACAATCTTTTTTACACCCTCGAAGGGTGAGCTACAGTTAGCCTGGCAGGGGATCCACGGAAGATGGCTTTGGAAAGATTGCAGAAGATTATGGCGGCTTGCGGGATTGCTTCGCGGCGCAAGGCTGAGGAGATCATTGCGGCGGGGCGGGTGACGCTCAACGGAAAGGTGATAACGGAGCAGGGCACGAAGGCTGATCCAGAGCGGGATTTGATTTGCGTGGATGGGGCGCCGCTGAAAAGCCGGGAGCGGCTGCTGTATTTTATGCTGCACAAGCCGAAAGGTTATGTGACTACGGTGATCGATCCCGAAGGGCGGCCGACGGTCATGGAGTTGATGAAGAAATGTCCTGAACGCGTTTATCCGGTGGGGCGGCTGGACTACGCCAGCGAAGGATTGCTGTTGATGACGAATGATGGCGCGCTGGCCCAGAAGCTGATGAAAGCCGGTTCGCACGCGCCGAAAACCTACATGGTGAAAATCAGCGGCAGACCCGACGAGCGGGCGATCGAGGGTTTACGCGCGGGAATCACGATTGAGTTGGAGGATGGGACGCGGGTGAAGACTTCGCCGGCCAAGATTCGCTTGATGGAGGATGGGGCGAATCCCTGGTATGAGGTGATTCTGATCGAAGGACGGAATCGCCAGATTCGGCGGATGTTTCAGAGCGTGGGGTTTCTCGTGGAAAAAATCAAGCGCGTGCAACTGGGACCGCTGGTTCTGGATGTGCCTCCGGGAAAATATCGCCCGCTGACGGTGCGGGAAGTGGCGAAATTGAAGAGTCTGACGGAGGGAAGCTAATGAGGTACAGGAGGTAAGGGAAGCAAAGGAAAAAGGAAACGAGCGAGACAGTGGCGGGCGCAGCACGATGGCTACACCCAACTCGCGCAGCAAATCTTTAAAAATGCGAGAATGGTTTGGTGTCGCGGATGAAAGTCAATGACAAAAACGATTGAAGAGCTGATACCGGATTACCTGCGCGGGCTGCCCGTATACGTTCCGGGAAAACCGATTGAAGAAGTGGAACGGGAGCTGAAGGTTCATGCGGTGAAGCTCGCTTCGAATGAAAATCCGCTGGGGCCTTCGCCAAAAGCGATGGCGGCGGCGCGGGCGGTGCTGGGGGATTCGAATCGTTATCCGGATGGCGGGACGCATTTGCTGCGGGAGGCGCTGGCGGAACGGCGAGGAGTTTCAACCGACGAGATTTTTATCGGGCTGGGATCGAGCGAGATTATTGATCTGGCTTCGCGAGTGCTTTTGCGGGTCGGATTGCAGGGGCTGACGTCGGAAGGAACGTATGCGCCGTTTTCGGTGGCGATTCGCGCGAGCGGCGCGGAGCTGGTGCTGGTGACGCAGCGGGAGTTTGCGTTTGACTTGAAGGCCATGGCGAAGGCCATCACGCCGAAAACGGGCGTAATTTATCTGGCGAATCCGAACAATCCGACGGGGAGCGCGTTTGGGCGCGAAGAATTTGACGAGTTTCTAGTGGGTGTTCCGGATGGCGTGCTGGTGGTGCTGGATGAAGCGTATATCGACTACGCCATGAGCATGGGCTTGCGGGATGCGGTGGAGGCTTATCGCAAGAGGAAAAATCTGCTGATCTTGCGGACGTTCTCGAAGGTTTATGGATTGGCGGGATTGCGCATCGGGTACGCCATCGGGCGGCCCGCGCTGCTTGCCGCGATGAATAAATTGAGGACGCCATTCAATACGTCGGGAGTGGCGCAGGCTGCGGCGCTGGCCGCGCTGGATGACAACGAACACGTGACCAGGTGCATCGAAACGAATGCGCGGGAACGGAAACGCTTGACCGAGGATTTGGCGAAGATGGGATTCCGGCCGGTGCCGAGCGAGGCGAATTTTATTTTTATTGTGGTGGGTCCGGATGCGAAAGCTCTGAGCGATGATCTGCTGCAGACGGGCGTGATTGTGCGGCCGCTGGAGTGGATGGGATTTCCGAAGGCGATTCGCATTTCGGTGGGGACGACGGAAGAAAATGACAAATGTTTGTCGGCGATGGCGCAGGTGATCTTGAAGCGCGCGGGCAAGGGCGAACTCGCCGCGCGATGAGAGTGATATTTCGGGAGGTAAAGGAAATAGAGGAAGTAAATGAGATAAAGGAAAAACGGGCGGCCACGCCATGAGGGTGCACATTCCTGGTCGGGCGGAGATCAGCGGGCGTGGCGATGGCGACCCAATCACGAAGATATTGAGAGAAAACAAGAACATTGCGGTGGTTGGATTGTCGTCGAATCCGAAGCGGCCAAGCTTTGGCGTGACGGAATACATGCAGGTTGCGGGATACCGGATCATTCCAGTAAACCCGAACGAGACGGAAGTGTTGGGCGAGAAAAGTTATGCGCGGCTGGAAGATGTGCCGGGAAAAATAGACATCGTCAATGTGTTCCGGCGGGCGGAGGATGTGGCGCCAGTGATGGAGAGCGCGATTCGAATCGGGGCGAAAGTGGTTTGGATGCAGTCGGGAATTGAGAACGAAGAGGCAGCGGAAAAGGCGCGTGCCGCGGGGCTGGTGGTGATCGAGGATGCGTGCATCTTGGTGGAGCATCGCAGGAGAGTTGGAGAGCTGAAGCAATAAGGCGAATGACAATGCGGAAGGACAGGGAGGCCCGCGCGGGGATGGTGCGCGGGCTTTTTGATTTCAGGAGACAAGAGAAAGATCGAGGAGAAAAGATTTAACACAGAGATCAGCCAGAGAGGACGCAGAGAGCGCAGAGAAGAGGGCGAAGAGGAACGGGAGAATCAGCGCGAGGGGAGGGGGAAGACGAGGAGATTGCGTTTGCCGGTGATGACGACGGCCAGGGAGCGGCCGTCGGGAGAGATGGCGAAATCGCGGAAGCTGAGACCGTGAAGGATGGGAATTGGCGTGGGCTGGGAGATGGGGATTTCGTGATTCGCGGGGATCGGCGCTAGCGGAGGAAGATCGATCCAGACGAGATCACCGGATTTTTTCTCGAGGGAGCGCTTGAGAAGGATGCGGGATTCGTCGGGCGACCAGCGAGAGACGCCGAGGCCGACGCGGAGACGGGCCACGCGATTGGGGGAAGTGAGATCGCGAATTTCGAGAATCTCTTTGTCAATGAAATAGGCAACTGTTTTGCCGCTAGGGGAGACGCTTACGCCGCCTTCATAGCCTTCAAGAGTGGCCAACTCTTTGGCATCGTCGCTGAGCAGGTCGAGGCGCTGGAGGCGGGATGGGCCGGTGAGGTTGTGATCCTGTTCGACGGCAATGGAGGAGTTCGCTGCAGGCAGCCAGGCGACGTCGCGGAAGGTGCGCCCTTCGTAAAAAGAAAGGAGAGCGCCGGTGGCGAGGCGCGTGAACTTCAGGGAGAAGAGCATGTGGGGCTTCATGGCTTCGGAGAGAAAAGCGATGGTGGCGTTGTCAGGCAGCCAGGTGGGGTTGGCGGCGTCGGGGATTACGCTGTCACCTTTGTTGATGCGGATTTCTCTGCCGGAGTCATCGAGGAGAAGCGTCTGGAAGGAGTCTTCTGCCTTGCCGGAATCGTCGACAATGGTGGTGGTGAGGAGCTCGGCGAGGATCATGCGGCCGTTGGGCGACCAGCGGAAGGAATTGATGAGATAACTGAACGACTGATTCCCGCGCGTGTATTTTTGACCTTCGAGGAGACGGCGGCGCTTGCCGCCGGCGTCCTGGATCCAGATGTCGTCGTGCTCGAGCGCGTCGTAGAGTTTTGTTTTCACTTTGCGATAGACGGAATAGACGATGCGGCCATCGGGAGCGTAGGCAAAGGCGGTGATTTCTTCGTCGATGGATTGGAGAGGCTTGTCGAGATTCTGGGCTTTCGCGGACGGCAAAAAACAGCATCCCCCAAGGGCGCACACCAGCGAACAAAGACGGCGGAGCCAGCGAAAGCGGCTGAGGGAGCAGGGACAGGTCATTGTTTGGGTCCGGGGTGGGGGCCGGTGAATTCGGAGCAGCATGGTTTTTCGGTGGGCTTGAACTCCATGAATTCGACGCGCGTGTCGTCCGGGTCGTAGAGATTGAGCTGCCATTTGCCGTCGCGGCCGATCTTCGGCTTTTCTCCGGGTTTCCATCCATTCTTAATGAGCTGCTGTTCGGCGATATGAATATCGGGTACTCCAAGCGCGATGTGATTCATCACGCCGAGCGTGTGGTGGTCTGCATTGACGGGAACGTTGAGCATGTATTCGATCCAGTCGCTGCCATCGGGGACTTGCATGTCCACCCAGTTCGTTTCGTCGTCTTTCATCCCACCGTGCCAATAAGCGTGGAAACCAAGGATTTCTTTGTAGAACTGATCTTCGGCGGCGCGATCGCGAACCACGAAGCCCGCGTGAATGAGGCGAAGATTGCTTGGTGGCGCCGAATCAGGCGGATAGCCTGGCTTGGAAACAGCAACGCCAAGGGACTGAATAAAGCTGATGCGATGCCCCTCGGGATCGATGACTGAGAAGAATGGACCTGCTGGTTCATTTTGTTTGCGCGCCTCGGTGATTTGAATCTTCTTTTCGGTCAGATATCGCCGGAGTTCGCGGACGTTGTCCGTGGCGAAGGTGATTTCCTCGATGCGATTTGAAGGAGCAGGTGAAGAATCTGGAGAGAGTCCGAAGCCCTGATTCAGGTTTACCAAGAAGCTGCGACCAGGAAGATCTTCGCACCAATTGCAATCGTGGGCGTGATCCAGAACTTTACTGTAATAAGAGCGCGCCGCCGAAATGTCGCTCGTAAGAATTTGTACGCGCGCTATGCCGAAGATGCGGGGGCGCTTGGGAGCATCGCTGCTGGCCGCGCCGGAGCAGCAGAGCAGAACTGCGAAAAGTAGAGCGAATCGCTGCATCGGGTCACCTATCTTTCGTCAGCTGCCTTTGATCTTATCTTACGAATTTCGTCGAGGCGCTGGCGGAGGCGCTGTTCGAAGCCCTGGTCGGTGGGCTTGTAGTAGGTGCGGCCGGCCAGATTATCCGGGAGGCAGGTCATGTCGGTGACTTTATCATCGAAATTGTGAGCGTACTTGTAGCCATGACCATAGCCGATATTTTTCACTAATCCCGTGACGGCATTGCGGATGTGGAGAGGCACAGGTTCAGCCTCGGTTTTGTGAACGTCATCGATGACCTCGCCGTAGGCAGTGTAAACGGCGTTGGATTTTGGCGCTAGGGAGAGATAGACAGCGGCTTGGGCGAGGGCCAGATGTCCTTCGGGCGCGCCGAGAAAATCGAAAGCATCTTTGGCGGCAAGAGTGACGGCGAGGGCGCCGGGTTCGGCGAGGCCGATGTCTTCGCTGGCCATGCGGACCATGCGGCGCGCGAGATAGAGCGGATCTTCGCCAGATTCGAGCATGCGGGCGAGCCAGTAGAGGGCGGCGTCGGGATCGGAGTTGCGCACGGATTTGTGCAGGGCGGAGATGAGATTGAAATGCTCCTCGCCGGCTTTGTCGTAGCGGAGGAGTTTTCTTTGAAGCACGTCTTCGAGAAGTTCCGGGGTGATGACGCGCGTGCCAGCATCGTTCGAAGGCGCGCTGCGGACGGCAAGCTCAAGCGTGTTGTAGCCGGCGCGAGCATCGCCATTCGCGAAGGAAGCGATACGGAAGAGGATTTCGTCGGACGCTTCGACGGATTCGTTTCCAAAGCCGCGTTCCTTGTCGTTCAAGGCGCGGCGGAGCAGTTCAGCGATTTGCGGCGTGGTGAGTGGATCGAGAACGTAGACCTTGGTGCGGGAGAGCAGCGGCGAGATGACTTCGAATGAGGGATTCTCGGTGGTCGCGCCGATGAAGATGATGTGGCCGGCTTCGACGTGGGGGAGGAAGGCGTCTTGCTGGGCCTTGTTAAAGCGGTGAACCTCGTCGACGAAGACGATAGTGCGGTGGCCGGAACGCGATTTTTGTTCGGCCACGGCCATGACTTCCTTGATTTCCTTGATGCCGGCAAGAACGGCGCTGAAGGAAACGAATTCGGAACTTGTCAGGCGCGCGATGAGGCGCGCAAGCGTGGTTTTCCCGCAGCCGGGCGGGCCCCAGAAGAGCATGGAGCCGAGATTGTCGTTTTCGATTTGAACGCGAAGTGACTTGCCCGCGCCGAGAAGTTTTTCCTGGCCGATGAATTCATCGAGGGTGCGCGGACGCATGCGCTCGGCGAGCGGTTGGTTGGCTGCAGGCACGTCGGGTGCCGGTGGCGGCAATTTTGAGAACAGGCTCACGTTATTCTGGGCGGCTGCGAAGATGCAGATGTTTGGATGCCCGAGGCTGGCACGGAGTTTCTTTGACGAGCGGCTTCGTAAAAAACGACGGCAGCCGCGGCGGCGACATTCAGTGATTCGATGCCGCTGGCCATGGGAATGCAGATGCGCGCATCGGCGCTGCGCTCGACCTCTTCGGGAAGACCGGCGCCTTCATTGCCGACGAGAAGGGCGACCGGCTGGCACCAATCGACTTCCCACGGAGCGAGCGGAGCCTGCTCACCGTGACTCGATTCACGGACGCTGGAAGCCAGGGTGCGGACGCCCGCGACCTTAAGTTGCGCAAGGAGGATCGAAAGCGACACGCCAGCGAGGATCGGAAGATGCAGAGCGGCACCGGCGGAGGCGCGCAGAGCTTTCGGCGAGAAAGGGTTCGCGGTGCCGCTGATGCCGGAAGCGGCAGTGGCGGCGCCGGTCGCACCGAAGGCGGCAGCGGTGCGCAGGATGGTTCCGACGTTGCCGGGATCCTGGACGCCCGCCAGGACGACCAGCAGCGGAGCGCAGGCCGAAACGGGGGCGCGGACAAGGTCGTCGAAAGAGGTCTCGCGCGGCTTAACGAGCGCCGCGACGCCCTGGGGGTGTTCGGAATCGGCGAGACCTTCGAAAAGGCGGTCGTTGGTCCGAAGAGTGGGGAAGGCGATTTCCGGCCGGTCGATCAAGGGAGCGAGGCGTTCACGGTGGCGTTCGCCGGATTCGCCGAAAAGGACGGCGCGGATCGGGCAACCGGAACGCAAAACTTCTTCAACGAGACGCACGCCCTCGACGCCGACGAATCCACTTTCCGTGGGCAGGCCTCCGCGCAAAGCCATGCGGAACTCTTTGAGCCAGCGATTGTCGCGGCTGGTGAGAAGCCCCGCGTTGTTCGCGGGACGAACGTTACGCGCGATCTTTCCTGGCGTAGCCATTACCGTGGAGGGTAGCAAATTTCTACCTGAAGAGGCCAACTCGCAGCCGACCACGGGGGTATCGACCGGCAGCGGGTTGAAAATTGCTGCGCACAGGCTCTTATTGCGCGGGTTATAGGGGGTATGGTAGCGTCGCCCAATTAAGGGCAGCGCTGGCGGGGCGCTGCAGGGTGGCGCTACGACTTCGCCAAAGGCCAAAAAATTGCCGGCTGAGCTGCTGCGGGTAAATGCGCAATTCCCGGAGGCGGACCTGCTGCGGTATGCAGCAAGTTTTCTGACGCGCGGGGGTGTGATTGCGATTCCCACGGACACCTTCTACGGGCTGGCGGCCGACCCCTTCAATCTTGCCGCGGTGGATGAAATTTACCGCGTGAAAGGGCGCCCGGAAACGAGGGCGCTGCCGATCCTCGTGAATTCGATCGAACAAGCCATTCTGCTCGCGCGCGAAGCTCCACGGAAATTTTTGCGGCTCGCCCAGGCGTTCTGGCCGGGAGGATTGACTCTGGTGGTAAACGCGGCGCAGCGCATCCCGCTCAAAGTCACCGCAGGCACGGGCCGCATCGCCTTGCGTTGGCCGAATAGCGCAGTGGTGCGGCGCTTGATCGATGAATTCGAGGGCCCGGTCACGGGAACGAGCGCAAACATTTCCGGGTTTCCCTCGTGTTCGAACGCCGAACAAGTAATGAAGCAACTCGGGTCGCGGGTGCCGCTCGTGCTGGACACGGGAGAAACGGGCGTGACGCTGGCTTCGACCATCGTGGAACTGACGGGCGACACGTGGAGGATCGGCAGGGAAGGGGCGATTCCGGTGGCGGAGATTGAGAAGGCGCTCGAGTAGGACCTAACTTGGAGGCGCGAGGCGTGCTCGCTAATTAATTCCCGGATGAAGAGTCGCAAGAAAATTGTAGTTGCCGGTGGAGGGAAGATCGAGTGCGCCGAGCGAGCGGCGATGGACGGAAACGACGTCGTTGAACCACATGGGCAAGTAAGGAAGATCTTCCGCGAGAATTTTCTGAACTTCACTGCATAGCTCCTTCCTTTTTTCTTGATTCATCTCCACGCGAATTTGATCCGTGAGCGCGTCGATGCGCGCGTTGCGATAGTGTCCGCGATTGGCGCCGTCGGGCGGGAAGCGCTTCGACGAGAATGCGTACTCAAAAAAGTCAGGATCGGTGTTGGCGCCGACCCAGCGCTGGTAGGTGATCTGAAAATTTCCCTTGGCGACGTCGGAGAACAGCGCGGCGAGCTCGAGCGGCCGAAGTTCGAGGTCGATTCCGGCGCGGCGCCATTGTTCCTGAAGAGCCGCGCCGATCAGGCGGGCTTGCTCTTCGGTGGAGCATTTCAGAGTGAGACGTAGGCGCACGCCATCCTGCTTTCGAGGGAATCCCGCAGCGTCGAGAACCTCTTCGGCGCGAGCGGGATCGTAAGAATACTGAGCGACATTCGGTTCGGCGGCCCAGTGATCCGGAGGCAGCGCGCCCGCGGCGAGCTTTGCTTGCCCACGGAGGAGATAGCGGATGAGCGCTTCGCGGTCGGTCGCGAGTGCAAGCGCTTGGCGAATTTCTCGATGGGCCAAGATAGGATCTTCGAGATTGAAACCGAGATAGTTGAAATTTGTGCCGGGGCGGTCGGTCACTGCAAGATCGAGCTGGCGCGCGAGAACGGGAATGATGTCAGGAGAAAGGGAACTTATCTCCAGATCGGCAGAGCCTTTGCGGAGTTCGAGCGCGCGAACGACACCGTCGGGGACAACGCGAAATCGGACGCGCGTCACCTGAGCCGCATCACGGAAGTACTCAGGATTTCGCTCCAGGACAACCTCTTCGTCCTGCGATTGCCGAACGAATCGAAAGGGACCAGAGCCGATGGGGTGGCGAGAAAAATCGACGCCGGCATTCGCGGGAACGATGCCAATGGCGCTCGGAATGAGATTTACGCTGAAGGAAGCGTACGCCTGTCTGAGATGAAAGATGACCGTAGCGTCGTCGGGAGTTTCGATGGTGGTGACCATGCGAAGGGCTCCCTGTTTCGGGGATTTATTGGCGGGATTCATGATGAAGTTGAAGGTTGCCTTGACGTCGGCGGAGGTGAGCGCGCGGCCATCGTGGAAACGAACGCCGCGGCGCAGATGAAAGACGTAAGTGAGCGGGTCGGGAGTCGACCAGGATTCGGCAAGATCGCCGTGAAAATTCATCTGATTGTCGCGTTCCAGCAGGCCGCTAAAGAGGAGTCCGTCGATGCGCTGGGATTGCGAATCGGTGGCAAAGCGCGGGTCGAGATTGGTGGGGCTGGATTCGATGAGGAAGGTGAGAGAAGAGGGATCGCTGTGAGATGAATGTGAACATGAGGCGAGACAGAAGGAAGCAAGGACGTAAAGAAGCAAAGACGAAATGAAAAGACGGAACTTCGAGGCGGTGTGGTTAGCGCGGCGGGGCATAGGATATTTTACCGAGGATCGCTGGGCCGCGGGCGCCGGTTGCGGAGGGCAAGTTCGCGGGGCGTCGGTGAAATGTTTCGTAGGCGAGAAGGGCGAAGGCGAAGGCTTCCTTGGCGCCTTCGGGAATACCGAGACGTACAGAGGGCAGGACTTCGATGCCGGGGAGAGCGGCGGAAAGTTGGCCGACGATCAGCGGATTGTGCGCGCCACCACCGGAAACGATGAGTTGGTGGATCTTCGTTTTGGGCGTGACGAAGCGATTCAGGGCATCGACGACCGAGAGCGCGGTGAAGATTGTGGCTGCGCGGATGAGATCGTTCGGCTTGGCGTGATAGCGTCGGCCGAGGGCCAGGAGTTTTTTTAGGTAGGCGTTGCCATAGTATTCGCGGCCGGTGGATTTCGGGGGTGCAAGCTTCAGGTAGGGATCGCGCAAGAGCTCATCGAGCAGCGCGGGGAGGCTGCGGCCCTGGGATGCTAGGCGGGCGTTCTCGTCGAAACGCAGGCGGCCGTGCGTGAAATGCGAGACTAGGGCGTCGATCAGCATATTCGCGGGTCCGGTGTCGAAGGCGAGGACTTGTTGCGGCTTGGCCGCGCGCGGAAGAACTGTAATGTTGGCGATGCCGCCAAGATTGAGCGAAACTCGGCCAAGTTCCGGGTGGCGATACAGAAGATAGTCCACATAGGGAACGAGGGGCGCTCCCTGACCACCGAGAGCGATGTCCGCAGGGCGAAAATCGCCGACGGTGGTGATGCCGGTGCGCGCGGCAATGGTGGCTGGCTCACCGATTTGCAGCGTCGATGCGGTGGGCCGACCTAAAAAGCTGACGCGCTTGCCTTGGTGGAAAATCGTCTGGCCGTGGCTGCCGATGAGCGCGATTTTCTCTGGTGGAATCCCGAACTTGCGGCACGCGGCAATGGCGGAGCCGGCGAAGAGTTCTCCCAATCGAAAATTTAATTGGCTGAGAGCGCCCGCGGTGATGGGGTGCTGTTCGGCGACGCGAAGAATTTCCTTCCGAAGCGCGAGAGGACATTTAACAGAGGTGTGGCCGAGCAGCTTGGCGTTCAGATTCGGCGGTGCGCCAGAGATGCGAGCGAGGGCAAGTTCGATGCCATCGGCGGATGTTCCGGACATCATGCCGAGAACAAGCATGGGTTTTTCGTTCATGAGATTTGTTTTTTCAACTCGGCGAGGAGATTCAGGGCGTCGAGGGGCTTCAACTGGTCGAGGTCGGCGCCGCGCAATTTTTCTAACACCTCGCGATCAAGCGCAGTAAAGAGCACCTGCTGATTGCCGTTCTTGTGGGCGAGGTCGGAGGCGCCGGGAGAAAGCGTCTCGCTAAGTTCGTGTTCGCTCTGTTCATGCCTTTTTAGGACTTCGCGGGCACGTTCAATCACGCTGCGAGGGAGCCCGGCGAGGCGGGCAACTTCGATGCCGTAGCTCTTGTCCGCGCTGCCGGGCTCGACGCGGCGCAGGAAAATAATCTCGCTGGGCGTTTCTTTCACGGAGACGTGAACATTCTTCACCGTGGGGAGAAGATCGCCAAGCTCCGTCAGCTCCTGATAGTGCGTGGCAAAGAGGGTGCGCGCGCGGGTGTGCTTTTGAAGATGTTCGACTACGGCCCAAGCAATGGAGAGGCCATCGAACGTGGCGGTGCCGCGGCCGACTTCATCGAGGAGCACGAGACTTGCAGGAGTGGCGTGATTCAGTATGGCGGCGACTTCGCTCATTTCGACGAGGAAGGTGGAGCGCCCGCGGGCAAGATTGTCGCTCGCACCGATGCGCGTGAAGATGCGGTCGGTGATGGGCAGTTTCGCCTGGCGAGCGGGAACGAAAGAGCCCATCTGCGCCATCAGGACGATCAGTGCGGACTGGCGAAGATACGTGGACTTGCCACCCATGTTTGGGCCAGTGATGAGCAAGAGCTGCTGCCGCCCGGGCTCGAAGCAAAGATCGTTGGGAACGAAGTGCTCGCCTTTTTGACGCAGCAGCTCTTCGATCACGGGATGGCGCCCGCCGATGATGAGGAGTTCCCCGGTGGAGTTGAATTCGGGGCGAGAATAGCCGCGATCGGCGGCCAGTTTTGCGAACGCGGTGAGAACGTCCAGCTGTGCGACGGCCGCGGCGGTATGGCGCAAGCGCGCGGCTTTGGCGGCCACGGATGAACGCACATCGACAAAAAGCTGGCGCTCGATTTCCAGGATGCGCTCATCGGCGGCGAGGATCTTCCGCTCGTATTCTTTCAGCTCGGATGAAGTAAACCGCTCGGCGTTGACCAGCGTTTGTTTGCGTTCGTAGTCCGCCGGGGCAAGATGCAGATTGGTTTTCGAGATCTCAATGTAGTAGCCAAAAATCTGGTTGAAACGAATCTTTAGCGAGCCGATGCCCGTGCGTTTGCGCTCGCGCTCTTCCATGGCGGCGATGACCTGCTTGCTGTGCTGGCTGAGGTCGCGAAGTTCATCCAGTCCGGCATGATAACCGCTGCGGATTATGCCGGGATCGGTGGCAAGGGCGGGCGGCTCGTCGGCGATGGCGCGTTCGAGCCGATCGCGGACGTCGGCGAGTTCGTCTATTTCATGGTGGAGCTGGCGAAGAAGTTCGCTACCCCCGGCGGGCTGCGGCGTGAGAAAATTCTTAAGCACCGGAAGCTGGACGAGCGACTTGCGCAGCGCCACGAGCTCACGCGGAGCCGCAAGACCCAGCGTGATCCGGCTGGTGATTCGCTCGAGGTCAAGGATGCCTTTGAGTTCCTTGCGGATTTCGCCGCGGACAACGGTTTGTTGGACGAGGTGTCCGACGGCATTGAGGCGGGCGTCGATGGCCTCGCTGTCGATCAGTGGGCGGAGGAGCCAGGAGCGCAAGAGGCGCGCGCCCATGCCAGTCACGGTCGCGTCAAGCGCGGCGATCAGAGTAGTGGGACCACTCGTGCGGCCAGCGTCCTCGGTGAAAATGGGCGAGAGCAGCTCCAGATTGCGGACGGACACGGGATCGAGGACAAGAGCGTGGTGCTGTTCGTAGTAGCGGACGCGGTCGAGATGCCGCAACGCTTCGACGCCGGAGGCATCAAGGTTTTCATTGGCGGGCGCAGAGCGGTCTCCGCGCGCGGAATTTTCTCGGAGATAGTGAACGATGGCGCCCGCAGCAGCCAGAGCTTGCGGGTGATCGTCGAGGCCGAAACCCGTGAGTTCGGCAACGCCAAACTGTTCGCGAAGGATGCGCTCGGCATAGTCGCGCTGAAAGACCCAATCTTCGAGACGGGATTCCGCGCCACCAACGCCTTCCAGGAGCGATGTTTTCGCCGTTTCGAAAAGCTGTTGCGGCCGGGGGAGCAGAGTTTCCCTCGGGCGGAGCAATTGAAGTTCGTCGCGAAGAGCGTCATCGGCGCGTGCGCCGGAGAATTCAGTGGCCTGAAATTCGCCGGTCGAAAGATCGACGAATGCAAGGCCGATGGGTGAACCAGAGGCATGTTTGGCGACGGACGCGAGGAAATTGTTTTCGCGGGCGTCAAGAAGCGCCCCGTCAGTAGCCGTACCCGGCGTTATGACGCGCACCACCTCGCGGCGCACGAGCTTTTTGCCCGGACCGGGCAGTTCCATCTGATCGCAGATCGCGATCTTGAATCCGGCGCGAATCAGGCGCGCGATGTAGCCTTCCGCGGCGTGGTACGGAACGCCGCACATGGGAATAGGCTGGCCCTTTTCGCGGTTGCGCGAGGTGAGAGTGATCTGAAGCTCGCGCGCGGCGATTATCGCGTCTTCGTAGAAAAGTTCGTAGAAATCGCCCAGGCGGAAGAGCAGCAGGGCGTGCGGGTAGCGCGCCTTGATAGCGTGATACTGCTGCATCAGCGGTGTTGTAGGCTCGCTCATTCGTCAGTCTTAGTTACACCGTTCTCTATGTTTACGCCCTGCCTGTAGTGGCGCAGCATGCTGCGCCACTACAAAGACAATCTCCGCCCGGCGGATCGGTGGAGAGTTGATCATTCCTTGATGCCTAGATGCGTCAGGAAGAAAGCATAATCCAGGGCAATCTCGCGCAAATAGTCATAGCGGCCGGAAGCGCCGCCGTGTCCCGCACCCATGTTGATTTTCAGAAGCAGCGGATTCGAATCGGTTTTCAACGTGCGCATTTTCGCAACGTATTTCGCGGGTTCCCAGTACATCACCTGGCTATCATTCAGCCCCGTTTTTGCCAATATCGCAGGGTAAGGCTTCCGCTCCAGGTTGGTGTAGGGACAATACGACTTTATGTAGAAATAATCTTCCGCGATTTGCGGATTGCCCCATTCCTCGTATTCCCCGACGGTCAGCGGGAGAGACGCGTCGAGCATGGTATTCAACACGTCGACGAAGGGCACTTGGCTGATGACGATGCTAAAAAGATCGGGGCGCATGTTCGTAACCGCCCCCATGAGAAGCCCGCCGGCGCTGCCTCCCTCAATCACGAGTTTTTCCGGCGTCGTGTAGCGTTGCTCAATGAGGTGTTCAGCCGCGGCGATGAAGTCCGTGAACGTGTTGCGTTTTTGTTTCAGGCGGCCGGCGTCGTGCCACGACTTTCCGAGCTCGCCGCCGCCGCGGATGTGCGCGACGGCGTAGACTACTCCGCGGTCCAGCAAGCTAAGCCGATTCGAACTGAAATTGACCGATATCGAGATTCCGTAGCTGCCGTAACCATAGAGAAGTAGGGGGGCAGAGCCATCGCGCGGCGTATCGCGGCGGTAGACGATGGAAAGAAGGACGCGAGTGCCGTCGGGAGCGGTGGCATGCAGACGCTCACTAGCGTATTGCGAAGGATCGTAGCCGCCGAGCACGGGTTGCTGCTTCCGAAGGCTTCGTTCACGCGTGCGAACGTCGTAGTCGAAGATGGAACGAGGAGTCACAAATGATTCGTATTGGAACCTGACTTGGGTGGCGCCGAATTCCGGGTTTTCACCGATGGCAGCGTTGTACGCGGGCTCGGCGAATTCGATGCGATGCGACGCGGCGAGAGCGCTGGGGCCGTCCGCGGTCAAATCCACGATGCGGAGAAAAGGCAGACCGCCTTCGCGTTCGAAAAGCACCAGATGCGTCTGAAAGACTTCCGCGGCAGCGAGCATGACGTCCGGGCGATTTGGAATGATCTCGCGCCAGAATTCTCGGCGAGGGTCGGTCACCGGTGCGGTCGTGAGGCGGAAGGTGCGCCCGCCGGAATTCGTTCGGATGTAAAACACTTCGTCAGTCGCATTCGGGGCCGGCCCGGGATGGTGGTCGGCATAATATTCATGGTTGTCTTCGCGCGGAGCGACCAGCCGAAATTCTCCGGTGGGCTGATCAGCGCGCAAGAAGCGGACTTCGCTGGCCGTATGACTCGCGATGGTAAGAAGTAGAAAAGCGCCGCTGCGCGTGCGTTCCACCTCGATTCGAAACCGCTCGTCGGTCTCCTCGTAGAGCAAGGGGTCCGGTTCGGCGGAGCCCAGAACATGCCGATAGAGCCGGTGAGAGCGCTTCGTCGTTTCGTCCTCGACGGTGTAGAACAGCGTACGATTGTCGGAGGCCCAGGCGGCACTCGTGACGCGCTCGAAGCGCTCGGGAGAGGTGGTCCCGGTGCGCAGATCTCTAACTTGAAGCACGTATTGGCGGAATCCCGTGTTATCGATTGAATAGGAAAGCAGTTGATTGTCCTCGCTGACTTCGAAGGAACCCAATCCAAGGAACGGATGGCCTTCCGCAAGCAGATTCAGGTCGAGCAGCAATTCTTCCGTCGAGCCATCCGCATCGCGCCGCCGGCAATGGAACGCATACTGCCTTCCTTCTTCGGTCCGCGTGAAGTAGAGATACCCACGGAGTTTATAGGGAACGGAAAGATCCGTTTGCAGGATGCGCCCGAGCATCTCCTGATATAGCTTCTCTTGGAATTTTTCCGTGGGCTTCAGAATGGAATCGGTATATGCGTTTTCGACCTTCAGATAGGCGATGACTTCGGGGTTTTCTTTGTGGCGAAGCCAGGCGTAATGGTCGACGCGGCGGTCGCCATGCAAAACGTGCTCCACGGGTTCGCGCCCGGCAACCGGGGGCTTGAGAATTGTACTTGCTGAAGTTTCCTGGGCTGGCGCTGGCGTCGCGGTATTGGCATCCGGGTTCATGCGTCTATTTTTTGTCGAGGACCAGGGTGCGGTCCATCTTTAACAAAGACCGTAATACAGTTCATCGTTGGTGCGCGCGGCGGGGTGGTGCGACGCGCGGAATGATTTGGGTGCGTTCGCTATACTATCGGAAGTCGGCGGCGAGAGAAAGCAGCCTGCGGCGGGCGTGAGAACCCAATGGCAAGAGAGACTGAAATCAAGCTGAAGATCACCGACGTGCCCGCGTTTCATCGCGCTTTGAAGCGCATCGGAGCGCGCCCCGCCGGCCCCGGAAGCTCCAAAGTTCATGAGGAAAATGTGATTTTCGACACGCCGCAGGGGGGACTTGCCAAGCATGGCCAATTGCTGCGCATTCGAACGGAGACGCCCGAAGTGCGAGGGAAGTCAAAGAAGGCAGGACCGAAACAACGCGCGGTTTTGACCTTCAAGCAGCCGATGGTGCAGACCCCGGTCGCAGGGTTGGAGAGCTCATCTTATGGGTCATACAAGATCCGAGATGAGATTGAACTCGAGATCACTGACCCCGGGAATCTCACCAGAATTTTTGAAGGGCTGGGGATGAGCGGCTGGTTCCGTTATGAGAAGTACCGCACGACTTTTCGCCTTCCCGATTCGAAAGCCTGGACCAATGGCCTTCTGATTGAACTCGACGAAACACCCATCGGAACCTTTGTGGAACTGGAGGGGCCTGCCTCGGCCATCGATCGGGCGGCCGAGGAGCTGGGATTTACAAAACACGACTATGTCTTGAAGAACTATCTCCGCTTGTACATGGAAGACTGCCGCCGGAAAGGGGAAGAACCGCATCACATGGTCTTTCCGAACCGCAAGAGACCCTCCCCATAGGCATTCGAATAAAAAAATCGCTTCGAATGCCATTCTGTTCTTGACAATGCGAAGCACGCGGCTTATCAATGCAACTGTGACTGCGAAGCAGTCACGTAACGGAGTGAATTTCCTCTCAATGAGTGCGGGCAGCGAACTCGAACCTGGCCCTAGTTGGTCGGGGCTCCGGCGGAACCTGAAAATGGTTTATCGGCTGGGTGTCCGGATGATGTCGCGCGAGGCGCAAGCCACAGCGCGAGCGGTCGGGTGGGGAGGGTTCACTGGCGGCTAAAGGTAAGTCCATTTGTGTGAGGTACTTGCCCGCGGCCGAGATTTTTCGGTGCGCGGGCTTTTTGTTGCCGGGATGAGACGCGCGAGGAGGGTGACGGCATGGATCTCTACGCGACAGAATTGATAGGCGCGAAGACTTACGACGTGGCAGGGAATTATGTCGGACGTGTGCGCGAATTCTTTATCGAGCCCGCGGAAGCGCCCAATCGTGTCTCGCATTACCTGCTCTCACGAGGCCATTTTCAACCGCTGGTGGCCAAACACAATCAGGTTGCTTCCGTGGCAGCGGGAAAGATGGAGTTAAGCGTCAGCGAAAGGGCCCTTGAGCTTTACCGGCCGAATGAGTCGTGGCTGGCGGTTCAGAAGGATCTGCTGGATCAACAGATCATCGATACCCGCGGCCGAAAGGTCGTGCGCGTAAATGACGTCGATCTGACCCCGTTCCGCACGAATGGCAACGTGGAGCTGCGTCTGACGCAAGTCGATGTGGGGTTGCCCGGAGCCGTGCGGCGGCTGCTCCAGGGAGTGGTGCCTTACGCGGTGGTGCGCAAACTGCAGAGCAAATTGCCGCAGAGTGCGATTCGCTGGGAGTTTGTGAACCTGGTCGAACCGGACCCCATGCGCCGCGTGAAGCTGCGCATCACACACGAAAAGCTAGAGGACCTGCACCCGGCGGACCTGGCGGAAATCATGGAGGATCTGTCCGCGGCGGAGCGACAGGGAATTATCGCGTCGCTGGATGAAGAGACCGCGGCCGCGGTTCTCGCAGAGTTGGACGAGCGGCTTACCACGCAAATCGTGGAGAAGCTGGATCCGGAGAAGGCGGCAGACATTCTGGAAGAAATGGCCCCGGACGCGGCTGCCGACCTTCTGGCGGACTTGTCCAAGGAAACATCCGATGAGCTCCTGGATGAGATGCCCGGCCAGGAAGCCGACGAGGTCCGCGAATTGCTGGAATTCGACCCCGCAACGGCCGGCGGCATGATGAACCCTCAATTCGCCTATGTGGACGAGGATTCCACGCGGGAGGAAGCTCTGGAGTGGATGCGCGGAGAGGAGTTGAACTTTGACCAGCTGGACACGATCGTGCTGCTGGACAGTTCGGCACAGTTTTCGGGCACCGTTCCCGTTGCGCGACTTCTTCTGGCGGCGGGCGATCAGCGCATGGCAGAGCTGAAGATGGAACCCTTGCTCAGCCTGCCCCCCGATGCGGACGAAAAAGAAGTCTTCGAGCTTTTCGACAAGTACAACCTGCGAATGTTGACGGTGGTTGACAAGGAACACCAGCCGATTGGAGCCATCACGGTGGACGACGTGGTGTCGCGGCTGGTGAAGCAATAGGAAGGGAATTCGAGCCGATTGATGAACTGGAATGTTATTTCGTCGAAGTTTGACCGCGTGAGGGCCGGCGACACGGATTTGCAGAAGAAGATCCGTGGACTGCGGCGGCGTCTGACGCTGCTGCTGGCGGTGGTGGGCCCGGGGCTGATCACGTCCAACGTGGACAATGACGCGGGGGGAATTTCAGTCTATACGCAAGCCGGAGCGCAATACGGCTACGCGCTGCTCTGGTCGCTGATTCCGATGACCATTGCTCTCTACGTCACCGAAGAGATGTGCGCGCGGATGGGCGTGGTGACCGGGAAAGGACTCTCCGATCTCATCCGCGAGGAGTTCGGGTTCCGCTCGACTTTTTTTGTGATGATCACGGGTTTCTTTGTGGACCTGGCCAATGTGGTAGCGGAATTTGCCGGTGTCGCGGCATCCATGCAGATTTTTGGGGTCAGCAAGTACGTCGCGGTGCCGATCGCGGCGATCGTCGTGTGGGTCCTGGTTATTCGAGGGACTTACCACCAGGTTGAAGTTATTTTTCTATTCGCTTGCGTTCTGTATCTGTCCTACGTATTTTCCGCATTTTTGGCAAAACCAGATTGGCTGATCGCCGCGGAACATACGGTGGTTCCGAATCTTAGTCTTAATTCAGGCTATCTACTCATGTTGACCGGACTCGTCGGAACCACGATTGCTCCGTGGCAGTTCTTTTACCTTCAGGCGGGATTCGTGGAAAAGAAGGTGGGCCCGCGTCAATATCGGCAGGCGCGGGCCGACGTCCTCTTTGGCAGCATCAGTTGCATGGTGATCGTCTTCTTCATTATCGTTTGCACGGCAGCCACCCTCTACAAAAATGGCCACCGGGACATCTCCGACGCCGCGCAGGCAGCGCAGGCGCTTATTCCGCTTGCCGGCAAAGGGGCAGGAATTCTATTCGCTTTTGGGCTGCTCAACGCGTCGCTCTTCGCCGCTTCCATTTTGCCGCTTTCCACCGCGCACGTGATTTGCGAGGGGCTTGGGTTTGAAGCGGGACTGGACCACAAATTCAAAGAGGCCCCCATTTTCTACTGGCTGTACACGATTTTGATCGTGGTTGGGGCGGGCGTCGTTCTGCTGCCCAATGCGCCGCTTTGGAAGATTCTGATCTTCTCGCAGGTGGGCAACGGGATTTGGCTTCCGGTGGTGGTGATTTTCATTCTGTTGCTCGTCAACCGGCGCGACCTGATGGGCGACTACGTCAACACGGTGACATTCAACATCGTGGCGTGGGTGACGGCAATCGCTATGATCGGCCTGACGTTAGTTCTCACCTATACGGCGCTCTTTCAGAAAAGCGTGCCACCGCCGCCCTAATGATAAACACGGCAACTGACGTTGCGCGACCACCGAAGCGTATGCTAACTTTGCGTCGTAAAGAAGTTTCCATAGAAAGCCTGCATAGACACCGTGTCCCACAGCAATACTCCCAAAACGCTGCACGTCGCCACACCCGGTTCGCTCGGCCCGGTAACGCCAGAAGAGGCGGGTCTGCTTGAAAAGCTGGACTTGACGCGGCTGCCGAGGCACGTCGCGGTGATCATGGACGGCAACGGGCGCTGGGCGCAGAAGCGGCACCTTCCGCGGATCGCGGGGCACCGTTCGGGAACGCAATCGGCGCGCACGGCGATCGAAACGTGCGCGCGATTGAAAATCGAAGCGCTGACGCTTTATGCCTTTTCCGTCGAAAATTGGCGACGGCCCAAGACTGAGATCGACTTCCTGATGGCGCTCCTGCGCGAATATCTGCGCAAGGAGATGCCCCTGATCCAGAAAAACAATATCCGGATGCGATTCCTTGGCCGGATGGACGAACTCCCCACTGGAGTGCAGAACGATGTGCGGGACGCCATGGAGAAAACAGCAGGGAACCAGGGCATGGTGCTGTGCGTGGCGCTGAATTATGGCGGACGGGCGGAGATCGTTGATGCCATGAACGCAATTCTTTCCGAACGCAACGGCCACGGTACTTCAAATGAGGTCACCGAGGAGCAGCTGGCGCGGCACTTGTACACCAAAGGCTTGCCGGACCCCGATCTGCTGATACGCACCAGCGGGGAGATGCGGGTGAGCAATTTTCTGCTCTGGCAGATCGCCTATGCGGAGATATTCGTCACGGAGACGCTTTGGCCGGACTTCAACCGGGCGCGGTTGCTCGAGGCGTTGCTGGAATTCCAGAAGCGCGAGCGCCGTTATGGCGGGATCCGCGAAGGTGAGCCTTCTGACGAAAAGCCGGCGCGCGCTGCGGGGAATTGATCTCGTGACCCGACAAGGTCGGGGCAGGCTAGCATGGCTAGTCCCGATATGGGTCGTATATGCGTGGGGCCAAAGGAGCAGCCAAGGGCTGTTGGTTTCACTTCCCCGGAAAGGGTCTTCTAGCCCGAGTTTACCGCGCTCGCCTGATTTGATGTAATTCCCGCAACAGGGCTAAGTGCTTCCGCGCCCCATTTGGAGCGGTTCGCAGGCCAACTCGCTTCAGCTCACGTAGCCAGTTTGTGTATG
>Ga0193733_1000152_pt1 | contig 24402 bp, 21 predicted proteins | sample U1s2metaG_FD_145076 | JGI IMG/M metagenome (GOLD analysis project Ga0193733, IMG submission 145076) | Soil microbial communities from a riparian zone of the East river system, Colorado, United States - U1s2 | ecosystem: Environmental > Terrestrial > Soil > Riparian zone | place: USA: East River...
TCATGTCAAGAGAAATACAATTTACATTCGTCACTATTTACGACTTCCAGTAGGGTTTGGCTGAAACGAGAGGACTTGTCTGTCTAAAAAGCGAAAAAATGACCTTCGGCCGCGGAAGTCGGGCTAGCGGCGTAAGGACAATAGAATCATCGTGAGTTATGGAGCGGGCGATGGGAATCGAACCCACGTCCGAAGCCTGGGAAGCTTGGAATTAAAATCTGAAAGGGATTGAATTGGCGGCACTCAGCAGGTCAGGGCCGGAACCAAAAGATGAACCAAGTAAGACGCGACTCTATCGAAATTGGCGACGACGCCGACCGCGGGAAACTCGGTTGACAACCGGAGAGGGGGCCATGTCGGAAGCGGGGCCGGGTTGCTGGATCAATTCGGGAGCGTACGTATAGAAGTCAGAATCATCCAGCCTAACAAAACCCAAGTCGGTCCAGAATCTGGCAAGCCTGGCAAAATCAGCGAGTCTCTTCTCTCCTATGCCGGGCTGTTGCCGCATTTCGATGTGTTCCTCATCTTCCCAATTGGAATACTGCAAGGGAAAAGGCTTGCAAGTGATCAGTCCGCAGTGTGTTCCGAAAGTCGCAATCGTTTCCCGCACGACTTGAGCACCGATTCCCTTCCCTCGATAATTCGCGTTGAGTTGGATGCTTTCAATGAATAAAATATCAAGCCCCATTATTTGGTCCCTGTACAGGTCATGTACAGACTGATTCCAGTCATCCGTCTCGGGATCGAACAGCGCCTCATAACATTCGAAGACCGACGAATCGATGGAATCCATCGCCTCAAAAAGGCTTTCCTGCTCGTTCAGCGCACGACCTCGCAAAACGAGGTACGCATCGATTTGACCGATCCTGACTTCGTTGTCAGATTCTCCTTCGAACTCGAAAATTTCGCCTCGAAGCGCGGGAACAATGCGGCATGGTTCTTGGCTGTCACAGTCAGCATGGACAGTGAAGCGGATGTGAGGCATGTCAAAAATCCTGTTCAACCCAAGGCCAAGATCGGCCGGATGGAGGATAGCACCACGCTTCGATTGGGGACAGCCCGCGAGAATTTGCGATGGGCGCCGTTGGATTCCAGGACATCACCAACTACAACACCGTCATGCCAAAAGCTGCGACCCCGCAATTTCCTCTGCTCGGACACTGACGGGGCGTAGGTTATTCATTCGACTAAACGCGAAAAACGCCAAATACACCGGAATCGCCCAAGTGAGGTACACGCCAGGTACACGGGGACGGAGCGGACAATAAGGCATGACAAACTGCTACGGGTGCGGTAGTTTTGGTGTATGGAAACCGTAGATGTGAAGTTGCCTTCAGCTCTCCTGAAGGCCGCGAATTTGGAGGAAAGCAGTCTCTCGGAGGAAGCCGCGCGCTTGCTGGCTCTCGAACTGTACCGCGAGGATAAGGTCTCGCTGGGCCGCGCGGCTGAGCTCTGCCACACGCCACTGGCTGCTTTCATGGATTTCGCCGCGAAGCACGGTGTCCCTCCACTACGATACAGTTTTGAAGACCTAGAAGAAGAACGTGAGTCTGCGGACCGCCTCAAAGCGTGACCGTCGTATCCGATTCGTCGCCACTTGTTATTCTGACTAAGCTTGGCTGCTTTGATCTACTCAATCGGCTATTTCCCCGCCTTGATATCTCCGCCGAAGTTCACCAAGAAGTTGTCGCCGGCGCTGGGCTGCCGGGAGCGGTGGAGGTTTCGAACGCGAAATGGATTGAAGTGAAGCGACTTCAGAATCCAGCTGGTTTGATGTCTGCACAACAAACACACGCTCTGGGTCTCGGTGAAATGAGCACAATCCTACTGGCTAAAGAACTCGGAGCGAATCTTGTGCTGCTCGATGACTACAAGGCGCGCAAACTGGCCAAGGCCGAAGGGCTAAAGATTCTGGGCAGCGTCGGATTGCTTGAACCTTTTACGACCGCGGCTATTTGACCGACCTTCGCACTCATTTTCGCCGATTGTTGACTCACAACGTCTACATCGATCAGCGACTGTTAGATCGTCGCCTTCGAGCCTTGGGACTCCCTCCGCTTTAAGCCGCTTGTCTAGGGATGCGGATGACCAAGCGCCTCTGCCACTCCCAGCAAAGCGCTCTCTCTTTGACCGGGACTTGGCCTTGATCCGACCCACCTCACCACCTTTCTCGGTGTGTCTCTAATAGTCCACTGCCGGGCGACCTGTTGTACCGCGCCGAAGAGATAGCCGCCTTTCTCTCCGCAATGTTTTTGAGCGGCATCGATGAACCGCACCGCATCAGGAATATTGCCGTTTGCTGCTGCTGCCTTCGCAAACTCGGTCAATCCGAAACAAACGTCCATAGGATCTGAACTGCGCTGGAGTGCTTGTTCCGCTCCAGCGGGATCGCTCGCGTATTGCTTTGTGGCAAGGAAGGAATACCAACATTTTGTGTTCTCGATCAGCGCATACGCGGCACTGAATTCGTGCTTTTCGACGAGAAAATAGCCCTTCTCACAGATATTGGCTTCAATCGTGGGAATATTCCACTTGTCCGCGTACGGCGTTTGAACGTTACTCGGGAAGTTTGGCAACGCCGTCGAAATTGAGAGTAGAATCTTTCTCAATCACGGGAACGACCTGCTGCCTTCTGGTGTCTGATCGGTAGCCCGATGTTTATCTCATCGCACGTCGGTGCTTCCGGTTCCTATGGGCAATGACATGAAAAGATTCGCGAAGGCGATGACCGCCGTTACCGCAAGCGCCTTTCTCGTCCTGGTCGTGCTTCCTGGAATCTATTCGACCGCAAGGGGGTACACAGTCTGGTTCTTCAAGATTTCGAGTCCCATTATTACAGTAGATGGAAAGCCAACAAAAGGATGGCTCCACAAAACACACGATGGGCGCGTAGTCTTCTTCACCCGTAACGACACCGACAGGCCTGAGACCTACGACCTGGTACTCACGGACAATGGCAATGGCTCTGTTCTGAGCTGCGATACGTGGACCGCACCACGATTGCCTGTATTCCCTGTTGGAGACGTGAACCCGCCATGCTTTTTCAAAGGATCGGCTGGGGAGGGCCTAACAAGGGGACCAAACTCAGTTGCCTTCACCTCGATTGACGGCAAAAGGCTCGAGGCCCGCTGGTGAGGTCCCCCACGCAGGATAATTGCGTACCGTCTGAAAACGCACTGGTCGTGAGGTAAGATCTCTGCTTTGGTGGCCTTGATGGGGAAAAGGGACGAGCCTGCGAATGGCGTCTAAAATGTCCTCACGGACACGCTTGGCGGCAAGAGGATTGTCTTTGGCAATAAATTCCCAGATGCTGGTTATGTCCGACGCAGCGCCAGGGTGCAGCTTAAAACCCCCTTCGGCATTCATTTGGGATTGCGCTGCTTGAGCAGTTCATCCTCACGCTGACGCAGGCCGTCAAAGAAAGCCTCGCCGTCGATAGGCTTCACTCGACCGCTCTTAATGTCATCGTAGCGGCCATCAAGCATTTCGCGGACTTCTGCCACTTCTGTCAGATACCCAGCTAGCTAGGGCATCTTCCACGAGGTCGTCGGTCGCGCGGCCACTCTTGGAGGCGAGCTCAGTCAGGCGCGACTCTGTCTCAGGCTTAATGTGCACTTCCATGACTGTCAGTAAGGGACGTGGATTGGCTCTGTCAAAGCAATTGCCGCGAGAAGGAGAAGCCGCCGTTCGTTAGGAAGACGGCTTTTTCCCAACCCACAACCCAACCCACAGAGTGCGATGTCTTGTACGACTTACGCGTAGTTTGGCAGTCCCCCATGTCTTGTAAGTCGTTGTAAAACCTAATAACGCTACGCTGTCACGGCAGAGGTCGCGAGTTCGAGTCTCGTCGTCCCCGCCATTCTTTTTAAAGAACCTGCATCGATTCAGTGAAACCCCTTAGGGTGCAAGAGGACACACCTTCTTGCGCTGTTCGCACCCTTTGTTGGGTCTTCAACGAGTTCCCTTCCCTTTGCTGTCTTTCCCCACGTTGCAGCTGGGGGGCCTCGGGCCGCGAGGAACGGTGCGCCTCCGGTCACCGCTAGCATTTCGATTTGGCCGCGTTTGATTTCTGAAAGAGGCTCACTACTAACGACCATCCGGTTGACCGCGGCATTTTTCTCGCCGGATGATGCTATAATTTATCAATAATGCGACACGTCACGATTGCGCTTCCTGACGAACTCTCAGCGGCCCTGGCTGCTCCTGGTCAAGATTTGTCCCGTGCTGCCTTCGAGGCTTTGGCCCTAGCCGCGTACCGCGAACACAAGATTTCGGCTGCCCAATTGCGCGAGTTGCTGGGTTATGAGACCCGGATGGAAGTCGATGCCTTTCTGAAGAGCCATGGCGTCGAACTGGAATACACACTGGAAGACATTGAGCGGGATCGCGAGACGCACCGGCAACTCGGCTTGTAGATGGAAGCGATCGTAGCTGACACAACTCCCCTGAACTACCTATTACTCATCCAAGCAGGCGATATTCTTCCAAACCTATATCGAAGGGTTCTAATCCCTCCCGCTGTGAAGGCCGAGCTGGCTCATGCAAACACGCCCGCGATCGTGCGCGCGTGGATTTCGCAGCCTCCCCAGTGGTTGGAAGTAGTGAGCCTGAAGCAGCCCGTCGATTCGGCACTGGCACATCTCGACGCAGGGGAGCGCGAAGCGATATCCCTTGCGTCCGAACTCCAAGCCATCCTTTTGTTGATGGATGAACGAGACGGGGTGACTATAGCTCGGCATCGTGGATTGAAGGTGGTCGGCACGCTCGCAGCGTTGGACCTTGCTGCAGCTCATGGACTCGTTGACTTGCAAACCATGTTCGAACGGCTACGCGCGACCACGTTCCGGTCACCGGTTCGCCTCATGGTGAGCATGCTAGAGCACGATGCCGAACGCAAGAAACGTCAATAAGGTCGACAGTAACGGAGTAAATACGATCTGGGTACAATAAGGGGACGATAAGAAGTGACATCCGGTACCTTGTGGTATCAAAAGATGTCCGCCGACACCGTTTAGTATCAATCAGTTGCATCAGCCATGGGCTGTCACGGCAGAGGTCGCGAGTTCGAGTCTCGTCGTCCCCGCCATTCTTTCTAAAAGACTTAACTCCACTCTCGAAAGCATGGCGTGGTACACAAGAAGGTGCACATTACGTTACACCTTTTGTGGCCACCGCTTTTTCCCCCTCAGGCAGAATCATCTCCACAACCTTCTGTTGCGCGCGCCGCTTCTTGCTAGGCTAGACTGCTAACCCAAACGAGCGTGGTACTGTGTTGCTTACGATTCCCTTAGTTTCCTCGGAAAAAGAAAGTATTCCCCTGGCGAGCGGCCTGCTAATTCCATTTACGCGAAGGTTTGCCGTTTCGAGGTCCTGCGGCCGTCAGATTCCATGCAGCTATCACCTCATTCAGCAAACTCGGACTTACCTCACGGAGTAACCTTCCAGACAAAAGGAATCACTCAAGTTCTTTAGTCTGATGGAGATTCCTTTGTAGGAGAAGACCTTGCTTCGTGCGAAGTGTGAATGGGGCAACAGCTTTTTGACATCTCCCACAGGGTGCCGCAGGCGAAGGCATTTGTCAGCGGACAAGCGGTCAGCTGAAGTCCCGGCCAGCACCCCCGCCATAAGTCCCTGTCACTTAGCGTTGCACGAGGACCGGAGAAAATTCGTCCGAAGTGGGGACGGCGGCTTGAGCCCTGACAGTTCTTTCTATATGAATCTGGTACCACAGGTGGCATAGATACATCAGCGGCAACACCAAGAGTCCCGCGATCCTGCCGACGGAGTGGCCCAATGCGCTGACCAGACCGGCCGCAACCGCGCCAACCAGGAAATAAGGAAACGCCCAATAGAAGCAGTGAAGCCATTCCTTCTGAAGAGGCTTTTCTTCTGTCAGCGAAATGACTCCTGCAACCAGGCCTGTGTTCACGAGCAGATAGATTAGAGAAGCAGTGGCAAGAAGCAAGACGAGAGAATCAATATGCAAAAGCCGCAGTATCGCGTGGCCGAGCCAGTCCGCGAATCCGGCGGACAGCACTAACGTCCCCATGTTGAACACGATCTGTTCCGGTCTGGGCGGAGTTTTGGCGTGCCACAGGGTCTGCACGAATGCAGCGGTGCAACCTAGCAAAAGTGTCTCGCCGAAGCCGAAGTCCGCGATCCCGACCAGGATGAACGGGAAGCTCAGCGACATCGTGCCTTTCATTCCGGGGAGGCAAATCTTTTGCGTGGAGAGGATCATCGCCAGAAAAAGGAAAGCAAGAAGACGCGGGAGCCCTGTGGACTGCCAGCGGGACAAGCCTGCGGCCAAGACGATGAGGCCGGCTGCGGCGATCCAGGAAATGTAGAGTTTGGCTTTAGTGGGCATCGTCTCTCCCCCGCCTTCCAACATGTGCCAACGCCCTCACTTCTCGGCGCCAACCAAAATGCTTAGCGCTGTGGAAGTCGCTTGGTTCGATGTGTCGCCCCAGACAACGCCGGTGCCCCACACAACGCTGAAGCCATCGTTGGTACTCGTGCCCCAGCAGACACTGCTCCCCCACAGCACCGCAGTTCCGTTCACGAACACGTTTGTACCCCAAACGAGAGAAGTGGCCCAGGCCGAGGAATCTCCCCAAACGACGCCCTGCCCAGTAACGAGATAGACGCTTTGCGTGGAGGGATCAAAGACTGCGGCCGGAGACACAGCCGAAGCATCGGCCAGATCATTGCTGGAGAGGGCGGCGGCGATATCCAGATAGCCGGCGCCGATCGTGAAAATGTCGTAGTAATCGGTGTAGTTTATGCCCGTGGTCGGGTCCGTGACTGTGCTGTAAGCAGAAAAGTTCTTGGAGGCCGTTTTCATCAAGCGGGCTTTAACTTGATCCGGCGTAAGGTTCGGATTCTGCTGAAACAGAAGTACGGCCGCGCCACTGACCACGGGCGTGGCCATGCTGGTGCCGCTCAGCCGCATATAAGACGGTGAGATCGTGTTCGTGGTCACGGTGGAGAGGCTTGACGTGGAGTTCTTCTTATTGTTCTTGGTGCTGCCGCCCGAGCCTGTGCTGGTAGTCGTCGAGTAAGAGGAATACTCGGTCAGATAAACGTCGGTGGGCGAACTCAGCAGGGACGCATTCGGCGCCAGGGTGGAGATGACCTGATTTCCAGGTGCGACGATGTCTGGTTTCACCACATAGTCGTATGCTGTCGGTCCTTTCGAACTGTAACTGGCGATGGTGTCGTCGCTGCGGGTCGGAGTGCCTGCCGTCTTCATGGCGCCCACAGTAATGGCGTACGGATCGTTCCCTGGAACGGCGATGGTGCCGTAGCCTTCCGTGCCCGCGCTGTCATTGCGGCCCTGGTTGCCAGCTGCGACAACCACGACTATTCCAGCATTCCAAGCAGCTTCGACAGCCTGGCAAAGCGGATCGAGCGTATAGCTCTCGTAGACCTGCCGGCCAAGTGAAAGGTTGATCACTCGAATGTTGTACGTAGATTTCAGACTGATGGCGGTCTGGATCGCCGCAATTACGCTGCTGTCGGTACCGGCACCGTTCTGATCCAGAACTCGCAGGTTAATGATGTTTGCGTTCGGGGCAATCCCTTTGAATGTGTGAGTGAAGTTCGAACCGGTGGAAAACCAACCCGCACCGGCAATGATCCCGGCTACATGCGTTCCGTGACCATATTGGTCCGAGGTATCCGTTGTGCCAGGAACAAAGTTCTGGCTATAGACAACGCGCGAACCGTAGGTCTGATTCGACGGAATCCACCAGTAGAGATCGCCAACGGCTGTGACGCCGCTGTCGATGACGGCCACTCCGACGCCCGTGCCATCCAAACCCCACTGCTGCCACGCGACTTGAGCATTGACGGTTTCACGAGTGAAATCGAGGGTCGAGGTTGAAGTGCCGCTAAGCGGACGATTGGGCGATATGTAAGCAACGTCGGGATCATCCGCCAGACCCGGGAGGGACTCCACCGGTACGGAATAATGAGCGCCCTTAATCACATCCAGCTTCTTCCTTAACAGACCGCCCTTGCCTTCCACCTTGCCATGCTGGGCGTCCGTGGGTGCCTGGTTGAATTGAACGATGACGTCGACGGTTAGGCCTTTGGAGCCGCCTTTCAGAGCGTCAAGATCTTTGGACAACTTGTGCTTCTTTCCGTCAGCAATGGAGGCGCCAGCCGCAAGCAGGCAAATTACAATCGTCACCAGTACCCGAGCGCCCCACGTCGCGGCGCTGAAGATCGGGGGATTGACGAGTTTCTTTTCTCGCTTGAACCGTCTCATGGAAGAACTCCTAGGTTGTGCCAGGTTCGTCGAAACGTAGATTTCGGAATCACTGGTTACATCGAAAAGCGATCCGCAAGCAGCGAGACACTTCAAGGTCGGGGCTATCAGTTTTGCTCTACCGTCCAACTCATTCACAGGCTTGCTCGCCTTTCTGGTGTCGTGCCAACTTGTGTAGGAAGTGCATGTGCAATGCCAACGGCCTCGAACGGCAATCCTTTGTGATTGAAACAGTTAGGGCGATCTGGGCTGCGGAGCCGAGAAGACAATTTGTCCCTTTGGGAGGGCTCAACGGACAACGTGTCTCGGAGCGATTCAGGCTTGTTCTTTGAAGGCATTTTAGTTCTCACCGGTAATCGCCACGTTGATACTCTCCACTGATTGTTGTGTGCTGCTGCCCCAGACCGCACCACTGCCCCAGACCGCGCCAAACGCTTCGTTCGTGCTCGTGCCCCAAACGGCGCCGCTGCCCCAGACCGCACCGGACCCACTGATGAACACATTCGTTCCCCAAACCGCGCCGCTACCCCAAACCGCGCCAGAGCCCCAAACGGCGCCGGAACCAAAGATCAAGTAGACGTTGCCGTTACTCAAGTCATAGGCGGTCGTGGGAGAAAGCGCATTGCCAGTTGCGACGTCGGAATCAGCAAGCGCCGCTGCGACATCCAAGTAGCCCGCGCCGACCGTGAAAATGTCGTACTGACTGGAATAGGTTGTTCCTGTGGCCGCGTCGGTCGCCGTGCTGTGCGCGGGGAAGCTCTTGGAGGCCGTCTTCATCAGCCGGGCCTTCACTTGGTCTGGCGTCAAGTTCGGCTGCGCATGCAGCAGAACTGCCACGCCGCCGCTGACGACTGCGGCAGCCATGCTCGTGCCGCTCAAAATGTAGTAAGGAGATCCACTATTGGAACCATTCTTTTGGTAATAAGACGCTGGAACGTCGTTAGCCGGATAGGCGTATTGCAACGAACCCTTCGCATCAAGAACCGAGACGGTGCGATTGCCGGGAGCGACGATGTCGGGCTTCACTACGTGATCAAGCAGCGTCGGGCCTTTCGAGCTGTAACTCGCGATCAAGTCGTCGTTGCGAGTGGGTGTGCCCATCGTTTTCATGGCGCCGACGGTGATCACGTATGGGTCATTGCCCGGCGACGTGATCGTGGCATAGCCATTCGTACCCTGGGAGTTGTCGCGTCCTGAATTTCCCGCAGCAACAACAACAACGATCCCCGCTTTCCAGGCCGCCTCGACGGCTCGGCAAAGCGGATCGAGTGTGTAGCTCTCAAACACCGGACGACCCAGAGACAAATTCAGCACACGAATGTTGTAGATACTTTTGAGTTGTACGGCCGCCTGGATGGCGGAAATCACGTTGCTGTCTGTACCGACGCCGTTCTGATCGAGGGCACGGAGATTAATAAGATTCACATTGGGGGCAATCCCTTTGAACGTGTAGAAGTATTGCGAACCGGTGGAATTCGCTCCATTGCTCGCGATGATACCCGCGACGTGGGTACCGTGACCGTATTCATCGTACGTTTTAGACCCACCGTAAAACGCTTGGCTGTGCAAGATACGGGATGACGATTTGCCGGAAACCTGGAAGTCCTTACTACTGCTGACACCGCTATCGATCACCGCAACGCCAATGCCCGTTCCGTCCCAGCCTTGGGTCCACGCGATATTGGCATTTACGGCCGGCGCAGTGTTGTTGAGAAGTGAAGCGAGTGGGCGATCTTGTGAGATGTATAAAATGTTGGGATTTTTGGAGAGATGTTCCAATCTGTTCGCCGGGATTGAGTACAGGCCAGCCTTAATCAAACCGAGCTCAGTCTTGAGGACTCCACCCACCTCACGAATCGTTTCATCATCTTCATTCGGCTTATGAAAGTGTTTGAACTGAATGATTACGTCGATCTGATTGGGATTGTGCTCGTTGAGGTCCTTCGTGAGCTGGGCGTTGGCCGCAGAGGGTACCCCTACCAACAGGAAGAGGCTCAATAGGAAGACAACGCCCTGCCACGGTTTTATCATGGTCACTAAGATAGTCTTCCTCGGAGTTCTGAGATTGTGTTAATGCATTTGGATCTCCCAACTGAGATACAGAGGGTACTCCTTTAGAATGAATTCTTTAGAGGAAATTGGGCCTGGCCGCCGTTGCGACAATCTGTCACCGACGGTGACTTGCCGACAAGGTTCGTTCAGCTAATCCCTTTGGGCTTCGCGGGTTACGCAACTTGCGGCGCTAATGGACAAGATGTCAAGATCTCCCTCAAGTCCCTCAAACAAGCTCCAACTTTCGCGGAAGCAAAACCTCGAGGAAGGGAAATGCTAACTATGCGAGCCACAGTGACCTTCAAGGTAAGCGCGGGGGGGAGAGAATCCGTGGGCAGAACTCTTGAGGGCAGCACCTCAGGTCCTTCCGTCTGCTCTTACTCTTTGCGTTTTCCCTGACAAACCAAGAAGCCGCTCTCCACGCTTTGGCCAAGGATGCGAGTCCAGACGACCCTGGCCATGCCTTCCCCTGCGTCGTGACAGAAGGCAACTTCTTGACCGGAACACAGCTCTTTCGAGGTGTGGGACACGCGAAATCCCGACGCACTCAGGTCAATGAGAAAAGCACGAATAGCCGCAGAACGAAAATCTGACTTCAGAATCTTGAGGAAGATCACGCCCTGGACTTCCCGGCGTGGATTTCGCCGACGTTCCTCCTCATGGCCCGGAGGACGTTCAGCCAGCAGCGACTGCTTCAAGTGCATTAGCGACCTCATACTTTTTCAGTTTACGGGTCAGTGTTCTCCGAGAAATCCCGAGCACCTTTGCGGCCTTCTCGTGGCGGCCGGAGGTCTGATCCAACGCCCGGAAAATCATCTGACGTTCCATCTCATCGAGACTTGTGACGACGGATGCCGATTGCAGCGGGATCTTCTGCCTTCCTAGCGGTAAGTCCTCTGGCTGGATATCATTTCCGGACCCCATGATCGCAGCGCGAATCACAGCATTGCGGAGTTCCCGTACATTGCCAGGCCACGGGAAATGACAAAGCTCGTCCAGTGCCGCCGGGGCGATACGCACGTTGTGGTTCTGCTTTCGCAAAAAGAACTCGGCAAGCACGGGAATGTCTTCCGGCCGCTCGCGCAAGGATGGCACGTGAATGTGAATCTGACTTAGCCGATGGAAGAGGTCACCGCGGAACTTTCCCGCTTCAATATCTTTCTCCAAGTCCCGGTTCGTTGCCGCCACGATGCGGACGTCCGGGGAGATCTTTTTTAGCCCACCGAGGCGGTAATATGAGGCGCCATCCAAGACCCGCAGCAGTTTCACTTGCAAACGGGCGTCAAGGTCGCCAATCTCATCCAGGAAGAGTGTGCCGGGGTGAGCGAGTTCGAGCAGACCCTGCTTGGTCTGCATGGCACCGCTGAAGGCGCCTTTCTCATAACCGAATAGCTCACTTTCGACGAGATGCTCCGGGAGTGCCCCGCAGTTGAGGTCCACCCAGGGCGAATTGCAACGAAGGGATTGTTCGTGCAAAGCCCGCGCGACAAGTTCTTTGCCAACCCCGCTTTCGCCGGTGATGAGGACCGAGGCATCGGTTTGGGCGACGCGCTTGACCATCTCCATCACGCGCCGCATGGCTGCGCTGTGGATGACGGCTGGTAACCCAAGAATCGATCCGGGACTACAACTCATATTCGTTGCCCCTAGGAATCCCGCTAAGTGATCTATCGAGCGTCAAAACTTTCCATTCAAAGGATGCTCCGGGAAGGACAAATTGGCTATGGTACTTCCGAGCTGAAAACATGGCCCGAAAGTACTCTCCGACATAGGAGCTAACTCTTTACTTGCGAACTATTTATAAGATAGCCAGGCGCCAAGGGATTCATTGAAGTGGTAGACGAATGAGCGGAGACACTTTGACCTCGGTCCGAGAAGGAAACGACAAGTTGTCACGACTCGAGCCAGCGGCGCAGCTCGCAAACGTGTAGACAGAACGTGAAGTCGTGAACTTGCAACAAGTTGCGGTTGGCCAACCTCCGAGGACGATCATGGCATCCCGGTTGCACTAGTCCTATTCGCTGGTACACGATTAATGCTTGCGATCTCCACGAAAGCTCGGGTCTATATCGGGATTACTCTTCTTGGGGGACTTTTGTCGTTGTCTCTTGGGCTTTTTCATGGTCAGTGGACCGAGCCCTCACGCTACGTTTGCTATCTTGCTCTGGCCCTTCTCGCCTCCGGAATGAAAGTGAGTCTCCCCGGCGTGCATGGGACGATGTCGATCATCTTTCTGTTCGTCCTGATCGGCGTCCGTGAGTTGACCCTGGCACAAACCCTTTTGATGGGCGTTCTGGGCACGGTGATTCAGTGTTACTGGAAACCCAAGACTTGGCCGAAGCCGATCCAGGTTTCTTTCAACATCGCGAGCATGGCGAGTGCCGTCGCGGGCACATATTACTTTTCCCATTCGAGGGTGAGCCAGTTTGTTGCGGATAACCAACTGCTTATGCTGGTCGCGGCGGCATCAACATTCTTCGTCCTGAACACCGCTCCTGTAGCGTGCGTGATCTCGCTTACGGAGCAAAAGCCTCTACGGAAGGTTTGGTCCGAGTGTTACTTTTGGTCGTTTCCCTACTATTTGCTGGGGGCCGCGATTGCGGGAATCGTAGAACTTATCGACAAAAAAGCTGGCTGGCAGTCTTCCGTCCTGATTCTTCCGGTTGTCTATCTGATCTTCCGTTCCTACCGTCTTTACTTGGCCCGGCTGGAAGCGGAACGTAGTCACGCTGAGAACATGGCTGCTCTCCATCTTCGGACCATCGAAGCTCTGGCACTCGCCATCGAGGCCAAGGATCACAGCACGCATGAGCACCTCCAGCGCGTACAGGTCTATGCCATGTCTATTGGAAAGGAAATGGGCCTGTCGGAATCCGAGCTCGAAGCACTTCGCGCCGCCGCGGTTCTTCACGACATCGGCAAGCTGGCCGTCCCTGAGCACATCATCTCCAAGCCCGGGCGGCTGACGCCCGAAGAATTCGAGCGCATGAAGATCCATCCGCTTGTCGGTGCGGAAATCCTCGAGCGCGTGCAATTCCCTTATCCGGTGGTTCCGATTGTGCGTGCTCACCACGAGCGGTGGGATGGGAATGGTTATCCATGCGGCTTGCGGGGGCAAGAAATTCCGACCGGAGCGCGAATCCTCGCAGTGGTTGACTGCCTGGACGGACTTGCCTCGGACCGCCAGTATCGCCCGGCCCTACCACTGGAAAAAGCCATGGAGCATGTCATTGGGGAAGCCGGAAAGAGTTTCGACCCAAAAGTAGTGGAAGTGCTCCAGGGGCGCTACCGCGAACTCGAGCTTCTGGCGAACGTCAAGGCAGGTGAACAGGCGAGAGTGCCCAAAAACATTAAAGTGGATAGGGGAACAGCTCCAGGAGCGGGATTTGAAAAGAGTGATAGCGGGCCGATCACTCCGGGGAGCAGCTCGATTGATTTCCTGACTTGCATTGCTGAGGCGCGGCATGAAGTGCAAGCCCTGTTCGAGCTCACTCGAGAGCTGGGTAACTCCCTGAGCCTGGACGAAACACTCTCGATGCTTGCATCTCGCTTGAAGCACTTAGTTCCTTACGATTCGATCGCAATCTACTCTCTCCGAAACATTCAGCTCGTCCCCGAACACGTCAGCGGCGACAATTTCCGTCTCCTTTCTTCACTTCGGATTCCGATTGGGGAAGGTGTCTCGGGATGGGTTGCCGCGAACCGGAAGCCGATCGTGAACGGAAATCTGGCAGCTGAGTCAGAGCATTTGAATGATCCTACGAACGACCATCCGCTGCGGTCGGTCTTGGCTGTTCCCTTAGAAGGCGTGGATGGCGTCGTGGGCGTTCTTGCTCTTTATCGGACGGAAGCGGATGCCTTTACTCGAGATCATCTCCGTATCCTGCTGGCAATCAGTTCGAAAATCGCGCTCTCGTTTGAAAATGCTTTGAAGTACCGGCAGTCCGAGCGAACGGCAACAACGGACTATTTGACGAGTCTGCCAAACGCTCGCTCCCTCTTTATCCATCTCGATAGCGAACTTGCGCGTTGCCGGCGTCACCGGATGTCTCTCGCGGTACTAGTCTGTGACCTGGACGGCTTCAAACAGATCAATGATCGGTTCGGCCACTTGCAAGGGAACCGACTGCTGACCTCATTTGCGGAAAAATTGAAGCAGACCTGCCGCGAATACGACTACGTTGCCCGGATGGGTGGGGACGAATTCGTTCTGATTCTCTCTGGTTTAAAGCCCGAAGCCCTGGAAGACAAAATACGCCATTTGCAACGGTTGGCCGGCGAGGCTGGCCGCGAGATATCTGGCACGGATATGCTCTCCGTGAGTGTGGGTCACGCTTATTATCCGGAAGAAGGCATGGATGCCGAACAGCTTCTTTCCGAAGCCGACCGGCGGATGTTCGCGCAAAAGAGACGGCACCATAACCAGTTGCATACGAGCCCGGCAGTCCCCGTCGAGGTAAGTCCAGCTAGCACGATACACTAACTCCACAGCGGTTGGATTGCTGCACAAATGTGGACCCGAGTTCTCATCCGACGCATCTGCACTCTTTTGGTTACGGCTCTTCTTGGCGGAATCCTTGGGGCTACTTTGGTCCGCTTCGCGCCTGGATTTGGAGTGGACGAGCGAGAACTTGACACCCGCTTGCGTGAAGACAGCGTTCAAGCCCTTCGCCGATCACACTCGAACGAACGGAATCTCCTCAAATTCTACGGTGCATATCTTGGGGGAGTTCTCCACGGAGATCTCGGTGTCTCCCACTCCTTCGCCCGTCCTATAGCTGGCCTTTTCGCGGAACGTTTGCCGGTCACTCTGCGGACTGTGGCTCTCGGCCTTGCAGGTGGATGGCTATTTGGTATTCTCCTTGCATTACCCGCGGCGACCATCTGGTGGTGGGGTTATGATCTGTCGGCGTGCACCCTGAGCGGGATCTTCTTGTGTCTTCCCTCGGCCGTGGTCGCGATTCTCTTTCTCTATCTTGGCGGGCCAGTGGGGCTCGCCGTTTGTGTGGTCGTGTTTCCGCGTGTGTTCCAGTACACGCGAAACCTGTTTCTTCACACTTTCGCTTTGCCGCACGTCTTGACTGCACGAGCGAAAGGCCTGACGGGAACGAGGATTTTCCTTTGGCATATCGTACCTGTGGCAGCTCCGCAACTGCTCGCTTTGACCGGACTGTCCGTAAGCATCGCCCTCGGGGCGGCGATTCCGATCGAAGTGATTTGTGATTCGCCTGGAATTGGTCAGCTCGCTTGGCAAGCCGCTCTGAGCCGCGATTTGCCTCTCCTCGTGAACGTGACATTGTTCGTGACTTTGGTGACGCTCATAGCAAACTCTGCGTCCGACCTGACTTCGACGGCGCTTGTGAAGCGAGAGTCATGAAAACGATCCGCAGAGTAGCGTCTGGCTTTTTGAGTATCATTTTTTTAGCGACTCTTTTTGCTGGAATCCTTGCCCCCGCTCCCTACGCAAAGCAGTTTAGGGAGTCGCCGAATGCTTCGCCCTCTCGCTCACATCTCCTTGGTACCGACGAGCTCGGGCGAGATCTTTTTTCCAGGCTTCTGTACGGCAGTCGAGTGTCGTTTCTGTTGGCGCCGGCAGCGGCTTTGCTGGCCACGATTATGGCAGCTTCGGTGGGAGGTGCGGCTGGTTATATAGGTGGCTGGATCGAGCGAATCGTAATGACCTGCACGGATCTGGCAATGTCTTTGCCATGGCTGTTTCTCCTGTTAACAGTGCGCGCCATTCTGCCACTTAACGTGCCTCCCCTTGGTTCCTTGCTTATTACATTCATGCTCCTCGGTCTGCTCGGCTGGGCAGCCTCAGCGCGAGTGGTCTGCGCGGGGGCACGGAGCCTACGCAGTTCTGACTTCGTCTTGCAGGCAATGGCCTGTGGTTCTACACCGTTCCGAGTCCTTCTGCGGCACGTGCTGCCAAACCTTCGCCCCATCCTCTTCGCACAGTTTCTGACTTCCGTTCCTGTTTTCATTCTGACGGAGGCAAACCTGGGCGTGCTGGGCCTCGGTGTCTCGGAACCCCTGCCTTCCTGGGGCAGCCTGCTTCGCGGGATCGAGAACTGGAGCACTGTCCAAGCGAATCCTTGGAGGCTCGCCCCGCTGGTCTTATTGCTGCTCGCGGTGAGCAGCTTCCAACTCATCTTGCCTCGGGAGGGCGTTGTGGAATGAGGCGCATCAACTTCGCGTTTCTTGCTGCGGCCGTACTTTTGGGCGCGAGTCTCCCTGCGAGATCCCAGTCTGGCGGAGAGTTGCGCTTCGTCTTGCGCTCGGAACCAAAAACTTTCAACCCCGTGCTGGTCGATGATGAATCCTCGGAGACGATCCGCTACCTCACGGGGGGCGTGTTGATTCGGCTCAACCGGAAAACGCAGGCGCTGGAGCCCGAATTAGCGGTGTCGTGGAAAGTATCCGAAGGCGGGAAAAAGATCACGTTCCGCTTGCGCGACGGCCTGTCCTTCTCCGACGGGACTCCCTTCAACGCCGAAGATGTCGCCTTCACAATGCGGACGTTGATGGATCCCAACCTTCACTCACCGACCGGCGATTCCTTCCGTTCGTCGGAGGGGGCCATCCATGTGGACGTCCTAGGCGCTCGCGACGTAAGCATCGAATTTCCAGCGTCTGTTGCAGCGCTCGAGCGGCTGTTTGATCAAGTGGCCATCGTTTCTTCGCACTCGCCGAAGAAAGAGGCGGCCGTTTTAGGGCCATTTACTGTCGCCGACTATAAATCCGGCTCATACGTTTTGCTGAAGCGGAATCCCTATTATTGGAAGAAGGACGCGCAGGGCCGAAGTCTGCCTTATCTGGATTCGATCCGACTGGACATCCAGCAGAATCGAGATCTCGAACTGTTGCGCTTCAGGCGCGGCGAAATTCAACTGATCAACAGTCTCGACGCTTCGTACTTTGAGAGTCTCGCCAAGGAAGTGCCCGCAGCCGTGCGGGACAGCGGTCCTTCGCTCGACTCCGAACAGATGTGGTTCAATCAGGTTCCGGCTGCGCCGGGCCCCGACTATAAGAAAAAATGGTTCGGTTCTGCCAACTTTCGTTTGGCGATTTCTGAGGCAGTTAGTCGAGAAGACCTCTGCCGGGTCGTGTTCAGTGGCCATGCCCGCCCTGCCGTAGGGCCGGTGTCTCCCGCGAACGCTTTCTGGTTCAACACCTCTCTCCAACCGCATCCGCATAATCCGCAAGGAGCGTTGCGCCGACTGCAACAAGATGGATTCCGTCTTGATGGCCGCGTGTTGCGAGATGCTGGTGGCCATCCCGTCGAGTTCTCACTAATTACAAATTCCGGAAACAAGTCTCGTGAACAAATGGCTGCGATGATCCAGCAGGATCTGGAACAGATCGGCATTCGCCTCAACGTCGTCACATTGGACTTTCCTTCATTGATCGAGCGAATCTCCCGCACCTTCGACTACGAGCTGTGCTTGCTCGGCCTAGTCAATGTGGACTTGGATCCCAACGCGCAGATGAGCGTTTGGCTGACGTCATCCAGCAATCATCAGTGGAACCCGGAGCAGAAAGCGCCAGCGACTCCCTGGGAAGCAGAAATTGACCGTCTGATGAAATCGCAAGCCTCCACGACGGACCAAAACCAGCGCAAGGTCTATTTTGATCAGGTCCAGAAGGTCGTCTGGGAACAGCAGCCCTTCATCTACCTGGTCAACAAGAATGCGCTCTCCGCTGTTTCCCCTTCCCTTAAGAACGCTGTTCCCGTGGTCATTCGACCGCAAACATATTGGAACGCGGAGGACCTGTATCTCGCTCCGGAGAGGCCAGGCGGCCACTAGTGACTCATTTGAATCCTTTGCTCTCTCTAAAACTCTCTGTGGATTACCCGAACAAGCCCGGAGTTCTCCGGGACCTGGTACTGGAAATCGACCGCGGGGAGATCATAGGCTTGGTAGGGCAGAGCGGGTGTGGGAAAAGCACTTTGGCACTGGCCATTCTGAGGCTGCTTCGAACGAAGGGGGCAGTCGCGACAGGTGATCTTCGTTTTGAAGGTCAGGATCTAATGTCGCTCTCGGAACGCCAGATGCGTGAGCTGCGCGGCTCGCGGATCGCGCTAGTCCTGCAAAGCCCGCTTTCGGCCTTGAACCCCGCCTTGAGGATTGGCACGCAATTGAAGGAGGCATGGAGAGCACACGTCCACGGCCACGACGAAGATTGCACTCAGTCGATTCTCTCGGCGCTCCGTAACGTTAGCTTGGAAGATGGAGAAACCTTGCTGTGCCGCTTCCCCTCTCAGTTGAGCGTTGGTCAGGCCCAGCGCGTGCTGATAGCGATCGCGATCCTGCACCGGCCCGCCCTCTTGATTGCCGATGAACCAACGAGTGCGCTCGACTCCATCACTCAATCGGAAATCATGCAATTATTCGGTCGGTTGAATCGAGACCTGGGCACAGCGATCCTTTATATCTCCCACGATTTGCTCTCGGTCGCTTCCCTTTGTCACCGTGTCGTCATTCTTCATGAAGGGCACATCGTCGAATCAGGAAAAATCGCTCAGATCTTCAACAGTGCTGCCCACCCTTACACGCGCCAACTGATAACAGCTCTTCCGAATGCATCCTTTTAGTCGTTGTGAAGGACGGGACGCCCTAGCAGCCAATGTTTCGGTTAAATCGGCTAACATAGTTGTCTCACAAAATGAATGGACTCTTGGTACCGCCGAACAAGTGCTTCGGAGCCGGAGGAGACAAGAGCGTGTGACAATGTTACACGCCCTGCCTTCCTCAGCTCTCAAGTCGATCTGGATGTCGCTGATTCTTAAGCTCTTTGCGTCCGATAGCATTTTCGCGAGTCACAATCTGCGATCGGTGGAACTTCGGACTAAGCCACCTGTGATGCTCATAGCACAGGCAGAACGGGTGTGCCCCGAAACGCCAGACCCGAGAGCAGGGCCGCCGCGTACAAGCCGAGCGCCAGCAGGTAGAGAAAGTGGAAGCCGAAATACATTGAGTTGTATTCGAGGATGCCGCCGCACATCGCACCCATGAGATTCATTGACATGACACTCGAGATCCGGGACTGTGCGGAGAGAAGCGTCGAGAAGACAATGCCGGAGAAAAATAGCGGGCAGGTGAGTATGCCCGCGGTTCCGATTCTCCCGGCGGTTGTCGAGGACAAACCCCCCGAAGTCGCGACCCACCAGCCAACAGCCAGACTCACAAACAACAGGAAATAGAAAAAGAAAGTACCGCTTACGCGGAGGCGCTGGACGATCCCATTCGCCAGAAAGGCCATGACTAGAATACTCGCAATGGCAATTGCGATAACCTGCCAGGTGTTGCCGAATGTGAGGCCCATTTCCGTGATTGCCTTGGTCTCTACGAGCATGAATCCGGCACCCAGAAAAAAGAAAGGAAGATGTGAGAACTTGGGTCGTTCGCGGAAGAAGCTGGCATACAGTACAAATGTGAGCAGCAGGATCAATCCGAGTACGACCAGATAGGAGACCGGATAGACTCGGCGCGGCATGTACAGAAATGGCCAGTCGTCGGTAGACAGATCCACCTTGATGACTGAGTTTCGATAGAATTCAGGCCGTTCAGCAACGTGAGCTTCCCAGAGCACCGCCGGGGGGATCGACAAGTCCCCATTCTTGGATTGCATGAAAACCTGGGCGCCCTCGTATGAGGGAAAGAAGCAGAGCGGTTCTTTTCCGTCGAAGGCTTGCTTCATCATCTGGTAGATTTTGGTCCCGAGAGCATCGTTCAGGACGCTGAATGAGAGCGACAGTACGCCGTTCGGTCTCAGCCGCGACCTTGCTTCGCGCAGCCCTTCGACGGTGTACACAAACGAATCCAATCGAACGCTGGAAGCCTGGCTCAGCAGGGTGTGAGAATCAAGTAGCCCGTATACGATCAAGTCGTAATGACTCGGCGTGGTGCGAAGGAAGGAACGAGCGTCGTTCACTATCGGCCGCACGCGAGGATCGTCGTATGGTCTCTCCGGATGATTGGTCTTGCCGGCAAGCAGGATCGCAGGATCGATCTCTATCGCGTCCACGTGTTGGGCGCCAGAGCGCAGAGCGGCCGCCACATCATTTCCACTGCCTGCCCCAACCACAGCCACTTCGCTTGCACTTGGACGAACCCGGTATGGAAAATCATAGTAATCACGGGTCTCCCGGAGCGTCGGATCGGTACTCACCTCAACGACAGAACTAGATAGATTATGTACCCTCTGGTAATAGTGCCCTGCTGCGCGGATAAGCATGAGTCCATTTGGACTGTAACCGATGTCCAGCGACTGGTAAGGAGAATAGATCTTATTCCAGAGGGGATTCACGGGCCAGGCAAGAGTCATTAGGGCCACCAATGCAATGCCCATACCTAGAAGAAGAGTTCTCGGCTCTGGCACGAAAAAGAAAAGCAATATCAGAAAGCACAGCCCGAACCACACCACAGGCGGCGTCCACAGAAAGCTAACAAAAAACATCAGTGAAACACCAGCCAGGCTGCCCAAGAGGTTGAACCCATATGCCGGAAGTTGGCTCTTACGTTCCATCAGCTTTCCACAGAGCTGGCCGACCGGCACAAAGGCAAGCGCTGTCAAGAGGAAGACAACCGTAAGCAGTAAATAAACTACGCCAATCTGGTCCCATGTGGCCGTCAAGCCCATATTGAGCTGTTCGTGAAACGGAATTGTCTCAAGGCTGTAGGGGCGGTTCGGCAACCCCCACCGGAGAGCGATCAAGAGGCCGAACTGCCAGGTAAGCAGTGGAAGAGTCAAAATCAGGGGTATCCCCTCTTTACTGCGTGACAGAGCATAACCGAGTCCAAGACCTGCAAAGCAAGCAAGAAGTCCGTAGTTTTTGTAAAACGCGAAGAATTCAAAGATGCTTCCTTGCCAGCGAATGACCGCTAACTCCAAGAACAGGCTGAGCGCAGCCGACGCAGCGATCGCGATCGAGAGTGAGCGGTCGGGAATGGTTTCCAGGAACGCGGCTTGGTCAAGCGATTCCTTTAAGAGGTGCGGTTCAAGCTTCAGTAGGAGCAAATACAAGCCAACAATTGCCGCAAGAGCGGGAACGCCATAGAGTCCCTCCTTGAGATAAAATTCACCGGGAGAAGGTATCACCTCACCGCTAGAAGGGCTCGATAGGTACGCCAGGGGCGGCAGAAACACGCTTCCGACAAACGCTAGAACAATAAAATGTCGGAACGAGCGAAGCAGTCGCGGGATTTCTGCATCATCGCTATTTCCTCGATCCACGCCAGGAATGAGTTCTTGGACAGGAGTGACCTCCACGACGGAACTATTTACATCGGTAATCATAGACCGATGATGTCACGAGGCCGGAAACAGCGCGATCTGATTTGAAGGGGGATGTTCCACATTGACATTTCCTCGAATCATGCTTCGGTGCGGGGCTCACTCGTGATGGTCATGGCCGCGATGCCATTGAAGGCTACGGTACCGATGCTCTGCGTAGAACCGAAGCCTGAACCCGCGCTCTTCACAAAAAAGTGAAAGGCTGCGGCATCGAGCCAGAAATGGTGACCGGTGTGTTATAGGCGCCGCGGGCCAGGGAAATGCGAGCCATCGGGGCTGCCTCGATCACATTGAATTGCGCGCCGCTACTTGTCTGCTGAATCGAAGCGCGCGAACGGTCCAGGCTTGATTTCCATGGCTCGTGGCGTCAGGAGTTACCAAACTCAACAACGCCATCCGCGCGCACGCCTGTCCAAAACTCTTCAACGTGTATAGTTTGTTTGAGCAATATGGACCTCAAGCGATGGATAACTCCTGACCATGCGGTGCGGTTAGGGTCAATGCTGGCGTTAGCTGCGTATTGCCGCGATCTTCGATACGACTTTATTCTAGATGATGAAGTGCTCATTCTCCTAAATGGGACGATTGATTCCTGGCATAACTGGAAGCTACTCTTTCTCACGGATATCATGGAATCATCCCACAGCGTGATCATCAACGCGATTCATTACCGTCCCGTGTACATGATGTGGTTGATGATGAACAGCCAGCTATTCGGGAAGATCACACCCTGGTGGCATCTAACGTCCCTGCTCTTACACCTCGGGGTGACTTTGCTGGTTTATCGCCTGGGTGCCGCAGTGCTGAGAGAGAAATGGACGGCTGCTTTGGGCGCTCTGTTCTTTGTGTTGCATCCTATCCACGTCGAATCGGTCGCTTACGTATCCGCCTCCGCGGACCTACTGGTTGCTTGTTTTGCGCTCGTCTCATTACTTGCTTACCATCGCTTCCGCCAGGAGGACCGGCACTTCGGTTGGCTTATCGTGTCGTTGATTGCCAGTGCGCTGGCGATGTTTTCCAAGGAAAATGGCCTGATGCTTCCCTGGCTGGTTGTCGCATACGAGGTTTTTCAGGGCAGCCCGGAGAATACCCTTCTCAGTTATAGACGATTTCTCTGGTCGGTTCCCTACTTCGGGCTGGTTGGGGCTTATTTAGCTGTCAGGACTTTCTTATTTGGTCTTAATCTAGGACCTGGACCTGACATTCAGGGCATTAGCCGGCTTGCTGCCTTCCTGAGGGCGCCGCTTGTGCTGCTCCTGTACTTCCGAAATCTTCTTTGGCCATTGCACTTGAGCTTCTATTATCCCGTCGAATGGACCTCACAGTGGACCGTGGTGAAAAGCTGCGCGTTTGTTCTTGTCCTTCTGGCCGTATGGATTCTTTGGAGGCGGCAGCGAAACCTGCCAGCCGTTCGATTGCTATTGATTTGGACGGCAATTTTATTCCTGACTCCGGTCGCGGGAGTTTCCATATTCCGGAATGGAGACTGGGTTCACGATCGGCATATGTACATAGTGTCCATTCCGTTTTGCCTCCTGGCCGCAATCTTGCTGACCCATTCAGGAATTACACTTCGGGGTTCTCTTTTTGCGGGGTCATTAGTTTCTCTGACCTTGCTCGTACTAACTGTCGGTTCCGTGGCTCGCTTCGAAGACTCCAATTCTATTTATCGTAGCGCACTTCGAGCAGCGCCTGACAATTGGATTGCACACCACTTTTATGCAATTGCGCTGGGGAATCAGCGAAGACACGAGGAATCCTTACGTGAACACCTTCTGGCTTTGCAACTCGCGCCGAAATCACCCATGACTCACGAAGCCTACGCAGCAGCCCTCCTTGAAGTTGGAAGGGATGACGAGGCCATGACGGAATTTCGGAGTGCGTTGATCCTCCTTCCGAAACAGCCGCGCTTTCGGGCGTTAATCTTATTTCAGCTGGCAGACCTGGAAGTGAAAAACGGAAACTATGCACAGGCCATTGAACGTCTGCGTGAAGCAGTGAACCTTGATTCTCAAGCCATCAACTATCATCTTTTATTGGCACGAGCATTAGCTCACGAAGGGCACGCGCAGGAGGCTGAAGAAGAGATACGCAAAGAGAATGCCCTTCGGAAACGAACGCTTCATCAATCCGTCAAACCACTGTTTGATACGTCGCAACACATCGATGAGCTTGATTCCAATGAAGGGAGCAATGACCCCGCAAAGACCATAAATCAGCAAATTGCGCCGAAGCAGCGCTGCCGCTCCCACCGGCCGATACTTGCCTGACCAGAAGAGACTAGGATGAAAGAACCACGTTCCGGGCTTCACCTGTTGGCCGGTTTTGACACGACCACCATTGGCCGCTTTTGACACGACCACTGAGGTTCGGAGTTCGTGGACTTTTTCCAACCCACAACCCAACCCACAAGAACCTACGTCTTACATGACTTCCGCGTAGTTTGGCAGTCCCCGCGGTCTTGTTATGTTAGTTGTCCTAAAACTGTCAGGGCAGAGGTCGCGAGTTCGAGTCTCGTTGTCCCCGCCATTCTTTTCAACATCAATACAAAAATATAAAACGGCTTTGCGCTAATAATTGCGTTTACCCACAAATTGCAAAGGGCCGGACATCCAGGCGATTGCCGGGATGTCCGGGGGAATAGGGTATTTGCCTTCAGCGGAAGTCGGGGCGAATTGAGAGCGGAGCTAAGTTACAGGTCGAACCTCCGCCGTAGCCTACTTGGTATTCGGGGCGACCGCGATTTCTGGTTTCGAAAAGTGGTTTTCATCGAGCTTGGG
>Ga0193733_1000154_pt1 | contig 24300 bp, 27 predicted proteins | sample U1s2metaG_FD_145076 | JGI IMG/M metagenome (GOLD analysis project Ga0193733, IMG submission 145076) | Soil microbial communities from a riparian zone of the East river system, Colorado, United States - U1s2 | ecosystem: Environmental > Terrestrial > Soil > Riparian zone | place: USA: East River...
CCGGGAAATTCCCGGGCGGGTCCTTACTCAGTGTCGCCTGCCAGTTCGCGGCCAGAGAACCTGTGCAAAATGCAAACAAGCCCGTGATCACGCATTGCGTCGATCGAAGTTTCGTTTGAATGAGCATTGTAGCAGTTGCTACCGGTGACAAATCATGATGCCGGCACTTCCGTATGTGTACGCAAAAATACACGCGAGTTTAGCCCGCGTGTATTATTTCGAATTTCGACTGTCAGTTAAGGTTTCGAAGCTCTTGCCGGCGTGGCAGACGCACACTGGCCGAAGTCCTTACAGCCGGCGGCGCGGCGCGGCCAGGCTTGTTGAGCACGGCGATGATGTCGTTCGTGAAGTCTATGTTGTCATGTGAGTACATTAAAACGGGCACGCCATTAATGCTCATGCCGGACTTATCGAATACCAGGTCCAGATTATTGGCTTTGACTTTTTCCATTACGACATCGGTGATTTCCTTTACAATTCCCTCGCGCATGCGCATCAACTGCTCTTGCAATTGCCGTTCGCGCGTTTGACGGAAATCGCTGATCTCCCGCTCCATGTTCTTAATCTTCGCAATCTTGTCATCGCGTTCCTTTGCGGTCTGTGTCTTCTTATCCGCGCTAAGGGCCGGCGACTCGAGCTGCTTGTTCAGATTATTGATTTCGTCGAGCGCTTTTTTGTAATCTTCCGCCCGGTCGTCATATTCTTTCCGTGCAGCAGTTTTGGCATCGTTGATTTTTGCCTCAGCCTCCTTGGTTTTGTTATATTCCTTAAATGCGCGCTGCATATCGACCGTTCCGATTTTCAGTGTGCCCTGTGCGAACGCTGCAAGCGGAAAGCCCAGCATCAGGACAAACAGTGTGGACAGAGATTTTTTCATAAAAGAGAGGATACGGTGAGCGGAATCGCGTTAGACTGCAACCATATATATTCGTTCAAAATTGATAGCCCACGTTGAAATTGAAATGACCTCCTCCGTTATATCCGTCACGCTGTATCGGATATCCATAATCGAGCCGTAGCGGACCAATTGGCAAATCGAGCCGGAGCCCCACACCAATATCAGAAGCGATGTGATTGAAGCCGAAAGACCACTGGCTCTCGTTCACGAAACCAGTGTCGTAAAAGATTGCTCCACGCGCTTTTTCGATGATTGGAAAAGTAAGTTCCACAGTGGCGCGCGCCATTGATTTGCCGCCGGTTGGCTCGCCGTTTGAATCTTGCGGGCCGACCTCCCGAAACGGGAAGCCGCGAAGATTATTCGAGCCGCCTAGAAAGAGCCGCTCGTAAATTGGCACATCAGTTCCGTTCCCCCATTGACTTACAGTCGCGATTTCGCCGTTGATCAGCAGAATGAGGTCCTTGGGCAGATGAAAGTATTGGGAGCCCTCGAGGTCCAACGCATAAACCTGGGTATCGCCCCCAAGGAAACCACCGGCAACAAAGGGAGAAAAGGTGATGCGTTGTCCACGGTGCGACAGCAAGACATTGTCGCGTGAATCAAACACCACACTGCCAAAGATCTTGCTTTCCAAGGTTGAACCTGCTTGCGATAGGATGAAATCAGATGCGGTGGGGTCCACATTAAAAATGTCGACGTCCTGCAGCATGTATCCGAAACTCGCGTAGATATAGGAATTAATGGGTTTCCGCAGTTCGGTCGAGAACCCGTAATTGCGCTGGTCATATTGGGCACTCAAATAATTTGCCTCGGTATAAAAAAGCTGGCCGCTGAGCGAAAGGCGTCGATCGAGGAAGTACGGTTCGGTCAACGATAGAATAAAATCTTTCCGTTGAGTACCGTACTGGAGGCGGAGTCGGAATTTTTGACCTCCCCCGGTAAACGACGGCCAGTTAAAAAGATCGAAATTGCCCTGGCTAAGTTCCGCGAATCCTACCAGCTGATCGACGGTGCTAAACCCGCCGCCAAAGCTTAGCGAGCCGGTCCGTTTTTCCTGCACTAGGATCGTCAAATCTTTGCGCCCGGGTATGTCTGTCTCTTCTGGATAGGTCTCGACCTTTGCGAAGTAACCCAGGTTCTCCAGACGTTTCTTGGTTATATCGACCCGAACAGTGTTAAACACATCTCCCGGCGCAACGAGGACTTCGCGGCGGATTACCTTGTCTTTGGTACGCGTGTTGCCCTCGATATTGATTCGGTTTACAAACGAGCGGACGCCTTCCTCGATTTTATAGTGCACGTCGATCTGCGCGGGACCGGCCGGCTCGCCTTCCGGCAAAACGACGAGGTCGACGTACCCGCCGCTGCCGTACGCATCGGCCACTGCCTTCGCATCATCGCGCAGTTGTTTTGGCGAATAGACGCTACCTTCCTTCATTTTTAGAAGCGCACGAATTCTGTCTTCTCTGGCCACCTGGTAACCAGAAACGGTCAGCTTGCGTACGTGATATTGCGGACCTTCGGAAACTACAACGGTAATGATCATCGGACCCTTCTCAGTGCGCTCCCTCCGGACACTTTTGACTTCCACATCGATGTAGCCGTGGTCTTGGTAAAACTCGCGGATTTTGTCCAGGTCCTGTTCCAACTGGACCTCATCGAGGCGTCCGGATTTGTCGACGAAATAAATAGGCGTCCTACCGCGCGTTTTCATTTGTTTGCGCAGCACCTTTTCGCTGAAGTGCGCGTTTCCCTCGAAGTGAATCGCGCGCACAGCTCCTTTTACCCCTTCGTTGACGGTAAAAACCACCCGTGCCGTGCCACGTTTTTCGTCAATTGGATCGACGCGAAATTGGACGCTGACGTCGTTGAATCCTCGGCCCTGATAAACTTCGATTATTTTTTGGCGCGCTTCCTCCAGTTGCTGTTCGTTAACTGGCTGGTTAAGTCTCAACTTGATTTCTTTGCGCAGTCTCTTCGCCTTGATCTGTTCGGCCCCGGCGATTTCGATCTCGCGCATGATCGCCCGTGTCTGCACCGCCACGATCACCTTCACGCCATCCCCTTCGGGCTGAGCAAAAATGCGAACGTTAAAAACGGAGCCAGTCTTGTAGAGCGCCGCGATGTCCTGCTCGACCACCTGATTGGAGTAGGGTTGGCCCACCCTCGTGCGGATTTGCGCCAGAATCCGTTCCTTGCTCACTGTTTGAGGCCCTGTGTATTGCACGTCGATGGAACGGATAATGGGAGGTCCCGGCGCCGCCTGAGGCGCCTGTGCTCGGGCGACGCCCGTACCAAGCAACGCACAGATTGAGGCGACCCAAAGTGCAAATTGCGGGGGGCGCATCCATCCAGAAAAATGTCTCATAGGTTAAGAAGCGCAGCCCCGCGGAACAAGCCCACGCAGGACAGGCGAGCTATATCGGGAAGAAGATCAGCATCGTCAAGGCGAGACTTTCACAGAATCAGGCGGTTTGTCCACGACGTTTGCTTGAACTTTCAGTTCAAAAGTTTGTACCAATTATTTCGCCGCCGCGCTTCGTAGCCGGCGTCCTGGATGAGCGATTCAATTTCCGTGGCATTTAATCGAAAGGTTGTCCCTGCGCTGCTTACGACGTTCTCTTCCATCATTACGGAGCCAAAATCGTTTGCGCCATATCTGAGCGCGATTTGTCCGATGCCCGGGCCCTGTGTGACCCAGGAGCTCTGCACGTTTTCGATGTTATCGAGAAAAATCCGAGCCAGTGCTTGTGTCCGTAGATATTCAGACACTCCCGTGGGGTGCTTCACCTTGAGCACCGTATGCTGTGGTTGAAACGTCCAGCAAATGAATGCGGTGAATCCCCCGCTGCGATCCTGTTGATCACGAATTCGCCGCAAATGTTCGATTCGGTCTTCAATTGTCTCCACATGGCCGAACATCATCGTGGCGCTCGATTTCAATCCGAGCTCGTGCGCGACCTGCATCACCTCGAGCCACCGGTCGCTGTTTATCTTTAAGGGGGAAATTTTCTGCCGTACTCGGTCCACGAGAATTTCTCCGCCGCCGCCTGGGATCGATCCGAGTCCCGCCTTCTTGAATTCCGAAATCACTTTCGGCAGCGGCATCTGGAAAGTCTCAGCGAAATGCTGGAACTCCGGCGGACTGAATCCGTGAACGTTTATGTGCGGATATTTTTCTCGGATGTGCCGCAAAAGATCGATATACCATTGGAACGGCAATTTTGGATGATGCCCGCCCTGCATCAGAATCTGAACTCCGCCCGCCGCAGAAAGCTCGTCGAGTTTCTGGTCAATTTGCTCGAACGAAAGCACATAATGATCCTCGTCGCGTTCCGTCCGATAAAACGCGCAGAATTTGCAGTAAACGTTGCAGACATTCGTGTAGTTGATATTGCGATCGACGATGTAAGTCACGATCTCGCGTCCGCGCCCGCCATAGCTTTTCGCCTTCGCCAAATCGCGTCTCGCATTGGCAAGCGCACCGAGTTCTTCCAGCGGCCAGTGATACAACTCGAATGCGTCGTCTGCCGAAATCCGTTCGCCCGCAAGAATTCTTTCGGTGAGCGCGTCTCGATTTACTGAAACCATATCGAACCAATCTTAGACGCGCCTGGCGGACTTCGCACGTACGTTCGTTTGCGGCAGGGCGCGACCACAGCCTGCTCGCCGTAGCGAGGGCGGGCCGAAAGCCAAGAATTTTGCGGACGGCTCGGCGATCCGTCCCTACCATTTGGAAATGCATCGAATGGTCGCCATCATTGGCGCAGGCGTGTCGGGCCTGACGTGTGGCGTCGTGTTCGCCGAGCGCGGCTATCGCACAGCGAGCTTTGCCGAAGAGACCGGACAGCAGACAACGTCCGGCGCGGCTGCGGCGCTTTGGTTTCCCTACGACGCCGAGCCTGCAGAGAAAGTCATTCCCTGGGCTCTCCAGACTTTTGATGTGCTCGTCGATCTTACGCATGTTCCAGCGAGCGGCGTCTCAATAATCGAGCTGCGACAGTTTTCCCGGACCCGAGAAATTCAAGTTCCAGACTGGGCGATCCCTTTGGGCGCGCGACCTGTTATCGCGAGCGAAGTCGAGGGATCTCGCGGATCATTCAAAAGCGGTTTCACGCTGCGTGTCCCGCTGACGGACACGACGATTTACCTCGATTATCTCGCCGCGCGTTTTCTCAAGGCTGGCGGCGAAATCAACGCGAATGTCCGCTTCCAAGAACTCGAAGACGTCGATCAGCAATTCGAGCTGGTGATCAATTGTGCAGGAATCGGCGCGCGCGAACTTGTGCACGACGTCGATCTCGAGCCACATCGCGGGCAGGTCGCGATCGTGCCCAGAATCGAACGTCTTTCCTGCGCGATAGTTTGCGATGATGCGCCGCTCATGTACGCGATCCCTCGCAGAAACGATTGCGTGTTCGGCGGAACAAATGATTTGAGCAGTGATCTCGCCGTCGACGCCGCCGCAACAGATCAAATCATCGCAGAGTGCAGCCGCGTTCTGAACATCGACAAACCGAATATTCTCGCCGAGCGCGTCGGCCTGCGCCCATTCCGCAAATCAGGCGTCCGGCTCGAACGCAATGAATTGCGCGATGGCCGCACTGTCATTCACAATTACGGCCACGGCGGCTCCGGTTTCACGCTCTCCTGGGGCTGCGCGCGCGAAGTTGTCACTCTTGCGACGTTGTAGCGGCGCTTGTGTCAAGCGCCGACACATTTCAGAATCCGGCAGACGACGCCTACGTCAGCGCGATGCACTGGAAGGAACTGACGACGTCGTCGGGACCTTTTTCGGAAAAGAAACTTTCGTAATAGCCGGGGCCAAGATCCCAATAAGGTCCCTTGTAGTAGTCGTCACGATAAAAACGCCAGACGCCGCTCTCCACGATCACGCAGCTCATCCGGTCGTTCCAGTAATCACCGACGTAGTGGAAACTCAAATTGGTGCGGGCGTAGGAACCTTTAAAACCGGTGTGGTCGTAAAGTACTATTTCAGGCAGCCGAACAATTTCCTTGTTCGGCTCAACTATAACCTTGCCGGCAGCAGAAGCGTGATAGCTCAACGGCCCCAGGTTCCATTTCATGTCGATGATGCACCCGTTATCGGGCGACAATTCAATTTTAGATATTCGTGGCATAAGCGTGTATGGCGATGATTTCGTCTAATTGATCAAATGAAATCTGCTCTGTCGAGCAGATAGATTTAACGACCGATTTTTGTAGGGCTGGCCAATTCTCGGATGTTCGGAGTTCCGCGTTTACGCGGTCACCACGCGCGAAGCATACACCCTCCGCCTGAAGGCGGAACTCCTCAACGTCACTGACTTTTTGCCCGCCCGATAACTCCACAAGCAACGCGTGCCCCAGAATCGCCCGATGGCTGAGACTTCAGATCGTCCGCTTTCGCGTGCACGACAACAGACCGCCCGATCACCGACTGCTGGTCGTTCGTCAACGAGATTTGATGGTCCACATAATCCAGTTTCGCCTTGCCGGAAGCGTCTGCGTCCACGTTTCCCATGTCGCCTACATGCCGTTCCACCGCGTCCGGCCCGGCATGCGGTTTGTTGGTTGGATTAAAATGAGCGCCGGCGGAACTCGCATCGGGCGCGCTGCAATCGCCAAATTCATGAACGTGAAAACCATGATTGCCCGGAGAGAGTCCTGTTATCTCTGCCTGAACCTGCACGCCATCGGCAACTTCAGTAAAGGTAACTGTACCGCCCACCTTGCTTCCGGCTGCGGGATGAAGCACCGCGATGGCCTTTAGCGGAGCGGACGGTTTTTCTGCGGGTGTCTGCGCCTGCGCGGCGAAACCTGCAAACGGTAAAACCGCGAGAACAATTAGCGAAACGCGGAATGAATTCATAGTAACATCTGTATTCGCGACGCGTGAGAAGTCCAGCCGCATCCGCATCAAGTCAATGCCCGGTTGCGTCGACGTTCGTGAGGCCACTTTCACGTGAGCGTTCTTGATTACGCCGCAAACGAAACCAGCTCTACTCGGCGATGCAACGCTCAGACCCGATCTCTTAACTGCGTTTTGCCGCTTTTGCGCGCGCAGTGGACGCAGCAGAAAATTTGTCCATCAGCTTCAACGCCGTGCCCGACAATCCGGCAATTGCAATGCGCGCAAACCGGCGCCAGCGCGTGGATGGCGCACTCGAAACTGTCGAAAGTGTGGTGCTCCCCGCCGACGACCACTTCAAACGCCTTGTCATATTCGTTGTCGCAAACCTCACATGTTGCCATACACAAATGTTTCGCGTGCCGAGAGGTTGGCGGCGGTGTTCAGTTTCAGCAGCAACTAGAGATACGTCAGGAAAGTGATAATTTTCTTCCCGGAGGGTCGTATGCAAATACCAAAACGGCTCATCGATTGTTTAAACGAAAATAAAGCGCAGTACGAAATCCTACACCACGCTGAGGCGGTCACTGCGCAACGGATCGCGCAAGCAGAGCATGTGAAAGGACGCCATCACGCGAAGGTTGTGATCGTTAAATCTGGAGATCAGCATTTAATGATTGTGCTTCCGGCAGATCACCAAATTGATCTTGAGAAGGTGGAGCAAGCAATCGGCAACACCGTCTCGCTTGGTAAAGAACAGGAATTCAAGTCGCTGTTTCCCGACTGCGCCATCGGCGCAATGCCGCCATTTGGAAATCTCTATAATTTGCCCACGTATGTCGACAAACAGTTGGCGGAGCAGGACTACATCGTGTTCGAAGCCGGCACGCACACCGACGCGATCAAGATGAGCTATCGCGACTACGAGAAGATCGTGAAGCCAAAGGTCGCAGACCTTGCCATCAAATCCGGCAGTGGCCGGACGATGAGAGGAGCGTGAATCGGCGATGCCTGGACAACGCCTCGAAACAATCGTGAAGAGAGCGTTGAGAGTCCTCAGTCTCTGGCTGACGTGCGCGACCGTTCCGACAGGTTTTGCAGCGGAGAAAGTTTCGTTCATCAACATCGATGGAGCGATCGGGCCGGCGACGGCTAGTTACATTTCGCGCAGTATTGAAGAGGCGCGCGCGCAAAACGCGCAATGTCTGGTAATTCAACTCAACACGCCGGGCGGTCTGCTCGATTCGACACAAAAGATCGTGCAAAGCTTTCTCGGCTCACAGGTTCCTGTCGTTGTTTACGTGGCTCCGACAGGCGCGACCGCAACAAGCGCAGGTTGTTTCATTACCATCGCTGCGAGCGTCGCGGCGATGGCCCCGGCCACTACGATTGGCGCGGCGCATCCGGTTTCGATAGGCGGCTTTCCCAGCGGCGGAGAGGAAAAGACCGACGAAACGATGAAGCAGAAACTGGAAAATTTCTCCGTGAGCTACATGGAGACAATCGCTGGTAAGCGGCAGCGTAACGTCGAATGGGCCAAGTCGGCAGTAAAAGAGAGCGCATCGATCACCGCTGAGAAAGCGCTGCAATTAAAAGTCATCGATCTGATCGCCTCGGATATGTCCGATCTGTTGCAAAAATTGAACGGCCGCATCGTGGATGGGAAGACGCTGAACACGGCAGGCGCGGAGGTTTCAGAGATCAAGATGTCGGCAGTGGAACACGTGTTTCAAAAACTCTGGCGGCCAGAAGTGATGTTTATTCTCATGCTCATCGCGATCTATGGAATCATTGGCGAACTGACTACGCCGGGAGCGATTCTTCCCGGAGTTGTGGGTGCGATCGCCTTGATCCTTGCGCTTTATCTGGCAGCCATTTTGCCGGTTAATGTGACCGGCCTCGTCTTGATCGCTCTCGCGCTGATGCTCTTCATTTTTGACGTTTACGCCCCGACGCACGGCGTGTTAACGGTCGGCGGAATCGTCGCATTTCTGGTCGGTTCGCTCATGCTCTTCAATCGCGCCGATCCGCTGTTTCGCTTGTCGCTCAACTACATCATTCCTGCGACACTCGTTACTGCGGCGTTCTTTGTTTTCGTCATCGGCAAAGGCCTGCGCGCGCAACTCTTGCCGGTGAAAGTGGGAGCGGGAACGCTGATTGGAAAAACGGTGACCGCATTGACGCCAATCGATTCGCATGGCGGAAAAATTTTTGTCGAAGGCGAATATTGGAACGCGCTCAGCGATCGACCAATCGAAAAAGGTGAACAGGCTGAGATTGCAGCCGTGCAAGGGTTGACAGTAAAAGTAAAAACCAAAGGAGAATAAAGCCATGCCATTACCGTTAATTAGTTGGGTTGTACCCTTCATCATCCTTGGCGTGATCATCCTGCCCCAGATGATCCGCATCCTGCGCGAATACGAGCGCGGCGTCATTTTTCGTCTTGGGAAATTGCTCGGAGCGAAAGGGCCGGGATTAATTTTTCTCATTCCGATTGTCGATCGCATGGTGCGAATGGACCTGCGCGTCGTGACCATCAACGTCGAGCGGCAGGAGGTGATGACGCGTGACAACGTGCCGGTGACGGTGGACGCGGTTGTTTATTTCCGTGTGGTCGATCCGCAAGCCGCGGTGGTGAAAGTGGAGAACTTTCTCAAAGCCACCTCGCTCATCGCCCAGACCACGCTGCGCAGCGTGCTTGGCCAGGCCCCCTTGGACGACCTGCTTTCGCAGCGCGAGTCGATCAACCAGAAGTTGCAGGAAATCATCGACCGGCAAACCGAACCTTGGGGCGTCAAAGTCACGGCGGTCGAAGTAAAGGATGTGGCATTGCCCGACACGATGAAACGCGCGATGGCGAAGCAGGCCGAAGCCGAGCGCGAACGTCGCGCGAAGATCGTCAACGCCGAGGGCGAATTTCAGGCTGCGGAAAAAATGGTGCAGGCTGCGGCGATGATGAGCAAGGAGCCGATTGCGCTGCAACTGCGCTTCCTGCAAACGATGCGCGAAATTTCCAGCGAACATAACACCACGACCTTTCTTCCCGTTCCGATCGATTTGTTTGCGCCATTTAAGAAGAGCGAACCGCCCAAGCCGTAAAACGTGCAACGGACCGGCGTTAATTCCTAGTAACTCGCGTTCTGCCGCCTGTTTATGGTCCCGGCGATTTGCTGACGGAAAAGTTTTGCACCGCCGGAGGCTGGATGACGGACACAATGCGCGTGGACACTAAGCTTTTCTAGCTGAGCGGCGGCGATCTTTCCCAGCGCGACGACTTGTTCGCACTGAAATAGTTCCAGAAAAGCCTTGAGCACCAGCAGGCCGGCGGCTTGTTCTGACTTGTTCGGCATCCGATTGCTCAACATGCCGTGGCGCGGATCAAACGAATGCCACGGGAATGCATTCCATAGCACGAATTGGTCCGGCTTTAGGCCGTGTTGCAAGAGCGTACTCCAGACAATCGTTGCAGTCGGCTCGGAAAATCCGTCCGGACATTTGTAAGGTTTGCTCGTGCGCCGCGGATTCATGTCGGAGAAGAAATCGTTGGATTTCAGCCGTACTGTTTTGCTTCGCCCGAGCAGCAACCGCTCAGAAGTCATGGGGATTCCGCTGAAGTGACCGCCGCGATAACCAACCGCCTCGCCGATCACTGCGATGTGTGCCTTCCGAAATCGCTTTTGCAGATAGGCGCGTAGCTGGTTTCGCCGTATGGCCGGTGCGTTCGGGCCGACATCATTTTGCTCATCGGCTTCCCACCATGGATTGAACACAGCGCCGGAGGGCGATTTTTTTAGCAAGCGCAGAAATTCATCGATCGATTTTGAAGACATTGCTCCAAGCTCGGCAAAAGACGTGACGCAGACAATCCTGTCTGCGGCGTCGTGCCTCCTTGCGCACTGAGCGTTCGCAGGCACGATTGCCACCGTCACGTTCGCCATGCCAGAGCTGCCCGATGTTGAAACCTTCAAACGATACCTCAATGCCACGTCGTTACACCAGCGCATCGCAAATGTGGATGTGCGGAGTTTATACGTCTTGAAAGGCGTTTCGGCTCGTGAGCTTGGGCGCCGATTGAAAAGACGCCGCTTCGAATCCAGTCGCCGCCATGGGAAACATCTGTTTGTGCGCACAGACGGTGATTTCTGGCTACGACTGCATTTCGGCATGACCGGGTCAATTCACTACTTCAAGCGTCCGGAGCAGGCGCCGAAGCATACGCGAGTTTTCTTTGTCTTCGCCAATTCGCATTGCCTCGCATTCGCGGATCAGCGCAAATTCGGTGAAGTCGGGCTGATTGAAGATGTGAATGAATTTTTGAAAAAGCGCGCCTTAGGCCCGGACGCACTTGACGTCAGTCTTGGGCAATTCCGAGGAATCTTTGCAAAACATCGCGGCGCGGTGAAAACGATTTTGCTCAACCAGAAGTTGGTCGCGGGCATTGGAAATATTTACGCCGACGAAATTCTTTTCCGCACACGCGTTCACCCGGCCATGCAAATTTCGTCTCTGAGCGGTAAAACAGTCACGACACTCTTTCGCGCGACTCGCTACATTTTGAAAACGGCAATCGAGGCCAACGCTGATGTGGCTCTTATGCCCAAATCATGGCTGCTGCCGCACCGCGGAAAAGGCGGCAAATGCCCGGGTTGTGGACGCAAATTGACATCGGCAACCATCGGCGGACGCACCGCGTGGTTTTGCGCGCATCGCCAGAAACGCAGGTCCGGAAGTCAGGCTGCCTAGCCTGACTCGGCCGGCAGCCTGCCAGGCTGCCGAATCCAAACGACCAAGCTGGCAGCTTGCTCGCCGAGTCAGCCAAGGCTGGCTGACATCCTAATCACACCATCGGGCGAAAGCGTCCGACGCCTTCCTGCAGACGCCCGGTGATTTGGCCTAGCGAACAAACTTCCACGGCTTCCAGTAGAGTTGGAAAGAAGTTTTCACCGCGCTCGACACTCTCCGCCAGTTTTTCCAGTGCGCGTTTGGTTTTCTCGGCATTTTTCTTTTTGAATTTCGCAAGCCGATCGACCTGCAATTGCTGTTTCGCGCGCGGCGTGCGCGCAAGTTTCACGTCCGGAATTTCGTCGTCACCGTCACGGTAGCGATTCAACCCGATGATTGGGCGAGTGCCGTCGTAGATTTGTTGCTCGTACCGATGCGCAGCGTTTTGGATCTGACTGCGCTGATAACGTTCTTCCACCGCGGACAAAACGCCGCCGAGGCGTTCGATTTCGCGGAACTCATCGAGGATCGCGGCTTCTACTGCCCGCTCGACCGCCTTCATCCCGGGCGATCCGCTCAACATGTTCATGGTGTGTTTGAAAATGCCCGACTCCTCGAGCAGGATCGCCTGCCCGTGCGCGGCAAGCCGAATCCATTCTTCACTTGGGGTTGTGAACGGTTCGTCCGCGCTATTCGAATGGCACGAGTTTGTCGCGTTCATGTAAGCGAGCATTAATTCCGCGGCCGTGCGTGTGAGATTATTTTTGAACTCAGCGGCAATCAACGAGCGCCCGCTGGTTTGTGTGTGCAATTTGAAAAGTTGCGCTTTCGGTCCGGCGCCAAACACATCGCGCATTCCGATCGCCCAGATACGACGCGATACACGCGCGAGCGCGATGTATTCAACGTCGAGACCGCAATCGAGAAAGAACGAAAGCCGCGGCCCGAATTGATCGACCGAGATGCCGCGCGCCGCGAACATTTCTGCGTAAGCGAATCCGTTCGAGAGCGTATACGCGGCCTGCTGCACCGGCGTCGACCCGGCTTCGCCGATGTGATAGCCACTGATCGAAATCGGATACCAGCGCGGCATTTCATGCGTGGTGAACTCGACCATGTCGGTGAGAAAACGCAGGGACGGCTCGATCGGGAAAATCGTTTCATTCTGTGCCTGGACTTCCTTGAAAATGTCCGCTTGAATTGTGCCCCGCAATTTCGAGACAACCTTCGGGCCGAACCGCCGTTTGGCCGCGGCAATGTACATGGCCATGATGATCGGCGCTGGGCCGCTAATCGTCATCGACGCGGAGAAATTCGGGGATCCAAGATCGAATCCATCATAGAGCCGCACCATGTCTTCGACCGTATCGATCGCAACGCCGCCCTCTCCGATTTTTCCGAAAACGCCATCCGCGTCGCTGTCGATGCCGTAGAGTGTCGGGCCATCAAATGCCGTGCTCAGGCGATGCGTGCGCTGGTGTTGTGTCAGATAATGAAAACGCTCGTTTGTGTCCTCAGCCAGCATCAAACCGGAGAACAAACGCGTGGGCTCTTCCTGTGGAGGCAGCCGTGCCGGCCGCGTTTTCGTTTGGTTTGCAGGCGACACGCCCGCCGCTACAGCCTTATCCTTCTCAAAACTTTCAATCTCGCGAACCGGCTCAAGATACATCTCGCGATAGACGCCGTTCAGATATGGGAATTCACCAGGTAAGCCTTCGCCAAAGATGTAACGTGCGATCTCGCCTGGCTCATCAATTTCCGGCAACGCAAGCCGCGGCAATGGCAACCCGGTTGGCGCACGGCTCACGGGAATTTTCGCTTTGACGTCGTTCCAGCGTCCCATCAGTTCGCGCCCAAACTTCTGATCGCTGCGCGCGCGCTTCACCTGGTCGAGGACGAACTTGTTATGATTTTCGACTGATTCGACGACTTGTCCGAGTTTGCTCATAGATTCGCGTTACGTTCCTGTCATTCCGAGCGGAGTCGAGGAATCTCTGATTAATCCGATGTGGAGATCATCCAGAGATGTCTCGACTTCGCTCGACATAACAGCTTCCTATCGGCATTTACAAATTAGCTCGAATAGTTTGTCCACGCCAGGATCGCGATGGCGTTTTGCCACAGTGTCAACCAGTTGCTGAGATTGCCGGTTCTGTTCGAGACGTTGTTCGATTTCTGTGTGCGCTGTGCGAGCGCGCTGAAGATCGCTTTTGTTCACCACCACGACGTCGGCCAGATCAAGCATCACAATCTTTTGCAACTGTAACCGGCTGCCGTAATCCGGATTCATCACCAACACCGTCAGATCAATGAGTCCATCTTTCTGAAATGGCATCGCCTCCTGGCCTGTGCCCACGGTCTCAATAATAACCCAATCGAAATCCGAACGCGCGAGCAGCGCCAGGCAATCGTGCGTTGCGGGTGAAAGTCCCCCGGCTTGTCCACGCGTAGCCATACTGCGCATGAGCACGCGATCGTTCTGCGAGTTGATCATGGTGGCGCGATCGCCCAGCAGTGCGCCCTCGCCGACTACGCTTGGATCGTGCGACAAAATTGCGATTCTTCCCTTTGGATTTCGATTCAGAAAACGCAGCACCAGCTCATCAATCAGCGTCGTTTTGCCCGCGCCACCGGGGCCGGTGAAGCCAATTACCTTTGATGTTTGATGTTTGATGTTTGATGTTCGGCGTGTTTTTCTCGACTTAAGTGTTGAGCGTTGAGCGTTGAGCGTTGAGCGTTTTCTTTTTCCGCTCGCGTAGCCGTCCTCAATCTCAGTCAGCTTGTGCGCAAGTTCCTGGCCCGGCGATTTTGGCCGCGGCCGTTTCGTTCGCGGTTTGCCATAGCGTTGATGGACAAATTTGACCATTTCATCGAGCGAGGTGCCGGCGAAAAAGACTTCGTCCACGCCTTTGCGTTTCATGCTTGCTGCGTCGTCGTGAGTAATCGTGCCGCCGCCGCCGCCAAAGACCTTGATGTCGTCCGCGCCTTTCTTGCGCAAAAGATCGACCACGCCCGCGAAGAACTCGACATGGCCGCCGTTGTAACTTGAGATGCCGATGGCGCACACGTCCTCCTGGATGGCCGCGCGAACGATGTCGCCCACCGAGCGATGGTAGCCAAGATAAATCACCTCGATGCCATGGCGGATGAACTCCAGATTGATCGTGTTAATGGCGCTATCGTGTCCGTCGCAAATCGGGACAGCGGTTAAAATGCGGATCGGAGCAACCATGAGAGGAAAAGCCTAACGGTAAACATTTGACGGGCAACGCCATTCTAGCCTACTAGCGAGGCCATGAAAAAATCCGGAGCGCTTCGCGCAATCCTGACCACCGGCGTAGTCGTTGGTGTTTTGGACATCTCATCGGCATTTGTGATTTGGTGGCAACGTGAAGTAACAAACCAGCGAGGATTGCAGGGAATCGCTGCTGGATTGCTCGGTGCGAAATCGTACGAGGGGGGAATGGCAACAGCCGGCCTGGGACTTGCGCTCCATTTTTTCGTCGCGTTCGTGGTCGTATCGATCTTTTACCTTGCGAGTCGCAAGATCCCGTTTCTGACGACACATCCGCTCATTTCCGGCGTATTTTACGGGATTGGCGTTTACGTTGTGATGTACTGGTTTGTGTTGCCGGCGGCTTTTTCAACATTTCGACACCGAGCCGCCAACGAGTTGCTCGAGGCTGCTATTCACGTTTGTTTGATCGGCTTGCCGACCGCATTCATTGTGCGCCGATACGCTCAACGAATGGAGTAGCTGTCATGAGCAACCCGCTCGATTTTTCTGGCAAAGTGGTGCTGGTCACCGGCAGCTCTCGGGGGATCGGCGCGGAGATGATCAAAGCGTTCGGGAAACACGGCGCGCAATGCGTGGTGAATTACGTTGCCGATCCGCAGGGACAAAACAAAACCGATGCGACGAACGTGGCAAAGGACCTCAACAAGCCGCTGGTGATTGAGTGCGATGTGACGCAGCCGGCGCAGGTAGAGGCGATGATGAAGCAAATACAAAATCGACACGGCGGGCTCGACATTCTCGTGAACAACTCCGGAATCATCAGCGATCGCAGCATTAAGAAGATGTCGATAGACGATTTCGAGAGCGTTATTCGCGTGAACCTCACCGGGACATTCATCGCTACACAGAAAGCCACGACGATCCTGCGCAATGCCGGCCGGATCATCAACATGTCATCCGTGAGCGGGCAAATGGGTTTGTTCGGACAAGCCAATTATTCTTCGAGCAAAGCGGGCATCATTGCGCTGACCAAAGTCTCTGCCCGCGAGTTTGCGCGGCAAAACATCACGGTGAATGCGATCGCTCCGGGTTTCATCGACGTCGGAATGAGTAAGGGCGTGCCCGACGAAGCGATGCAAAACTTCATCAAACAAATCCCGCTCGGCCGCCTCGGTGATGTTAGTGAGATTGTAAACGCCGCGCTCTTCCTCGCCTCTCCAATGGCTTCATACATCACGGGTCATGTATTGAACGTAAACGGCGGTTTCTACATGGCCTGATCCGTCACATGGAGGCTGCCATGGGACGACGTTTCCCGGGCGATCGCGGAAGTGAAGCATCCTGCTTCACTCGGCCGGCGATGCTTCCAGCTCGCCAAGTGGTTCGGCAGAGATGCCGAACCGCCGAGATAAGCACGATGCTTATCTTCCGAGGCGCGCAGAGCGTCAGCTTAGTCCAGTTTCTGCACCAGCAACCAGACTAAACCTGAAAGCACCGCTGCGAATGTCGATAACACGAATGTTGCGCGCTTCGTCTGCCGTATTTTGAAAGCGGGCTTGGGAATATCGTCGTGAATGTGACTCGCCTCGAACAATTTCATCAGGGCAAAAGCCACGACGAAACCGACGGCGGCCCATTTGAGGCATCCCAAAATGGTCTCAAGCATCCCGGCAAATGCTAGCGCAGGCAAAGCCGTCGCTCAAGCGGGGAGTCGCTCCAATCGCATGCCTGACGGAAGGACGGCAATCCAGGCGAGAAATCGGGCTCTTTATGCAGGCCCGATTCATTCGTCGGAAATGCATTGACTGCAATCCTGCAGGTTGTCTATGCTCGCCGCTATGACTACCAAATTTGTTGCTCTCGTTCTTGCGATCGGACTTGCGAGCGCCTGCGCTGTGCAAGCTCAGTCGCCCACCCCGGGCGAATCGCCTGCTCAATCGCCGTCACCGGCAAAAAAACGCGCACATAAAAAAGCTCAGACGACATCGTCCGCCCAAACCTCCGCGTCGCCTGCAACTTCTGCGTCGCCTGCCGCTTCACCCAAAGCGAAGCGCGCCGGCAAAAAAAAGGAGGCTACCACAGCAGCGAGTCCCGCCGCATCAGCGTCGCCTGCTAAATTCAACCTCGGCGATTTATTCAAACCGAAAACTTCTGCTGCAGCAGCCAGTCCTGCGGCCGCCAACCCAGCGCCCGCGCGAGGGGCGAGCGCTAAGACTGCAGCCACGCCTGCGCCAGGCGGCGGCCGCGGTCTAGTCTGGGTCAATACAGAGTCGCATGTTTACCACAAGGAAGGCTCGCGCTTTTACGGCACGACGAAAAAAGGTAAATACGTGAGCGAAGCCGATGCGATCAAAGAGGGAGACAAAGCCGCGCGCGGGCACGAGTAGGTCGAAGAATCAACTGTCTCTTGCCAGGCTTTGCAGCGCATCAGCGAGCGTCTCGAACGTCGCGATTTTGATTTCGGGTCCGTAATGGAATTGCGATAGAATATTGAGACCAATATCCTTGTGCGGATCGGGGATCACGCGCGCCACGGAGACAACGCCTTTTTCCGCAAGCGCGTCCATGATCTCGGCAATGTGACGCGCCGCTGCCGAATCCATCGAGTCCAACCATCGGTAATCCGCCAGAACGCGGAAGCCGGGCGTAACATCCTGCAGCAGCTCACGGACGCGCCGGGCAGCCAGCTTCGCTTGCTCGGCCGTGACCCGCTGCACAGCGCTGATCACCAGGAGCCGCTTTGATTGATCGAGCTCAACGGCATACATCGTTCGTGATCACATGATCTGGCGTTCGCTGCAACTGCGAGCGCTGATGCCCGGGATATTTGTACGTTCCCTCCAGAACAAGCGAATTCCATTCATTCATAGCTGATCGGCACTCGGACTTGCGAAACACTTCCGGGTTTGAACCGCCACCTTCGAAACGTCTCGGTGGTCACTTTATCAAGGATCGCGTTACCGGTGCTTTGCGCCATCATCGCATTCGTGACCTTTCCGCTCACAGTGTCGACAATCATGACGCAAACCCCGCTTCCAGTAACATTGGCGTGCTTTGCTTGGTATGGATACTCGGGCAAGGGAGCACTCACAGCCATAGCTTGGGCAGCCGATAACGATAAGGAGTTGGGAGTCGAGAAGCTGGTCGGCTCAGATTGCACGACAGGGGGCGCCCGCCTTTTGACACGATGTTTCTTTTCTGCTGGCGCGGCCGGTATTGTCGATTCTTCTGCTGTAGCGGCCTGCTCGATCGCTGGTGCTGGCTTTTGACTGGATGCAGTGGCTGCAATTTCCCGGCTTCGTTCCTTCTTTTTCTTTTTCAGCTTTGGCGGTGGCGTCGCCTCGCTGGTCTCTATGTGCTCCGGGAGATTTGGCGAAGTCGCCTCCTGAGCGTGCGCTAACGGTGCACTAGCGAGCACAACACCAGTGCCCAAAACAGCGAGAATTTCTCGGCGCACGATCAGAAAAATGTCCTCTCCGCATCGGCATCGTCAACCGGCGCTCTTTTCCGTCGTTTGTCTCCAACAGTTTTCAATTCTTTATTCATCTCGTGACCGCAACGGACATCACGGTTTGGATCGTCTCCGCGCTTCTCGCGATCGGCATTGGCTTGAGCAAATACGCGAAGTGGAAAACGCGCGACAAGATGGTGCGCGAACTGGCAGCGATGGACCCAGAACGCCGGGAAAAGATGCTGAGTCGCATGAACCCGGCGCACGCGATGGAGGCACGCCAGGAATTAATGCGACGCTTTCATATCAGCTGACCTGCCCTGTTCCCTCATGCTTCAAAGAGCTTCCTACTAGTTTTCTTTTCCGATGTCCGCGCCTTTCGAAATGACCGTTTCAGTTTTGCCCGGTGATATCGACGAGCAAAATCACGTAAACAACACGGTTTATCTGAGGTGGGTCCAGGATGTTGCCACTGCGCATTGGCGAGCCGTTGCTAATCCGGACGCACAGGAGAGTATCGGCTGGGTCGTTCTGCGACATGAAATCGACTACAAAGCTCCCGCCGCGCTTGGCGACAGAATCGTGTTGCGCACCTGGGTCGGCAAAGCCACTCGGCTCACGTTTGAACGCTTCACGGAAATCCGGCGCAGTAGCGACGGACAGCTCTTGTCAAAGGCTCGTACCCTGTGGTGCCCAATGAATGCGCAAACCGCTCGACCGACCCGTGTGCCCGCGGAAGTGCGCGCGCAGTTTTCCGCCTGAGTTTGGATCACAAGGAGCCGCGGCTTTCGAGCCGGCCACGGACGATCAGGAAATCGTCTTTCCCTGAGAGTTGAACATTGGGCGCTGAGCGTTAAGCGTTGGACGTTGCAAGTCTCATCTCCCGAGTCACGCCCGATTATCGCTTGTTATTGCGCGACGTTTCTGAAACCGGAAATGTTCCATATCTACCGGCAGATCACTGCACTGAAACGATGCGCTCCGGTGGTGATTGCGCAGAAACGAGAGCAAACCGAGCGCTTCCCGTTTGATGACGTCCAAGTTATTCCCAAACCGGCAACACATTTTCTCCGGCGCTTTTGGCACAGGCAATTGCGCGACATGCCGTGGCAGATTTCGGGCAGAGAATTGAGCGCGTTGCTTTGCGCCTTGAGTAGAATCGATGCTTGCCTTTTGCACATTTATTTCGGCCAAATCGCCGTCCATCTCCTGCCGTTAATTCGCGCTTGGAAAAAGCCGTCTATCGTCTCCTTTCACGGCGCTGATGTCACGGTGGACATGAAAAAGCCGGCCTATCGAGAGGCAACGCGAGAGATGCTCGAATCAGTAAACCTCGTCTTGGTTCGCTCCGAATCGTTGCGGCGCGCACTTACGGGGCTTGGTTGCGACGAAACGAAGATCGCACTCCAACGGACTGGGATTCCACTGGAGGAATTTCCGTTCCGCGAAAGAAGCTTTCCGCAGGACGGTGAATGGCGATTGGTGCAAGCCGGCCGGTTGATCGAAAAGAAAGGTCTGCCAGTTACCCTCAACGCTTTCGCAGTTTTCCTCGATCGATATCCGAGTGCGACGCTGACGATTGCCGGCGAAGGACCATTGCTCGACGAACTTCAGAAGCTGACGCGCGCATTAAACATCGAGGAGCGCGTTTCATTCACCGGCTTCGTCTCGCAAGAGCAACTGCGGGAGATTTACTATCGGTCGCACATTTTCCTGCACCCGAGCCAGATTGGTCGCGACGGAAATCAGGAAGGCGTTCCAAATTCGATGCTCGAAGCAATGGCCAGCGGTCTGCCGGTATTTGCAACCGAGCACGGCGGAATTCCCGAAGCAATCGAAAACGCCGTGAGCGGCGTCCTGGTGCCGGAGCATGATCATGAAGCGCTCTCGCGGGCGCTGTTAAGCGCGACCCAGGATCTGATTTTTCTTTCGCGCATCTCCCGCAGTGCCGCAGAAGTAGTTCGAAAGAACTTCGATCTGCGCACACAAGCGCAACGGCTCGATGATATTTATCTGCAGATCATCGGCCGGGACGCTTGACGCCAATCCCCGCGCGATTCCGAGGGAGTGCCCGCTACTCGCAGTCCAATACTTTCTGGGATCCGGATTACTTCGAATGCCACGGCTGCGTCACGTTTTGGATCCGCGGCTTGCACGTGTCACTGACCAAAACGAAGGACAAAGTATTTCGGTCTGGGCGGCTGAACTTATATACGCCGGGTCCTCTGCAATTTTTTGGGATCGACCCTGCACGGCGAGTCTCTTGAATTGTGATCGTATCGCCTGACACCGTATAGTTGCCCCAGATTTCTGCTTTTGGCTTTGTAGCCATTACGTGAAATGTGCCGTCAGCATTGATTGTCCATACAGTGCCGAGCGAGTTGGTCCATGTGCCCGCGAGAGCAGTTGGACCGGATGTCAAGGTCGCACAGGCACCCAAAAGCGTAAGCAAAGCGGCTGCGACAATAATTCGAAGAGATGATTGTAGTCTCATTGAGAGCATCCTGCCGCGCCGCGGCTGAAGGCGTCAAGCTTGGACTGCGGGCGAAGAGATTCGTTGCCAAGGACTTAATCTTCGACGTAGAAAGGCCGCGTGGAACAGGAGCCGGCGGCAATTCCTCGAACGCCAAGACCTAACTGGTGGAAGCGAAATTGGAAATGGTTCGTGCCCCTTGGCTGTTTCAGCATAGCGATGTTGTTCGTCGTTTTTGTCGGGTCAATCGTCCTGATCGTATTCAGCGCAGTCAAATCGAGCGACGTTTACAAAGATGCTTTGGCACGAGTCAAAACACACCCTGCCGTTATCGAGGCTCTTGGTTCGCCTGTCACAGAAGGCCTTCTTTTGTCAGGAAACACAAACGTTAACGGCGCATCCGGAGAAGCCAACCTCTCCATTCCCGTCTCCGGTCCGAAAGGAAAAGGAACAATTTACCTAGCGGCAACGAAGTCGCTTGGCCGGTGGAACTATTCCGGTCTTGTCTTGCAAATCGCAGGAACGCATCAACGGATCGATCTTCTCCAACGGGTCGCTCCCGGGAGTTCGCCCTGATCAATTCTCGTGAAGGCCGCGATCAATAATCTCTCTGTTAGCGCAATTCTCCTCGCAATTCTGGGAGGAATTATCGGCATCGGGGCCGGGCTATTTCTCGGCTTCGCGCTGGGCGCGGCTCTGGCGGCTGCGTTTCATGTCTCAACCTTCGAAGGCGGGGCCGGCTATTTTGCGGTTATGATCGCGATTCTCGTGACGCTTATCGTCACGCCAGTCTCGATTCTTCTCACGCTCTATTGGCGCGGCGTGAGGAGCATCTGGTTGTTCATCGGGTTAGTGATGGTTTGTCTCTCGATAGCAGCAATCGCCGCATCCGGATTTGGAATTTGGTACGCGGCTCAACCGCATGTTTTGAATATCAACGGCCCGACGCCGCTGCTCGAATTTGAAGTTAAACCGCCGACCGGCCAGTCCATCGAAAGCCTTGCGAAAGTTGAGCCGGAGCTGGACACACCTCTCAATCGGATGCCGATGCCGGGTTACTGGCATACGGACGCACCTGAAAACTCCGGCGTGCGCGCTGGCTACGTCGAACTTTATTTTCGCACGTCGAAGCGCCTGTTCGTGCTGAAATTTCCCGGCGGTGAAGACCGAATCTTCCAGCTCCATTTACCAGCCAACCCTATGAGGCCGAAATACCGCGCCTGGTCCGAGTGGCAAAACCCGGACTTCGTCGCGAAAGCCGGCGAGCAGCCTACTCGCCCCTCTGGCGGAAGCGATTATCAGATTCGGTACAAGCTGGATTATCAGGATCGGTAACGCAGCGCCGTTTACGTTTGCCGCCGCGCACGTAAGGTTCATGTATGTCGATCTCAGAGGAGCAGGTGACGAACGCGTTGAAGTCGGTGAAATATCCCGGCTTCACTCGTGACATCGTTTCTTTCGGGTTGCTCAAGTCGGTCCACATCGACGACGGCGAAGTGAAGGTGCAGCTCGCGCTGGCGACAAACGACCCAAGTGTTCCAGCAGCGATCAAGAATGACGCGGAAAGTGCATTGCGAGGGATAAAAGGAGTTCGCAGCGCCAAAGTTTTGATCGACATCCACGCGCCACCAGCCGGCGCAGGAGCGGGCATGGGCGCGATGCGGATTCCAGGCATCAAACATGTCTTTGCGGTGGCGAGCGGCAAAGGCGGCGTCGGCAAATCGACGGTCGCTGCGAATCTCGCTGTCGCGCTGGAACAAACTGGCGCGCGCGTTGGCTTGTGTGATTGCGACATTTACGGCCCGAGCATTTCGCTCATGTTCGGCACGCGCGAGCGGCCAACGGCCACGGAAGAGAACAAGATCGTTCCGATCGAGCAATACGGCTTGCGTCTAATGTCGATGGGATTTCTGCTCGACGATACTTCTCCGGCGATTTTACGCGGGCCGATGGTGACGCGCTACACCCAGCAATTCTTGCGGCAGGTCGAATGGGGTGAGCTGGATTATTTGGTTCTGGATCTTCCTCCCGGCACCGGGGACATTCAGCTTACGATCGTACAAACGGTCGCCCTTTCCGGAGCGATCATCGTCACTACGCCACAGGAGGTGGCTCTCATCGACGCGCGCAAGGCTGCTACCATGTTTGACAAGGTCAACGTCCCTGTGCTCGGCTTGATCGAAAATATGAGTTACTTCATGTCTCCGTCCGACGGAAAGCGCTACGACATCTTTGGAAGCGGCGGCGGCGAGCGCGAAGCCAGGCGGTTGCGCGTTCCCCTGCTTGGTCAAATTCCTATCGACATCGCCACACGCGAAGCAGGCGATCGCGGGATACCGGTCGTGAACGAAGATCGGCAATCACCTGTGAGTACTGAGTTTAAAAGGATCGCTGAAGGACTTCGTAAGGTTTTGCCTTAGCGCACCATCTGCAACGGTAAGTGTAAACGCGGGTTAAATAAATCACGCAGTCGAGTCGTCGAATTCAGGTATTCGGTAGTGTCCTAATTTCAGTGATGATGAAGATAATATAGCCCTTTAAGCAAAGTGAGTGCCAAACCGAAAAGGGTGCCAATGATCAGTGCCCACAAAACGCGTCGAGGGTTCGGGGGCGCGGCCATGACAAATTAGGACACTACCAGGTATTCGATTTTGTTGACTAGCTGGAAGTTTTATGAAAGAAAAAACAGGAATGCCGTCTTCGGAAGAAGATCAAGCCCAATTCGTCAAGGATTCAGCGCTTTACAAGGAATTCCTTGCCGAGCGGGCGGAGATTTTGAAACACAAGTGGATTGAAAGCGAAAAAGCCGGTAAAGACATCGGCTTTGAGAGGGCTCTGCTTGATTGGATCGTGAAACATCGCTCCAACTGGCGAGAGCGGCGAAGGAAGGAGGCGCGCACCGAAAAGTCAGCCTCCTAAATTTTTCCTTTAACGCGATCCCGCGAGGTCGCCAAGGAAACGTATGAAGCCAACAAAACAGAATTCATCAGCCGCCGTCCCGGTCATGGACGCGGAAGCAATGCGTCGCGCGCTTCGACGGGTTGCGCACGAAATTATCGAGCGCAACCCGCAGCTTGAGAAAGTTATGCTCGCGGGAATTCCGTCGCGTGGCGTGGAGATCGCGCGGCGAATCGCCGCTTTTATTCGCGAGATCGAAAACATCAATGTTCAGATCGGCGTGATTGATGTGGCGATGCATCGCGATGACGTTGGAACGCGCCCGGAGTTACCGATGGTACGCGCATCGGAACTTCCATTGCCGCTGGAGGGCCGCACGGTCGTCATTGTTGATGACGTTCTTTACACTGGCCGCACCGTTCGCGCGGCCATGGATGCCATCAGTTCGTTCGGGCGACCTGCCCGCATCCAACTTGCAGTGCTGATCGATCGCGGGCATCGCGAATTGCCCATTCGTCCTGATTACGTCGGCAAGAATTTGCCGACGGCGACGGGCGAACAAATTCAGGTGCGCCTGCAAGAGACCGATAATGAGCCGGACGCAGTCTGGCTGGAAAAGGAATCATGATGACGCGACGCGAACCTGTTCTGGGGAGCGCAGGCTGCCAGCCTGCAGCATTCGGCAGCTTGCCGAATGCACCTGGGTCGATCTCGCGCTTGATTGTCGATACATGTTCGCGGCAGGCTGCCGCGAACTACAGGCTCGCAG
>Ga0193733_1000155_pt1 | contig 24216 bp, 16 predicted proteins | sample U1s2metaG_FD_145076 | JGI IMG/M metagenome (GOLD analysis project Ga0193733, IMG submission 145076) | Soil microbial communities from a riparian zone of the East river system, Colorado, United States - U1s2 | ecosystem: Environmental > Terrestrial > Soil > Riparian zone | place: USA: East River...
GGCGACTCGATCGTGAAATCCTGAAATTCCGAGCAACTCACTCAGGACGAGACCCGAGTCGTGAAAGCTCAGTGTCTGATCGAAATCAGACGCCAACAGGTAATGTTTAGGAAGTGTGTCCATTAGTCTCCGACAAAAGAGATTACCGGCAGTCAGTGGTACTGAGTTCCGCGATGTACGATAGCGACTTCGTCTCGACGGTCAAGGTCACCTGTAGCTTGGAGTGGCCCTTACGCGTTTTGTTCGCATGAATTCTTTTCAACCCACGGCGGACGAAACGTACGACATCCCGACGAAGACCCGTTCCTCAGCGCAAAATCGAGCTGATGCAAAAGTGACCTGAAGCCTCCCCCAAAAGGGGCAGGTCCTTCAGTGCGGCTCGCGCTGTTGCTTCACGGTCATCCAGACGGCAATGTCCCAGGCATTGCGAATGCCGATGAATAGTAAAAGCAGGCAGGCAGCGGCGACGCCGTATAGGGTTTGTACGGGTTTGCGCCAGACCAGAAACGCCATGACGACCAAACCGCCATACACGAGCTCTGGCAACGCCACGTTCCAGATCCAATCCTCGTGCCCGGGGATGTATTCACTACCTGGACGGCGCATATTCGCTGCAATGACGCCGCCGTAGATCAGACCCCCAAGCCCGGCGACCCCGAACCCGACACTCAGGCTCATCGCGCCTTGATGTGGCATGCTCAAGTACGCCGCCAACGCCAGCACCCCGCCGAAATGTACGATCGTCGGAGTGACAAAAGCGCGTAGACCGGTCGGAGTCGGCCCTACGCGCTGTACATCGCGGATCAATGCGATGACGACAAATGTTATTCCCGTCAGTCCTCCGGCACACGAGCCGGTGATGACGTAGAAGTTTTCCCAGCCTGCCAGCAGTGACGCGTCCATCGTTTAAGCTCTACCCCGTGGGGTTCGCGCTGCCGATCCCCTAGTGAACCGTCCCCGACACGCCACATCAGCGCTTCGTGCACCGCAACTGTGCGACCGTCGAAGTGTCTCTCACGGGTATTTGCTCTCGACGACACCGCGCACCGGATGAGTGTCGTACACCAGCACAATCGACTGGATTCGCCCGCTACTCGGGTCAAAATTAAACACATCGGCGCAGTCGAACGACACGCGTGAACCGTCTGTCAGGCGCCAGTCGTAGAGGTAGTAGGCCACGGCTCGCAGGTGGCCCTCGGCGCTCACCAGTACGTCGTGCACGGTGAGCTTGGTTCCCTTCGACGCCTCCGCAACCTTCTTGATGAACTGCCGTACCGGCAGTCGGCCCAGAAACGGCGACTCCACCCAGCCATCGGCAATAAACAATGACGCGGCCTTGTCGGCATCCCCGGCTTCGAGCGCTTTTAGATAGTCGTGCACTGTTCGCTGCATATGTTTCTCCGCAATCTAACCCTGAGGGGTCCTCGGGCATGGGTCAAGTCCAGTGGCAGCGCTCGCGCCGCGCATTTCGCCGGCGAACGGCCGGCTGCCCGGACGCCTTTGGCCAGTGTGGAACATCGGGCTGATTCGCAACCGGTTCGACGGCAATTCCGTCGGCGGTGCTGCTGACCGGTGGTCGTGTCCACGAGATCAGAATGTTCTTTGTTTTCATTGACTTCCAACCCGAGAGCCCGAGCCGCCCCCTGCCGTGATTGCCGGGGCCCGCTGCGGCGCGATGTCGGCGTCAAACTGCGCCCACAGGCAAACGAGCGCTCGCACCAGGGAGTGGATGGCTCGCCGCCACCGCGCGTGCCGCCCCGACAGGCGACCAGCGGCCAATTTTCCCGCGCGAGAACTGGCGCGGTCGTGGAATGGCGGCCGCTAGCGAGTCGATGACTGGCGAAGCGGCCGTCTACGTCTTTTGGGAGGGGCATGCCACCGCCGCGCCGCGGCAGAATACCAGAAACCAGCGGCGAATCGATCTTTCAAAGGATCGCGCTGACCCGTACATTCTACGCACGGCGCCGGAGCCGCCGGTCGCGCCACGCAGGACTGCCGCCAAACAGCTCGGCGACGGCCTTGGAGACAGCGCCCACAACATTGTGAGCGCGACCACGAACATCGATTCGCACGGAGGAGAGCCGCGCATGCAGACGCGCGTAGAAGAAAAACCGAGCACCACCAAGCGCATGATTGTCATGATCCTCGCCGTGGTCGCGCTGATCGCCCTGATCGCGGGCATCAAGGTCCTGTCGATCATGAAGATGATAGCGGGCAGCAAACCACCTCCGCCCGCGGTCGTCAGCAGCGCGAAGGCCACCTATCAGGAATGGCAGCCCGAGTTGCGCGCGGTGGGAACGCTACGCGCGGTGCGCGGCGCCGATCTCGCACTCGACGTCGCCGGGCTCGTGACCCGCGTCAATGTGAGATCCGGCGAGGAGGTGAAGGAAGGCCAGGTGCTGCTGCAACTGCGCGACAGCGAAGACGTCGCCCAGCTGCGTCAGCTCGAAGCCGCCGCCGCGCTTGCCGAAGTCACGTTCGCTCGCGCCAAGCAGCAGCTCGCCGTGCAGGTGATCAGCAAGGCCGATTACGACCAGGCGGCCGCTGACCTGAAGTCCAAGCAGGCGGCGGTGGCGCAGCAGCAGGTCAATGTGGCGAAGAAGCAATTACGCGCACCGTTCGCGGGCCGGGCCGGCATTGTCACGATCAATCCCGGTACTTATCTGAGCTCTGGCACGATGATCGTGACCGTGCAGCAACTCGATCCGGTTTATGTGGATTTCCATCTGCCGCAGAAAACTCTTGCCGAGCTCAAGGCCGGCGAGAAAGTCACGTTAACGCTCGATGCGTTTCCGAAGGCCTTCGAAGGCACGCTCAGTGCAATCAGCCCGAAAGTCGACAACGACACGCGCAACGTGCAGGTCGAGGCGAAGCTGCCAAATCCAGGTCGCGTCTTGACGCCTGGCATGTTCGCCAACCTCAGCGTCGACGTAGGCTCGAAGCAGCGCTATCTGACGCTGCCACAGACCGCGGTCGTCTATAACCCGTACGGCGAGACCGTATTCGTGGTCAAGACGAAGGCCGAAGCCGACAAGGCACAGGCCGCCGCAGAGGCCGCGCAAAATGCCGAGCCGACAGCGCAGCCGACTGCGGCGAAGGATGCCGCCAAGAAGGCCAAGGCGAACAAAGGATCGCCGCAACTGCCACCCGACGCGTTGGTCGTGCGGCAGGCCTTCGTGACGACCGGGCCGACCCGTGGTGATCAGGTCGCGATCCTCAAGGGACTCGACGAAGGTGTCGAAGTCGTCACCAGCGGCCAGATCAAGCTGAAGAGCGGCTCGCCGATCCGGATCGACAACAGCGTGCAGCCGGCAGACAGTGCGAACCCGACGCCACAGGAGCAGTGAGCGGTCGGCGTCATGAATTTCACCGATACCTTCATCAACAAACCGGTCCTGGCGATCGTCGTCAGCCTGTTGATTCTCGTGCTGGGGCTGCGGGCGCTCAGCGATATTTCGGTCCGTCAGTATCCGAAGACCGAAAACGCGGTGGTCACCGTCACTACCGCTTATTACGGCGCCGATGCGCAGACCATCGCCGGCTTCATCACCCAGCCGCTCGAACAGGCGATCGCGCAGGCACAGGGTATCGACTATCTGTCCTCAACCAGCGTCACCGGCGTGTCGACTATCACCGCGACGCTGCGGCTCAACTACGACGCGAACCGCGCGCTGACGCAGATCCAGACGCAAGTGAGCTCGGTGCGCAATCAGCTGCCGCCGCAGGCGCAGCAGCCGGTGCTGAACGTACAGGTCGGCGAAACCATCGATGCGATGTACATGGGCTTTCGCAGCGATGTGCTGCCGTCCAACAGCATCACCGATTACCTGGCGCGCGTGGTCAAGCCGAAACTCGACGCCGTGCAGGGCGTGCAGACCGCGGCAATTCTGGGTGGACGCCAGTTCGCGCTGCGCGCCTGGCTCGACCCGGCGCGCCTCGCCGCGCACGGCATCACGGCCGCCGACGTCTACCAAGCCCTGGGCGCCAACAACTATCTGGCCGCGGTCGGCACGACCAAGGGGCAGATGGTCAGCGTCGATCTCACCGCCGGCACCGACCTGCACTCGGTCGAGGAATTCAAGCAGCTCAGCATCAAGCAGAAGAACGGCGCGATTGTGCGTCTCGAGGATGTCGCCAACGTCGTGCTCGGCGCGGAAGATTACGACGCGAACGTGTCCTTCAGCGGCAAACTTGCGGTCTTCATCGGCATCAAGGTGGCGCCGGATGCGAACATCCTCGAAGTCGCGCAGCGGGTGCGCAATGCGATGCCCGCGATCCAGGCGCAACTTCCGAGCGGGCTCACCGGCGAGATCGTCTACGACAGCACCAAATTCGTCACCGCATCGATTCGCGAGGTCGTGAAGACGCTGATCCAGGCGCTGCTGATCGTCACCGTGGTGATTTTCCTGTTTCTGGGCAGCCTGCGCGCCGTCGTCATTCCGGTAGTCGCCATGCCCCTGTCACTGATCGGCACCTTCTTCTTCATGCTCGCGCTCGGCTACTCGATGAACCTGCTGACGCTGCTGGCGCTGGTGCTGGCGATCGGCCTGGTTGTTGACGACGCGATCATCGTCGTCGAGAACGTCGACCGGCACATGAAGGAGGAAGGCAAGACACCGTTGCAGGCGTCGCTCCTCGCGGCACGCGAATTGGGCGGCCCGATTCTCGCGATGACTGTCGTGCTGATCGCCGTGTACGTGCCAATCGGTTTCCAGAAGGGCCTGACCGGCGCCCTGTTCACCGAGTTCGCGTTTACGCTCGCCGGCGCGGTGACGGTGTCGGCGGTCATCGCGCTGACCCTGTCGCCGATGATGTGCTCACGCTTCTTCAGGAGCGAGCAGGAGAGCGGGCGTTTCGTGCAGTTCATCGACCGCCAGTTCGAGCGCGTGCGCCACGGCTACCAGCGGCTGCTGCGGGCGGCACTGGCGACCTGGAGCGTGATCGTCGTGATGGGCGCGCTGCTGTTCGGCGCGACCATCCTGCTCGGCATGACCGCCAAGTCCGAACTCACGCCGGAAGAAGATCAGGGCTTTCTGTTCTATCAGCTGAAGGCCGCGCCAAACGCGACCGCACAACAGATGCTCGGCTACTCGCAACAGATGTTCGCGATCGGCACGAAGCTGCCCGAATACGAGATGTTGTTCCAGATCGTGACCCCGGGCACCGGCTTCGGTGGCATGTTGTTCAAGCCCTGGGACCAGCGCAACAGGTCCGCCGCCCAGTTGCAGCAGGCGTTGCAGGCAGAGTGGAGCGCGATCGCCGGCGGTCAGATTTTCGTGTTCTCCCTGCCGGCGCTCCCGGGAGCGCAAGGGGCGCCGATCCAGATCGTTGTCAACACCACCGAACCATTCCAGAACCTCAACGAGGTCGTGCAGGCGGTGCTGAAAAAGGCGCAGGACAGCGGCAAGTTCTGGTTCATCGACGCGGATCTGAAGATTGACAAACCGCAGTCGACCGTGGTCGTCGATCGCGATCTGATCTCGACCCTGGGTCTCACCCAGCAGGATGTCGGCAGCGCGCTCGGCGCCGCGCTCGGCGGCGGCTACGTCAACTATTTCTCGATCGCCGGGCGCTCGTACAAGGTGATCCCGCAGGTGCTGCAGGCCGATCGGCTGAATCCCGATCAGGTGCTCGACTATTACGTGCGCGCCCCGGGCGGTGCGGTGCTGCCGGCGTTAACCCTTGCGAGCCTCAAGCGCGAGACCGTACCGCAGTCGATCAACCGCTTCCAGCAGCTGAATTCCGCGTCGATCTCGGGCGCGAGCGGCATGTCGCAGGGCGAGGCCCTGAAATTCCTGCGCGATGCGCTGGCCGAAGTCGCGCCCTCCGGCTACCAGATCGACTATTCCGGCCAGTCGCGCCAGTTCGTGCAGGAGTCCGGCGGCTTCGCGACCACCCTGATGTTCGCGGTGATCATCGTGTTTCTCGCACTCGCGGCGCAGTTCAACAGTCTGCGCGATCCGATCGTGATCCTGGTGTCGGTACCGATGGCGTTGTTTGGCGCGCTGATCTTCGTCAACCTGATTTCGAGCCTTAACATCTATACCCAGGTAGGCCTGGTCACGCTTATGGGCCTGATCTCCAAACACGGCATCCTCATGGTGCAGTTCGCGAATGAATCGCAGCGTGCCGGTATGAGCAAGCGCGACGCCATCGAGCATGGCGCCGGCGTGCGCCTGCGTCCGATCCTGATGACGACCGCGGCGATGGTGCTCGGCGTGTTTCCGCTGGTGATCGCCTCGGGCGCAGGTGCTGCGGGACGGTTCTCAATGGGTCTCGTGATTGCGACGGGCCTTTCGATCGGCACCTTGTTCACGCTGTTCGTGGTGCCGGCGTTTTATATGCTGCTCGCGGCGGACCACCATGCCGAACAGGCGAAACGCACCGACAACGCCGGCTTGGGCGACCAGCTCGAGCCGGCATAGCAACGGGGGATGCTGGCGCGCCACTAGCTCTTGAGTATCTCCACAAATTTCTCCGGAGTTGCGTCAAATACGACCTTATGACCCGTCATGCAGAAGTAATAGGTCTGGCCCCGATATACCGATTTCGGGGCAGTCTTGGGGTCAACATCCATCTCGCACACCGGACACAGCGGATGCGCTGCGGTGGATACGAGACGCTGGCGTTAAGCCTGATTCGAATTGGGGTCCGTCCAGCCTTCACCCTGATATTCCATGTAGTAAGCGGTTTGCGCGGCGACTTCGCGACCGAAATAGCGCCCCACCACGCGCAGCGCCAGATCGATGCCGCTGGACAGGCCCCCCCGCGCTCGCCAGGTTGCCCGCCTCGACGAAGCGCGCTCCACGTTTGACCTGGATATCCGGAAACTGCATCGCCAGATCCGCGTAAGCGTTGTGATGGGTCGTGGCGGGTTTGCCGCTCAGCAGGCCGGTCTTCGCCAGCACGAACGCCCCGGTGCAAACCGACATCGTGACGTCCGTGCTTTGCGTCGCTTCACTCGGCTCATCCTGGGCGGGAATGACGATGATCTTGGGCGCCGGCGCCGTCTCGAAGCTGAAATTGGGCACGATTTTCATGCCCCCGCTCGCAGTGACCGGGCTCGTCGTCCTCTGTCGACTACGTACTGCTCAAGGCACGAGCACGGCGGGAACAATCAGCGAGGTAAACAGCTTATCCGTCAGGGCGCCGGCACCCGGAACCTTGAAGTTGGTCGTCGTGACAACCACGACGATCCCCTGATCTGGCAAGACATACACCTTGTTTCCGCCCGTCCCATACATCCCGTACGTCGGGATGCTCCGTCCGTTGACGTGAAACGTCTGCAGCCACCACAGATAGCCATAGTCCGTGTCCTCTCTGGCGTTCGCGTGGGGAGATACCGACCGGCGCACCCATGCTTCCGAGATCAGCTGGCGGCCCTGCCAACGGCCCCCGTTGAGGTATAACTGACCCAGCTTCAGTAAATCTCGGCTGCGAAACTGAAGACCGCCGCCGGTCATGGCACTGCCGAGGGGTTGGTACGGCCATTTGACGGATTCAATCCCAAGCGGCTTGAAAAGCGCGGCTTGAGCAAAGTCTGGAACACTCTGTTTGGTCACCCTCTCCAGTAGCGGTCCGAGCGTCGTGGCACCGGCAGTGCAGTAACTCCACGCCCGCCCGTATGGCGACTGCTCCGGTTTTAGCTGCCAGTCGGGAAAGCCCTTGATTGGCAGGTCGAGCGTAAACTTCACCCAATCCTCGACCAGGTACATTCGCTCTTCGTTGCCTCGAGAGAACTCGTTCTCGTCGTCGCACTCCAGCAGGGAACTCATCGTCAGAAAATCTTCTACCGTAATGCGCTCTTTGCGCGGATCCGGGTTGGCCACGGGCAGGCGGTCCGTGAAGAAGGCCAGCACCGGCGACTCGACGCGAAGTAACCCGCGATCGACGGCCGCGCCGACCAGGATTCCCGTCACCGTCTTGGTCGCGGAACGCGTATTGCGCAATGCTTCAGCGCCGGGCGCGTCGAAGTAGTGTTCGTAGAGCACGCGTTCGCCGCGTGCGACGATCACGCTGGTGATCTGTTTGTACGCCCCGCCGGCGACCGCGGGAGTGATGTCATCCAGTGTCGGATTTGTCCCAGCGTTGAGCGCAGCGGCATGGCTGCTTGCGATCGCGGCCAACGCGATCAATAACCTTCGAAGCATGTAGCCCCCAGTGGACTTAGCCGGGATGAGCCTGAGTCCTGTGGCGTGCGGGATCGATGACGCGCACGGCCTGTCCCGCCGCCAGGCGTTCAGCGCCGCGCACCACCAGCCGGTCGCCGGGTGCGAGTGCTCCGTGGACCTCCACCGCGTCCTCAATGCCGACGCCCGGTAGCACGTCGAGCTCCTCCACGGTATCGGACCGCGTGACACGCAGCACATACGAATGATTCTGCCGAATCACCAGCGCGTCGCGCGGCACCGTGACGGCGATACGCTCGGCGGTCGAGGGCAGGCTCACCTCGACCGGAGTGCCCACGAGCCATTCGGGATTCGCAAACGTGACGCGCACCTCGAACTGGCGCGAGCGATCATCGCCGACCGGAACGACCGTTCTCACCGTCCCGGTCTTCTCGACCCCGTGCTCGCGCACCGTGACTGCCTGTCCGGGGTGGACATTGGCGGCCAGGCCAAGCGCCGCGGTCGCGCGCGCCTCGGTATCAGCAGTGTTGACGAGCCGCACCGTCGCGGCACCGATCTGCACGTACTCGCCTCTTTGGATGAAGCGCTCGGTCACGACGCCGGGAAATGGCGCCCGAATCACCGACTCACCGATCTCGTACTGCGCCTGCCGCAGTTGCGCATCCGCTCGCGCGACGTCATCGGTCGACACGTCGCGTTGCGCGCGCGCGTCCTCGAGCTGACTGGCGCTCAGCGCCTGGGTGGCCGCGAGTCGATTGAAGCGCTCCAGCTGCGAACTGGCCACCTCATGTTGGGCACGCGCGCGCTCGACCTGCGCATGCAGGTCCTCGGCTCGCAACCGCGGGACCGTGTCATCGAGCCTGGCAATCGGATCTCCCTGTCTCACACGTGCACCGACTTCGGCAATCCACATCACCCGACCGCCGATCACGCTCGCAATGCGCGCGTCGGCGCGGCTCACGATCGAGCCTGGTATCCAGCTGCGGACCGTCACGGGACGCACGCTGACCGTCCCGACCTCGACCGCCACGCGTTCCGGGGATCCCGGCGGGGCGCCCGCGGCCTTCACGGCCATCACCGGGGATCCGGCCGCGATGGCCAGCAGCGCAACCCCTGGCAGGCCGCTTGCGCGCAGGGTCATGGATCTTCTCATGGTGGCACCAAAGATGCGCCGGCCGGCACTGTAGCGGTTTCCGCGCGACCCCGGGCGCGCAGCAGCCGCATCAGCGCCGGTATCAGCACCAGACTGAACACCAGACTGATGACCACGCCGCCGATGTTGACGGCGGCCAGGCCCCGATAGATGACGCTGCCCGGCCCCGGATTGACCGCCATCGGCAACGCTCCCAATGCACCCGTGAGCGTGCTCGCGAGAATCGCCCGCAGACGCTGTTGCAGTCCGCCACGAATCCCCTGCTCGAGCGTCGCGCCTTCCGCCTCTATGCTGCGCACTGCGGCCACCAGCAGTATTGCGTGGTTGATGATGACGCCGATCATCATCACGAAACCGATCATGGAGAGCAGATCGAGCGCCTGGAATTTCACCAGATCCAGCAAGCGCAGTCCGACCACACCCCCGACGAGTGCCAGCGGCACCGTGAGCAGCACGATTACGCTGTCGCGCACGGACCGGAACAGCACGGTCATCAGTAGCAACAGTACGATGAGCGCCAGTGCGAACACCCGACTCATCGCGGAGAGTGTCTGACTCAGGCTGTCAGCGCTGCCGGCGAGGCGCATCGAGCCATCGGGCGGCATGTCGGCGCGCAGCTTCGGCAGGATTTGCGTGTCGATGATGCTCAGCACCTTCTCCAGCGACAGGGACGCGGAGGGATCCACGGTGAGCGTCACCGTGCGCCGGTGATTGAGACGGCGTATCGCCGGCGGCCCGAGCTCGGTGGACAACTGCACCAGATCCCCCAGCCGCACTACCAGCCCGGCGGGGGTCATCAGCGGCGCGTTCGACAGGTCCTCGGGCGTCGTGCCTTCGCTCGAGCGCAGAACGATGGGCAGGCGTGACTTACCGTCGAAGTATTCGCCCAGCCACGCTCCTTCGCCGACGGCGCGCACGACCGTACCCAGTGTGGCCCGGTCCCAGCCTACTTCGGCGATCCGGCGATCGTCCGGCACGGCGCGCAACTCGAGGGCGACGTCCTCGGGGTTGGGGAAGCTCTGCACGGCGGCACCGGGGAATACCTTTTCGAGCAGCGTCCGGCCCTCCAGAGCCACCCGGTTGAGCGCCGCGGTGTCCTCGCTCTGCAGGTGAATTCCCACCGAGCGGGCCGAGCCGCCGATGCCGCCGAACAGATCTCCCTCGACCGTGAAGACCCGCGTGTCCGGCAAACCCACGACGATCTTGTCGCGCACCAGCCGCTCCAGCTCCCCGATGCGGCTCTCGTCCACAACCCGGGCGCCGATGGTGCCGCCCCCGGGCCAGGTGAGGATGTACCAGTTCTTGAGCCGCGGCTGCTGTCGACCCTCCATGTAGGGGCGCATGCGTGCGAGGATCGTCGGGACCAACTCGCGATTGACCGCCTCGGGGCTCATGCCCGGTGGAAAATCGAAGAAGGCGTCAATGGCTGCGCGCTTGACCGGGGGCAGGTAATCGAGCGGCGGCAGCATCCACCACGTGAGCAGCAGCGGGACGAGCAGCAACCCTGCGATCCACGACAGCTGCTTCGGCCGCGTGTCGGTCACCCGCAGCACCCACTCGGTGAGCCCTGGCCAGCCCTGACCATAGCCGCTGGGACGCAGCGGGCGGCTCAGCGCGAAGCTCAGCGCCACCGGCAGCAGCGTCAACGCGGCCACGACCGAGATCGCAACCGCGATCGAGATGGTGAGCGCGAGATCACCGAACAGCTGACCCTCGACGTCCTTGAGAAACAGCACCGGCACGAACACGGCGACCGTTGTGGCCGTGGAGGCAAGCAGCGCACCGGCGACCTGCCGAGCGCCCTTTCTGGTCGCTTCGTCCAGGGGCATGCCGCCCTCGCGCAGGCGTACCACGTTCCCCGAGACCACGATGGCGCCCTCGACAACCATGCCCACCGCGAACGCAAGCCCGGCGAGGGAGATGACGTTCAGACTGCGGCCGAACAGATCGAGCGCAATGAAGGTGGCGCACAGACACACCGGGATGGTGGCCGCGATCAGCAGCGTGACGCGCCACTCGCGCATGAACCACCAGACCACGATCAGCGCCAGCAAGGCTCCGATGACCAGGTTCTCGGTCAGGAGCCTCACGGCCCGGCGAATGAACAGCGACGCGTCGAATGACTGCTCGATACCGAGCCCGTGGGCCCTGAGTGCTCCCGCGCGCAGCTCCGTGACCGCGGCTTTGACCGCCTCGAGCGTCGCCAGCACATTGGCGCCGTTGGCCCGGAACACCTGAATGCCGATCGCCGGGTTGCCGTTCTGGTACCCGAAGAACTGCCGTGCGGGCGGAGCGACATCAATCGTGGCAATGTCCGCCAGGCGCACGGGCCGGCCGTCGCGCCATGCCAGCACCAGCCCGCCGAGCTGCTCGGGCGAGAAGCGCCCGGTGAAACGCAGCGTGTATTGGCGCCGACCGACATCGAGCTGGCCACCGGACACGTTGGTGGCGCTGGCCGCGCGGTTGGCCACATCGGGGACAGTGATTCCGAGGGCAGCGGTGCGCGCCAGGTCGAGCGTGATACGCACGTCGTCGGGAGGACCCGCGTTGACTTGCACGGCCGCGACGCCTGGTATCGACTCGAGCCGCGCACGCACCGTATCTTCGATGAAGCGTCGCTGCGTCTGGATCGGACCCGGGGTCCCCGGCAGCAGTTGCACGAAGAACCAGGACAGGGTCTCGTTCGTATTACCGTTACCCCCGAGCGACACGCTGGGGCGATCGGCATCCCGCGGCAGCGGCGGCAGCCGATTGAGGCGCCCGATCACTTCCACGAGCGCGTTTTTCATGTCCGTTCCGAGCGTGAAGCGCAGGTTCACCTGCGCTCCGCCGGCAAAGGCGTTGCCCTCGATTTCCTCGACGCCGGGCATCCCCTGCATGACGTTCTCGAGAGGCTCGAGCAGCTCGGACTCGACTTCCTCCGGAGATGCCGTGCGCCAACCGGTCTGGATGGACAGTTCCGGTCGGTTGATGTCCGGGAACAGCTGCAACGGCAGGCGGCTCAGGCTCAGGAGCCCGAGCAGACCCAGGAACACCGCGATGACGATCACGCCGATCGGGCTGCGGCTCGACCAGTGCAGGCTGTCCATGGCTCAAGCCCACGCGCTAGCAGGGGACCCACCCCTACAAGCTTGGATGCTACCGCCAGCCGCCAGGTTTAAACGGCCACCCGCGCCGGAGCGTTAGCCCGGTGCGACGGGGTGCAGGATGCGTTCCTGCCCTAACGGGGTCGATAAACCGCGAGCTTGCTGTGAGTCCGGTCGGCTTCGGCTACGGGATCGACGCTCGCGGCGGCGTTGAGCTGCGATTCGCGCAGCAGCGTGGCGAACTTCGGCGCCGGCACTGCCGGACTGAAACAGAACCCCTGATACTGGTCACAGCCGAGACTCTTGAGCAGCTTGAGCTGTTCTTCCGTTTCGACACCTTCAGCAACCACCTTCAGATGCAGGCTGTGCGCAAGGGAAACGATCGCCTTCACGATCGAGGCATCGTCGGCGCGCGATATCAACTCGGCGATAAAGCCGCGATCGATCTTCAGTTTGTCAATCGGAAAGCGGCGTAGGTAACTCATACTCGAGTAGCCGGTGCCGAAGTCGTCGACCGACACGACCACCCCCATGCGGCTGAGCTGCTCCAGGATGGTCACGGACTCTTCCGGATCGCTCATCAACGCGCTCTCGGTAATTTCCACCTCGAGAAAGCATGGCTCCAGGTCTGCGGCCTGCAGCGCCTCACGAATCACCTGCAGCAGGTTGCCGTGGCGGAATTGAAACGCCGACAGATTTACCGCAACGCGCAGATGCGGCAGACCCTCAAGTTGCCAGGCGCGCGCCTGCCGGCACCCCTCGCGCACCACCCATTCACCGATGGAATCGATCAACCCGCACGCTTCCGCCAGCGGAATGAACTCCCCCGGAGCCACCAGGCCACGTTGCGGATGTCGCCAGCGAATCAGCGCCTCGGCGCCGTGAATCGCGCCCGTTGCGGTGTCGACCTTCGGCTGGTAGTGGAGCTCAAATTGCCGCAGCGCCAGCGCCTCGTGCAGGTCGCTCTCCAGCTTGACCTTGTCCTGCGTAACGGAATTCATTCCCGACGTATAGCATTGAATGTTGTTCCGGCCCCGCTGCTTGGCGCAGTACATGGCCGCGTCCGCGTTGGCAATCAGCGTTTCGACGTTCTTGCCATCCGCGGGAAACACCGCGATGCCGATGCTCGAGGAGGTGTGGATATCAACACCAGCGAGCCGGATCGGCACCCGCAACGCCTCAACGGCCCGGCGCGCGATGTGTTCCGCATCCTCGCCCTTCGCAAGCCGATCCATTATGAACAGGAACTCATCGCCTCCCAACCGGCCTACGGTGTCGGTGCTGCGGGCGATACCCGCAATGCGGTGCGCCACCTCCTTGATGAGCTCGTCACCCGCCCGGTGCCCGAACGAATCGTTGACGATCTTGAAGCGGTCGAGATCGAACATGGCGACCGCGAAGCTGTGGCCGTCGCGCTCTGCGTGAGCCACCGCCTGCGCCAGACGATCGTCCAGTAGTACTCGATTGGGCAGACCTGTCAGGGCGTCGTGGCTTGCCAGGTGCCGCAACTGCTTGTTGGCAGCTTCCAGCCCCTGGGTGCGGGTCTCGACGACATGTTCCAGATGCTCGACCTGGCGCCGCAGAGTCCGCTCGTTTTCCCATTTGCGCGTCAGCGCGTTGGCACACTGCAGCACCTCGATCGGCTCAAACGGTTTCTTGATTACCAGCAGCTTGTCGGAATGATCGAGACGCGCTACCACCTCGGTCCAGTCGTAGTCCGAATGCGCCGAGCAGATGACAACCTGGACGTGCGGGTCGAGCTCCCACAGGCGCTGAATGGTCTCCAGGCCGTCCCAGCCCGGCGGCATGCGCATATCGATGAATGCCATCGCGTACGGCTGCTCCTCCTCGAGCGCCTGCTTGACCCGCGCCACACCCTCCTGACCCTGCAAGGCGGTGTCGATCTGGAAAGTCGGGCGCGGCGCGGACCCGGCCGCCTCGCCCAACAGCAGGCGCTCGGCCTCCAGCAGCTCGGTACTGCCGCCGGTGTAGCCGCCCAGGATCTTCAGAAAGTCCTCGTGGATCGCCTTGTTGTCATCCACCACGAGCACTCGCGGTCTGAGGTGCAGGGGGTTGCTAGCCATGTGTATTCTCTGGAGGTTTCAGGGGAAGTTCGAGAACGAAAGTTGCGCCGTGACCAGGACCGGGACTGTCGGCATGCAACACGCCGCCAATCTCCTTGGCAGCGAGTGCTCCGCTGTGTAACCCAAAGCCGTGGCCGGTCTTCTTGGTTGTAAACCCGTGAGTGAAGATGCGACTCATGTTCTCGGCGGCGATCCCGGTGCCGTTGTCTGTGATCGCGACCCGCACACCGGTGGCGCATCTCTCGATGCCTATCGTGACGCGCCGTTCCTGCTCGCCCATGCTCTCGCAGGCGTCCTTGGCATTGCGCAACACGTTGACCAGTATCTGCAGCACCTTGTGTTTGTCGACGGTGATCTGCGGAACTTCCCTGAACTCGCGCACCACCTTGACGTCATGACGCTCGAAGGCGTTGGCATTGATGCGCATGCTCTCCTCGACCAGGTGTCTGATGTCGATGACCTCGGCCACGCCGCCGAGCTTTGCATAGCGCTGTTGCATGGCCACGATGTCTTTGATGTGGTCGATGTTGTTCTTGAGGGAGTCCAGCTCCAGCAACGCGTTGTGGTTGTCCGCGCTGAGATGACGGGACAACTCCGCCAGGTAGACCGGCAGGACCTTGCCGCGCTCGTCGTGCGCCACGAAGCTGCCCAGATCGCTCTGGTGCTCCTGCAGCAGCGACACGACCCGACCCAGCCCCGCCGCCCGCGAGCGCTTCAGGCTGTCGGTCACCAGATTCGCCGAGACATTGACGCTGTTGAGCACGTTGCCAACGTTATGCAGAACGCTGGTCGCCACATCCGCCATGCCGGCTTGCCTGGACGCGTCACGCAGCTGTTGCTGCAGGAGATCTTCGCGCCGCTTGGCCGCGACTCGCTCCGTGACGTCAAGATCGATGCCCACCAGGCGTACCCCGCCGTCGGATGAGTCGGTGACCACAGCCGCCACGGATTCGACGTGACCGATGCTGCCGTCCGGCCGCACGATCCGGTATTGGTTATACAACTGCTTGCGTTCACGCATTGCCGCAGTCATCGCGACCTGTGCGGCGGCGCGGTCGCCGGGGTGAATCAGCTCGAGCCAGCCGTTCAGTGTCGGACGAAATGTCTGCAACGACTGTCCGTAGAGCTCATTCATGGTGTCGCTCCACCACACTGTGCCCGTGCTCTCGTGCACCTCGTACACGCCGGCGCCGGCCGCGCGCGTCGCCATGCCGAAGCGAATCGAGATGGTCTCGAGCTCCGCGCGCCGTCGCCGCTCGATCGCAGCGTCGGCGTCAATCTGTTGTTTCAGGCGGCGCCGGGTGGCCAGAACGAATATGACCGTCAGGATCGCACTGATGAACAGTGCCACGCTCACCAGCTGCTTCTCACGTCGCGCCGACTCGACGGCATCGTGCACCACCGCCGCGTCCCGCAGCTCGAAGTTCTCATCGATCGCACGGGTTTCACGGTCCGCCAGCGCGATCTGCGCGCGCAGCGCCATCAGATTCTCCAGCGTCGCGCCGCTGCGAACCTGCGCCGCCAGGTCCGCCACCAGCTTGGGCGTATTACCCAGTGCATCCGCCTCGCCGGCGGCGGCCAGCTTGCTCAGCAACGCGGCGGTGGTGTTCAGGGCCTCGGCGGATTGCCGACCGAGCGCACCGGTGTCCACCGCGTCCGCAGCGCCGTTGGTGAAAGTGCGATAGTTGGCGCGCGCCTCGTTCGCGAGGGTGCGCAGTGGGCGCGACCGTTCGAGAGTGGTAGCGCGGCGCCCGTCTGCGACCATCTGCGCCAGCAGCACAAATGCAATGGGCACGGCAACGGCCAGGAACTGCAGTGCAATCAGACGATCCGTCGATCGCCTCATTGCGTGCCCCCATGGACGCGCCGCGTGCGCGCCGCCGAGTGCGCACCCGACTTTCGGCAATTACCGACAAAAGGCATAGCTATCCCGATGTGCTCCACGTCACGCCTCGCACCGCGTAAGGGCGGCAAGATCGCCTGTGATTACACTTGGTTAAGCGATAACATGTTCACTGCGTCGGGGGCGAGATGCGGGTCACGCTTTGCCACGCAACAGAGCGCAACATCCGTGCAACGTGATCGTCTAAACACAATCCATAAGGCCGGCGAAGTTACGCGTCGATGCGCCTTAGCCGCTGCCGCTGTGCGCCGCACCCTCTGCCTGTTCCTCGGACTCCTCGGTGCCGCTCCGCCCGGGCAGGCCGCAGCCTTCAACTTCGCGTCCCTGCAGTCGCTGCTCTCACAGCAGGATATCGGCAGCGTCGAGGAGTTGATTGCGGCGCTGCCGGCGGTGCAGCGCAACCGCTATGCCCTGGTATTCGAGAGCCGCAGCCTGCAGGGCGCCAGCCTGGAGAATCCGCGGGCGATCCTCTTCGGACCGGACGCGCGCTTCATCGTGACTTTCAACGGCAGTCCGGCGCAGCGCGGATTCCGGGTCGTGGAAACGATGGAGTTCGACGACGAGAGCAAAGAGTTTCGGCTGCGCGAGCTACTGTTCCCGGAGCGGGCGGCGGGCGTGGACAAGGTCGTGGTCTCCGAGGTCAACCCGGAACGCTGTGCCCGCTGTCACGGTGCGCCGGCGCGGCCCGTGTGGGACACATTTCCCCTCTGGCCGGGCGCTTACGGTGGGCGCTACCGTGCCAAGCTGTCGGCGCGGGAGCGCGCCGGCCTGTCGGCGTTCCTCGCGCTGCAGGCGACGCACGCCCGCTACAGTGGGCTGCTCGGCGTGCAGCGCTTCGCCGACCCGCAGACCTTCCGCTCGAGCGCGCTCAGTCAGTACGCCGGCATACCGGCAGAGCCACCGAACGCCGAGCTCGCCATTTACCTCAGCAGATTGCAGGCGCAGTCCATCGCGCGGCAACTGGTGCGGCAACCGGCGTTCGACCTCTATCAATACGCCCTGCTCGGTCTCGCGGACAACGCCTGCGGACGGCTCGCCGATTTCTATCCCGACGCGCTGTGGCACACCCAGCGGCACGGCTTCGAGCGCTTCGCCCGGGACACCTCTGTGACAAACGCCCGACAAGCTCAACTCAAAGCGGCGCGCGCCGCGACTGCCGGCGGCGCTGCCGTCGCTGCAGACAGCACCACCAGTGACAATGCCTTGGTGCAGTTGCGCTTCGTGGCCGAGTCAGCTCTGGGCGTGTCCACACAAGACTGGACGCTGGCGCTCGAAAAAGGCACATACGATTTCACGCTGCCTCCCGCGCCTGCGCAACCCCTGCGCGAGACGCTGTTGGCAGAGGTTGCCACGCGCGACGCCGCCATCCAGGATCTGAGCCGCTACTCCACTTCTTCCGACGGCGATCGCTATTGCAGTTACCTGAAGCGACGCAGCCGGGCCGCGCTCACCCCGTCAAACGACGGCGCACAGGGTGTGGTTGCGCTGCATCAAACATCGCCGCTCGCGCGCGTCGGCCCGACAGCCGGGACCCTTGCGCCGCCGGCGGCCCTGCAGCTGTGTGTGAGCTGCCACGAGACCGGGGTTGCTCCGTGGCTGCCGTTCTCCGACCCGACGCAGCTCACGCAGCAGCTGCGCATCCGACCGTCGGCCCACGGGGCTTTGCTCGACGAGATCCGTTTTCGTCTGTCGGCTGCGGCCGGCGCACAGCACATGCCCCTGGGATTGAATCTTTCGGATGCTGACCGTGACAGCCTCGAGGCCTACTTCGCGGCGCTGGCGGCTTCTTCGAACTGAGATCTGTGTTCTGCGGCCGCGGCGTCGCCTGTGACGCGGGTCGCGTTTGACATAGCGTGTTGGGGCCGATACTTTGCGCGTCGGATGCAAGCCGGCGCCCTCGCATGCACACAAGCCACAGTCAGTCCTTTGACGCAATCCGCACGCCGCGTCGGCGCGTCCTGATCGCGCTGCTACTCGTGGTCGTGGCTCTGCCGGGCGTGTGGCCAACACGGGTCTGCGCGTCCGCAACTCAATTAGCCGAGCTGCCCCCCGCCTGGCGCGACGATCGGGGTCAACCGTTCGATTTGCGGACTCTGCAGGGCCACGCGGTCGTATTGACCATGGCGTACGCCACATGTCACCGGGTCTGTCCGATAACCATGCGCCGGCTGCAGCAGATGCAACGCGATTTCGACCGTCGCGGCACCAGCGCGGAATTCCTGGTGATTGGCTACGACCCCGACAGTGACGATGCGGCAGCCTGGCATCAATATCGCGAGACCCGGCATCTCACGCGCAACAACTGGCATTTCCTGATCGGGACGCGCGCCGCCGTCGAGCAGACGGCGCGGCAGCTGGGGTTCGAGTTCTGGAAATACGACGAGCACGTCATGCACGACACACGCGTCTTATATTTCGACGAGCACGGCACGCTGGTCGAAACCCGCGAAACAGCAGGCTATGAGACCACACTGAGGTAGCAGGCCCATGGGCACCACAAAACACCCGCGCGCCAATCGAGGCCGATCATGGGTCGGCGCGTTGCTCGTGGCGGGTCTCGGTCATTCGCCAGTCACTCACGCTGCAACCAATGACAGCGATCGCATCGCAGTACTCGAACAGAAGCTCGATCAGAGTCTGCAGCTGATCGGCCAGCTGTCGGCGCGGGTTCACGATCTGGAAGCACAGGCGGCGCACGGCGTCCCGCCAGCGGCAAACAAGCGCTCCGGCACGGCCGCCGCAGCGCCCCCCGCTGCCGCAGCCCAGCCCGGCCCGGCGACCGCCGCCCAGACGGGCGCGGCCGCGGCGACACCGCCCGACACGGCGCAACGCCTGGCGAAAGTCGAGCAGACGGTAAATCAGATGGCCGCCAGTGCCAGCCAGCACGCGGAGGAAGGCCTGGCGACGCACGGCTTTGCGGACGTCGGCGTCGGGACGCACAACGCAACCTTTCCGCGTTACCAGGGCGCCGATGTGGGTGAGCTGGACTTCTTCCTGACACCCCGGCTCGGCAGCCGCACTCGCGCCCTTTTCGAGCTGAACTTCGAAGTGGGCGAGGATGGCGCCGTAGGCGTTGATCTGGAACGCGCGCAGATCGGCTACCAGTTCGCGGATTCCGCGACGGTGTGGCTTGGACGGTTTCATACGCCCTATGGGTACTACAACACCGCCTTTCACCATGGACAGCAGATCGCGACCTCCCTCAGGCGCCCCCGCTTCATCGAATTCGAGGACCATGGCGGCGTCATGCCCGCGCACACGGTCGGGGCCTGGCTCACCGGCTCTCAGCGCGTCGCCGAGCACAGAGTTACCTATGACGTTTACATCGGTAACAGCCAGCGCATCACGGGGGGAGCGCTCGACATGAATAACGCCGGCAACACGCACGGCAGCACGATCGTGGGCGGAAACCTGGGGCTGCTGCTCAGCGGAGCTCTGGACGGCTTGAAGGTCGGTGTGGACGTGTTTCAGACCCGTATCGAGGACGCGGACCAGTCGCCTTCATACGTCACGCAGCTGAGGAGTTACGGCGCCTACGCCGCCTACGACACCGATAACTGGGAAGATATCGCCGAGTTTCATGTGTTCAGCAACCAGGATCTCACCGGTCATACCGGGACGCATCACAGTGATGCCGGCTTTGTGCAGATCGGCTACCGCGCCGGCCGCTACACACCGTACGCACGTTACGAGCGGGGTGCATTCCAGCAGTCTGACCATTTCTTCGCCGCGCAAGCCATCGGGAGCTCCTACTACCGCGAGGCCTTGGGCCTTCGTTTCGACGTCGATCTGGTGTCTTCGCTCAAGTTGGAGCTCGCCGAGACCCGTCTCACGGACCGCGTCATCGGGCGCTACGACGAAGCACTGCTCCAGTACGCGATCCGCTTCTGATCGATCGCTACCGGCACACCCGAGATGTTCAGAAGCTCAGCGAAGCTCCTCCTGGCCGCGCTGCTGTGCGTGGGATGCGCCACGGCAAGCGCCGCTGACCTGTACGTGATCTGCAACTCGCGGGTGCCCCTCAGCGCGGCCGACGTACGCGACCTGTTCCTCGGTGAAAAGCAGTTCGCCGGAGCGGTAAAGCTGGTGCCCATTGACAACAGCGCAGCGCAGATCGCGTTTCTGGACAAGGTTCTGAAAATGAACGCTGCAAAATACTCGACCACCTGGACCAAGAAGTCGTTCCGCGACGGCATAAATCCGCCGCTGATTGCAGGCAGCGACGCCGAAGCGCTCGCCGACGTCAGGCGCACCCCCGGCGCCTGCAGCTACGTGAGTACTCCGACCCCACCGGACGTGGTGGTGGTCTCCAGGCTTTAGGCCTCACGACTCATTCATCGGCCCTGCATGTCGAGATTCTCGGCCAGAAACGCGTAGATGTCCGCGCTCTGCGCGATCGCCTGCGTGACCGTCTCGCCCCCGCCGTGACCCGAGGACAGGTCCACTGCCAGCAACACCGGTGCTGGCGCGGCCTGGGCGGTCTGCAGCGCGGCGGCGAATTTGAACGAGTGCATCGGCATGACCCGGGTGTCGTGATCGCCGGTGATCACCATGGTCGCCGGGTAGTGAGTTCCCCGATGCACGTTGTGCACCGGCGAGTAGGCGTACAGTGCCTTGAACTCCTGCGGATCTTCGGGCGAGCCGTAGTCCCCCTCCCAGCCCGCGCCCTGTCCAAAACGGTTGAAGCGCAGCATGTCCAGCACGCCCACCTGGGCGATCGCCGCCCCGAACAGGTCCGGCCGTTGCGTCAGGCACGCGCCGATGAGGAGTCCGCCGTTGGAGCGGCCGTGAATCGCGAGCCGGTGTACCGAGGTGTAGTGCTGCGCAATGAGCCACTCGGCGGCGGCAATGAAGTCGTCGAACACGATCTGCTTGTGCGTGCGAATGCCCTGACGGTGCCAGACTTCCCCATACTCCCCGCCACCGCGAATATTGGCGATCGCAAACACGCCGCCCATTTCCATCCAGGCGAGGCGCGAGGCGTTAAACAGTGGCGGGGTTGACAGCCCGAAGCCGCCATAGCCATACAGCAGCAGCGGGTTGTCGCCCTGCAATTTGAGCCCCTTGCGGTAGGCCAGCCACATCGGGATGCGGGTGCCGTCCTTGCCCGGGTAGAACACCTGCCGCTGCTCGAACGAGGCGGGATCGAACGCAACTTGCGACGCGTGCACCAGGGTGCTGGCCCCAGACTCCAGGTCATAGCGGTAGATGGTCGGCGGGGTGATGAGATCGGTGAACGAGTAGAACGTCTCGCGATCCTCGGGATGGCCGTCGAAACCGGCTGCCGTGCCGGGACCGGGAAGGCTGATTTCGCGACGCGGCGTGCCGTCCAGGCCGTAGGCCACGACGCGACTGTGCGCGTCGTGCAGTGTCCTGACGATCAGCTGATGATCGACCAGGGTGACGCTCTTGCCCCCAAGATCGATCGCGTCGCGCCCCTCCGGGATCACATTCTTCCAGTTTGCTCGCGCGGGGTTCTTTGGGTCGATCGCCAGCACCCGTCCGTTCGGAGCGTTGAGCGAGGTGAGGAAATAGAGCCAGCCGGCGTCGGCGCCGACATAGATGTAGGCAGCCTCGAAGTCCTGCGCCACCAGGGTCGCCGTCGGCGCGCTCGCCGTGAGATCGATCAGATACAGGTTCTCGCGTCCCCTGTCGCCGACCTCCCCTTCACCGGCGCGCACGATGAGCCAGCGGCCATCGGTGGACAAATGCGGCTCGAACTGCCAGTGCGGATGGGCGCTGTCCTGCAGCACGCGTCGATCAGCCGCCGCCTCTGTGCCCAGCGCGTGATAGTAGAGCGCGTTGCCCAGATCCTGAGTGCTGAGCTCCGCGCCCGGCTGCGGCGCCGGAAAGGCGCTGTAGTACAGGCCCTTCGCGTCGGGGGTGAACGCCGGTTCGTAGTACTTGGTGAAACGCATGACATCGGGCAGGTCGTGGCCGGTGTCCAGGTCGCGGACACGCCACTCAGTCCAGTCCGAACCTGACAACGAAACAGCGTAGGCCAACAGGGTGCCGGCCCGATTGGGCACGTAACCGGTCACCACCGGGTTACCCGCCGGTGGCAGCGCGTTCGGATCGACGGCGACCGCGGGCGGGTCGCTGAGCCGCGGCGCCGTCAGCAGCACGCTCTGGTCCTGGTGACCACTGTTGTTGGTATAGAAGTAGCGACCGCCTTCCTGGAACGGTATGCCGCTCTTCTCGAAATCATACAGTTCGGCGATGCGGGCGCGGATGCGCGGGCGCTGCGGCAGTGCCTCGAGATACGTGTGCGTCAGCCTCGCTTGCGCGCTCACCCAGGCGCGGGTCGCGGGGGAATCGAGGTCCTCGAGCCAGCGATACGGATCCGCTACCGCCGTGCCGTGGTACTGCTCCACCACGGAGCCGCGGGCGGCGCTCGGATAGCTGAGCCTGTCGTGCGGTCGCCGCACGGAAGTCGCGGCACACAACGCCGCCAGAGATCCTGCGGTCCAGACGCCTACGAGTATGAGCCCGCCGCGTTTTTTTGACATGAGGTCTTCCTCGAGGTGGATCTCGATTATGCCCAGGCGCCGTCCGCGCGGTGCTGGGCTCCGCTCCAGCCGCGCAACCGGCGTAATCCCCGGCATCCTAGTAGAATTGCCGCATGCCGCGGCACATCGGAATCGTCGCCTGCTCCGCCGAGGGCGCGGCGCTTTGCTATCGGACCGTGTGTCTGGAGGGGGCGCAGTTACTGGGAGCGCTCGATCACCCCGAAGTCTCGATGCATACCCACTCGCTCGCCAAGTACATGAAGTGCATCGACCGGGACGACTGGCCGGGGGTCGGGGAATTGATGCTGTCCTCCGCCCACAGGCTCGCCAAAGCGGGCGCTGATTTCCTCGTCTGTCCGGACAATACGATCCACCAGGGGCTGCCGTGGGTGATCAGACGCTCACCCCTGCCATGGCTGCATATCGCGGAGGTGGTCGCGGCGCAGGCCGCCGAACGCGGGTTCCGCAGGCTCGGCATCATCGGGACGCGCTATCTCGTCGACGGCGATGTCTATCCCGAAAAGCTGACCGCGCGCGGCCTCGGGTACCTGCGGCCGAACACCGCGGAACGCGCCGAAATCAATCGCATCATCTTCGAGGAACTGGTTGCCGGCGTTTTCAGACCCGAAGCAGTCGCCTGCTTCCAGCGGGTCATGGGCCGCATGAAGGACGAAGGCTGTGACGCCGTGGTGCTGGGCTGCACGGAGATCCCGCTGATCATGAACGACGCGAACTCCCCGCTGCCAACTCTCGACTCCACGCGTCTGCTGGCGCGCGCGGCATTGCAGCGCGCCGCACACCCCGTAGCCGTGCGCTGAGGATTCCTGCGCCCGAGAGAATCGCGGCGCTATTTCTTGCCTTCGAACTTGAAGGAGACCTTCACCTTGGCGCGGTAATTCTTCACTTTGCCGTTCTGCACCTGCATGTCCAGCTGCACCACCTCGACGATGCGCAGATCTCGCAAGGTCTTGGCAGCCTGGCTAACCGCTGCGCCCGCGGCCTTCTCCCAGGACTCAGTGCTGGTCCCGACCAGTTCGATGATCTTGTAGACGCTATCGGGCATGGGGCCGCCTGTTTGTTGTTCGCGTACACGCATGATGCTGCCGACGGTGAGTAAATGCAACGCGCTGCGCGGGCGCCGCCGCCCGGCACCGCCATTGCGGGCACCTGCCTACGACGTCGTGACCGAGTTTCCAGCGCCGGCGAAACTCAAGGAACCGAAGAGATAGCCGGCGGACGCGTAGCCCCTCGCCTGCCTGCGGGCGCGCGGGTCTCCGCGGGCCGCGGCCATACGGGGCGGCGCACGAGCGTGCTCTTGCCGAACAGCGATTCGATGAGATCGACGGCAAGCA
>Ga0193733_1000156_pt1 | contig 24205 bp, 22 predicted proteins | sample U1s2metaG_FD_145076 | JGI IMG/M metagenome (GOLD analysis project Ga0193733, IMG submission 145076) | Soil microbial communities from a riparian zone of the East river system, Colorado, United States - U1s2 | ecosystem: Environmental > Terrestrial > Soil > Riparian zone | place: USA: East River...
CGCGTCGATGCCGTCCTTCACCATCATTGCCTGGCAGCACCGCATCGTCGGGCAGTCGATCCTGGCCGGCACCGCGTTCGAAGGCATGATGGTGAAGGACGGCATCGACGCGACTTCGGTCGAGGGCGCGGCGAACCTCCCGTATGCCGTTCCCAATCTAGGCGTGGAGCTACACTCGCCCAAGATGGGCGTGCCGGTGCAGTGGTGGCGCTCGGTCGGCTCGACCCATACTGCGTTCTCGACCGAGACCTTCCTGGACGAACTCGCCGCTGCCGCCGGAAAGGATCCCTACCAAGTCCGCCGCACGCTGCTCGCGAAATCCCCGCGGCACAAGACGGTGCTCGAAATGGCGGCGACCGAGGCCGACTGGACCACGCCGCTCGTGTCGGCCAGGGTCGGCGACCGGCGCGGGCGCGGCATCGCCGTGCACGAGTCGTTCAACACGGTGGTCGCGCAGGTGGCGGAAGTCACCGTCAAACGCGACGGATCCTACCGCGTGGACCGCGTCATGTGCGCGGTGGACTGCGGCCTGGCGGTGAACCCGGACGTGGTCCGCGCGCAGATGGAAAGCGGCATCGTCTACGGCCTTACCGCGGCGATGCACGGCGCCATCACGCTGAAGGACGGCGTCGTCGAGCAGTCGAATTTCCACGATTACATGCCGCTGCGCATGAACGAAATGCCGCGGATCGGCGTGTACATCGCGCGCTCGAGCGAGAAACCCACCGGCGTCGGCGAGCCCGCTACGCCTGTCATCGCGCCTGCGGTCGCCAATGCGCTTTTTGCTGCGACTGGAAAACCGATTCGCTCGCTGCCGATCCGAATACAGGCTTAGCCAGATGTAGCCGAAGTGCTACGGCTACACAATTTGAAACAATATAGTCGCCCCGCGCGGTCCGGTACTTTGCTAGCATTTGAATCATCGTCCCGGAGCACGCGATCATGAAGACGCTCATCTCATCCGTGATTTTGCTGGCCGCCGCCGTCGGACCGGCTCATGCCCAGATCTACAAGTGGGTGGACGCGGCAGGCAAGACGCACTACTCCGACACGGCGCCCATGGACGGGAAGAAACCCGGCACGGTGACGGACAGGATCTCCGTCTATGCGCCCGACCCTGCTCTCCTCGCGCGCGCTGCGGCGACTCCCGGGCCGGATCCGGTCCTTTCGGACAAGGTGGACAGGCTGGAACGGCAGCTGCATGCGGAGCGCCTGGCGCGCCCCCAGCAACAGGTCGAGCTTGCCTCCCTGACGCAGGCGTCGCAGTCGATCTATGAGCGCTGCGTTTCGGAGCGGCGCGTGGATTGCGACGCTTACGGCGGAAGCATGCCCTATGTCGGGCCCATCGCGGTGGTCCCGGTCCGGCACCGCCGTCCCATCCGCGTCCGCACCTCATTCACGGCACTGAGCGCCGGAAACGTCGTGGGTCCCGGCATCATGCCCGGAACCTTCAACGGCCCGAACGCGATAACCGCCGGAAACTTCACCTTCCGCTGAGCGTACCCGCCCCGAGGAACCGCGGCGCGGCGAGCTTCGCGCCCCGCAGTGTTATATTGTATCGAGCCAGGGGAGTCATCGCTTGAAGGAGAAGGAAATGAACGGAAGGAGATTGCACGCTGCGGGCGCCGCGGTCGCTGCGGCCGTCATGGTAAGCGGATGCGTCAGCTCGAGCGAGTACGAGAAGCTGGAAGCGGACAAGAATCAGGAGATCGCAGCGCTGCAGAAGCAGCGCGGCGGGCTCCAGGAGCAGGTGCAGGGCCTGCAGTCGCAGCGCTCGGGGCTCGAGCAGCAGAAGACTTCCCTGGAGCAGCAGCAGGCGGACTTGCGCAGGCAGATCGACGCGCTGGAGCAGCAAAAGACGCAATTGCTGACCGCCAGCCAGCAGAACACATCGCAATACGACGCGCTGGTGCGCAACCTCACCGAGGAGGTCAAGAAAGGCCAGCTCCAGGTGCGGCAGTACAAGGACATGCTCACGGTCGACGTCGCCGAGCAGCTGTTCTTCGATTCCGGCCGGGCGAACCTCAAGGACAGCGGCAAGGAGGTCCTGAAAAAAGTCGGCGAGGCGCTGAAAGGCTACGAGGACAAGGTCATCCGCATCGTCGGCCATACCGACAACGTGCCGATCAGCAAGGCAGCGCAGAAGGTCTTTCCCTCCAACTGGGAGCTGTCGGTCGCGCGCGCGACCAACGTCGTGCATTATCTGCAGGAAGTGGGCATCCCGCCCGAGCGCATGATCGCCTCGGGCCGCGCCGAATATCAGCCGGTCGCCGAGAACGACACCCCCGAAGGGCGGAAGAAGAACCGCCGTATCGAGATCACACTGATCGATAAAAACCTCGTGCAGGAGGCTGGCCCGGGGCGGAAGTGAGCCGGCCGGTCGAGGACGTCCTTTCCGTCACGACGAGACCGGAGCTCCCTAGCCGCCGAGCGGTTTCTGCTCCGCCGCGAGCGCGTAGTACTCCCAGGCCCGCTCCACCACCCTCGGGCTGATCTGATCGCTCACGCTCCCGGCCTCCTCGCGGCTGTAGACGCGGAGGCGCGCTGCATCCCCGCCCGCGGCGGCGAGCATGCGCAGCTGCATGCCGGCGCTCTCCTCCAGCATGCACGCGGCCACGGTGGCCGCGCGCACATCGGGGAGCGCGGTGGTGATGCCGTGGCCGCGCATCATGACGGCGAGGCCCGAGCCCAGCTTGCGCGCGAGCAGATCGCCCAACTCGCGTGTGCGGATGAGGCCGATGCGCTCGTACTCGGGCACGCCTGCGTAAAACGCCCCGCCCTGGTTGTGCACGACGCGATGCGGCTGCCCGATCTGCGTGAGGCACACGCAGGCCGGCGGATGCGCGTGCACGACGCCGCCCACATCGGGTCGGGCGGCGTAGATGCGCGCGTGGATCCAGAGCTCGCTGTTCGGCGTCCCCCTGCCCGAGAGGATCTTGCCTTCGGTGTCCAGAACCAGCAGCGTGCTCGCGCTGGCGAGGCCGGGACTGCGCCGCGTGGGCATGAAGAAGGTGTCCGTGCCCGGGATGCGGGCACTCGCGTGCCCGAACGCGTTGGAGAGACCGAAACGCTCGACGATGAGGTTGGCCAGAGCCACGTCGCGCTTGAGCGTGGGTCCGGCGCCGCGACGGCTCCTCGCGCTACTCATGCCTCACTTCGTTCCGCAAGGCGAGCAGGGCTTCGGCGGCGATCGTCGCGCTCTTTTCGCGTCCGGTGAGCTCGTAGATCGAAGCCCCGGGAGCGAGGGCGCGCTCGAGCCACTGCACCGCGCGGATTTTTCTGAAAATCCAGGCGCTCCGGTAGACCTCCTCCGTCGCGAGAATCGTCCAAGGGAGTTCGTAGTAGCGCGTCTCGTCCGGGAAGGACCGGTTGCCGACCTGCACCGTTTTCGTCGAGGCTTCGCCGCCCAGCGCGGCGGGCGCTTGCGCCGGAAGCTCGCGCAGCCAGTCGCGGTCGAGCGAGCCGAGCCACCAGGCGCCCACGCGATGCAGCGCGAAAAGCGCGAAACCCGAGACCCCCAGGAAATCTTCCTGGGCCTCCGGCCACGCCGGATAGTCCGCCCAGCGCGCCCTGCCGGCGACGACGCGGCTCTTCAGCCAGTCCGCTCCGCGGTCCACCGCGGCGGCGAGCCGCTGCTTCTGCTCGCGGTCGGATTGCAGAGCCGCTTGCTCGTGCAGCGCGAGTATGGCGGCGGCCGTCCCGTAGCTCGAGGCGAACTTTTCCTGCTGCGCGCCCGCGAACAGGGGCCACCCCCCGTCCGCGCCCTGGGCCGAGAGGAGAAACTCGAGCTCGCTCTTGTGGGCCGGGATGCCGTACTGCGCAAAGGTCCATAGCACCCACGATGTGACTCCGAGGTGATTCGGGTGCTTGCCCTGGGGAAACTGGCGCCAGCAGGCGCATTCGGGTCCGGCCACCGAGCGGAAATGCTGCTCGACCAGTTTGACGTCGATCCGGCTCGCGGTGGCCGGATCGTTTTCCCTGAGCGCGACGAGGATCTGGGCGGAGGTCCAGGTCTCGCCGGCGAACTTTCTTTTCCTGTCCAGGCGCCTGTCGAGCACCGCGGCGAGCTGTTTCGCTTTTTCGCGGACGGCCCGGCGCGTTTCTTCCGGAAGCGGCACGACCCGGTTGGAAGTGGATAGCACGCGGTAGGTGCGCCCGGCTGTTTCCGGAAAAATCGCCGCGAAACCGATCCCGAGCACGAGGACGGCAACGAGCGCCGCCACACTGAGCTTGCGCCTGTCGCTCTGACAAACCCAGGCTTCGACGGCTTCGAGTCGCTTCGCCGTGCGCGGGCTCACCTTGCCTACCTGAACGATACCCCGATGCAGCCAGCTCCCGACGGCATCGACCGCTTTCACGGCGTGCAGGCGCAGCTTGTCGACGTAGGGACGCAGCCTGTCTATGTAGGGTTGCAGCTTGTCGACATAGAAACACATTTTGTCGACGTAGGGACGCAGCCGGCCGGCGTGGGACCCCATCGCCTGCGCGTACGCGCGGAGCTTCTTCGCGGCCGGGCTCGTTTTGCCGGTCTGCATGGCTTTCAGATACCGATGAGGAGCTTGCCGACCGTGCCGCCGCTTTCCTGCGCTTCGTGTGCCTTGGCCGTTTCATCGAGCTTGAAGATACGCGCGACTTGGGAGCGGTAGCGCCCCGCTTCGATCGCGGCGTTCAGGTCGCGCGCCGCCAGCTGATGCGCTTCGCGGGGCATCACGTAGACGAGGATGAAGTGCACGCTTATCCCCTGGCGCATGACAGCCGCGAACGGGATTCGCGGCGCGCTTTCGGGCGGACCGGAGGAATAGGTGGAGATCACGCCGTTGGCTTTCAGCACCGCACGGTTGAGCTCGAGGTTCGCCTCGAAGGCGACCTCCACCACGCGGTCGAGACCCAGTCCCCGCGTGAACGCCTTGATTTTCGCAGCGGCGTCCTCCGTCTTGCGGTTGACGACGAGATCGGCACCCGCCTCGCGCGCGATTTTCTCCTGCTCGGGCCGGCTCACGCTGGTGACGACTCGCGCTCCGCCCCATTTCGCTAGCTGGATCGCCGCGTGGCCGACCGCGCCGCCGCCGCCCGCGACGAGCACGGTCTGTCCCTGGATGCCACCGTCCTGGAAAAGGCAGCGGTGCGCGGTCATCCCGGCGATGCCGAGGCAGGCTCCGGTCTCGAAGCTGGCTCCCTCGGGAAGCGTCACCGCATTCTCAGAAGGGATCGCGACGTATTCGGCCGCGGTACCGAAAGCGCGGCCGCGCTGCGCCTCATAGATCCATACGCGCTCGCCTATTCTCGCCTGAGGTACGCCCGCGCCGACCTTGTCGATGACGCCGGCTCCGTCCTGATGCGGAATCACGCGCGGAAACGGCATTTCCGTGCTGCCGTCCCAGCCACCGCGCAATTTCGTGTCGGTCGGATTGATTCCGGAAAAATGCAGCTTCACGCGCACTTCGCCCGGCGCGGGCTTCGGATCGGGCAGCTCGCCGAGAACGAGGACTTTCGACGCGGGCCCCTTGCGCTCGTAGTACGCAGCCCTCATGCGGTTTCCTTCTTCGCGTCCGGGCGTTTGTGGCGGAAGCCGCGCTCGAAATGCCCCCGGCCTTCGAGATCGCCCTGCTCGAAGATCCAGGTGTAGCCCCCTTTGGGATTGGAGAGGATTTCCCACGCGTTGTCGTCGGCGTCCCAGAAAAGGAAGCTGTAGGTGCCGTGGCGGGCCGAGGGCTTGTCGATGTCGTGCAAACCCCATTTTTCCGCCTGCTCGGTGCACGCCCGCCAGGCGTCGTCGACTTCGGCGTCGCTGTCGACGTCCAGGCCGTTGTGGTAGACGCGCGGCATGCGCTCCTTTTTCTTGGTGTAGACCACGGCGTAGACGTGGTTGCCGCCGAGGCGAATCATGAGGGACACGGGGCTGGTGCGCACTACCTCCAGGCCGAGGAACTCCTCGTAGAAACGGCGCGTCGCCTCGAGATCTTTCGAGCCGAGCGTGCCGTGCGAGATGAATTTCGTCTTGAGCACCGAACGAGCCATAGCGCTACTCCAGCTTGATTCCCGATTCCTTGATGACTTGCCCCCACAGGCGATAGTCGGCGCGCACGCGTTCGGCGAAGCCTTGAGCCGGGCCGCCGAGCGGCTCGGCGCCGACCTCGAGCAGCCGCTGTCGCGCCCTGGGCTCCTCGATCACCGCCTGGAACTTTCCGTTCAGCAGACGCACGATTTCGGCGCTCGTATCTTTCGGCGCGAAGATGCCGAACCAGGCGCTCATCTCCCAGCCCGGCAGTCCCGCCTCGGCAGAGGTCGGCACCTCGGGGAGTCCGGCCAGGCGCCGCTTCGATCCGGCCGCGAGCGCGCGCAGCGCGCCGCTCTTGAGATGCGGTCGCGCCGAGCCGTAGCTCATCGACATGATCTGCAGGCGGCCCGCGATGAGATCGGGGAGCGCCGGCCCCACGCCCTTGTAGGGCACGTGCACGAGCTGCAGGCCGGCGAGGCGCGCGAATTGATCGGCGGCGAGGTGCGGCGGGCTGCCGGTCCCCGCCGAGCCGTAGTAGACCTTGCCCGGGTTCGCTCTGGCATACGCGATGAACTCCGCGAGATCCTTCGCCGGAATCGAGCTCGGGACGACCAGGATGTGCGGCGCCTCGGCGACGTTGAACACCGGGACCAGGTCGACGAGCGGATCGAAAGGAAGCGAGTGCTCGAGGAAAGGCTTGATGACGAGGTTCCCGCCCGCGCAGATCATCAGCGTGTAGCCGTCCGCCGGAGATTTCACCACGTATTCGATGGCGACGTTGCCCGAGGCGCCCGCCTTGTTCTCGACCACGACCTGCCGGCCCAGTTGCTGCGCGAGTCCCTCGGCGGCCACGCGCCCGAGGATATCGGTGAGCCCGCCCGGGGAAGTGTCCACGACCATCCGGATCGGGCGGCTCGGATAGCCCATCTGAGCAGACGCGGACGCAGCGCACAGACCGAAAAGGATTCCGGCGGCGATCTTGCGCGTTCGCATAGGCTTTCTGCCTTCTTGCTCGGATGCCGATCGCAAGTCTACGCCATTGCCGGCGGCCGGGTCATCGACAATCGCGCTAGCGTTCTGCCCGCACCGCAACTTCCATCTCGCCGATGCGCTCGATACTGCCTCTCAGGTGATCGCCGTCGGCGAGCTTCGAGACGCCCGCAGGCGTTCCCGTCGTGATCAGGACTCCGGGCTTGAGCGTCATCACATCCGAGAGAAAGCGAATGTGCTCGCGAAGGCCGCAGATCATGTCGCCGGTGTGCGCGCTCATGGCGAGCTTGCCGTTCTGCTCGACGCGGATCGCGAGGTCCTGCGGATCGTCGATCTCGTCGCGCGTCACGATCCACGGTCCGAGGCCGGTGAAGGTGTCGAAGCCTTTGCGGATGTTGCGCGTGTTCTGCCTGCCCCGCCCCCAGGGATCGCGCTGGCTGAAGTCCCAGCAAATCGTGTAGCCGAACACGTGCTCGAGCGCCTGGTCTTCGCTGACGTGGCGTGCCGTCTTTCCGATCACCGCGCACAGTTCGCATTCGAAATCCACGTCCTTGGATATTCTCGGAAGGATCACGGACCCGCCCGGGCCGATGATCGAGGACGCGGGCTTAAGAAAAAACTCCGCCATCAGCTCGTCCTTGGAGAGGTCCGAACGGTCAGACGAGCCCATTTTTTCCCGCATTTCCGCCTGGTGCGCCTTGTAGTTCGCGGCGGCGGCCCAGATCGCAGGCGGATCGAGGAGTGGCGCGAGCAGTTTCACCTGCGCGAGCGGGACGGAGGACCCGGTCTGCGCCGCGAAACGCGCCAACTTCATCGCCGCGGGCTCGTTCGCAAGTCGCTCGATCACTTCGAGCATGGTGTGGCCCGCCTTCAGATGGCCCGCTTTCATGAGCGCGTCGCCGATCGGATAGAGCTTTTCTCCGACCACCGCCCCCGCGAGGCCCTCGTTGTAATGGCAAATCTTCATCGCCTTCTCCTTCGATTCCGGAACAAGCTCAGTCGAGCTTCACGCCGGAGGCCCTGACGACCCGCTCCCAGGCGCGAGTGTCCGAGCGCACCAGCTCCGCGAACGCCTGCACCGACCCGCCGATCGGTTCGATGCCCGAATCGAGCAGGCGTTTTTTCGTCTTCGGCTCGTCGATCACCGCCTGCATTCTTGCATTGAGGAGATGCACGATCTCGTGGCTCGTGCCTTTCGGGGCGAAGATTCCAAACCAGGTCGTCATCTCGTAGCCGGGCAGTCCGGCCTCGGCGGAGGTCGGCACCTGGGGCAAAGCGGCAAGACGCGCCTTGGAGGCCGCCGCGAGCGCCTTGAGCGCGCCGCTCTTCAGGTGCGCCTGCACGGGCGAGAGGCCCACCGAGAGCATCTGCACGCGGCCCGCGACGAGATCGGTGAGAGCCGGCCCGGTGCCTTTGTAGGGAACGTGCACCATCTGCACGCCCGCGAGCCGCGCGAAGTGATCGGCGGCCAGGTGCGTGGTGCTCCCGGGACCCGCAGACGCGTAGTTCATCTTTCCCGGATGCGCCTTGACGAGCGCGATGAATTCCCGCAGGTCGTTCACCGGGAGCGCCCCGGGCACGACCAGAAGCTGCGGCGCGCCGGCGACGTTGAAGACCGGAACGATGTCGCTCAGCGGATCGAACGGCAGCGAGCCGTAGAGAAATGGCGTGATGACGACGTTTCCGCCGGCGACGAGGAGCAGCGTATGGCCGTCGGGGGCCGATTTCGCCACGTGCTCGATCGCGAGATTGCCGGTCGCGCCCGCCTTGTTCTCGACCACGACCTGCGCTCCGAGCTGGATCGCCAGGCCTTCGGCGGACATGCGCGCGAGGTAGTCGGTGATACCGCCGGGGGCGGTGCCCGCCACGAGGCGAATCGGCCTCGCGGGGTACCCCGGGGACTGCGCGAAAGCGGCGCCGAGAACGAGCACGCCGGCGAGAAGCACGGCGAGCCGGACAGCGCCAATCGGTTTCTCTTTCATTGCGCTCGGAAAGGATTGATTTTCCTGTAACGGTAGCACAGGTTTTCGTGTCGGGGACGCTTCATGATCGTTCCCGTTGAACTTCCCGGGCGGCGGGAGTAGCATGAATCGAACAACAACTCCAAGCGTGACAAGGGAGACTTGCCGGTCACTTGATGCGAAAGGAGTCCTTATGTGCTACGAACTCGACGAGATGTACTGGAAAGCGCGCCAGGCCGATGAAGCGCGCAGAAAGAAGGCGGCCGACGATAGCAAAGACAAGCCCTCCGCGCCCGCGAAGCCCGCCGCCCCCGAAGTGAAACCAAGGGAACCCGTCCCGGCCTAAAGTCGCCGCAGGTTCCTCCGCGCACCCCGACCCTGATGGCTCGGGGTGCGCGCGCTAGTTCAGCGTCCCGCGCGTGCCGCCGTCCCGGATGAAGCGGATGAGGTCCTCCTCCGTGAGCGGCGGCCGGCACAGATAACCTTGGAATTCGTCGCAGCCCTCCTTGCGCAGCACGTCGAGCTGCTCGCGCAGCTCGACGCCCTCGGCGATCACGTTCATCTCCAGGCTGTGGGCCATCGCGATGACCGCGCGTGTGATGGCGACGTCGTCCTTGGAGTGTGGCAGGTCGCGCACGAAGCTCCTGTCCACCTTCAGGTTGTTGATCGGAAATAGCTTGAGGTAACCGAGCGACGAATACCCGGTGCCGAAGTCGTCGATGGTGAGGCGCACACCCATCGCGCGCAGATTGCGCATGAGCTTCACTGCCTGGTCCGGATCCCGCATCACCATGCTTTCGGTGATTTCGAGCTCGAGGATGCCGGCTTCTGTCCCGGTCGACTTCAGGATTTCCGCGAGCTGGGGTACGAGCTGCTCCTCGCGGAACTGGATTGCCGAAAGGTTGACCGCAATCGGCATCCGCGGCAGGCCGGCGTCCTTCCAGGCCTTGGAGCGCTCGCACACCTCGCGCAAGGTCCACAGGCCGATCGGAACGATCAGTCCCGTTTCCTCGGCGAGCTGGATGAATTTCTCGGGAAGCAGCAGGCCCTTCTCGGGGTGCTGCCAGCGCAGCAGCGCTTCGACCCCCGTGATCGCGCCGGTCGTCATGTCGATCTTGGGCTGGTAGTACACGCGGAACTCGCCCCGCTCCAGGCCGTGCCGCAGGCCGGCCTCCAGCGCGAGCTTCTCCGGCGTGTGCGATTGCAGCTCGGCGGAATAGAAGCTGAATCCGTTGCGGCCCCGATCCTTGGCCCCGTACATGGCGATGTCTGCCCCTGACAGCAGCGTCTTCGAGTCACGAGCGTCGGCCGGATAGGTGCAGATTCCGATGCTCAGCGTAACGTTGAGCTCGTGCCCGTCGATCTTGCGGAGCTCGGACACGGCCGCGAGCAGCTTTCGCGCGATCTCGGTCAGCGCAGCCGGGTCGCCCTGCTCTTCGACCAGCAGCACGAACTCGTCTCCGCCGAGGCGGGCGATGATGTCGCCCTCGCGCACGCAGCCCGCCAGGCGCTTGGCGGCTTCCTGCAGCACCCGGTCGCCGAACTGGTGGCCGAGCGTGTCGTTGATGTTCTTGAACCGGTCCAGGTCCATGAAGAAGAGCGCGACCGGCCTCGCGTGACGCTCCGCCCTGGCGAGCGCGCGCTGGAGCTCCTCGTTGAACAATACCCGGTTGGGCAGGCCCGTGAGATGGTCGTGCGTGGCGATCTGACGCACGTTGCCGAGAGCCGAGCGGAGCTCTTCGTTGCTCGTGCGCAGGCGCTCGCGCAGACCGCTGATTCTGCCGCCGATGACCGCGAACAGCGGCAGCACGGCGGCGAGCCCCGCCCACTGGAACCATTCGTGATAGACGTTCACCGTCTCCGGCTTGAAATACATGAGCAGATTGATCACCGCCGCGTAGCCGGCGAGGATCTGCAGGGCGGTCTTGACGAACTCGCGGGTGGTGAAGTGAAACACGCCGAAAGTCAGCACGACCAGGCTCAGGTTGAGCACGACGGCGCGCCCCTGGTCGAAGCTGTACACGGCGTACATCACCACGACGTTGCCGACGAAGACCTGCAGCCAGGTCAAGCTGGGGTCGCTGAATTTCCGATTGAGGCCGCTGCGAAACACCGCGTAGAGGCCAGCGTTCACCACGACCATCATCGCGACGAGGATCCAGGCTGGCTTCGGCGCGATCAGGTTGAATCTACTAGCGAGCCAAACCAGGGGAATGCAGGCCGCGTAGGCGGCCGACGCGAGCATGAAGCGGTGCAGCCGCATCGCCTGCTCGGGATCCCCTCCCGCCATGGACAAGAACTTGATCATGGTCGATTCATCGGGTCGTATCCCTGGCCTGGCTTGAGCCGAGCGAGGCTCGCTCCGGCCTGGATCCCGAGCGTATCCTCGCCCAGCCGGCGCCGGAACCGCCCCCGCCGGCTCCGCGGGGTAGTCGGAATATCGCGTGTCCCTGTGTCTGAAAGGGGTCATGGGTCTCCTGGTATCCCGAAGCCCGCATGTTGAATGGCTCGTGCGATTCTAACGTACCCGGGGGAAAGAGAGGCAATCGCGTTTGACTGCCGCGCCTCGATGGAGCACATTCCGCCCATGCGATTGGGCTACTTCACGATGCCGCTGCATCCGCCGCACCGCGATCCGGCGCAAACGCTGCAGGAGGATCGCGAGGCGATCGTCCTCGCGGACAGGCTTGGATTCCACGACGCCTTCGTTGGCGAGCACCTCACCGATCATTGCGAGAACGTCACCAGCAGCCTGATCTTCCTCGCCACGCTGATCGGCGAGACCAAGACGATCAAGCTCGCGACCGGGACCTCCAACCTCTCGCAATCGCATCCGGTGGTGATCGCCGCGCAAGCGGCGATGTTCGACCACCTCGCGAAGGGACGCTTCATATTCGGCATCAGCCCGGGGGCGCTCTCCTCGGACGCCGAGGCGCTCGGCATCCTCGCTGAGGACCGCAACCGCATGTTCGCCGAGGCGATCGACGTGATCCTCGCGATCTGGGAGCGCGATGCGCCCTACGGAATCGACCTGCCCGGAAACCGCTACAAGGTGACGACCGAGAAGACCTTCGTGCCCGGACTCGGCCGGGGGATCATGTACAAGCCCTGGCAGAAGCCGCATCCCGAGATCGTCGGTACGGTGGTGGCGCCCCATTCAAAAGGCGTGATCGCCATGGGCGAGCGCGACTTTCATCCGCTCTCGGCAAATTTTCTTCTCCCGCATTGGCTGCCCAGCCACTGGGAGAACTACGCCGAGGGCAAGCGCCGCGCCGGGAAGATTCCCGATCCCGCGGAGTGGCGCATCGCGCGCACGATCTTCGTCTCCGACGACGACCGGGTCGCCGAGCGCTACGCGCGCGAGGATCCTTCTAGCCCCTACCGTTTCTACTGGAAGCAGCTGCGCGAAAAGATGATGCGCGCCAAGCGTCACGTCATCTTTAAGCTGCGCGAGAACGAGGACGACGGCGCGGTGACGCTCGAGCGGCTGCTGGCCGAGCTCGTTCTCTGCGGGACGGTCAACAAGGTCGTGGACCAGCTGCTCGCGCTGCGCGAGCGTTCGGGCGACTTCGGGGAGATCGTCTATGCCGGAATGGACTGGGCGGACCCGGCGCTCGCGCGCCGCTCGATGGAGCTCATGGCGAATGAAGTGATGCCGCAGATCAACAAGGCGATCGGCGGCCTGGCGAAGGAGCCGCCGCGCGAGGCGGCGCGGATCTGAACTATCCTGTTCAGGAACAATTCTTGCGTCTTTCCGTCCTCCGGGAACCTCCCGAATCGGGACCCGACGGCGCACCATGACCCTGCAGATGGAAGACGAAAGCACGATACAGAAGAACATCGCCGACAAGCTGATTTCGGCGTTGAAGACGGGCGGCTTCGTGCTCTATTCCCAGAAAATCCTGCAGCTCGCAGCCTCAAGTCAGGGCGGGCCGCCGTTCCAGGAGATCCTCGTTCGCTTTCGGGAGGAAGAGGAGAAGCTGCTTCCGCCGGGAACGTTCTTTCCCATGCTGCAGGAGTACCGGCTGCTGCCGTACGTCGACCGCTGGGTTGTGAGCCGCCTCGCGAGCTGGATACAGGAATCCCGCGCCCGGATGCCCGGTTCGCCGCTACCCGCAAACGGCGTCAATCTTTCGGAGGACACGCTGCGCGAGCCCAAATTCGCGGACTTCGTCGCCAAGAACATCCAGAACGCGAAGCTGCCCGAAGGGTTCTTCACTTTCGAGCTCGGCTGGGACACGGCTCTGCTGCACGCCGAGCCGTTGAAGAACATCCAGGCGCGGCTCGGGCCCCTTGGCTGCCGTTTCACCATCGCCGGCTTCGACGGCAGCGAGGGCTCGTTCAGCCTCCTCAAAGTGCTCAAGCCCGATTTCGTGAAGCTCACTTACGGCACGGTGAAAGACGTCGGCCGCGGCCTCGCGGCTTCCGAGAAAGTCGAAGCCATCAACCTGAAGTGTCACGCCATCGGGATCAAGACCATCGCGGAATTCGTCGAGAGCCATGAAGTGCTCGATCAGCTGCGCCTGATCGAGGTGGATTTCGCGCAAGGACTCATCATCGGCGAGCCGCAGCAACTGGCCTAGCGCCGCGCAGGGCGGGGACCTGATTCCCGTGTTTTCAGCGCGCTTTCAGCGTATGGCCGCCGGGGCGACCGTCGAGCCCGAAGCGCCGTAGATCTTGAGCGGCTGCATGGTGAACGCGAACTCGTAGACGCGCTTGGCCGACAGCTCGTCGAGCTTCAGGTTCTCGAGGATGTGGATGCCGTTTACCACCAGGAAGATCTGGTGCACCGGCAGGCTCAGGTCCTTGTCGGGATTGGGGGCGACTTCCACCGGCCAGTTGTCCGAGCCGACGAGCAGCGGATCCTGCTTCGCGAGCCATTCGGCCGCCGCGACGCCCACGCCCGGAGTCGATTTCACGAAGCGCGCGTTGTCCTTGCCGTAAAGCTTGCCCCAGCCGGTGTGGATGATCACCGCATCGCCCGGCAGGAGCTTCAGCTTCTGCCGCTCGAGCGCCTGCTGCAGATCGGCCACGGTGATCTCGTAGGTGTCACCGAGCATCTCCACGCCTTTGAGCGCCGCGACGTCGAGCATCACGCCGCGCGCGAAGAACGTGGGCGCGTTCTGCACTCCGAGCTTGGTGAAGCCTGAGCGCGTTGCGATCTCGCTCGTCTTGAAGCAGTTGTAGTGCGAATCGCCGTGGGACTGATGCGCGAAGCCGTCGAACTGCGTGCCGACCTGGCCGATCTCGCTGGTCACGACTTCCTCGTTGCTGCCGCGCGTGTTCCTTCCGGGATTCATGAAGGTGCGCTTGGTGTGCATATTGAAGATGCGCGTGCCGAAGAAGGCCATGCCGGGTCCGAGGACGTGGCTGAGCTCGATCACCTCTCCGGTCTTGATGAGACGCGCGCCGCGCAGTACCGTCTCCGGGTTTTTCATGTGGTTGCCCGAACCGCGCTCGTCGCCCGCGCCCCATTTTGACGGGCAGCGCTGGCTTTCGGAGGGCAGGTTCCAGACCTGGGCGGCAGCGAGGATAGGAACGGCGAGCAAGGCTGCTACGGGTGCGAACGCGATGAATTTCATGTTTTCCTCCTTGAGCGTGGTTGTTGATTTACGGTTCGTACACTTCGTTCACCGCCACGACCGAAAGCGTCCCCGCGCCGCCGGCGTTGTTCACGCCGGAAACCGCGTAGATCCTGCGCCCTACGGTCGCGGTTGCAAAGCCGTGGCGCGGCGTGAGCATGCGCGGCATCTTCGCCCAGCTGTTGGTTTTCGGGTCGAAGACCTCGTGCGCCCGGAACACCCCGCCGAATTCCTCGACCCAGCCTTCGCCGCCGAGCACGTGTACTTTGCCGTCCATCGCCTCCGCGCCCGTGCCGCTCCTCGCGGTGGGCATCGGCAGGCGCGTGATCCAGGTGTTGGTCGCGATGTCGTAAGCCTCGTTCATCGAGACGTTCGAAGACCAGCCGTTCGAGAAGCACGAGCCCACGCGCCCGCCGACCGCGTAGATCTTGCCGTCCGCGTAGGCAACGCTGTGGTGGTTGCGCGGCAGCGACATGGATTTCAGCTGCGTCCAGCGGTTCGTTTCGGTGTCGAACATCTCGAGCGTCGCGAGCAGCTCGACCGGCCCGCCGCCGGTGAGCCCATCGGGCAGAGTCATGCCCGCGGGAATTTTTGCGCCGCCCGAGACGTAGATCCTGGTGCCGACGGCGACCGCGGCGAGCGCGCCGCGCGGCGTGGGCATCGGCGGCAATGCGCTCCAGGCGCCCTTGCCCGTGTCGTACACCCAGGCCTTGTCCTCCGGCCACCAGGCGTTTTTGCCGCTCTCAGGCAGGCGGAAACCGCCGAAGACGTAGAACTTGTTCCCAACCGCGGCTGCGGCGCCGTGATGCACCGGAACCGGATTGGAGGGCAGTTGAGTCCACTGATTCGCGGCGGGATCGAACTTCCAGAAGATTCCCATGGGTTTGCCCGCAGGATCCTGGCCGCCGTAGACGAGCACGCTGCCGCCGACGTTCGCACCGATGACTTCGTTTGCGCCCTGCGGGATAGGCGGACCTTGTTTCCACGCGCCTTGCGCGAATACGCTCGCGCAGGAAAGGCAGAGCGCAGCTGAAAGGGTAAGCGTTGCGATTCGTTTCATGGGAATCCCCTGTTTGAGAAAGCCTATCGGCTCTATTCGCGCAGCAGCAGCCGGATATCGTACGCCATATCGGCCGCGGACTGCCCGTAGCGGAACATCAGGCGCGTTCGGCCCTTGCGGTCGATGACATAGTAGCCGGTGCTGTGATCCATCGTGTAGTCCCCTTTTGAAGTCGGCACCTTCTGGTAGAAGACCTTGAACGCACGCGCCGCGCCGCGCGTTGCCGCAAGGTCCCCCGCGAGACCGAGAAACGTAGGCTCGAACGCGGTCACGTACCTGGCAAGAAGTGCCGGCGTATCGCGCTCGGGATCGACGGTGACGAACACGCCTTGTACGCGCTGGCGGTCCTCGCCCAGAGCGTCCACAGCGGCGGCAAGAGTCGCAAGGGAGGTCGGACAAACGTCGGGGCAGCGCGTGAACCCGAAAGCGATGACGACGATCTTGCCCGGGAAATCGGCTTGAGTGCGCGGGTTGCCGTCGTGGCCGAGGAGCCTAAAGCCCCCGTCGTAGCCCTGGCCGGTGACGTCGACGCCCTTGAACGCGAACGCCGCTCCGCTCACAAGCACGCCGCACGCCGCAAGGAGCAGTGAAAGCCTGCGCAGCATCCGCGATTAGCCCAGTCTGCCCACCTGCTCTTCCAGCAGGCTCCACGCTGTGGCGCCGAACTCGCCCTTCCAGCGCTGGTAGAAGCCACCGCCGAGTTTCTTTCTGAAAGTAGCCACGTCGGCGGTGTTGAACACCATGCCGCGCCCCGCGAGCGTGGTCTCGAGCTCGCGGTTCAGCTTGTCCGTATAGGCGCGCTGCGCGCCGACGTATTTCTTCACGTTACGCTGCACCACGTCCTGCACGTCTGAGGGCAGCCCGTCCCAGAACTTTAGGTTGGCGAGCAAGTTGAATCCCGACCACATGTGGTTGGTGATCGAGATGTAGCGAGTGACCTCGTAGAGCCTGTTCACCTCGGTGATGACGAGCGGGTTCTCCTGCGCGTCCACCCTGCGGGTCTTCAGCGCCTCGTACAGCTCGCGGATGTTCACCGTCACCGGCTGCGCCTCGAGCGAAACGAATAAATCGCGGAACATGTTGCCGTCGGGCACGCGTATCTTCACCCCGCGAAGGTCGTCGGCCGTGCGCACGGGGCGTTCCACCGTGGAGATGTGCCGGAAGCCGTTCTCGAGCAGCCCGTACTGGAAGCGGTAGATCCCTTTCGCCTGACACTCGCGGCCGAGGTACTCGCCGAGTGCGCCGTCGTTGGCGCGGTGCACCTGCGCGTGGCTGGTGAACGCGAAGGGCAGCCCCTGGATCTCCGCGACCGGGACTTTGCGGCCGAGGATGCCGCCCATCAGGGTGAAGAATTCGAGCTCGCCCGACTGCAGCATGTCGAGCGCGGCGGGATCGGAGCCGGAAATGTTGTTGTTCTGCGGATAGACGGTGACCGCGAGCCGGCCGTCGGTCTCCTTCCTCACCTGCTCCCACAGATCGAGCAGGAACTGCTGCTGGTGGCTTTGCGCCGGCTGGTTGTGGAACTGCTTCGCCTGCCACTGCGGCGAGCGCTCGCGCGCCGGGGGAACGGCGCATGCGGCGACGACGCCCGACGCCGCGCCTGCGAGCACGAGTTTGCGGCGCGTTCTGTCGTGTTCATCCATGAGGATCTCCTTCAGCCGGGCGGCTATTATGATCCGTAAAGGCGGCAGCAACCCCTCGCGCCCGGCCGACCGACTAGCCCGCGGTCAGCTCGCGCACCGCGGCGATCAGGTCTTCGAACTTGAACGGCTTCTTGAGCGTCTTCGCGGCGCCGACCTGGCGCGCGACCTCGAACACGTCGTAATGCCTCAGCGGCTCGAGGCCGGTCACGGCGATGATCTTCACCTGGGGAAACTCCTTGCGCAGTTCGTGGATCGTCTCGATGCCTTCCTTCTCCGGCATGAAGATGTCGGTGACGATCACGTCGGCCGGTCGGGCGCGCTGCAGCGCCAGCCCCTGAACGCCGTTGGCGGCGCCTTCGGCTTCGATGCCGTGGCTCCGCAACCACCGCAGCGCAAGCTTCCTGAAGTCGTCGTTGTCGTCGATGAAGAGAACGCGCGTCATGTCCGCGGGAAAGGAAGGCGGAATGCGGATTCTATGCAAAACACCCCGGACAATCCACAGGACGCTGAAAACCGGCGTTGCAGTGGGATCGCGAAACGCAAGGTCGCCGCCCTAGCCCTGCTTCGCTAGGATCAGCGCGAGAATCGAGGCAGGTACCCGGAAACTTGTTGGCTCAGTCGAGCGTGAAGCTGTCCCAGGCGACGCTATCCCAGGCGACGCTATCCCACGCGACGCTGTCCCACGCGACGCTGTCCCACGCGACCCTGTCCCAGGCGACGCTGTCCCAGGCGACGCTGTCCCAGGCAAAGTTGTCCCAGGCAACGCTATTCCAGACCAGAGTGTCCCAGGTGAGCAGGAACCAGGGAATGCCGCCGAACGTCGGATCCTTCCAATAGAGCGGCGAACCAAAGAGGACCGGGAACAGCGCGCGGGCGAAGCCGTCCGCGGGCCGGAGCGCGTCATTGGCGCAGGTGAAACCGACCACGGGTTGGAGCGCGTCAGGCAGGAACGCGTCAGGCAGGAACGCGCCAGGCAGGAACGCGCCAGGCAGGAGCTCGCCCGACACAAGGTCGCCCAGCACGAGCGGAACGAGCACGTCATCGGGCTCCGTTGTGTCACGCAGCGCGGTTATGGTGGTCGCGTACGCGTCGAGCAGCCCGCTGCCGTCCGCTATCGGATCGGGGAGAGCCTGGCCGCTGTCCTGCCCGTACGGCTGCGTCGTCCCGACAAGGAGCGCCTTGACCTGATCGGGAGTGAGGTTCGGCCGGCGCTGCAAGAGGAGCGCGGCGGCACCCGACACGACGCCGGTCGCCATGGACGTACCGGTGAGGCGGAAGTAGGTCGATCCGTTCTGCGCCACCACGATGCGGTCGGGAAACAGCGTATCCAGGGCGCTTCCCGGCACGCGCAGGGAGACGAGGCGCCGCCCGGGCGCGACCAGATCAGGCTTGGCATTCGAGTCGGCGCTGCCCCAGGCGGAGAACCAGGCGAACAGGTCGTCGCGTCGGCTGACGGTTCCACGATCGTCCGTCGCGCCAACGGTGATGACGTACGGGTCGATGCCTGGCGTCACGACGCTGTCGCGTTGCGGGCCGTCGTTCCCCGACGCCGCCACGACGACCAGACCACGACGCCACGCGATTTCCACGGCGGCCGACAGCGGGTCGGCGCGGTAGGAAAGGTGGGCAGGCGCGCCAAAGGAGAGATTGATGACGCGGATGTTGTAGGCGGCGCGGTGCGCGAGGACCCACTCGATCCCCCGCACCACCGAGGAGATCCGACCGCTCCCGGTGCGGCCGAGCACCCGGACGTCGACGATGCCGGCTCGCGGAGCGATGCCGACGAATTCGCCGCCGGAGCGGCTGCCATTCCCGGCGACGATCCCCGCGATGTGCGTCCCATGCCCGCCCGGGTCGCTCGTGAGGCGCTCATCGGCGAAGTTGACCGACGCGAGGATACGGTTCGCGGGCGCGATGAGGTCCGCATCCGCCGCGACGCCTGAATCGAGGACCGCGACCGTCACGCCTTTGCCGGTTATCCCCTGCCGCCACACCCGGTGGGCCTTCACCACGCGCGGGTAGATCCCTGAGACCTGATCCGGAGGGGCGGCCGCCGGCGGCTCGGCGCTGCGCCGCGGGCCCACCGTCGCATCGTGATGGATGAATGCCACCGTCGGAACGAGGCTCAGCGCGTTGATGCCGGCGGCGTTCGCGAACCCCGCGGCTGCGTCGATGAGGGACAGCGCAGCGACCGGGATGCCGTAGACACGGAGGAGATCGAGGGCCTCCAGCGCGCGATTGACATTCGCCGCGCCAACAAGGAACGCAGGGAGGAACGGAGGGAGCGGCGGCTGCATCTCCACGATCACGGGCCGCAGCGCCAGCGGATCGGCCTGCATCAGAGCGCGCAAAGCTGGGTCGATCTTTTCCTCGATGGCCACAGGCAGCGCGGGCACGATCAGCGGAGGCGGCGCGGGCACGATCACCGGAGGCGGCGCGGGCACAAGCAATTGCGCGCGCGCCGGAGGCGCCGCGGGCACAAGCGCGAGCGCGACGAGCGCGTAGCCGATGCCGAGCAGCCAGCGGCGATTCATGCGCGATCCTTCACTGGACGATCGGCGCTGTGCTCCTCGCGCAACGCCAGGGTGAAGCAGAACGTGCTGCCTTGGCCGTGTCCGAGTGACTCCGCCCACATGCGGCCGCCGTGTGCCGCAATGATGCCGTTGCTGAAGTAAAGGCCGAGCCCTCCTCCCGTCACGTTTAGCGCCCCTTCCGCCCGGTAACCCCGGCGGAACAGCTGCGCCAGCTCGGTGCCATCGAGGCCGATTCCTTCGTCGCGCACGCGGACCGTCGCGCCCCGCTCGTCAGCAGCCACCGACACCGTCACGGTCGAGCCCTCGAGCGAGTACTTCAGGGCGTTGGAGAGAAGATTCATGAGCACCTGCCGAATCCGTCGCTTGTCCCACTCGCCCACAACACTCGGGTCGGCCAAGACCTTGATGTGGTGGCGGGCGGTCGACTGCATGCCTTCCGTCACGTCGCGGACAAGGGCGCCGAGCTCGGTCGGCCCCCGCGAGATGGAGAGGAGACCCGCCTCGAGGCAGGAGACGTCAAAGAGTGTCGTGAGGAGCTCTGAGAGATGGTCCGTATGCGTGACGATCAGCGCTGCATCTGTTTCGAGGGCCTTGGGATCGCGCTCGCCGCAGGACAGCCGCCGGAGGAGAAGCTCCGCGTGGCCCCGGATCACGGTAATGGGCGTCTTCATGTCGTGCCAGGCCATGGCGAAGATGTCTTCCCGCAGCCGTTCAAGATCGCGCTGCCCGGTGATGTCACGGAACACGATGACGCCGCCTTGCAGGGCGCCTCCCGGCAAACGGAGCACGGATGCGCTCAAGCTCAGGACGCGCAGCTGGCCCGAGCGGAGCTCGATCTCCACATCGGTAACGCTCGTGCCCGAGCGGAGGGCATCGATGACGGGGACGAGCGCTTGGGCGATTTCGCGTGCCGTTGCTGGCCACTGCTCGAGCCGCTGCTGCTCGAGTGGCTGGCCGAAGACGAGGCTCGCACTGTCCAGGCAGAGAAGCTCTCGGGCCGCCCGGTTCATTTGCACGATGGCGCCCCGTGCGTCAACGATGAGGAGGGCGTCGTTCATGGTCGCGAGGACGGCTTCCAGCTGCAAAGCGCGTCGTTCGTGGTGCAGACGTTTGACGGTGATGCCCGCTTGCACGGCGATGGCGCCGAGGCAGAGGACATCGGCATCTTCGTAGGCTTCGGGTCGATAGCTCTGCGCGGAGAGCACACCGAGCACCCGATCGCCGGATAGGATCGGGACCACGACGCCCGACTGAGGTGCGACCAGCTCTCCCGCCTCGGTCCCGTAGAGGAGGCGGACCGGCGGTCCCTCGGCGGACCATCGACGGACGAGCCGAGGCGCCCCCGTTCGAATCACCTCGCTGGTGAAACCCTCGCCCAGCGGGAACGTACCGCCGGAGTGCTCGACGCCGCGGTCCATCTGACGGACGACCTGCACGGTGGCACTCGCCTCGTCGTAGAGACCGAAGAGAAAGACCGTCGCATCCATCATGCGCGCAGTCTCGTCATAGAGAGCGCGGAATAGCTCAGCGAGGTCGCTGGCGTCGGCAGCGAGCGCGCCGAGCCGAGTCGCGAGCTCGAGTCGCGCGCGAAGCTGCTGCTCGGTTGCAGTCAGCGAGTCAAAGACGGCAGCGCGTGGCACGTTGCCCAAGGGTTCGCCTCTCAACAAGGTTGAAGAAGAGCGGAAAAGGGCACACCCCTCCTCGCTGTAATTTACTTAAATCATGTTTAACGAGGTTATCGATCTGATGCGCCATTCGGACTATAACTAGCTCTTAATCGTCGTCATCGTCATCGCCGTGGCGACCCTTATCCGTCCCGAGGCCGATTTTCTTCGCGCTGCCGCGCAGTTCCAGAATATCCAGCCCGGAACCATTGCGGTCAACCACGATGACGTAGCCGCGATTGTCCACTTCGACGTTGTTGGTCATGTAGCCGTCCGGTTGCACGGTGTTGGCATTGCTTTCCGGAACGTAGAACCCCACCTCGACAGGCGCTTGCGGCTCGCGGATGTCCCATGCGCGCACGCCGCCGGTGAAGTAAGCAAGGAAAGTCAGCCTGCCGTAATAGGGATTACGGAAGTTTTCCTCGCTCGAATGCACCCCGTAGCGCGCTCCCCGCGTGCAGTAGTTTCCGCGTGGATATTTTTCGCCGGCGCGCGGATCGACCGACATCGTCGACAGGATCATCGGCCCTTGCCAGGGATTTTGCTCGACTTTCGTTCCCGGCGGCGCGGTCTTCGAATTCTCAACGCTCACGTCGACCACGAAGCTCCAATGCGGCGCTTCCTGGCACTTGTCGGCCGTCGCTTCCGAGGCGAGGAGTACGATGTCGCGCGTCTTGAACTCGATGAATTTGTCATAGCTCTTCGGCGTCAACCCGAACACCGGCATGCTGGTGTGGCCGCCCTGGTCCGGCGACATATGGAGGATGCCGGCTTGCGCCGCCAGCAAATCCGTATCCGTCGGCGTGTCGGGCCTCTGGCCATCCCAGGTGCCATGCGGAGAGGGCAGCAGCTTCTTGCGGTCGACGATCTGCAGGATGCCGTCGTCGCCGACACCCCATGCGAGGTAGATGCGGTTGCCGATCACGTCGTCCCCGCCCGCACCTCGCGCCAGCGGTTGGCCAGCTTGGGGATGCTCAAAAGTGGAGATCGGCCCGTGAAGCGAGTTGGGAATCCCCCCAGTTGCACCCGGCTGCGCGCCCACCACGCCGTAGGTGCGGATGTATAGCGGGTATGACGGGTAGATCGGGATTGCCGATCCGGCCGCAGCGGGTGTGGGAGGATTGCTCCAGTCATAGACGAGCATCGACTGGCTTGTGCGCCAGAGCGGAGCTGCGTTCTTGCTCCCCGGCATGTAAGCGATACCGCTCTTGCACTCCCACCAGTCCTTATGCGTGCTGCGGATGCCCCGCAGGGCTGCGACGGGCTGGGGGCTGGTGACATTGGTGACGTCCCAGATCTCATACCCGGACGCGCTGCTTCCCTGAATGTTGCGCAGGAGATAGACGTGGCCCGAAATGCCACCCGGCAGGTCGGAGCCCAGGCACATGCGCGCCATTTGCGCCTGGCCGCCTGCGACCGGGACCGGAATATGGAATTTCTCGACCGGCCGCTCAGGATTGGTGACGTCGATGATCATCGTCCCATTCGGTTCGACGGCGCCGCCTTTCAGAGGATTGGGCTTGCTGCCGCCGTGCGTGCCCGCGAACGCGATCGTCCTCCCATCCGGGTACACGATGACGTTGGGCTGGTAGGACGGACGCCCCTGCAGGTCCACATGCCCCACGCGGCGCATGTTCTTCTGCTCACCGCTCTGGCTGATGCCGCGGTGGTCGTCGGCAAACGCCGAACCCGCCGCCATGGCAAAGACGCTTAAAACGGCCGCATTCAGCAAGCCCTTCGCCGGGCTTCCTCCATTCCTTGATGTCAGCATTGCTCCTCCTTTTTTTAGTGATGCCCGGAACGGCGGGTGCCGTCCCAACCAGACTCAATTGGTGTCAGGCGGATCTTCAGAGCGATAGGGAAATCAATCCTGCTTGTCGCCGGCGTCTTGTGCCAATGCAACGCTGCAGTAGTGCCGGATCGGTGTCGGTGCGCTCGTTGGCGTGCGATCGGGGTTTCCCGCGCGTGCTCCTCCGTCCAATCCGCGCTGCCGAGGCGCTTCGCAAAAACATCGCGGAGAAGTGTGCAGTCCGCGAGCCCGCCAAGTCAAGCGGGTGCTCGCGACGCTCAGGCAATTTCGGGAACCGGGTGGTAGGTGAGCGCTGGCTGGCGTGCACAAGGGCCGGATTGAGAGGATCGGCGGAACGCGCTCCGGATGGCAGCTGAAGCGTAGCCGAAGGCAGCGGTTCGCCTCGTCAAGCTGGTAGGATACCGGCCACTCGAATGAAGACCGCCCCGAACCCATAAGGAGAAATCATGAAACTTCCACGCCGGCTGCTGGTGTCGTTTGCGGCGCTTTTCTGCGCCGCTATCGCCCTGGACGACGTCCGCGCCCAGAGCGAAAACCTGCGCGTGGGCTTCCTCACCGTGCGCACAGGTCCGCTCGCCGCGGGCGGCCGGCAGATGGAGGAAGGCATCAACCTGCTGCTGAAGGAGCGCAACTACGCCTTCGCCGGACGCAAGGTCGACATCATCTTCGCCGACACGGCCGGGCAGCCCGCTCTTGCGAAAACGAAGACGCAGGAGCTCATCGAGCGCGAGAAGGTCCACGTGATCATCGGGCCGCTCGCCACCTTCGAGGCGCTCGCCATCGACGATTACATGCTGCAGTCGAAGGTGCCTCTGATCACGCCGACCTCGGCGGCACAGAACGACCTCGCGCAGAGGAAGATGAGCGACTACGTGATCCACGTCTACGGCACCGCGGCGCAGCCGATGTACGCGCTCGGCGACTACGCCGCGAAGAAGCTGGGCTAAGCGCATCGCGATGATC
>Ga0193733_1000158_pt1 | contig 24004 bp, 20 predicted proteins | sample U1s2metaG_FD_145076 | JGI IMG/M metagenome (GOLD analysis project Ga0193733, IMG submission 145076) | Soil microbial communities from a riparian zone of the East river system, Colorado, United States - U1s2 | ecosystem: Environmental > Terrestrial > Soil > Riparian zone | place: USA: East River...
GAAAAGCCTATTTATCAGTTCACTACCCACTGCAATGCCGGCCGGAGAACCAGGAACAGAGAACCATAAACTGACCACCGGCAGTCTGTGCAATTTGCTCCTTATGCAGGGTTGGTCGGCGTCCGGCGGAAACTCGATGCTGGATTCTCTTCACAGCCTCGCCTGTATCCGGCCAGCCAGCGTTCTGAAGTCGGAAACTCCCTGTAATTCGTAGTCCGGAAGCTCGACATTGAAGTGATGCTCCAGCCGGGTGAGCAAGTCGAGCGCCTGCAGACTGTCAATCCCAAGGGTTTTGAAGAAATCGTCGTCAGGTGTGAGCGTCTCGCGCGGGACTTTGAACTGCGCCGCCGCAAGATCGAGTATTTCGTCGAGGGTTCGCTGAGTATCGGGCATAGCTGAAGCTATTCTATGCGAAACATTGTCAAGGCAAATAGGGCTGTATGTCTTTGCTTTCCACGAACTTCTTCAATCCGGCCTCGACCGAAGGCTGCGTAAACAGTTCGCAGAAGATGTCGATTTCGCGCCGCAGTTCCTTGTACGGAATCGGCTTGATAAATTTCTTGGCCGCACTGGCCGTACGGCGGTCAAATTTGCCGAGTTGGGCGGCGGTGCCACGCGCGGCTCGCATGGACTCACCTTCCGCCACCACCTGACTCACCAGTCCGGCTTGTTGCGCTTTCGTGGCATTGAAGCTGCGGCCGGTAAGCAGCAGGTCGCGCACGACCGCGTTGCCCAGATCGCGCTTCAGCCGCGGGATGCCGCCGAATCCGGGGATCAGGCCCAGTCGCAGTTCGGGAAAGCAGAAGCGCGCCATCTTGTCGGCGATGATCAGGTCGCACACCAGGGCAAGCTCGAGGCCACCGCCGAAAACTACGCCGTTGACCGCCGCAATGGTGGTCAGCGGCGACGCATCGATCGCATTCATCACCTTGTGGATGCGCTCCAGGAATTTTCGCACGCCGCGCGCCGCGGTTTGCTTTTTCGTCCCCCGCGCCCCGTGATAAAGCTCTCGAAGGTCGGCGCCAGCACAGAATCCTGATTTCAAAGTGCTGTGCAGAATCAGAGCGTGGGCCTCACCCCGTAAACCCGCAAGCGCGGAGACAAATTTCTCGAACTCGGCCAGGGTGGGCGAACCGATCTCATTGCAGGGCTCGCGGTGGAGCGCCAGCTCGATGACGCCGTTCTTCAGTTCCCACGAGAGAGCTTGGCCTTTGAATGGGTTCATCAATCACACACCTCGAGGCGAGACCACCTCGAGACAGCCACTCGCGTCATGATGCCTGCTTGACTCGGTACATTTCTTCAATCTCATGTTGCAGGCGCCCTGCGATCATATCCCGCTTCAGTTTGCCATTGGCCGTGAGCAATCCGTTTTCGATGGAGAAGGGCTCGGCCTGGACATGAAAGGCCCGCACTTGCTTGTAGTGTGGCAGTCGGGGATTCACCGCGTCCACTGCTGTCTGTACCTTTTCCCGGGTAACATTTCCGGTAACGATGGCGGAAAGATAACTTCGGCCGTTTCCCACCAGCACGACCTGTTGGGCTCCGGGCAAATTTTTCAGCAGCTCGTCCTCGACGGGCTCGGGCGCGATGTTGTGGCCCGATCCCAAAATAATCAAGTTCTTGACGCGCCCGATGATGCGCCAGTTCCCTGCCGCATTGACCTCTCCCTGGTCACCGGTGTGAAACCAACCATCTCGCAGAGCCTTGCCCGTCTCCTGCGGGCGGTTCCAGTAACCCGAAAAAATGTTTGGTCCGCGCACCATTAATTCATCGTTCTCGCCCAGCTTCATTTCGATGCCGCTAATCGCCGGCCCGACGCGACCGGGCTCGACACAACGCGGATCGTCCATGGTGCAGATCGCGGTGGTCTCGGTCAGGCCGTAAACCTGGAGCACAGGAATGCCAAGCATTTTGAAGTACAGCTGAGTTTCAACCTGCAGCGGCGCCGAGCCGCAGATCAGGGCCTTCAGGTTCGCACCAATCATCTTCTTGCGGATGGTAGGGAAAACGATGGCATTGGCCAGGGCCAGCCAGGAGGCGTCGGAAAACCGGGCGCGGCCTTCCTGTTTGCGCATCCACGCTGCTTTGGCACGGCTGTAAATCGTGCGCACCAAGCCGCCCGTCTTCCAGAGTTGTTCGTCTACTGCCTTGCGCATGCGCTCGAGCAAGGCGGGAACGTTGAGAAAATAGTCCGGAGCGACAGCGCGCATTTCGTTTGCCAGCTTGCCTAGGTCCGTGTTGAGGGTGAGCAGGCTGCCGCGCAGCAGACAGGTCAGCAGCATGATCCAGGAGCCTGCGAAACAAAACGGCAGATAGTGATACACGCGGTCTTGCCCTGGCTTGTTCTCCATCAGGAGATTGAGCCGTCCCGAAGAACAGTCCAGCATGTGGCTGACGTTGCCTGCGGTCAGGACCACTCCCTTGGCTTCCCCCGACGTCCCTGACGTGTAGATGATCGTGACCGGGTCCGAATCGGCTAGTTGCGGTCTCGCCAGCTGGCCGCCCTTCGAATTGGAAAACATTTCCCTAAATAGGTACTGCGGGGGCGCATCCGGCCAGTCGTGGGCAATGCCATCGCGCAACGCCACCTCACCACAGCAGATCAGCGCCGGGGAGCAATCATTCATCATGGTTACCAGCTCCGCGGACGATTGCCGGGCGTAGAGCGGAATCACGATCAGACCTTCAGCCATCATCGCCAGATCAAGCGCAACCCAGTCGATGCCGTTGTGGGCCAGCAACGCGCAACGGTCCCCTTTCTTCAGACCGCGGGCCTCGAGAAAAGACTGAGCTTGACCGATGCGGGCCAGCAGGTCGCGACCGGTGACTGCGAAGACATGGCCTTCATGAGGCACCTGGAGAACGGGGGTGTCGCCGGCTGCTTCGAGCTGAGCGAAGATATTTTCTATAAAATTCATCATTCATTCTTGGCCGCTTCACGAACTGCGCGGGCGCGGGTGTCTCACCCGCCCCGAGTGCGTCCAGCCCTTCCCCTGGGTCTGCGACCCATGCGACCCTTGTGGAGCTCAGCCGAAGGCTTCGGTCAGTTGCTTCAATCCGCCGCTGGTCGGCGGCAAATAATCCTCCCAGCCCCATTCTCCTTTGCGAGTGGGAAACTCAGGATAGCGACGTTGCACTTCTTCTTCGAAGTAAACGCCCATGCGGGCCATGACTTTCAAGTTCTTCACGACGGTCTGTCCGATGCCCACGGAAATTGCCTCGCCCTGGGCCGCAAGTTTCTCTAGCACCACGATCAATTTCTGCTCGAGATCGGGATCATCAACATTCATCAGCAGGTCCTGATGTCCGCGCTCACCCATGAGGTTACGGATGCGTTCGTCCATGGTGATTCCCGCCGAAGGCACCAGGCCGGGCATCGAAGTGACGATTCCATGGTAGCGAGACGAAACCATCATGTGGCAAGCGCGCAGGATGCTCACCAGCTCATGCATCTTGTAGTCTTCAGAACTGAGCACAGGCACCCCTCCGAGCCTTTCCGAAATGCGGCCCGCCGGACGGGCATCGAGGCGTTCGGTGGCCGCGAGGACGACGAAGACGTTGCGCTGTTTGCGAAATGCGGCGACCGCGTTGGCGATTGCGGTGAGGTAGTGATCCAGGGCGCGGTCGGCCGCTGGGCCCGAGTTATGGAAGTACACCGAGCGGTAGTGGCTGTCTCTGTACGCCCCGGTCAAACTGTGCGCCGCAAATTTAGCCACCGACGCCTTGACCGGCCACTCGAAAGGATTGATCGGGCACACCACCAGCACCGGCGTACTGCCGTCCCAGCCCATTTTCCGCAAGACTGCCCGGCCGTATTCGGCCGGAGCTGGCTCAAACGTCCATGCCGTATCGGTGCCTAACTCGGTGGGCACTCCCAGTTCACGCAGCACGTTGCGTGATTCTTCATTGCGGGTGATGACGAACGAGTTCTGACAGTAGCGCGCACACATCTTGGCGACCAGCGGGTCCATGTACCCGGCTTCCGCGCCGTAACCTACCGAAAGCTTGTTCTCGGCTGCCGCGATTCCCAGGGATCCGATCATCATCGTGGTCAATGCGTTGGCAAACTTGCTCTTGAACATCGAGCCCTCGCACGCCACCACGCCGTGATGCCGGGGCACTTCGTCAGAAAGAAACGGAGGGAAAATGTCCGGCAGGCGCACTTGCTCCGAACCTTCGAAGTAATCCTCGGTAAGCTTGAAATTTTGCGTCATCACGCTGAAGGCGGTGTTGTCGGCGCCCAGAATGTGCCGGATCTGGCGCAACATTTCCGACACCCGCACATCGGAGCCCATGTTGCGCGTGCCGTTATAGCCCGCAAATAACAGCTTCAGTTTTTGGCCCGGCTGCCAGGACTTGCCTTTGCCCATCATCCAGCTGAGCTTAGCGGCTTCGATGCTGCTGCTGACCCAGGCTTCGAGGATCAGATCCATCATGCGGCGGACCCTCCGGCCTTGGTGGAAGGCCAGTCCCGGTAGGGATAGGTGAAGTTGGCTTCGCGGCTGAACTTGAGCAGCGGATAGCTGTATTGCGAGAACGGTACGGGCCTGCGTCCGAGTTCCTGAGTAACGCGAGTGTTGTCGAAGACGGTGTTCCACACCAGGTACGGCAGGAAAACTTTCATCAGCGAGGCGCCATAGGCGAGAGATCCGTGCCGGTTGGACAGAAAATTAACCGACGCACTGAATGGCCGCTCTAGAAACGGAAGAAAAATCGGGCCGCGCTTGTTCTGGGCGGCGGCCAGCGCGCTGGTCAATCGATGGAACGTTTGCGATTCCACGCCTGATGAAAGGTGATAGGTGTCGTACAGGGGATTTTCCTTCTGGTGCAGAGTCGCAATCGCATCCGCCACAAAGTCGACGTTCACAATGTCAATTTTGTCTTTCGAAGGGAAGGGCAGCGCGGGCAACCCGGCCAGGAACACGAACGCCTTCACCATGTCGAACTGGGTGGTCTCGGGATATCGGCTGTCGCCTAGGACGATGCTGGGCCTGAAGATTGTGATCGGGACCTCGGGGAGAAGTTGCCGGATCATGTGCTCGGTAAATTTTTTGGTGCGGGCGTAGGGATCGTAATCCGAGCGCTCCCAGTCGATGGACTGGTCTTCGGTGACAACCTCATTCTGCCGCTTCCCTGCCACCGCCACTGTACTCACCTGGCTGAAACGGCGCAGGCCGTGATAATAGTTCGACTTTTGGGCCAGCAGCAGCACTTCGAGCGTGCCCCGCAGATTCACATTCAGGCAGCTTTTCTCCGATTTGCGATTCAACGAGGCGGCGCAATGGATAACGGAATCCGTAGTGTGGATCAGGCGATCGTAATCGTCTTCGCGCAGGCCAAAGTGCGGCGCGGTGAGATCACCGCAGAAGATGCGCATCCGGGTCTGGAAGTGCTCGTAAAATCGCGGGAAGTCCAGGTGCAATTGCAGAGCCTGCCACAGACGGCCTGCGGCTTCCTGGGGATCGCGGGCGCGGACCAGCAGATTCAAAGAAACGCCATGCTGCTCCAGCAGGCTGGCGGTGACATGTGCGCCGATGTAACCGGTCGAACCGGTCAGGAATATCGCCACGTTGCTCCGTTGGTACCCGCTTTGACCACTTCTCCGTTTTCCTGAACGGCCTCAAACCGCAGGCTGCGGGCAGGGCGCGCCTCCAGGGGACGGCCTTCGATCAGCGGATAGGTCCACTTGCGCAGAGCGGGAATGTGGATATTGATCCAGTAATCCCACCAGTCAATCGATCTGGTGTCGTATCCGAAGGCAGACTTCTCGTCCTCCGGCAGGGCGTACGAGAGCCTTTCCACGTTGTCCGCAGCGAAGTCATGTTCGTTGTGCAGGATGAAGGGCTCGAACAGTTTGATGAGTTTCTCCACTCTTTCCAGATTACGTTCTGCCCGCACCAGCGGAATTTTTTTCAGCGGCAGCGGCGACATGATGCGCTGAATGGACTTCACAATCGCTTTCTGCGCGGGTGCCGACATGCGGTCATAACGCTCCTTGGACACCGGGATAGCGTCCAGCCTCAGCCGCAGCCAGTATTCCAGTCCTTCCTGGGCGCGGTAGTGCTTGCGGTGAGCCAGCGAGGTCAGCTCAATCGAACGCCGCATGTCACAAGGGTTGGTCACGGAAGTGGCCAAATGATAGAGCGGTTCATGACGTCTTTCCAGGATCGCTGCCCCGATTAGAGTCATGCCGCGGCACACTGAGTCCACGGGGATAATATCCAGCCGCTTCTTTTCATTGGTGGGGAGCTGGCGGAAGGACGTTCCGAGAAGATAAGAAAGCGAAGCGGAAGTATTGATGCCCTCATTCCAGCCGACAAACGGCTCGGCCACCGAAGTCTCCACGATCGCCGGACGCACCATGGCGATGGGCAAACCGATGCCGTGTTTCGCGATCAGTGATTCGGCCAGGCTCTTGGTGAGCGTGTAAGTATTCGGCCAACCCAACTCTGCGGCACGCTTCATCCCCGCCTCGGTCAGATATTCGCGCAGCCAGCGGAAACGGTTTTTGCGAATTTGATTATCTAGCGCCGCGCCGCCCAGGTCTTTGGCGGCATGTTCCTTGCTCAAAGCCTGCTGGCGAAGCTGTTCGGTTACTTCGGCGCTTTCTGCCAGTTGTTCTGCCTGCTTGACGAAATCATGCAGGGCACGCCATTCCCTTTCCGCATCAAAGTCGGCGACTCCCGCCGGCGTGTAATCGGGACGCAGCGTTTCCCCCACCCGGCCATCTCGGGCACCGGCAACGTAGCAGGTGGAAAGATGTAGAAGTCCGGCATGATCTGACGAGCGCACGAATGCGGTGACGTTCACCGCCGCATCCACGTTGGTGGCCAGTGCATCCCGCAAATCAGGATTGAAATCGGTCAAACCTGAACTATTGATGATCAAATCAAGATTCTTTCGGAAGGACTCGCTGACTTCGGGCGCAAGGCCCAGGCCCGGCTGACACACGTCGCCCTCGAGCACTTCAACTCGGTCCTGCAAAAAACGTGAAAGGTTGGTGCCGTAGCGGGCATACAGCGGATCGAAGACCGGAGACTCCTCCACCAGCTTTTCGAAACGACGCTGTGCGGGATTAGATTTCTGCCGCCGGATGAGCAGATAAATGCGCCCGATCTCAGGCAGTTCCATCAAAGTATTGACCAGCCAGACTTTCCCGATGAACCCCGTCACGCCAATGAGCATGACCTGTTTCCCGGAGAGTGCTCGGCGGACCGAAAGCGGGCTGGTATGGCGTACTCCATCGAAATAGACAATCGGCCGCTGGGCCACGGGGAGCTGCCGGGAGGCGGGAATCACAGCCGACTCCAGAACTTTCACGCTCGGCAGACCCAGGTCCTGGACCAGGCTCTCCCGGGCGCGTCTGCCATCGGGTCCCGCGCCGCTAATGCCCGCGAACAAGCCCCGGGGTCGCACCACCGGCTCCAACAGACGCCCGGTAGCGATCCCGTCGCGGAATTCGAGGCGATTGGCGATCAGCCACGTCACTCCGAGGTACTGCGCCAAGGGGCGCATCACGTGTTCCAGGCTCTGGCTCACCAGGACGATCTGGTCGCCAGCATCTAGACATGCCTTAAGTTGTTCTATTCCATCAGTTTTCAGGTATGGCTGCAATTTGTACTTGAAATATTCCTCACCCAGCAGATCCAACCGGTCACGACTTGTTCCGCGCAGTACGGTATGCACAACCCGGGTGGCAAAGCTGCGGTGCACGGCATAAAGAATGGGCCGCAACACGGCCATGACCAGCACCAATCCGCGGCGAACCCAGCGTTCCAGAAAGGTTTGCGCATTCCAGCTGAAGAAGGCGATCGGGCGGACGGTGGTCAAGTCCGCGAGACTGCCCTCGACTCGCCAATACACTCGTGAGGCGGAGCTTAGATTGTGGTTTGGCTGTTCCAAATCGTTTTCGTCCCGAGACTTAGGGGCCGTTCCTCCGGCGGCGGAGGTCGAAGTCTATTGTAAACAATCGCGTCGAAAGGGCGAAGTAGAGGAGGTATCGACACCTAATCCCGCCTCTACCCTAGCCCCCGAGTTCCGCCGGAGGCTCGCGCCATCAAACCCTCCCGGTTACGCTGCCGCCGGCACTTTATCCCGACTCTTTGAATAGACCAGCAGCGCGATCACGCCACTGATTCCCAACAGGGTCGCGACTGCCAAAAGCCCGCCACGGAACCCGCCGGTCCAGGTCCGAACCAGCCCGATGGTATAAGGCCCGAGAAAGCCGCCCAGATTGCCGAACGAATTGATCAAAGCAATCCCGGCTATGGCCGAGGTCTCGCTCAGCAGCTCGGTAGAGGTCGCCCAAAATGGGCCCAGCATCGAATATGCCGCCAGCAGGGTCAGGCTCAGAAAAACGATCGTGGCAACGGTGGAGGTCGCGTAAGCCGCCCATGCCAGACTCATCGCGCCCACAAACGCCGGACCCGCCAAATGCCACCGCCTTTCCCGCGTATGGTCAGAATGTATTCCTATCACGACCATCGCGATCGCGGTCGCGACATAGGGAATCGCCGAGAGTAGCCCGATGATCAGATTGCTGACGCCCGAAACGCTGCGAATCAGGCTTGGCAGCCAAAGGCCCACTCCATAGGTGCATGTAGTAACGCCCAGATAGACCAGTACCAGCAGCCAGACTTGGCGCTTGCCGAAGGCTGCGAATACGTCACTTCTGGAGGCCTCAGGGTGCGCGTTCCGCTCCCGCATCAGTTGTCCGGTCAGCCAGGCACGTTGTTCCATCGTCAGCCAGGACGCGACTTCTGGACGGTCGGGGAGATAGGCGAGCACAACCCCGCCCAACAACACTGCGGGCAATCCTTCGACCAGGAATAGCCACTGCCATCCTGCCAGATGTGCCCCGTGTACCCCCAGCAGCACGCCTGAAATCGGGCCGCCCACCACCCCCGCCAGCGGCCCAGCAGTCATGAACAAGGCCACGGCCCGGGCCCGGGCCGCCGAGGGAAACCACCGCTTCAGGTAGAGGATCATGCCGGGGAAAAATCCCGATTCGGCGGCGCCCAGCAGAAAACGCAGCAGGTAAAAACCTCGCGGAGTACCGACGAATATCATCGAAGCCGAAATGATGCCCCAGAGCACCATGATGGCCGCAATCCATTTCCGGGCGCCGACTCGCGCTAACATCAGGTTGCTCGGGACCTGAAGGAAGAAATAGCCGGCAAAGAAAATTCCCGCACCCAGGCCATACACTTCGTCGCTGAATCCCAGTTGCCCTCTCATCTGCAGGGCAGCGAATCCGACGTTGATTCGATCGAGGTAGTTGACGATATAAAGCAGAAAGAGAAAGGGCAGCAACCGCCGCGTGAGCTTGGAGACAACCGTCGCGCCGGTGTCAGTTCCAGTCAGCGGTTGCATGGGCATGGCCTCATTGAGAACGCAAGGTTCGGAAACACAAACGTTTGTTTATTGGGTCACGACATCGTGCCCCTCACAAGGACGACCCAAGCCGAGCTTGTGCTTGATGGCTGTGACGATCGCTTCGGTTGACTGATCAATTTCTATCGTGGTGGCATCGTTCGGCTCTTCCAGCGCGGCGAATTGGCTGGCCAATATCTGCTCCGAAGCAAAATGACCGTGCCGCAGCCGCAGGCGTTGGAAGATCAGGTCATAGCTTCCCTTCAAATAAACAAACTTCACCTCGGTGCCGATGGAAAGCCGATCACGGTAATTTTTCTTCAACGCCGAGCATGCCAACACTCGGTCCTGGCGTTTGGCAATCCATTGTTCCATTGCCTGACGCAGAGACCTGAGCCACGGCGCACGGTCGGCATCGTCGAGCGGAATCCCCAACTTGATTTTCTCTACATTTTCCGGCGAGTGGAAATTGTCGGCGTCTGCGAACTCCCAGCCTAGCTGCTGGGCCAGCAGATTGCCAACCGTGGTCTTTCCCGCGCCCGTCACTCCCATGACCACCACGATCATGATGACTCGCCAGAAAAGCCCCTAAAGCAACCGGTGTTTAGATCTTTTATCATTGATCGATAGATATTGATCCGCAGAACTAAAAGACCGGTAGGTAAGGCCTGGGGCTCCTGATCCCCCGCGCCAGATCACAATTTCTAAGCCACCTTTCGAAGTTTCGTCACTCTACCAGCCTCAACCCACTCCACTACGAAGATGTTGCCTTCGTGGTCGAAGCAGGCCCCGTGAGGACAAACGAACCTGCCGGGCACAAACGTCCCCGGAGCTTGATTTCGAACAGTACTCCAGTCTTGGTTTGAGTATTCGCCCTCGCCCAGGCTTGCCACCAAGTTGTTCCTGCTGTCGAGAATCGTCACCTTGCTCAACAGGTCCGCGATCACCACGGCACCGTTGCGCTCGTGCAAGTAACACGGCATCTTCGAAGTGCCCAGGATGGAATCGACGTGCTGGCCTTCGAGCGTAAATCGCTGCAGCCGGCTATTGCCGCGGTCGGTCACCACCAGCAGCGGGTCTTCTCCGCGCGTATCAACCCAGAGGCCGTGAGGGCAATCAACCTGGTCGTCGCCTTTCCCCAATCCGCCAAAGGTGCGAACAAACTCCGCCTTCCGATTGTACTGATTGATGAAGCTGGAGCCGTATCCATCCCCAACGTAAATGTCGCCATTCGGAGCGATGGCCACGTTGGTTGGTCGGTAGGCCATCGCTGAGGTTTGATCTTTGGGCTTGTAGGCCGCTGACTCTGCCGGATAACCAAGCGTGAAGACCTCTTCGCCCTTCAAGGTCCGCTTGCTCACGATGCCGTGCTGGAAATCGCAAAGATACAGGAACTCCTCGCTTGCCTCTTGGCGGATCGAAAGACCGTGCGCGCCGCCTTTGAAGTGGCGGCCCCAGGAGCGAACGAACTTTCCTTTGTGATCGAAGACCACCATCGTATCCAGGCTATCGCTGGTGGCATGAACCGTGTGATGAATGTAAATGTTGCCTTGTGAATCCTCGCAGACGCCATGGGTGTTGCCGTACTTGATGGTGCGGGGCAACTCGCCCCAGTCATGCATGGCTTCGTATTGATGCTCCCCATGACCAAGGATGGGCGCCTTGCGGCCTGCCTTGTCGGTCGCGCCCAGGAAGATGGGGGCTACCGCAGCCGTGGCAGCAGCAGCGAGAAAATCGCGTCGTGTGACTGGCATGGTCAGACGCTCCTGCTCGACCAAGGATCGACGTCAAGGTCGAAGCTCAAAGGGTTTCGCGATGCCGGCTGCTTCACTTTTGCGCCACCGCATCCTTTTTGTCCATCGGTTTGGGATCGGCAAATTGTAACCAGAAGCCCATCATCTCTTCGTCGCTCGGCTCGCCCCAACGAATGGCTTTCGAAGGATCGGGATTCTGGGGATTGTTCAACGAGTTGTCAAAATAGGCCGTGGTCACCAGCTTCGTCCCTTTTGGCAGCAGGAACTGGTGTTTCAGGAAGTAGATTTCCTGCCAGCGGAAGTCGTAGTGCGGCACATTCAATATCACTTCGTGACGGCCGTCGGGATAGATGGCTTCGGTCGTCATGCTTTTTCCGCGAAAATGCATGTGTGCGGTATAAGCGACCGCGGTCACGTCTTTAGGCAAGGTGTAGCAAGATGTCACGCGGTGATTGTCGTCATTTGGCGGAATCAGGAAGAGATTGTTCCAGATTTCATATTGCGCAATCTCGTGCTTCACTGGTTCCTTGGCAAAGACCAGCCCGATGCTGGTGCGATCTTTCACGTCATCGCCAGTGTGGTTGCTGTAGTGAACCTGAAACTGTAAATAGGAGCGGGCTGGAATTCTCAGCGCGTAACCCGAGGGTCGCGTTTCTGCCAAATGGCCCGGAAGGTAGATCCCCGGCACGATATTCAAATACCCGGATGACTCGCCCGGAATCCCGCCGCCATCGGGCGCTGAGCACCCATCGTCGACTACGGGCGCATCCCTCCTTAGGTGCAAAACCTTGCCGGTCCGGTAATGGTATTTGTCTACTCCAGCGTCGGACTTGGCATTCTCTTCTTCTTTCTTCGCCACCTTGTCGGCTGCGATCACCGAGACGGTGGCGTGATGAACCACGCGCCGGTCTCCGGGCATCACCTCGGCCGCCTGGATCCACTTGTCTTCAGTGAAGTTGGTGGGGACATAGATGTATTCGTAGTCGTCCTGACTCCCGCCCGTCACCGTAAACTCGGGAATGGTCAGCACAACATCAGGCTTGATATGCCAGCCTTCGGGGAACACCGGAGCCGGGGGCAGATCCTTCGCATCCCCTTCCTTGGTGCCGGTCCTCACCCAGGCGTCGATGGTCGCGATCTCCTGGTCAGACAACCGCGGATCGTTGGTGAAATCGCCCACTTCAGGATCAGCGTGCCAGGGCGGCATCTTACGCTGTACCACGGCCTCACGAATCGGTCTGGCCCAAAGACGGGCTTCCTTATAGGTCATCAGCGACATGGGCGCGATGTCGTTGGGACGGTGGCAGACCGCGCAGTTCTTGAACAGAATCGGGGCTACATCGCGATTGTAGGTGACGTCCTTTGGAGTGCCCGGGCTCTGCTGACTCGCACGCAGGAACAGAACGCAAGAGGCCATTGCAGCGAGGATAAACATGATTCTTCGCGGATCCATGTGCCCTCCAAACATCCCTAAGCCACGATTATCGCGTCGACCCGCTATTGTAAGGCTGGAGTTCCGGTAACTCCAGCCCTTCAGGCGGAGTCAAGCACGAATCTGGCCCGGGCCCGTGCACAGCGTACTAGGGGGTGGTCACCCGAGTCGCACCCGCCGGCTTCTCTCCCGAAGGAACCCGATGAATGAATTGAACCTTAGCCGCTCTGCCGTCGCTCGCAACTCTCACTGATCGCTGCACCCGTCCTGGAGCAGAACGTATGCTGAGCGGTCAAGGGGAAGTCACATTGCAATAGCGTCCCTCCACAGACGAGCACCTATTGCATCAACTCGGGTACAGGTGAAGGCCCTCGATGAAACTCCCCTCGGAGTACGGTCCGCCCTAGAAAAGACAACCACCGACGTGGACAGCAGCGGCAGAACAACAAGATGCAAGGCAGTACCGTTTCATATACCACCGCCTGCGCCGGGACGTCGACCGACATCACAACGAGTTTCATGTTGATGCTTAGACAGGGTTGATGACACCAAGGGGAGCCAAAATGCAGAGCGACGCAATTTCCTATACCTACGCTTGTCCGGGAAGATCGACGCTCAGCGAGACGTCTTACCACGGCGACACCTACGAAATCGTCGTGACATGGAAGCTTGGAGGACAAGAACACAGGCGCCAGATCAGAGGCCGCCGATTGGGGGAGTGCCCCTAGGAACCCTGCCAAAAGGAAAAAGCGGAAAGGGCAGACGGCACCCTTTCCGCTTTCTGAGCGCGTCCGGAACAACCCCCGGCCAGACTCATTCGCCCCGCTTCAGCTCTGCGTATCGGTTGACGGATCGTTCAGGGCGATCAGTTTTCCTGGCGGATACTCTTTCTCTGTAAGAGGATGCTCTGGATCCGCGTTGGTTATAGTCAGGACCTCTCCGCTGCGGACTCCGCGGAGAATGAGATTCTGCTCGTCAATGGCGATAACTCTGTACCTTTCCTCGAATATCGCATTGTTGTCCATAAGTGTCTTAGATGCCTAAATGGCTGGGGAGGGCGCAAGGATTCCCCGTGCTGATCTACTATCCACCCTGCCATCGTGCTCAATTCTTAATACTTACTGATCTCCCAATCTTACCCGGAAAGCTTGGCTGCCCGCACATCGATTTTCTCGATCGCTGGCAGATTCGCCAATAGCTCCGAGGCTTTCGCCATCGAGCAGCCGCCACACGACCCGTAGGGTGGGCGTGCCGGCCAGCTTCGTCAGGGAAGGCATCGAAGATACCGAAAGTTGACACACCCAGTGAACAGCAAACTAAGCCGTGGCCGCAGGTTCTTCCTGCACGATGGCCAGGCCGTCGTGGAGAAAGTCAGCAACTTCCTTCTCCTTGCCGGGCTTGGCGTCCAAACGAACCCAAGGTGCCACATGAACTTCGGCCATTACATTCTCCTTAACATTATCGAGGATAGCGGCTGCGGCGGTCTGACCCCGGCGTATTCGCGCAGAAGGTCAAAGGTCAGAGGAAGGAACTTCGGCCAAAATATTGTACTCATGTCAAAAAAATTGGCACCCGCACAAGTGCAGATGCCATTGGGTCCCTCGACATCTCCAATAATTTAGGCTAACGGCTATTTGCCGGCTTTTCTTCGGTCTTTTTTGGTGCGGCGGCGTGGGGTTTGGGCTTCCAGAAATCCGGATCGGCCTTGATCCATTCATCCGAGACATAGCTCATGGACGGACTAAAGGCAAACAAATTGTGCTGGCTGGTCTCGATGGCCGCGGCCATCAACTCGCTGAACTTCTTCATGCCGTCTTCTCCCATGTTCGCCATGAACTGCTTGCTATGGTCAAAGTCCCGATCGATCTCCGCCGCTGATTTCATGGGAGTGAAGACGATGTAGGTGTTGCCCTCTTGTCCGTACAGAGCCCGATAGGTAGCAAAGCGGACGTCTGAAATCTTCTCATAAGCAGCTTTGACCATCTTGACGATCGCGTCAAAGTCCTGGTCGTGCCCGGGACGCACGCGGTAGAGAGAGATCTCGAAGTACCGCATGTGCGGGATATCAACCGATGAACGCAAGCTGTACTCCTCGCGATAGACGAGTGCGCTGGCATCCGCATCGCTTAGTAGTTCGCCGTCAGCAACCGCGGCTTTTTCGGTTGCGGCGGAAAGAGTCGCGTTTGCCTGCTCGGCCAGGACATCCTTCTCCCAGTCCGCAAAGGAGTCGTATCCGGTCAAAAATAGCGTACGCGGTTTGCCCGTAATAGAATTTACCGCCAGGTAGTGCGTGGGCCATTGCGCCCGCGTCATGGCTTGCACAAAAGCACTTTCGCTTTTCTCGTGCAGCGAGCCACTCTTCCCTGGTTTGACGAACTCGCGAAAAATCGCGAGCACTTTAGGCGGTGGCGGCGGCTCCTGCGCCACAGCCATGCCCAGTCCCCCGAACAGAAGACACGACCCCAACAGCAACCCTGTGAATTTTTTCATGGATGCTGACCTCCTCGGTCGTCGAAATAGATTGGATGTGAAATTCGGAAAGGCCTGCCCCCGAACCGAAACAGCAGACTCAATGTCGGCCGGAGACTATCCGAAGAGTTACGGCGAAGTCAAGCAGGCAAGAAGCAGGCAAGAAGGGGCAAGAAAAAAGGCCGTCCGAGAGAAAGGGCGGCCTTTGATCACATGAAACTGGAAAACAGAAACAGGAAGCCTAGTCTCCCAGCACCGGCTCCGCTTCCGACTTGGCTGGAGCGTGCCCGTTGCCATTCCCCTTCGCTGGCGCAATCAGCGCGCCCAGCGGAATGAAGCCGTTCTCCGCCACCACCGGCTTTTCCTTCAGCACGACTTCGCGGTATAGAGCAGCCATGCGGGCATTGTAGGCTGGATCTTCCTTCTGCTTGGCGTCGCGAGCACGCATCTTCTCCTCACGGGAGTTCTTGGCGATGCCGAGCTTGTCGAGATCGTGCTGCTCTTCGTTAGTAACCAGCTCTTCCTTCAGCACCAGTCCGTGCTCGACCGACTCCATCTTTACGTTCTTACCGCCCGCGAAGATCTCATGCCGTCCGTGTTCCTCGTACCACTTGGTGAGTGTGGCCGTCATGTGCATCTTCTCGATGATATTGCGCCAGCCCACACCCGTGTTGTAGGCGCAGAAGGAAATTTCGCCTTCCTGGGTGGCATAGGGAATAATGCACTGCTCAGTACGACGGAAGTCGTAGTTGAACAGATCCTGGAACCACATTCCCGCAATGAACAGAAAGTTCCAGCGGTCCTGACGGCGCTTCATGACGTCATCAATCGTGCGGTCCGGGCCGACTTTGCCATAGTTCTTGCCGGTCGCGTTGAAGTTCTTGTCGAACTTCTTCAACAGGTCCATCAGCTTGAAGTGCTTGGGCGACTGGAACGGATCGTAGTTCTTCATCAGGCACAACGCCATGCCGACGACAGTGAGGAACTTTCCGCGAGCCGCGTCGTTGACCTTAGCAATGTCCTTGGCCAGTTGATCACCCTTCAGGAACGCGGTCACCGGAACCGCTTCCTTCGTTTCCTTGTCGATCATGAGGGCCATGCCGGTTCCGCAATTGGGATGGCAGCCACAGCTCAATTGGCCCCAATCGTTGTTGGCGTCGTTGACGTGCATGAGGTCCGCCCAATCCGAGAAGGTTCCCATGAAAGAAATTGGGAACCAGTCGCGGGCGGGCTCTCCGAGGCCGGTCTGATTTTTCACGTCGTGCGCCAGATGCGACAGGGTATAGCGCTGAGCTTCGCGGCGATCGTCGGTGACGGCTTCGTCACGTCCAGTAAAGGAAACGGGCTGGAACGAGAGGAATCCGATGGTCTTCGGATTATCGAGGGCGAACTTGATGATGCGACCCACCTGCTCGTTATTAATACCGTTCACGATCGTGACCACAGGAACGATCTCGATACCCGCCTTGTGCATGTTCTCGATCGCCTTCAGCTTCACGTCGAAAAGGTTACCTACCTTGCGGTGAGCATTGGCGGCGTTGCCGATTCCGTCGAATTGCAGGTAGGCATAGCGCATGCCGGCTTCAGCGGCCTGCTGGGCGAATTCGAAACTCTTGGCGAATTCGATTCCGTTGGTGGCCGCCTGCACTGAGTTGTACCCAACGTGGCGGGCGTAGCGAACGGCATCCAGAAAATAGGGCGACAAGGTGGGCTCTCCACCCGAGAACTGCACCGACATCTGGCGGCGCGGTTTGATGGTGATGGCATTGTCCAGCATGGTCTTGATGTCTTCCCAGCTCAATTCGTGGACGAAACCCACTTGATTGGCGTCCATGAAGCAGGGATCGCACATCATGTTGCAGCGATTGGTCAAGTCGATGGTAAGCACCGATCCGCGCCCATATTTCACGGTGCTGGAACCGTGGTGATGAAGCTTTTCATCGTTGTGGGCGCGAATGTCACGGCCCGGAAATACTTCTTCCAGGTGGCGCGAGAAGTCAGTGTCCATGGACATCACGTCTTCAAAGTGGCCGTGAATCACGCAATCCTTTACCATCAGGATCTTGCCATCACGCTCGACGATTTCGGCCTTGATCTCGCCCACTTTTTCGTTCATCAAAACTTCGTACGGCAGCTTGCCGTCAAGGATCTGCTGGCGGATTTCAGGAATGCACTTGGGGCACAGCGAGTCGGTCGTGCGCGGCCAGCCCAAGGGCGGCTTGGTCTTTTCGTAGGACTTCAGCAGCGGCTTCTCCGACCATTTCGGCGTTGGCGACGGGTTCTGCTTGATCCGGTTTAAGCGATCAAATACCACCCACGCGCCTTTGGCGGCGACAGTAACTGCTTTTTCCACATACTTTACTGGCTTATGCATGCGCTCTCGCTTTCCAGTGCTGGAATGCCGCGGCAAGTGAATAGCTTTACCGTGGATTCCGGGTTGGGACTTTCCCTAATCTTAAGTTTATGACCTTCGCCCGGGGAGAGCCGGTAAGCGTCTCCCACCATGATGGACGAACTCAGCCTTATGTTATTGAAGGCATGGGAGAAGCACACGCATATGTCAACGAAAGGGGAAAAACGGGGGTTCAGCGGGAGATTGGAGCATTGGGTGGTTTGTAAGCTATTGAAAAGGAAAGGGTACCATCTAGGGTTCCTCCTGTCATCAGAATCGGTCGCCCCCCGAACGAGGTTTTTCAGGTGGAGATTCTTGCACAGCAGTGGCTGCCATACACCGGGCAGGAAGCGGCGCGAGCATCAACGGGAGAGCAGTTCTGCCGTCACCAGATCCTCCAGCGCATAGCCAACGCTCTTGAAGATCGTGATGGTGCCATCATCGATTCTTCCCGGCTTTTTTCCGCTTACCAACTGGTGCAAATCTCCCGCGATATGATCAGGTTGGATGATGCCTTCCTGAATCGGAATGAGCAGATCACCCGCCTCGGCGAGCACACCATCGTAAGTTTCGACGAAAACGCGAGCCCGCTGCACGGTGTCGGAATCCACTTCGCGGGTGTGCGGCTGAAATGCGCCGACGAGATTCAAATGGGCGCCGGAACCAAGGAGCCGACCCTCGAAAAGTGGCGTCTGCGAAGTTGTGCAAGCGCAGATCACGTCGGATTCCGCGGCACAGGTTCGCGCATCAGCGGGTTCGATCGGCAGGCCTGTTTCCGAGGACATTTGCTGGGCGAAGTCGCGGCTCGCACCAGCGTCTCGGCCGCACACCAGCACTTGCTCAAACCGCCGGACAAGTGGCAAGACCACAATGTGCGCCCTCGCCTGCCGGCCAGTGCCGAACACTCCGAGCACGCGCGCATCTTCGTGGGCCAGGAATTGGGTCGCGACCGCCGAAGTTGCGGCGGTGCGCAAGTCAGTGAGATAGTTCGCCGGCACAATCAGCACTGGCTGAGCGGTCCGTGGCTCCAGCAACATGTAAGTGGCTTGGACTCTTCCTTCTGCGGTCGTCGGGTGGTTCTGCACCATGGCAAGTTTCATGCCCAGGGCCTGCCCGACGCTGTCGTAACACGGCATGACAAGAAATACTCCCGTGGACAAATTCACGCGAGAACGAGCCGGGATGACCGTCGAGTGATAGCGATCGCGAAAAGCAGCCTCAATGGCGGCGATGACCTGGCCGGGCTGGAGCCGTTCGCGGACCTCATCTTCGCTGAGCAAGTCCATGGGGTGGAAGGATATCAAGATAAGGAGCCTAGGGCGCGGCCCAAGCCGCACGAGCACGAGTAAGATGCCCGCTCCCCAAGAGCAGCCAGTGTTATCGGGCCAATACAATCATGTAAGATACTTCGCGCCTTCGTTTCTTTTGACTACATGAACCACAAATGAACCGCGAATATTACAAGGGATACAGCTGCGAACTGGGCCGCGAAATGGAGGTTCTGATTTTCGGATATGCAGGCACGCCGCTTCTGGTCTTCCCCACTTCCAGGGGCAAGTTTTTTGAATATGAGGACCGGGGCATGATAGGCGTGCTGGCGTCCAAGATCGACGCCGGGGAGTTGCAGGTCTTCTGCCTCGATGCCGTGGACACCGAGAGTTGGTACAACAAAGGCGTTCCGCCCCGGGTGCGCGTGCTACGGCACATTCAGTATGAGCGTTACATCCTGCACGAAATGCTTCCATTTCTGCGCTGGAAGAATAGTACGCAGCGGCTGGCAGTCACCGGCTGCAGTTTCGGAGGCTATCATGGGATGAATTTTTCACTCAAACACCCCGATCTGGTGACCTACTGCGTGAGCATGAGTGGAGCCTTCGACATCCACCAGTTTCTGGATGGCTACTACGATGACGATTGCTATTTCAATAGTCCGCCGGATTTTCTGCCGAACATGCGCGACGATTGGTTTCTTAGCCGATACCGGAAAATGAATATTGTTCTGGCCTCTGCCAATTGGGATATTTGTCTGGATCAGAACGTCAAGTTTTCCGCTATTTTGAATGCCGCGGGAATTCCGCACTGGTTGGACGTCTGGGAAGACAACTCCAAGCATGACTGGCCATTGTGGCAGAGGATGGCAGTAAAATATTTTTCCTAGGGCGGGGAGTGGAGCAGCAAGGTCTAGAAAAGGCCGCTGGGAAACGGAGGTAACGGTGAAGAAAATCGGCATCATGTTCGGCATGGAAAATACCTTCCCACAGGCGCTGGTCGAGCGCATCAACAGCTTGAAGGTCAAAGGCGTGACGGCGGAATTCGTCAAGCTGGGCGGAGTGAAGATGGCCGAACCCAGCGGCTACCGCGTCATCATTGATCGCATTTCGCAGGACATCCCTTTCTATCGCGCCTACCTGAAGAATGCCGCGCTCACCGGAACCACAGTCATCAACAACCCGTTCTGGTGGACTGCCGATGACAAGTTCTTCAACTATGCGCTGGCGTCCAAGATGGGCGTGGCCATTCCGCCGACCGTGATTTTGCCTCACCAAAAGCATCCTGAAGGCACGACCGAACAGTCCCTGCGCAACCTGATTTACCCCCTGAACTGGGAAGAAATTTTCGACTACGTGGGCCTTCCTGCCTTCCTTAAGCCTTACTCCGGCGGGGGATGGAAACATGTGTACAAGGTTCACACGCCGGAGGAGTTTTTCCATCATTACAACCAGACTGGCGACCTGTGCATGACCCTGCAGCACGGCGTAGAGTTCACGGAGTACTTTCGCTGTTACGTCGTGGGGCAGGAAAAAGTCCACATCATGCACTACGATCCGAAGGCGCTGCACCACCAGCGCTATGTAAGGAATCCTCCGCCGGCCGACGCCGCGCTGCTGGCCCGAGTGGTGAAAGATGCGCAAACACTGTGCCGGGCGCTTGGTTATGACCTGAACACGGTCGAGTTTGCGGTCGAGGATGGCATCCCGTACGCGATCGACTTCCTCAACCCGGCGCCTGACGCTGACCTCCATTCCGTGGGTCCGGAGAATTTCGACTGGATCGTGAATGCCGTAGCTGAAATGGCTGTAAAGAAAGCGCTTAGTGAAGACAGCCCGTTCCAGGAGTTGCGCTGGGCCTCTTTCCTGGCCGGGGGTAAGCCGGCGGAAGTGCCTAAAACTAAAGCTCCGGCTAGGAAAAAGGCAAAGCCGTAAACCACTAAGCACAGCCTTCGATTGCGCGCTGGGCAAACTCGGGACCCAAGGGAACTCGATGCTTCGGGTTTCAGGAACGGGTTGCTATACTAACTTCCCCTTCGGGCGGGCGGCCGCAACCAGGCTGGCGGCGCGCATTCTCCCGGAAGGACCGGTAGCTATGCTTCCGACTTTTACCATCGGCATTGAAGAGGAATACCAGACCGTAGATCCGGTCTCGCGCGACCTGCGCTCGCACATCCACGCTGAGATTATCGAGAAGGGCAAGCTGCTTTTGCAGGAACGGGTTAAGGCCGAGATGCATCAGTCGGTGGTCGAGGTCGGAACTTCCGTGTGCCGCAATATTAAAGAGGCAAAAGAAGAGGTCAAGAAGCTCCGCCGTGACATGATCGCTTTGGCCAAGGAGAACGGCCTGCGGTTGGCGGCAGCGGCGACGCATCCTTTTGCTGATTGGCGAGTGCAAGAGATCACCGAGGATATTCGTTACAAGAATATCGTCGAAGATCTGCAACTGGTGGCGCGGGCGAATCTGATCTTTGGGCTGCACGTCCACATTGGCGTGGAGGACCGCGAGACCGCCATCCAGCTGATGAACCATGCCCGCTATTTTCTGCCGCACATCCTGGCGCTCTCGACCAACTCCCCTTTCTGGCTGGGGATGGACACTGGACTCAAATCGTATCGCTGCAAGGTCTTCGACAAGTTTCCCCGCACCAATATTCCGGACTATTTTCCCAGCTGGGGTGAATACGAGAATTTCATTAGGCTGCTGATCAAGACCAACTGCATCGATAACGCCAAGAAAATCTGGTGGGACATTCGCCCGCATCCATTCTTCAACACTTTGGAATTCAGGGTGTGCGACATTCCCATGCGAGTGGACGAAACCATTGCATTGGCGGCGCTGATCCAGGCTACGATCGCCAAGCTGTACAAGCTCTACACCGCGAACCAGGGATTTCGTCTCTATCGTCGCGCGCTGATCATGGAAAACAAGTGGCGCGCCTCGCGCTATGGTTTGGAAGGCAAGCTGATTGATTTTGGCAAGCAGACGGAGGTTTCCGCCCGCGAACTGGTGCTGGAATACCTAGAGTTTGTGGACGATGTAGTGGACGAACTCGATTCCCGTGAGGAAATTAACTATATCCGTGAGATTCTAGCAACGGGCACCGGCGCGGACCGACAGTTAAGGGTATTTCGTGAGACCGGCGATCTGAAGAAGGTCGTAGATTACATCATTGAAGAGACGGAAGTGGGCCTGGCCGAGGCAGAGGCCCATGCTCCCGTTAGAAAAGCAGGGTAATGAACGCTCCTGTCGGCCAAGCCAACCACCAGCTCAGCACGCTTTCGTTTGATCCTGAACTTACTCCCGGCGCTCGCAACGCGGTTGGCGTGTGCCTGCGCATCCAGCCGAACGAGAAAGTAACCGTAATTACCGACGAAGCGACCCGGGAAATTGCAGCTAGCTTGGTCCACGAACTGGAAACTCTGGAGGCTCCCTACCGGGCATGGATTTTGGAAGAGCTCTCGCCCCGCCCTCTCGGAGATCTGCCGCTGGAAATCATGGATGATCTTGAAACCAGCCAAGTCAGCATTTTCGCGGTGCAGGCACAGGCCAACGAACTGCGCTCCCGCATGCAGATGACTGACGTGGTGAATCGACGCAAGATCCGCCACGCCCATATGGTGAATATTAACCGGCAGATCATGCTGGAAGGCATGCGCGCCGACTTCCTGAAAGTGGACCGCATCAGCACCAAAGTTGTGGATACGGTGCGGCGCGCAAAACAGGTTAGGGCCACGACTTCCGCCGGGACCGACCTGACGGCTGACCTGAATCCGGAATATCGCTGGCTTAAAACCAGCGGCATTATCAGTCCCGACAAGTGGGGAAACTTGCCCGGCGGCGAAGTGTTTACCACTCCGGGCGAGGTCAACGGAACATTCGTGATCGATGGCGTGGTAGGCGATTGGCTGTGCGCAAAATTTGGTAGCCTCCGGGAGAGCCCGTTGACCATCCGGATAAAGGACAATCGTCTGACCGAGGCCCATTCCGCCAATCACGAACTGGAAGACGACTTTTGGCGTTACACCCATACCGATGAGAATAGCGACCGCGTAGGCGAGTTCGCCATCGGCACGAACATCGAGCTGAAGGACGTGATCGGGCAGATCCTGCAGGACGAGAAGTATCCCGGAGTACACATCGCATTTGGCAATCCCTATGGCGCCCATACCGGGGCGCAGTGGTACTCTTCCACGCATATTGATGTGGTGGGAAGGAATTTCGACATCTGGGTGGATGGCGCGCAGATTATGCGGAACGGTCAGTTCTTGCTGGAAGCCTAGGACTTCAAACGACAGCACCAGCGATGGGCCGGTATAGGGTGACCTACGACCCGACTCAGATAATAGTTTTCCGCAACCCGTGACAGCTTGTTGAGAATGTTGGTTTCGCAGATACGTCGATATGATTCCCGCCCTTCGACAGCGGTTCAACGCGAACTTCACTCCGGAAAAATATCAGCGTGTGCTCAAGGTGATGGAGCAGCGCTGCGGGACGCCGGTCAAGTTCCGGGTGTGCGAGACGCCGGTCTTTCTGCCCAAACTGCTTTTGAATCAGATGTGCCAGTACGGCAAGGAGCTGATCCAGCAACTCAACGGCATCGAGTACCGTAAGGCCTCTTCTGAGGCAATCCCAGAACAGTTTAAAGTGCCACGCGAGTCTCCCCGCCCCATCTTTATCCAAGTGGATTTTGGACTGGTGCGGGATAAATCCGGCACGCTGCAGCCCAAGCTGGTCGAACTGCAGGGCTTCCCTTCCCTCTACGCCTATCAGGCAATGCTCTCGCAGGTCTATGGCGAAGTTTTCGATCTGGATCCGGACCTGCAATATTTGCTCGGTGGACTGGATTGGGAGGGTTATACGAAGCTGCTGCGACGAGCCATTGTGGCTGACCACGATCCCCAGCATGTCATTCTGATGGAAATCGATCCTCTCCATCAGAAGACGCTGCCTGATTTTCTGCTGACCGAAAAATTACTAGGTGTGAAGACAGTCTCGATCACAGACGTCAAGCGGGTGGGCAAGTTCCTGTTTTATCAGAACGAGGGCAAACGCGTCCCCATTCTGCGCATCTACAACCGCGCCATCGTGGACGAAATGGTGCGCAAGAACCTGAAAACTGCATTCCGATTCAACGAAGATATCGAAGTGGAGTGGGCGGGCCATCCCAACTGGTTTTTCCGGCTGAGCAAGTTTTCGCTGCCGTACTTGCGTCACGAATGCATGCCTAAGACCTGGTTCCTCGATCGAGTGGACCGTATTCCGACCGACCTGGAGAATTACGTGGTCAAACCGTTATTCTCTTTTGCCGGC
>Ga0193733_1000159_pt1 | contig 23924 bp, 23 predicted proteins | sample U1s2metaG_FD_145076 | JGI IMG/M metagenome (GOLD analysis project Ga0193733, IMG submission 145076) | Soil microbial communities from a riparian zone of the East river system, Colorado, United States - U1s2 | ecosystem: Environmental > Terrestrial > Soil > Riparian zone | place: USA: East River...
TCATGTCAAGAGAAATACAATTTACATTCGTCACTATTTACGACTTCCAGTAGGGTTTGGCTGAAACGAGAGGACTTGTCTGTCTAAAAAGCGAAAAAATGACCTTCGGCCGCGGAAGTCGGGTTAGTATCCCGTCAAAATCTCGAGTCTTCTTTAGTCGTTCGCCGGGGCAGCCGTCGATGCCCCCGGTCTCTGCTGCAGCCTCATGACCACCAGGAAAATAAAGAATAGACTTCCCAGCAGCACCAGCGATCCGAAAATCGTCAGCGTGTGAGGCGCGCCAATCCGCTTTGCCACTCCGCCGGCGATCAGTGCACCAATCGGCTGCACCCCCATGAACATCGTGGCGTACACCGCCATCACGCGGCTGCGCAGTTCATCCGGCACGCGGCTCTGAATGAGCGTGTTCGTCGCCGCCATCTGCGAAGTAGCCGCAAATCCCACCACAAAGAGCACCGTGGTACACAGCCAGAAAACCCTCGCTTGCGAGAAAATAATCAGACCCACCGCGCACGTCGTGGACGTCGCTGCAATCCATCGCGCAAGACCCCGGTAGTGCGTGCGCGCCGCAAATTGCAACGCTCCGAGCACCGCGCCCACTCCCGCCGCACTCATCAACAATCCCAGCGTGCGCGCGCCTCCCTTCAGGATGTCATTCGCGTAGATCGGCAGGAACACCGAATACTGCAGACCAAAGAGACTCAATATGCTAAGTAACAAAAGGGCGGATCGCACCGGCGCATCGCTCATCGCAAAGTGGAATCCTTGGACAAAACTTCTCAGCGGCGAATCCTTGCTGGCTTTTATTTCCTTCCGCTCGATCCGCATCATCAGCAGTGCCACGATCACCGCCACAAAGCTCAAGCCATTCAGAAAGAAACACCAGCCCTCTCCGACCCACGCGATTGCAAACCCCGCAATCGCCGGGCCCACAACTCGTGCTCCATTGAAAATCGAGGAATTTAGCGCAATCGCGTTCGGAAGATCTTCCTTCCCCACCATCTGTACGAAAAACGCCTGTCGGATCGGCACGTCAAACGCGTTCACTATCCCTACCAGAAACGCGATGACGATGACTTCCCAGTCGCGAATCAAATGCGTCAGCGTGAGCGCCGCAAGCGCGAACGCGAGAATCATCGAGCACGTCTGCGTGACAATCACGCTGCGCTGCCGGTCGTAGCGGTCGCCAACGTACCCGCCAATCGAGGAGAGAAACAGCATCGGCACCTGGCTCGCAAAACCAAAAACCCCGAGCAACGCGGCGGAACCCGTCAGCTTGTAGACCAGCCAGAGCTGCGCCGTCGTTTGCATCCACGTGCCGATAAGCGAAATGAGTTGTCCCGCGATGAACAACTGAAAATTGCGGTGCTGCATCGCGCGGAAGCGCGTTGAAGACGACGGGAAGCGCGTGGACGCGGCCAGGTTGACCGCTCGGCGGTCACTCTTCAAAATGATCTTCCTCCGCTCGTTGGATGCTCAGATTCTGGACTAGTCACGATGCCGTGGGAACTGCACTATTGTCAATGTGGCTTCAGATGAAGCATCGATTCGGGAGCTGCCAATTTGCGCTAGTGAGGCCGCAGCCGATTGCTCTCGCTCGTCCCAAATGCGATCTGAGTAAAAATGGATTAAAGGTGGGGCGATCGAGGGTCGCCGAAATTAGAGTAAGAGTAAAGAAAGACGAAGCATGCCCCAGGCGTCGGCTGCCAAGCCGCGTCTTGAACTAATAACCTAAGACTGAGAACTGACGACTGTCTTATTCGTTCGGCGGGTCCGGCGCCCCACCCACGTGCAGATGGCTCAGGTCACGAAGCGTGGCCTGATCTTCCTGGCTCATTCCCCGCGTGAAGTTCGGATCGTTCAGATGCTGATTGCGCGCTGACTCCGGCATGTTTTTCAGCACGCCCAATCGTTGCTGGATCGCGCGCTTGCGGTCCGGCGGAATCTGCTGCCACTTCGGCAGCACTTCATTGCGGACGTGGTCGCGCTGCGGCGGCGTCATCCTTTGCCAGACTTGCGCTCTGTCGCGCAACTCCTGCTGCTGTTGCGGGGGAAGCTGCTTGAATCGCTTCTCATCCCGCTGGAATCTCTGGCGTTCTTCCGGCGTAAAGTCACGCGAACCTTCCCTCGCATTCGGCGGACGGTTCCCGTTGAAGTTCGGCCGCTGGACGGACTGCCCACTCCCATTCGGAGGGCGACTCCCGCCCTCGCGCAAGTTCCCGGATTCCCGAGGCGGATTCACACTAGCCGGATTACGCGGCGCTTCGGCAATGCTCCGCCCTGGCTGCACCCTGCGCGCTTCTTGCCGTGGCTGCCGGCGCTCCTGCCTCTGCTCTTGCCTTCGCGGCTGGTTTCGCTGCTGCCCCTGTTGTTTCGGCGGTCTGCTTTCTTGACGGTTTTGCGCCCGATTCGGGCGCGAATCTTGCGCGGAACACTGCAACGCCATCCCTGCGCTAATCAGCAGCGCCATCAGCCATCCGAATTGGATTCGCAGTTTCATGCCACCTTACATCTCTTGATTCTGCTGAGTTGCGTCCTCTGCCTGCACCGGCTGCGGCAACTCCGTCAACGGCTCGAAACTCGAGATGACATCATAGTTCTCCAGCACTGGAATGTCCGCTTGATCAATCTGCGGCAGATTAGACCCGGACTGCGACCCAATCCACGCCATCGCCAGTACCAGCATCGACGCCGCAAACGCCACTCGCGGCGACGGCGCGAACCACGCCCACCAGCTCTGCCTGGCCGGCTCCGCTGCCACTCGCGCCCACACCCGCACATCAAACGCCGCCGACGGCTCGATCATCGGCACCTCGTCCAGCAACACATTCACCGCGCGAAATTCATTCACGCGCAACTGGCACACCGCGCAGGTCGAGAGATGCTTCTCCATCTCCAGCCGTTCGCCTTCCTTCAGGCGCCCGTCCACATATCCCATAATCTTCTTTTCCATCCGGCCACAACTCATGATGTCCTTCCCTCCCTGGTCCAACCCCTATTGCCTAGCCTGCTGCGCCACGAGGGGGGCTAATTCCACTCGCAGTGTTTCGTACGCCCGGAAGAGCAGCGATTTCAGCGCGCTCTCCGAGCATTCCAGAATCTTCGAAATCTCTCCGTAGTCCAGCTCTTGATACTTGTGCAGCAGCACCGCCGCGCGCTGTTTTTCCGGTAACTTTTCTATCGCCTGCCGGATCATTCTCCGCCGCGCCTCCTCGATCAAGTGCTGCTCGATGTTCGGGTGCTTCTCGGCGACATCCATCGTCTTTTCGTCGCCGTCCTCGGCATCCGTCGTCACCGGCGCATCCAGTGAGATTTCCATGCGCTGGTAACGGTTGTCCCGCACCGAATTCAACGCCAGGTTTGTCGCGATCCGGAAGAGCCAGGTGGTGAACTTCGCGCTCGGTATGTAATCTTCCCGCGCGCGGTACACTCGCAAAAAAACTTCTTGCGCCAGGTCTTCCGCCTGTTCCCGGTTCCGCACCATCCGGTACAAAAAATTGACCAACGGACTCCGATAGCGATGGAGTAGAAGCGCGAACGACTGTTCGTCGCCCGCCTTCACGTCCAGCATCAGTTGGACGTCCGACCTGGCCATAGCCGCCACACTGTATCAAACCCATGTAGTCTCAGAAAGTTGCAGTACTCGAGGGCGAAAGTACGACGAAACTACACGTGGAATAAGTGCCGCATTATCAACAAACTGACAACTCCCACAAACACCAACAGCGCCATCCGCCAATTCGGCTCACGGTTCACTTCCGGCAGCAGATCCGTCGCCGCCACATACAACGTGACCCCTCCAGAAAGCGGCAGCGCGTACTTCAACTGCCCCTGCAACGAACTCGTCAGCAACACTCCCGCCACCGTCGCCACTCCCAATAACCCCGCCGCCAGAATCGCGTTGCGCTTCCCCTGCCCGCTCGCCAATACTACCGAAGCCACCGTAAATCCCTCCGGCAGCTTGTGCAGAAACACCGCGAAAAACATCACTGCCCCCAGCCACGTCGAAACCAGGAACCCCGCCGCGATCGCCACGCCATCAAAAAACGTATGAATCGTCATCCCCACTAGCACGCTCGCCTGCGCGTGCTGATGGCTCACCTCTTCGCAGTGGGTCTCCTCACCAAAATGAAAATGTGGCGCCAGCGTATGTTCAAACAGGTGCACGAGGAAGTAACCAATCAAGACATACAGCAGCGCGCTCTCCCCTGACAGCTGCACCGACTCTGGAATCACTTCGACGAACGCAACCGCCAGCATGTACCCCGCGCCCAGCGCCAGAAAATATTGCAGAAATTTCCGCGGCCACTCCTTGTGAACAACAAAGTATCCCCCCACCAAATTCCCCGCCGCCGCAATGAGCCCAAGCCCTGCCGCCAGCCCCGTCCGAAATGCCAGATCATGTCCCATTTGGAGTGCGGCGGCTTGCCGCCGCTTTTCCGCCCACCTCTCCGCACGACTTCGAGCTAGAAGCGCATTCTTTACTTCATCCGCTGTGCCTAAATAAAATCACATCCCCCTCTTGCACGACGTACTCTTTCCCCTCCAGTCGCACCTGCGCCTTCTCCCGCGCCGCCGCCAAACTCCCCGCCGCCAGCAGATCATTCGACCGCACCACTTCCGCCCGAATAAAACCCTTCTCGATGTCGCTGTGAATCGCCCCCGCCGCCTTCACCGCCGTTGCTCCCTTTCGAATCGTCCACGCCCGCACTTCCGGCTCCCCCGCCGTAAAAAACTGAATCAGCCCCAGCAAATCGTAAGTCGCACGAATCAACCGGTTCAGCCCCGGCTCCTTCAATCCGTACGACGCCAGCAGCTCCGCCGCCTCTTTCTCATCCATTTCGGAAAGTTCGGCCTCCAGCCGCCCGCAAATCGCCACCACCGCCGCATTCGGCCGCCCCTGCAGCGCGCTCAATTTGTGCCGCTCCACCGCCGTGTCCAGCTTATCCGCCTCGTCGTCCCCCAGATTCAGCACATACAACACGGGGCGCGCCGACAAAAACAAAAATCCACCGATCGACTTCCTCTCCTCCGGTGTCAACTCCAGCTCCCGCAACGCCTTCTCCGCCTCCACATGCGCCTTGCATTTCTCCAGTGCCGTTTTCTCTAGCAGAAGCACCGGCTCGCTTTTCTTTTTCAAATCCTTCTCAAGGCGCTCCAGCCGCCGCATAATCTGGTCGTGGTCCGAAAGCATCAGCTCCAGGTCCAGATTCGTCGCATCCCGCAAGGGATCAATGCTCCCCTCCGAGTGCGGCACCGAAGGATCATCAAACACGCGAATCACGTGCGCAATCACGTCCACTTCGCGCAATTGCGCCAGCGCATCGCGCATGCGCTCCTTCTGCATCCCGCCCAAATCTACGTAATTCACCGTCGCATAGGTAATCTTCTTCGGGCTATACAGCTTCGCCAGCTCCACCAGCCGCGGCTCCGGCACCTTGGCCACTCCCACGTGCGTAGCCGACGCTCCGCCCTTGCCCTCGACATGCGCCTTTGTCAGGATTCGAAACAGCGTGGTCTTCCCCACTTGCGGCAATCCAATAATCCCTGTCTGCACTTGCGTCCCTTCAATCGACTATTTTCCGCCCGCACAAACTCATCATCCTAGCACACCATTCGCTGCTCCTTAGTTCCGTCCCGGTGAGCAACAGCTCAGTTTCCGAGATCTCGAATTCCCAGCTGGGATCCGAATCGCTACCCATCAAATCCCGGCAGGGAAAGCGCAACTTCCGACTTGAGGCTTCTGCCGGCGTTCGCTACCATGGCTTCGCATGAAATCCAAACTTAGCGGCTCTTTGGTCGGCGTAGTTATCGTCGCGGCGATCGGATCAGTCTTCGTAGCCCACTATGATGATTTTCTGCCCTACCGCTGGCGGACCTACGCCGCGCCCGATGGCACCTTCTCCATCGATCTGCCAGGCAAGACTACCCTCGAAACGCGCCAGGCGCCCCTGGAAAGCGGCGGCACCATGGCTTTTCACACGATCCGTGTCGCGTCAGTCAGAAACTACACTCTCGCCTACGTCGAACATACGAATGTAGGAGAGAAATCGTCGGAAAAAGCTCTGGAATCAGCGCGCGACGGCAGTCTTCGTAAGGCCGAAGGGACATCGCTCACGCAGAATCGAATCACGGTTCAGGGTTTTCCGGGGCTGGATATGCAGGCGCGTGCGCGCGGTAACACGTTCATGGACTCGCGCATGGTGGTTGTCGGTAACCGACTTTACATGATCAGGGCCGTTGCGGCAAGCGAGCAAGACCGGGAACGACCGGGAACCAAAGACTCTCCAGCGGATATTTGACTCTTTCAAGCTCAACCCAAAGTAAAAGTTCAAAGGAGCTGTCGCCCTGATTCTCCCGGATTTCCCTGAAAATTGCTAATCTATCCCCCCGTTTCCGGAATGGAGCACCTGTGACCGCAACACCCGCCATCCTCGCCTTTGACCTTGCCGAAGCCACAAAGCACCTCGCTGAACGCGACGAATGCCTGAAGCGTTTAATCGGAGAAACACTCCCGTTTCAAATCGACGTTGCCGACGCACAATCTCCCTACGAAGCCCTCCTCGAATCCATCGCCTATCAATCCATCTCCGGCAAAGCCGCCGCCACCATTTTTGGCCGCGTCAAAGCTCTGAGCGCCTCCGGCCGCGCTCCCACGCCGCAGGAAATGCTAAAGCTGCGCAAGCCCGTCCTGCGCAAAGCCGGTCTCTCCGGCGCAAAAATCCTGGCCATGAAAGACCTCGCCCAAAAAACCATCGAAGGCATCGTCCCCTCGTTCGAAGAAGCCCAAAAGCTCTCCGACGAAGAACTCGTCGAGCGCCTCGTCTCAGTCCGCGGCATCGGCGCGTGGACCGTCGAAATGTTTCTCATCTTCCGCCTCGGCCGCCCCGACGTTCTCCCCGTCCACGACCTCGGCGTCAAAAAAGGCTGGGCCATCACCTACGGCAAGAAGCACATGCCCAAGCCCAAGGAACTCCTGGCCTTCGGCGAACGCTGGCGCCCCTACCGCACCGTCGCAAGCTGGTACATGTGGCGGGCCTGCCAGCGCGCCGGCAACGCCGCCATGCGCAAAATCCGCCCCGCCAAACTCCGTAAGCGCAAGCACCAGCCCGCCAAGCCCAAACGCCCCACCCACAAGCACGCGTAGAGGCAGGCTTCAGCCCGGCTCTTTGTCTTCTGAGACTTTTTCGTCATTTGTTGCAGCCCAAGCCGGTCGCAACCATCTTTTCCCTTGACTGCCACTATCGACCCGAGCAAATGCGGCCCTAGATATTTATCCGTCTTGGAGTGCGGGAGCTCCTGCTCCGCTTTTTCATTTATAGCTTATCCTGATGTCGCAGATGAGCCGCGCCCTCCGAGAAATGCGAACCAGCAATGCCTGCGTTTCGGCACAATTCGAGTGCGACGCAACTTCTTTAGATGCAACACTTACAAAAAAAGGGGGAGAGGCCCCGATTATGGTTAATTAGCGTCCCTTTTTACTGCCCAGCCGCTAACTCCTTCATCATGAAATATATAGCTACCAATCCCGCCAACAACACGCCGCTCTCGAGCGAAACCGAAATCCGATGCAACCGGCTGAATTCCGCCAGCAACGGGCTATCCGCCGCCGTCGCCTGGATCGAACCCACCTGCACCCGCAGCGCCGCCATCTTCGGACTAATAGAATGTTGCGACACGACTGTGAGCCCAATCATCAGCACTACACACAGCGCCGCCGGCGTCGCCAAACTCGCAAACGTCCGCGTCCGCACCAAACGAGCCAGCAGAATCGCGATCCCGCACACCACTCCAATCATGTGCATCCACCACAATCCGTACCCGACCATGGTTCCCGCCTGGTCCCGGCTCGCCAAAATCCGAAACGCCCCTGGCGCCACCACGAAGCTCAGGAACACGTCGCTCCCCAGCCACAGGCTCAAACCTAGAAACTCGATCGTACGAAGGAAGGTTGACATGGAGAGATTTTAGCTAGAATGGCTCTTGGCGTGGAAGCAAAAGATGGTGGGCGACAAAGGACTTGAACCTTTGACCTCTCCCGTGTGAGGGGAGCGCTCTAACCAACTGAGCTAGTCGCCCGTCTTGCGCGGCCGCGACGCTTTGAACCGCCATCTATTTGTAACAGGAAGGACGCAGGTTTTCAACCAATGCCCGCCGCCACCTCCCAAGTCGTCTCGCAGCTCCAGCGCTCCATCGCGCGCGCCATCTATGGCAAGGAAGACGCCATCCAACTCGCGCTGATCACCTTGCTCGCTCGCGGCCATTTGCTCATCGAAGACGTTCCCGGCGTCGGCAAGACGACGCTGGCTCAAGCGCTCGCAAAATCATTTCACTGCAGCTTTCAGCGCATCCAGTTCACGTCGGATTTGCTCCCCAGCGATGTTCTCGGCGTCAGCGTCTACAATCCTGAATCGCGCGATTTTGAATTTCGTTCCGGCCCTATTTTCGCCAACGTCGTCCTTGCCGACGAAATCAATCGCACCACCCCGCGCACGCAATCCGCGCTTCTCGAAGCCATGAACGAAGCACAGGTCACTGTCGACGGCAAGACGCTTCCGCTGCCACAGCCTTTTCTCGTGATCGCCACGCAAAATCCCGTCGAGCATCACGGCACTTATCCCCTGCCGGAATCGCAGCTCGACCGTTTTTTGATGCGCATCAAAATGGGCTATCCCTCGCACGAAACAGAAAAGGAAATTCTGCGCAAGCGCGTTGGCGATAATCCTCTTGATTCGCTCGATTCGATCGCGGATGTCAGCGATGTGCTGGCCATGCAGAACGCCGTTGCCCATATCAAAGTCGACTCCAGCCTGCACGATTACGCTCTCGAGATCGTCAATCTCACGCGCAAGAGCGAGCAGCTCGCGCTCGGCGTCAGCCCCCGCGGCACACTCATGCTCCAGCGCGCCGCGCAAGCCCGCGCCTACCTCGATGGCCGCGACTATTGCCTCCCCGACGACTTCAAACAGCTCGCCGTTTCCGTTTTCTCTCACCGCGTTGTTGCCAGCTCGCGCCACGCATCGCTCCAGAAAAAATCGGAAACCACCGATTCCGTTCTTCGCGATATCGTTGAATCCGTCCCCGTTCCCTTGTGATCGTCTCGCCGTGAGCGTGCCATCAACCATCGCGCAACTCTGGGCCAAGGCCGACCGCCCTGCCGTGCGTGCGTTCCTCCTCTCGATCACCGCGCTCACCGCGGCGCTCCTTCTGGCGCTGTATTCCGGCGCCGCCGCGGAAATAGGCCAGGTCGCGCTCGCCAGCACTTCGGCCCTTGCCGCCCTCGCCATCGCCGGCTGGGTGGGCGTGACGCTCGTTCCAGTTCTCGCGAAGCGCACGCCGCTTCGCTGGATCGGTTACAAAATGGAGTACCGCATCACCTTTGAGGGGTGGATTTATCTAGGCGGGATTCTTCTTGTCGCCCTCGCGGCGCTGAACACCGGCAACAACCTCCTCTTCCTGATTCTCGCCAGCCTCATCGCCCTCGTTTTGATGTCCGGCATTCTTTCTTCCATCACGCTCTCGGGCATCGGAATGCGGCTCGTATTGCCCGAACATATTTTCGCCGGCCAGCCGGTCCGCGCCATGGTCGAGATTGAAAATGAAAAGCTGACGCTGCCTTCGTTTTCGTTGCGCGTCGAGGCCGCCAAAACAAACCAGGCCCAGGCCGCTGCCATGCTCGAAACGCCGGTCTATTTTCCTTACCTCCCAAAACATGACCGCGCGCAGCAAACCATTCCCGTGACGTTTCCGCGGCGCGGCGTCTATCGCCAGGAAGCTTTCCGAATCGTCACCCGTTTCCCTTTTGGCTTCCTGCGGAAAGCGCGCCAGTTGAACTTGAAAACCGAAGCGCTGGTCTATCCCTCCGTGGAACCGACCGCTGACTACCTCGAAATCCTTCCCGGCCTGCAGGGAGCGCTGGAAAGCGTCACCAAAGGCCGCGGTCAGGATCTCTACGCGCTGCGGGATTACCTCCCCACGGACAGTGCGCGCCACGTGCACTGGAAAGCTTCCGCGCGCACCGGTTCATTGATGGTCCGCGAATTTACCCGCGAAGACGACTGCCGCATCCTGCTCGTTCTCGATCCTCATCTGTCCGCCGAAGAATCCTCCAGCCTGAAACCGGGAATGTCTGCGACGAGCGAGCGCTTTGAGCGTGCCGTCAGGACCTGCGCCAGCCTGGCCTGGCACTTCTACGAAAACAATTCGCTGTTGCAATTCCGGAGCGCCGGTGTGGATACTCCTCTCGCTCCCGCCGACGAAATCATTTTCGCAATTCTCCAGCACCTGGCGATCGCGCAACCCCTGCCATCCGACCCCGGGCAATCGCTCATGGCCGACCTCGCGGCCTCGCCCGAACTTTTCAAAATCATCGTGACCAGCCAGCCCCACGGCTCCGTCCCCGCCTCCGTGTGGAGTTCCTCCTACGTCGTCTTCCTCGACGACCCCGTGCAGTAGGAGGGACAGGTATTTCTGCCTGTCTGCTTCGTCACCGAAAATTTTGGGGAAACGGATAGGCAAGAATGTCTGTCCCACTCAGCTGTGCGAGAATGTGCCTGCACTATGCTAAACGGCCGCGAGCTCGCCACATTTCGCAAAGAACTGCTTGGCTGGTTCCGTCAATTTCAGCGTGACCTGCCGTGGCGCCGCACTACGGATCCCTATCGGATCTGGCTTTCCGAAATCATGCTCCAGCAAACCCGCGTTGCCGCCGCGATTCCTTACTACGAACGATTCCTGCAGCACTTTCCGGACGTTCACGCGCTCGCCGCTGCGCCGCAGGAAGAAGTGCTGCGCCTCTGGTCGGGTCTCGGGTACTACAGTCGCGCGCGCAATCTGCACAAAGCCGCGCAGCAAATCGTTGCGAAGCACAGAGGACTTTTTCCAGCGCGCCTGGATGACGCCCTCGCCTTGCCCGGCATCGGAAACTACACCGCCGCGGCGATTCTGAGCATCGCCTTCGGCGAAAAATTCGCCGTGCTCGACGGCAACGTCGCCCGCGTCCTTGCGCGTCTCGGCGCGATTCGCGGCGACCTCCGTGAGTCGCAGCGTTGGCAAAAGCTGCAGAAAAAAGCGGATCGCTTGCTCGAACCGAAATCCCCCGGCGATTGGAACCAAGCCGTGATGGAACTTGGCGCGACGTTGTGTACTCCAAAATCGCCGCGGTGCCTCCTTTGCCCGGTCGCACAATTCTGCGAAGGACGCAAACTTGGCGTCGCCGAATCCTTGCCCGAAAAACGGAAGAAACGCCCAATGGTGCAAGTAACTCTTGCCGCTGCGGTATTCGCAGATGCAGAGGGCCAGACGCTTCTGTTGCCGCCGCCGAAAAATACAAAAGAGAAATCCGCCGCCGATCACGTGCCAACCTTGGTTTCAAAAATGTTGCACTTCCCAACGCTTTCGGTGACTGGGGAACCAGCCGGGAAACTGAGTGCGTTCCTCCGAAAACTTATGCCGGGCGCTCAAAGCCACAAATGGCAGCTCATCCGGGCCGGCAAAGTCCGTCACGCCGTGACGTATCGCGCCATCACCCTCTTGCCGTTCCTTATCAACGTTCAAAAACTCCCCCGCGTCCCCGGCGCGAGACAGGCTCCTCTAGACAACATCTCCCGCCTCCCCGTTTCCAATCTCACCAGGAAAGCCGCCCGCGCCGCTCTGGCAGTGGCGGCTTCCCTTCCGGCCAAGCACTGAGAGTTATCCTTTCGTCCACCCTCGTTTTCGCCCCGCCCCGCAGGTGCTACGATAAAAAAGTCGGCCATGGCCACATCCATCGCAACTCCGAGTGAGTCCGCCCTGCCCGCCGAGCGCTTCTTCCGCACCTCGCTTTCACTGCTCATCCTCACTTCGACTGTCACGCTCGTGAGCACCGGCAAGCTCGACGTCATCACCAGTTTTGCTGCTCCACTCATCATGCTGTACAAGGGCTTCCGCTCGTGGCATGGACGCCCCGCCGAACTTTCGCCGCGCTACGCAACCTGGTGCGTGCTCGCTTACCTGGCGTTCTTCCCGGTGGACGCCCTGTTTCTCTCGCGTTTCTCTGTTGGAAATTCATCCAATCCGCCGCTATTCGCCGCCCTTCTGGGAGTGGTGCATTTTCTGATTTTCGTCACCATCGTCCGCTTCTATAGCGCTGTCACGGACCGCGACGCGCTCTTTCTCTCGATGCTCTCTTTTGCCGGTATTCTCGCCGCAGCCGTTCTTACCGTCGATACCACCTTCCTGATTCTCTTTTTCATCTTTCTCCTGTTTGGTGTTTCCACTTTCGTCGGGATGGAATTGCGCCGCGGAGCCATCGGCGCGGTTTCGCCGGCACTCCGTGTACACCCCGAGCGCGATCGAAGATTGAATCGCGCGCTGAGTCTTTCCGCGCTCACTGTGGCCACGGGATCTATCGTCTTAGGTAGCGTGCTGTTTTTCTTTTTTCCGCGTTTCAGCGCCGGGTATCTCGGCCGCGCCAGCTTCAACACATCGCTCATGTCCGGTTTCACGGAAAACGTCGAGCTCGGTCAAATCGGCGAGATCAAAAAGAATTCCGCAGTGGTCATGCGCGTACAAACAGGAAAACCGATTGGTTACAACCGGCTGCGCTGGAGGGGCATCGCGCTTACGACTTTCGATGGGAGGCGGTGGACTACTTCGGATCACAATCCGCAAGAGTTGAAGCCCAAAGAGGATGGCTGGATTTACACCACGGATTCAAGGCTGAAAGCGGATGAGCCGGGCATGTTCTACACCGTGTACCTTGAACCTCTGGCCACCGATGCCATTTTCGTTCCCGGCATGGTCACCCGTCTTCGCGGAAATTTTACCGGCGAAGGCGGAAACTCGTTTGCCGCGATGCGCCGCACTTCTATCCTTCGGGATTTCACCGGCACGCTTTTGAACCCCTTTCACAATTACACGGCCGTACGGTATGCCGGTATTTCAAGCTTGCCTCCGCTCAATTCGGCCAAGCTCCGCGCGGCTTCAACGGACTATTCGCCGGATATCACGGAAACGTACCTGCAGCTCCCCGCGCTTGATCCGCGCATCCCGGAGCTTGCCAAACAGATCACGAAAAACGCCCGGACTCCATTCGACAAGGCGCTAACGATTGAGAGCTACCTGCGCGACCGTTTCAAGTACACCCTGAATCTTGCCGGGAAACCCGGAGACGATCCGCTCGCTCATTTTCTTTTCGAGACTCGCGCTGGCCACTGCGAATATTTTGCTTCGGCAATGACCATCATGCTGCGCACGCTGGGTATTCCTTCGCGTGAAGTCAATGGCTTCCTCCCGGGCGAATACAACGACCTGGGCGGAGATTACATTGTCCGCGCAAGTGACGCGCACAGCTGGGTGGAGGTCTACTTTCCAAACATGGACTGGCAAACATTCGATCCCACGCCGGCGGCTCCCGAAAACGAAACGGGCTTCCTCGCGCGCCTGGGGCAGTTTGCCGACTGGATGGAGATTACCTGGAGTGAATGGGTGATCGGCTACGACTTCGCCCACCAATTAGTCCTGGCGCAGAATCTGCAGCGGGACTCGCGGAATTGGAGCGAATCCGCGCGCAATTGGTTCGAACGCAAGCAGCGCGCGGCTAAGCGATGGATGAAGTCGTGGCAGCTTCAACGGGGCGTGCTGGGCTATTTGTTGCCGGTCGCGCTGGTGCTCTTTCTGGCGGCATTGCGTTTCAATCTTCTCACTGAACTGGGTCGGCGCGTCCGTTTGTTCTTTCAATTGCGCGGATCCAAAGTGGTCCGCGCCGATCCCCAGCTTGCATCGCGGCTCTACGCGGAACTGCTTCGAGTGCTAGCGCGCCGTGGACTGATGCGAAGTGTGTCGCAGACACCGTTCGAATTCGCGGCCGCCGTGGATTCCCCGAATCTGGCGCCCGCCGTGCGGGAATTCACGCAACTCTATGGCCAAGCGCGCTTCGGCGGCACGCCTTGCGATACCACTCGCTTGCGCCAACTCCTCGACCAGATTCGAACGGCATTGCGCGGGCGCTAAAGACAATTTATATCCTGCCAAGAAAGGGCGCAGCGGTGCTGCGCCCCTACAAATACGCGAATGAACGGCGCGTGTTACAATTTAAAATTGCGCAAAGGTGCAAATTTACAGCCTATGACCAAGGTCGGATTCGTCAGCCTGGGATGCCCCAAGAACCTCGTGGACAGCGAGGTGATGATGGGGATTCTTGCCCGCGAAGGTTACGAACTGACGCCGCGCGCCGATGAAGCGGAAATTCTGGTCGTCAATACGTGCAGCTTTATCGAAGCGGCGCAAAAAGAGTCCGTGGACGCCATTCTTGAAATGGCGGAGCACAAGAAATTCGGCGCGGCAAAAAAACTGATCGTGGCGGGTTGCCTGGTTGAACGGTATCGCGCGCAGATTCTGGGGCAGGTGCCGGAAGTGGACGCGGTCATCGGCACCGGCGAAGTCGAACGGATTATGGAAGCGGTGCAAGGCGAGCTTCGCGTGCTCCCCGCGCAGCCGCCCGCGTTTCTCTATCACGACCTGACTCCGCGCATCGTCACCACTCCGAAACACGCGGCGTACATCAAAATCGCGGAAGGCTGCGATCATCCCTGCACCTTCTGCATCATTCCGCAGCTTCGCGGCGCGTTTCGCAGCCGGCGATTCGAATCGGTGATGCGCGAGGCGGAGAATCTAGCAAAGGCCGGGGCGCGGGAAATCACGCTGATCGGGCAGGACACGACTTCTTACGGCGAAGATCTCGGCCTGCGTGACGGCCTCGCGCAACTCCTGGAAAAACTTGCGCAAACCGACGATTTGCTGTGGGTACGATTTTTGTACGCCTACCCGAATCGCGTCACCCAGAAATTGCTGGACACTATCGCGGCGCACCCGCGCCTCGCCAAGTACATGGACATGCCGCTGCAGCACGCCAGCCGCAACGTGCTGGCGCGGATGAAGCGCGGTTCGAACGGCGACGCATTTGTGAAATTGCTGGAGCGCATTCGAACGACAATTCCCGGCGTTTCACTACGCACATCGTTCATCGTGGGCTTTCCGGGCGAGACCGAAGCCGATTTCGAGGAGCTGTGCGATTTCGTAAGAACCGCAAACCTCGATTGGATGGGCGTCTTCGAGTATTCCGACGTGGACAATGCGGGAAGTTACGCGCTGGATGAAAAAGTAGACGCGGAGACGATCAGCGACCGCCGCAACCACTTGATGGCCATTCAGAAGAAAATCTCGCGAGAGAATCTGCGAGCGAAGTATTTACGCGCAAAGCAGCGCGCGTCCAAGGACCACACTTTCACGGCGCTGATCGAAGGCCCTTCGAAAGACAATCCCCTCGTCTGGGAAGCGCGCCTCGAAGGCATGGCTCCGGAGATCGACGGGAAGCTGTACCTGACGGACATTGAATTGCCTGGCGGAGAAGTCGCGGAAGCCGGTGACATCGCCCGCGTTGAAATTACCAAGACGGACGCCTACGACCTGGTCGGCCGGGTCGCCGAGATTCTGCGCCGGCCAGCCGCAGGGGCCGGCCCGGGCGCTGTGCCAATGCCGCCGATTGCGGCCGCCGAAAAACTTCATCGGATCGCCACTGGGGCACCCCTCCGCGTCCTGGGCTGAGCTATACTCTCCTTTCGAAGATAACGTTAGGTCGGCTTCTGCGATTTCTGTGACCTTCGTGTAAAATCTTTCAATACAGAGAGCGCAGAGTTCGCAGAGAAGAAAAACGCACCATGAAACACAAGTGCCCCATTTGCAAAGTGGAAACCGACTCTACGGTCCACGCGGACTTCCCTTTTTGCAGCGAGCGCTGCCGGGAACGGGACCTGGGCAACTGGGCCAGCGAGAAATATGTGGTGTCCGAACCAGTCTTCAACGAAGAAGACACTGGTGAAGGCGAGGGGAACACCATCGTCCTTCCTTTGGACAACGATCTGGACAACCCGAATGACGCCGACCACTGAGGCCACCGCAGCGCCCGCAGCACCGCCCAAGAAACCGCGGCTCGCGCTCGCGCTCGCCACTGCGCTTGGCGTTGGCTACATTCCCAAGGCGCCGGGTACATTTGGGTCGCTTGTAGGGGTTGCGACCGCCTACCTCTCGGCTGTTTTTTTCCTGCAGCCCACGTCCTTTGGCGGACTATTCCCTCTGCGCCCCGATTCCGACGCGGTGCTAAGGGATAAACACTTTCTCGTCCCAGGCAGCGACATTCACAACGCCATCCTGGTCCTGCCAGTGTTCTGTGCCCTGGCCCTCCTTGTCATTCTTGCGGCGATTGGAGTGTGGAGTGCTTCCCGGGCGGCCGCTTACGCGGGAATCGAAGATCCGCAATTTGTAGTTATTGATGAAGTCGCGGGACAGCACTTTGCTCTCCTGCTCCCGCTCATTCCCATTGCGCTGCCGCACTTTACCGCGCACATGGACTTCTCCGTCTTCGCGATTTTCTTTGCGCTCAGCCTGGTGAATTGGAAATATCTTTTGCTCGGATTTATACTTTTTCGCGTGTTTGACATCTGGAAGCCGTGGCCGATCCGCCGGCTGGAAAAACTGCCCGGCGGCTGGGGGATCATGGCCGATGACTGGATGGCAGGCATCTACGCTGCAATTCTCCTGCGTGTCGCGTTACACTTTGGTCTGTTCACGTTTCACCTTGGTCTGGTATGAAATTCGGCTTCGGCTCGTCGGCAGAAAAAAACGGCATTCCGCACATTGAGAGAGTTGCGCCCGCGGCGGCTATTCCTGGGGGCGAGATCACCATTTACGGGCGCGGCTTCGTCTCAGGCGCACAGCCGCGCCCGGTAGTGCGCTTTGGCGAAGCCGAAGCGAGCATCGCGCTCGCCAGTGAGAATCGTCTGGTGGCGCGCGTTCCGGAAGGCGCGAACGGCGGAGTGGTGCGCGTCGCCACGGCCAGCCACGAAAGCCAGCCGCATCCCGTACACATCGGCCTGCAAATCGCGGACAACCTTCATCCCGTGGCAAATCCCGCGGTCGATCTGGACGGCAACATTTACGTCACGTTTTCCGGTCCGCGGGGCCAGCGTGTTCCCGTTTCGCTTTACAAAATCACCGCGAATTACAGCGTGAAGCCGTTCATCACTTCGCTGATGAATCCCAGCGGCCTGGCGCTCGATCGCATGGGCAATCTGTTCGTCTCCTGCCGCAACGACGGAACGATACATCGCATCACGCCCGATGGCCGCGCCGAGCAGTGGATCGAAGGCATGGGCGTCGCCACCGGCATCGCGTTCGATCACAACGGCAATCTGTACGTTGGCGACCGCAGCGGCACGGTTTTCAAGATCAGCCCGAGCCGCGAGATCTTTGTTTTTGCCACGCTCGAGCCCTCCATCGCCGCTTATCACCTGGCGTTTCATCCCAGCGGCGATTTGTACGTTTCCGGGCCGACGACCTCCAGCTTTGACCGCATCCACAAAATCACGCAGGGCGGCGATGTGAGCGTTTTCTTCCGTGGCCTCGGGCGGCCGCAGGGCCTGGCTTTGGATCGCGACGGAAATCTCTATGTGGCGGCCTCTTACGCTGGGCGTCGCGGCATCGTGAGGATCACGCCGCAAGCTCAGGCCGATATCGTGCTCAGCGGCTCCGGCATTGTGGGCATGGCGCTCCAGCCTTCCGGCCGCGCGATTCTTGCCACCACGGACGCCCTCTTCACGCTCGATTGGGACGTCCGCGGCTTGCCATTCATTGGGTGAAGCATGAATGTGCCATCCATCGAAATCCTGCGTGAGGGACGCGGCATACTTGATCCGGTGATGCATCGGCACGGTTTCTCGTTCGAAGATGGACCGGCCGGCCCAAGCAGCGGAGGCCCTTACTCTAGTAGGGCGTACGTGAATGGAAACCGGAAACTGGAGATCCATTTCCGCCATTCGTTGGGGTCAGTTACCTATCACTTCGGAAAGAAATCTCTCGACCATGAATTCTATATGTACGCATTACTGGGCGCGAACGGCGGCAACAGATATCCGGGCTTTTCAGGGGACCCTCTCGATCCCGTTAGGAGGCTTGCTTTCGATCTGGAGAATTTCGCATCTGGCTTTCTGAATGGAAACTTCCAAGAGTTTGCGCGCTGCGTGATTGCGGCGGAAGAGCGGAAGAAAATCCCCGGAATCGCGAGACTTCCTTAGAATGAAAGCGGAAATCATCGCAGTTGGTTCGGAACTTTTGACTCCGGATCACGTCGACACCAACTCGCTCTTCCTAACCGAAGAGCTGAACAAGCTCGGCATCGAGGTGGTGCGCAAATCGATCGTCGGGGACAATCGCGACTATTTGAGCGCCGCATTCAAGGAGGCGCTGGAGCGCGTCGAGCTGGTCATCGCGTCGGGCGGGCTGGGTCCTACGGAAGACGACCTGACGCGCGAAACCGTCGCGGGGCTTCTGGGCCGTAAGCTGCACCTTAACAACGAGATTCTCCGATACATCGAAGGCCGATTCCGGCAGCTCGGCCGAGAGATGCCCGCGGTGAATGTGCGGCAGGCGATGGTGCCGGAAGGCGCGGAAGTGCTCGAGAATCCGCGCGGCTCGGCGCCGGGGCTGTGGCTCGAAGACGCGGGGCGCTGCGTGGCACTGTTACCCGGCCCTCCGCGCGAATTGAAGCCCATGTACCAGGAGCAGGTTTTGCCGCGGCTGCAGCGGCGCAGCTCGAACATTCGGATGTTTCACCGGGAATTGCGCGTTGCGGGCATGGGTGAATCGAGCGTCGAGCAGCGCATCAGGCCCATTTACATGCGGTACGCCGACCTGAACACCACGATTCTCGCTGCGCCGGGCGAAATTCAGATCCATTTGAGAGTGTGGACCGATGACGCGGCGCACGCGCAAAAAACGCTGGACGAAATCGTGCAAGGATTCGAGATCGCGCTGGCCGACCGCATTTTCTCTCAGGACGGTTCTTCGATGGAAGAAGTGGTGGCGGGCCTGCTGACGAGGAACAACTCCACCATCTCCGCCGCGGAAAGCTGCACGGGCGGCTTGCTCGCGCAGCGGCTGACGAGCATCGCCGGCAGCTCATCGTATTTTCTGGGTGGAGTGGTGAGCTACAGCAACGAGCGGAAGACGGCGTGGGCGGATGTTCCGCCGGAACTGATCCAGTCCAAAGGCGCGGTCAGCAGTGAAGTGGCGATCGCCCTTGCCGACGGTATCCGCCGCCACGTCGGCAGCACGCTGGGCGTGGGGATCACCGGCATTGCGGGCCCGGGGGGCGGCAGCGATGAAAAGCCCGTCGGCACCGTGCATATCGCACTGTCGCATGCCGGTGGCGTGAAAGAGCGCGGCGTGCGCTTCCCCGGAGATCGCGAAGCTATCCGCTGGCATGCATCGCAATTGGCGCTCGATCTGGTGCGCATCCATTTCCTCTACAACGGCGGGGAGCCGCCGGCACGCAGCGCCAAAAGGTCTTGACCCCCGATGCGTCTGTTCGTCGCGCTGGAGATTCCGGCCACGGTGCGAGAAAATCTCGCGGCCCTGCTCAAGGCGCTTCGCGCGGTTTCGCCGCAAACTCGCTGGGTGCGTCCGAAGAATCTTCACGTGACGCTCAAGTTCATTGGTGAAGTGCCGGAAACAGAATTCGCAGTCATTCGAAACGCTCTCGCCGCCGCGCGCTCCGATCAACCTGTCACACTCGAGTTTCGCGGGCTCGGCTTTTTCCCCAACGAAAAAAGCTCTCGCGTTTTCTGGGCCGGCATCGAGGCTTCGCCGAATTTGAAAACTCTGGCGGCCGATATCGAGCGTGCGATGGAAAAACTTGGCATCCCGCGCGAAGAGCGGCCTTTTTCGCCGCACCTGACGCTCGCGCGGTTCGAGCCTCCCGGGCTGCCGGAAAAACTTCGCTCCGCGATCCAGGAAAGCGCGGCACGCGAGTTTGGTTCGTTCCGCACCAACCAATGCCATCTGATCGAGAGCAAGCTGAAACCGTCTGGCGCGGAGTACACTACGCTCGAAAGCTTCCCGTTCGTGGCGGCGGAGGCCTAACGTATGCCTGAGATTTCGATCACAGTCTTTCTGATCCCTTTTGCCGCGTATCTTCTTGGCTCGATTCCCTTCGGGCTGCTCCTCGCGAAATTGTTTGGCGGCGTGGACTTGCGCAAATCCGGCAGCGGCAACATTGGCGCAACCAACGTCGCTCGCGTCGTGGGGCCGCTGGCTGGAATTCTCACGCTGGCCTTCGACGCCGGGAAGGGCGCGGCAGCTGTCTGGCTCGCCGGCCGTGTCACCAACGAAAGCGCCACCTGGATGATGATCGCCGCTTTCGCGGTGCTGCTTGGACACTGCTTCCCGGCATGGCTAAAGTTCAAGGGCGGCAAAGGCGTGGCCACGGCTCTCGGCGTGTTTCTTGCCCTCTGTCCGCTTGCAGCGGTCAGCGCTCTGTTGCTCTTCCTTCTTTGCGTGGCCTATTGGCGTTACATTTCTCTCGGTTCCGTGGCAGGGGCCGCGGCCATGCCGCTGCTCATCTATTTTCTGTGGGCGCCGCGTCATGCGCCGCCGATCATCGTCAACGTGGGAACGCTGGCCATCGCTCTGCTGGTGATTTACAAGCATGACGGCAACCTTCAGCGCCTCGTGGAAGGCACCGAGCCGCGCTTTTCTTTCAGCAAGAAGAAAAAAACGGAATGACGAAGATCGCCATTCTCGGCGCGGGCGGCTGGGGTACGGCGCTGGCGATCGTTCTTTCGCGCAGCCGCAAAACCCACGAAATCTCGCTTTGGGTGCACAACGCCGGACTAGCCGAAGCGATCCGCCGCGACCGTGAAAATAAAACGTATCTTCCCGGGTCGAAATTGTCTGAGAAGGTTCGAGTTCATCCTCACTTGGAAGCCGCGCTCTCTGGCGCGCAGGTCATCCTCGGTGCCATGCCCTCCGGCCATGCTCGCGCCGTTTACGCTTCTGCGCTGCCCTTTGTCGCCGCCAGCGCAAGTTTCGTCAGCGCCAGCAAGGGCCTCGAGCCATCAACGCACTTGCGGATGAGCGAGGTGATCGCGCAGGTCGTCTCGCCGAAATTTGCGCCGCGCATCGCGGTGATTTCCGGACCATCGTTCGCCGTGGAGGCCGCTCGCGGCGAACCGACGGCCGTCGTTCTGGCCTCGCGGGACACCGCGCTCGCCGCCGAGCTGCAGGAAGAGTTTGCCGGGCCAGCGTTCCGTCTGTATACCAACGACGACGTTCTGGGCGTCGAGCTCGCGGGCGCAGTGAAAAATGTGATGGCTATCGCCGCGGGCGCGTGCCAGGGTCTCGGCCTCGGTTCGAATGCGCTGGCGGCGCTGATCACGCGCGGCCTCGCGGAAATGGCCCGCTTGGCGGTGGCCCTGGGAGCGCGGCCGGAGACGCTCAGTGGTCTGGCGGGATTGGGCGATTTGGTTCTTACCTGCACGGGCTCGCTCAGCCGCAATCGATTCGTTGGAATCGAACTGGGCAAAGGACGCACTCTGAGTGAAATCCTCGCGAATATGCGCATGGTTGCCGAAGGCGTGAATACGGCTGCGCCGTTGCTGGCGCTGGCCCGCGAACATCGGATCGAAATGCCGATTACGGAACAAGTTGACGCTATTCTGCATGCGGGCAAGTCTCCCAAGGACGCTATTCGGGACATCATGGAGCGGCCTTTGAAGCGGGAATAAGCGCGGGGCGTCGCTTTCAGTCGTCAGTTTTCAGTCCTAAATTGTTAGTGCGAAGTGCAGGAATTGCGTCTGACGGTACCTATGAACACGGTCTGCTGAATCGTCTCTGCTGCCGGACGGTCCTCGAAAATCGGCAATACGTTTTCAGGTTTTGGTTGCCAGTTGGCAATGAACTGAGACCGTTGTAGCCGATTTGACCCACTGAATGCTGACAACTGATAACTGTCCGCTTTTTTGGCCTCTAGTACCAAAGTTCCAGTTGCACATGCGCCACTCGGAGCGCTGCCGGACCGCCCAAGTACCTCAAGTTCTCCTAGAATGAATAGTGCAGATGTCAGTGGATGCCAAATCTCGTTGGGGACGTGTGCGCGCCGGGCGCGTGCGAATCCTTTGGCTCTTTCTGGGCGCATTTTTGCTGGTCAGCACGCTTCCCATTGGCCTCTACCACCGCCAGGTATTGCAACTTAGCCAGGACAAGTTGGTGGATACCGAGCGCGTCCAGCAGACCGATCTGACCAGGTCGGTAGCGCAGGAAATCGAGTTATTCGAATCCAATCTGACGCAACAGCTCCTGAGCGAGCGCCAGATTCTAGCGCTAACCGGCCTCATCGACAACGTGGAAGATTCCGCGGCGGAACCCAAGGTCACCCGCCTGCTAGAAAATTTTGTCGAAAGCAATCGCGATACGTTCATTTACCTGACGGCGGTGGGGAAGTCCGGAAAAGGCACGAGCGCGTCGCAGGGAAATTTCCGGGCCGAGCAGGATCCGTTCGTGGCGAGAGCGCTGCAGAGGGCCTTCATCACCTGCCTGCAATCGAAGCAACTGCAGGTGGTCAAGTTTCGCAGCGATCCTCTGGCATTGGCTCCCCAAAACCGGCCGGCCTTCGTCGTGGCCGTGCCCTTGAAAGACGTGAACGACAACTTTACGGGAATGCTGGCCGCGGTCGTTTCCCTGGAACCCATTCTTCATCGTTTGCAGGAAGCCAGCGTGCGGGGACGCACCGTTTTTCTAGTGGATCACAACGGCCGCCTCGTGGCCCACCCGGAGACGAAAAACTTCGTTCCTGGCGCGGACGTAAGCAGCAATTCACTTGTGGCAAAAGTGAAGGCGCTGCCTCAGGAGCTCCGCAACACGGAAACGGTGCGTTTTACCGAAACGGACAAGAAACACCAGGTCGAGATGATCGGAACGTACAGCACTTTTCCTGAAGTGAATTGGGCGGTCATTGCGCAGCGGAGCCTCGATCAGGCGCAGAGTGACACCGGCGTCACCGAACTGAACCGGCAGGCGCTGGCGTTCGTCAGCGTGGTCATTCTGTCCGCCATTCTCGTCGGTTATTTCTTTGCGGTGGGCATCAGCGGGCCCATCCGCGGGCTGGCCGCCTCCACACGCGCGATCAGCCGCGGCGAATTTCACCAACGCTCACCCGTGCGCGGGGCTTCGGAGATCAGCGAGCTCGCTGAAAACTTCAACAAGATGGCCGGCGACATCGAGGAATACATCGAGCGCCTGAAAGAAGCGGCCGAGGAAAACCGCGAGCTGTTTATCGGATCGATCCGCATGCTCGCCGCGGCCATCGACGAAAAGGATCCGTATACGCGCGGTCACTCCGGCCGCGTGGCGAAGTATTCGACGCTGATCGGCCAGGAACTTGGTCTCAGCAGGGAAGAGCTGGACAAGCTGCGCATTGCGGCTTTACTGCACGACGTTGGAAAAATCGGCGTCGAAGACCGCGTGTTAAAAAAGCCCGGCTCGCTCACGCCCGAAGAATTCGGGTTGATGAAACAGCACACCGTGAAGGGCGCGAACATCATGCGCCCGGTTTCGCAGTTAAAAGAAATGCTTCCAGGCATCGAGCTGCATCACGAACATATGGACGGCCGCGGTTATCCTTACGGCTTGCAGGGCCAACAGATCCCGCTGATGGCGCGCATCATCGGCGTGGCCGATACTCTCGATGCCATGACCACCAACCGCCCTTACCAGACGGCGATGGAACTGGACTACGCGATGAACCGCATCCGCGCCCTGACCGGCTCCAAATTCGATGACGTGGTGGTGACTGCTCTCGAATCCGCCGTCAACGCCGGCAAGCTCCGCCTCAGCGCCGTCGAAGTGCACGTTTAGCGGTAATCTTCTCGGCTCGTCTCGCCCTTTGTGCTCTTAGTGTGTTTGGCGCAGTCTGGTGAGCTTCCGCGGGGTGCGCGACCTCTATTGGGCAATCATGCCCGACGGGACTCCCAATAGTTGTCGAATTCACGACTGTGGCGGCAGCAACGGACAGCGATGACAACATTGGCACCACGAACGGTCCAGAACATTCC
>Ga0193733_1000160_pt1 | contig 23817 bp, 26 predicted proteins | sample U1s2metaG_FD_145076 | JGI IMG/M metagenome (GOLD analysis project Ga0193733, IMG submission 145076) | Soil microbial communities from a riparian zone of the East river system, Colorado, United States - U1s2 | ecosystem: Environmental > Terrestrial > Soil > Riparian zone | place: USA: East River...
CCACATCCATGGCCTCAACGAGTACGTGGGCGTGAAGTCGCTGCTGGAGTGTCGCGACTTCCTTTACCGCCTGGTGAAGATCTACGCGGATCAGAGATAGCCGCCAACCACGATGGAGCTGGCCCACTGAAGAAACCGTGACACGGCCTGCCGGCGCTCAGTTCCAGCGCAGCAGATGCCTCTCCAGCCGCCCCGCAAGCGCAAAGATCAGCAGGACGACTACGAGGATCAGAAATATCAGGGCGAACATGAGAGCGGCGTTGTAGGTGCTCTGCGCAAACGACAGCAGATAGCCGAGCCCGTGGGTCGCCGCCACGAACTCTCCCACGCACGTGCCGGTGAAGGCGAAACCCACCGCGATTTTCAGATTGCCGAGCACCCAGGCCGCAACCGATGGCAGGTAGACGTGTCGCACCAGCGACCAGCGATCGCCACCGAGTGTGACGATACGCTCGACCAGCCTGCGATCCACCTGGCGGATGCCGGTATAGACGGTGAAGAACATCAAGACTGCGACCAGAATGAGGGACAGCGCCACCTTGGAGGCCAACCCGATGCCAAGCCAGATCACGAAAAGCGGCGCGAGGATGACGCGCGGAATGGCGTTGAGCAGCGTCATCAGTGGCTCGAGCAACTCCTCGATGAGGGGCACGAGCGCGGCGACGACACCGAGCAGAACGCCGACGACAATGCCTAGCGCGAGGCCGCTGAGCGCCGCAGTGAAGGTTGCCTGCAGGTGGGGCCAGATACGGCCATCGGAGAACAGCTCAACGAGCGCCGCGCCAATCCTGCTCGGGCTTGGGGCATACATCGGATTGAGCAGGTTGGCACGCCCGGCCGCCTCCCAGATCGCCAGCAGGAGCGTGAATGTGACCAGCCGGCGTATCCAGGCATGGCGTGGATCGAGAAGCGTCATGCCCCCTCCACGGCTTGATCCACTTCCCGCGAGAGGTCCGCCCACAGCCGCTCGTACAGGGGTGCGAACGTTGGGTGCGTGCGTGAGTGCACGGGATGGCGTGGCCGCGGAATCGTGACTTGATAATGCTGAGTGATGTGCGCCCGAGGACCCCGTGACAGCAGGTTGACTTCGTCGGAGAGGCTCAGCGCCTCTTCGAGATCATGGGTGACGAGCAGAACGCTGATCCCCTCGCGCTCGACCAATGCGACGACGTCCCTCACCACTCGAGCGCGCACGATGGCATCGAGGGAGGCGAACGGCTCATCCATCAAGATGAGCTTGGGTTTCATGGCGAGGACCTGCGCAAGCGCCACGCGCTTGCGTTGGCCTCCGCTCAGGTGACGTGGGAAGCGTTCGCCGAGACCCGCAAGACCCAGGCGCTCGAGCCATGCGTCCGCCTCGCCGAGCGCTTTGCTGCTCTCCATGCCGTTGAATGTGAGACCGAGCGCGACATTGTCGCGCGCCGTCTTCCACGGCAGCAGTGCATCGTCCTGGAACAGGATGCCGATCTGCGAGCGCGCGAGGTCCGTCTCGATCGTGCCTGACAACGGCTTCTGCAACCCGATTACCGCGCGCAGCAGGCTTGATTTGCCCGAGCCCGAAGGCCCGACGAGGCTCACGAAACGACCATCGTCGACGCCGAGACTCACTCGCTCGAGGATGGGCTCAGCGCCGTACGAAATCGTAAGATCCCGGACGCGCAGCTTTCAGCCCCCCGCAATCGTGGTGTCGTGCAGGCCCGATATGTCGGTGCCAGCTTTGATGAGGCCACCGACGATTAGCGTCTGCTCGACCCGCTTGGCCGCGGCCAGGTCGATACTCACTGTCTCAGGGTAGAGCGACTCGCGGGCGCGCGCGAGGATATCGCCGAGCTCCTTCAGATCGAGCCCGGTGGTCATTTCTCTGGGCAGAGCCGCGCTCAATTGTGCCCCAGTCATTCCGCGCAGCGCCTTGAGTGCGTCTGCCAGTGCCTGGCTCAGCGCAACCATCTCCGGCCTGCGCTGCTCGATTTCCCTGGTGCGTACCGCGACGCCCATGAATTCATAGGGACCCCCGAGATATTGCCCGGCATCTTTGAGATCCATGGCGTTCATGAGCACACGCGCACCCGAGCGCCTCAGCAGTGTCAGAGCCGGTTCCTGCACGAGGCCAGCATCGATCTGATTCTGGCGCAACGCTTCGAGCAGATTGACGCCCATGGTCGCGAACTGGACTTTGCCCGCATCGGCGCCCGCCTGCTTGAGCAGGTAGAGAATCAAGGCATGATCGGCGGTGCCCAGCGCGGTGATGCCGACTGTTCTTCCCTCCAGATCCCGGAACGATCGAATCTGGCTCGCCGTCCTGGGAGAGGTCACGACGGCGAACAGCGGCAGGCGTCCGGTGACCGCAAAGCGGCGGATGACCGCTCCGACATTGACATAGGCTTGGATGGCAACGTCCAGCGAGGTGGCAGCGTAGTCGACCGCACCCCCGACCAGCGCCTGAATCGCCGCGTTGCCCCCGCGCATGTAGACCAGTTGCACGTCGAGCCCGTGATGCTTGAAGGTCCCGGCCGAGCGGGCGACTTCATAAGGCACGCCGCAGAGAAGTTGGCTGCAATAGGCAAGCTTGAGCTGCTTTCCCGGTTCCTGCCCTTCGGCGAGTCGCGCTACCGGGATGACGGTCGCGATCACCGCGGCACTCTTGAGCAACTGGCGTCGAGTCAGGTCGGTCTCAGGCACGTGTGCCGTGGTTTCATCGCAGCAGCTCATGGCAATCTCCGAGATCAGCCAAACACCACCGACGCCAGGGCGAGCTTCATGTGCAGCTCCGGCCAGGGCTCATCATCAAGCTCAACCACCAACCCGTGCTGGGGTCTTTACCCAATTGCGGAGTATACCGGCAACACGCGAGCGCCCATCATCGCGCCTGGCATGCGCTCATTCGCGCACGTAACGTCCGGGCGCATCCTCAAGCGCACTGCGCGCTGCCCCAGCAGCGGCGGGCGGCGCGCGGGCGGGTTGTCGCTTCGGTGTGGAATGCTCGACCAGCCAGCGCTGCCAGGCGGGCCACCAGGAGCCCTCCAGGAGCGGCGCGCTCTTCATCCACTCATCCGGTGACAGCGTATCGGTGGCGTTGGACCAGGTGAGCATGCGGTGCCGGCGCCGCGGATGCACCGGTCCGCTCACGATGCCGGCGTTGTGGCCGCCGCTCGTCAGCAGAAAGGTGTAATCGGGGCTGCGCGTCAGATCGCGCACCTTGTACACCGAGCGCCATGGAGCCACATGGTCGGTTTCGGTGCCGACCACGAACATCGGCGCACGCAGCGCGGACAGATCGATCCGCTCGCCCTTGACGGTGAACTCCCCGCGCGCCAGCTCGTTCTTGAGGTACAGCCGCTCCAGATACTCGCTGTGCATGCGCCAGGGCATGCGCGTGCCATCGGCGTTCCACGCCATGAGGTCGTTGAGCTTGGGGCGTTCGCCACGCATGTACTGATTGACCGCCGGCGTCCACAGCAGGTCGCGCGAGCGCAGCAGGCCGAACGCCGCGCCCATGCGCTCGCTCTCGAGCACGCCTGACTTGGCCATCATGGCCTCGAGCATGGCGATCTGGCTCGGCGTGATGAACACCGACAGCTCTCCGGGCTCGCTGAAGTCAGTCTGGGCAGCGAGCAGGCTCATCGAGGCGAAGGGCTTGTCGCCCGCCCGGGCGAGCGCCGCCGCGGCGATCGCCAGCAGCGTGCCGCCGATGCAATAGCCGATCGCATGCACCTTGCGCTGCGGGATGAGGCGGCGCACTTCTGCCAGCGCATCGAGGAAACCGAGCTGCAGATAGTCGTCCAGGCCCAGCTCGCGGTCCGCGGCACCGGGGTTTTTCCAGGAAATCATGAATACCGTGTGACCCTTCTCGACCAGGTAGCGCACCAGGGAATTGCGCGGCGACAGGTCGAGAATGTAGTACTTCATAATCCACGCCGGCGTGATCAGGATCGGCTCGGCATACACCGCCGGGGTCTGCGGCGCGTACTGCAGCAGCTCGATGAGCCGGTTGCGGAACACCACCCTGCCGGGTGTCACCGCCACTTCTTTGCCTACCTGAAACTGCTCGGTGCCGGCCGCGCGCCCGCCGCGGACCGCGCGCTGCGCGTCCTCGAGCCAGTTCTTCAGTCCGCGGATGAGATTCTGGCCGGATTCCGCGGCGGTCTTGTTGAGCAGCTCGGGATTGGTTTGCAGGAAATTCGCAGGCGAGGCGGCTTCGAGCAGCAGCCGCCCGGCGAAACTCAGGCGCGACTGCTCCGCGTCGGCTGCCGCTGCCGGCGGCGCCAGGGCTTGTTGCCACCAGGACGCCCAGTTGGCGTAAGTGCGTGCGTAGGCGTTGAAGGGCCACACGTTCCAGGCGGCATCGCTGAACCCCAGCTCTTCATGCCCGGGGGCGAGCGGCGCGCCACCGGCGGCGCGCGCCATGAACTGCCAGCTGTCGAGGATTTTCTCGTAGGCGCTGCGCGCCAGTTGCGCCTGGCGCGGGGGCTGAGTGGCGAGCTTGAGATACCACTCCCACCAGGCGTTGAGGTAGTCATCCGGAGCGAGCCCTCCGGTGAGGGCGGCGAGCTGGGCACGCAGGTGACGCTCGATCTGCGCTTTCAGGGCCGCCTTCGGAGCAGCGGCGGCAACAGCGGGCGGTTCGGGTGCACCCGCGGTGGTGCGCGCCTTAGGCGCTGCCCGGCGTCTGCGCGCCCGGGCTTTTTTCTTCGAATGAACGGTCAAGGCGGTCTCCTCAAGACTCACACCCGGGAGCGTTCAGCTCCCGGGTGTGAGATACCGCCAAGATATCAGGCCGCCTTCCTTGCGGGCACTGCCTTCGCAGCGATCTCGGTGCCCAGCTGGGTGAACCGGCTCTGGATCTCGGACGTGACCGTCGCGAACTCCTCGGCGCGGGTACGCAGCTTGTCCACGAACTCAGTGGTGAGCTCGGTGTGCTTGCTGAGCAGCTCGGTGGCGTTGGTCGAGGAGAACGCCGCGTTCACACGCGCGAGGCCGTTCTCCAGGACATCGCCGGCGACGGCGTACTGCAGACGCGCCAGGCGCTCGAGGTTCTTGAAGCCTTCCTGCTGCGCCTTCAGAACGGGCGCGAACGCTTCACGGGCGGCGGCCATCATGGTGGTGGGGTCGAAAGTGCGGTCGATCATGGTCAGCTCCAGTGCAGGGGTGTGTTCAGTGAATGCGTATTTTACACCGTTTTGTATGCACTGCAAGAGAAACATAATGACCCGGAACCCAGACGCCCTAAAAACCAGTTAACACATTGATATCAAATATAATTATACGTAGATGGTTCGACAATTCTGACGGAACAAACAGCAAAAGTTTTTGCGTTGCACAGGAGAAAGATCACATGCGCAGGCCGGCGTCGACCTCGACGCAGCGCCCCGTGAACAGGTCGTTCTCGAATATGAAGCCGACCGCGTGCGCGATCTCCTCCGGTTCTCCCAGGCGCCCGAGCGGTATGGGTGAGGTCATTTTCGCGAGCGCGTCCGGCTTCATGCCCGCGACCATGGCCGTGCGAATGAAGCCCGGGGCGACCGCGCCGACGCGGATGCCGTAGCGCGCCAGCTCCTTGGCCCACACCACCGTCATCGCTGCGACGCCCGCCTTGGCGGCGCTGTAATTGGTCTGCCCCGCATTACCGGCGCGCGAGATGCTCGACACGTTGACGATCACCCCCCCGACGGCGAGGTTGATCATGCGCTGCGCCGCTTCGCGCGCGCACAGGAACACGCCCGTGAGGTTCACATCGATGACCGCCTGCCACTGCGCGAGTGTCATCTTGCTGACCACCTGACCGTCCTTCACCTTGACGAGCAGCGCATCACGCACGATACCGGCATTGTTGATGAGGCCATCGAGCCGCCCGAAATCCGCCGTCACCTGGTCCAGCGCGTCCACCACGCTGTCCTCGTTGGCCGCATCGGCGACGTAGCTGCGTGCTACCACGCCCACCTGCGTACAGTGCACGCAGCTGTCAGCCACGTCGCCGCTGTTGGTGTCCAGCAGGGCAAGATTGGCGCCCTTGCGGGCGAAGTGCAGGGCGAGGGAGCGGCCGATGCCGCGCCCGGCTCCGGTCACGAGAATGGTTTTGCCGCGAACATCCACGGGCTGATCACTCCTGCGGTCTTGGGATGGGAAGGGGAAGCGAAGCTCGGGCAGTCGTGCGCGCTTTGCGCTTCAGCCGCGACGCTTGCCCGAATCGGGTTTGGATGAGGCGGCGGGGCCGGCGGGCGCCGCTGTCGGGGTAAAGGCCGATAGCATCGATGCCTGCATCTTGGCCCACATTTCCATGTTCTGGCGCGCCATCTCCGCGATCGGCGCCATCGGTGTTTCGAGCGCCTTGGCCATCTCGGCCTGCATGAGGTTCTGTTGGCGCAGCAGCCCGCCGATGCTCTGTTCCAGGTACGACGTCAGCATCTGCTGTATCGGATTGCCGTAGAAGCGAATGATGGCCTCCAGCAGCTGCAGGCTCAGCACCGGGGTCCCGAACTGCTCCTGGTTGGCGATGATCTGCAGCAGGATGCTGCGCGTGATGTTATCCCCGCTGCGGTCATCCACGACCTTGATCCGCTCGCCGCCCGCGATCAGCTTGCGCAGGTCATCGAGGGTGACGTGGCGGCTGTCCTGCGCGTCGTACAAGCGCCGGTTGGCGTATTTGCGTATCAGGCGTTCTTCGGCCATGTTTAGCGGTCTTTCAGCCGGCCACACAGGCGCAAGCCCCCCGGCGCGGCATTTTCGACGGGTGGAATGGTAGCCCCGGTGTATGCAGCGCACAATGATGGTCTTCACGGTTCTCGTGCCGGACCGCCCTGGTAAAAGAGAGGCTTTTTACCCGTCCCCACCGCCTGTCACCTGACGGCCTCACGGTCCTCCCGACCTGATTTTCGGCAGCGCATACAACATGGAAACACCCTTCACAAGTGGCGCCTTCAAGCCCGACGCGGCCTTTGCCAACGCCGCCGAGCGCTTCTTCGAGCTCCTGAAGAGCTTTGGCATGCCCAGCGCGGGGGTGGCGGGCGCGGGCGGGGACTGGTCCTCACTGGCCGGTCCGCTCGCCGGGCAGTTCGAGCAATGGCTGAAGACCTCACAGTCAGCCGGTCCCTGGTTCGCCGCCGCCAACGCCGCATCGCCCGGTTTTGCCAGGGGATTCGGTGCAGCGCCGTCTTTCGGCCCGTTGCCGCTGGGCGCGGGGGCTGCCCCCCAACAGGACGCGCAGCGCACCTGGGATCTGGTCACGCGGCTCGCGCAGCTGCAGGGGCAACTCGCGGCGCACTGGAGCGAGATCGCCGGCAGCGCCGCGCGGCGCTTCATCGCGCGCCTGGGCACGGCGGCCGGCGGCGCGCCGACGCTCGACAACGCTATGAAGCTCTACGAGCTGTGGGTGAATTGCGCCGAGGAAAGCTACGCCGCGACGGTGCGCAAGGATGACTTCAGCCATCTGCAGGCGGAGCTGGCGAACACCTCGGCGGCGCTGCTGGTGGAGCAGCGCCGGCACGCCGAGACGCTGGTGCGCGCGTTCGGGCTTCCGACCCGCAACGAAGTGGATGCGCTCTACGCTCAGCTGAAGGATCTGCGCCGGCAGCTCGCCGAGCTCACCGATGCGCCGCGCGCCAAGGCAGCGCGCGCGAAGCGGCCGGCGACGCGGCCGGCGGCGCGGCCGGTGGGCGACAAGCGTCGCGCCCGCAGGCGGAAGCCGCGCGCTTGAGGCCGTTCGCCAGCGACGCCGGGGCGCTCTTTCCGGAACTCACGCTGCGGATCGCCAACACGCTGGCGCGGCTGCGCGAGGCGCAGGGCGTCACGGTCGGCTGCTCGGCGAAGCGCGTCGTGTGGAGCTGCGGCAAGACGACTCTGTATCAGTATCTGCCGCTCGCCGAGGCGCCGCCGCACGCCCGCGCCAGGCCCGTGCTCATCTGCTTTGCGCTCGTCAACCGCCCGTACGTGCTCGACCTGCAGCCGGATCGTTCGCTGGTGCGCCGGCTGCTGGGGGCGGGCCTGGCGGTGTATCTGATCGACTGGGGCGATCCGGACGATGCCGACCGCCGCGTCGATCTCGAGGACTACATCGAACGGCATCTCGGTGGCTGCGTGCGCAACATCCTCGACAGCCACGCCGGCGGCGCGCTCGATCTGCTCGGGGTCTGCCAGGGGGGCGTGCTGAGCCTGTGTTACACGGCGCTGCACCCCAAACAGGTGGCGAATCTGGTGACCCTGACCACCCCGGTCGACTTTCACACGCCCGACAATCTGCTCTCGAGGTGGGTGCGCGGGCTCGACACCGAGCTCCTCATGCGCAGCGGCAACGTGCCGGGCGAGGTGCTCAACGCACTGTTCCTCTCGCTCATGCCGTTTCGCCTGACGCAGCACAAGTACGTGCGGCTGCTCGCCGGCAACGGCGATCAGCGCGCGGTGGAAGACTTCGTGCGCATGGAGAGATGGATTTTCGACAGCCCGCCGCAGGCCGCCGTCGCGCTGGCGCAGTTCGTCAGGTGGTTCTACCAGGAAAACCGCCTGGCCCGCGGGACGCTGCGGATCGGCGGCCGCAGGGTGAACCTGGGCGAGATCCGCCAGCCGGTGCTCAATCTCTACGCGCTCGGGGATCACATCGTCCCGCCGGATGCCTCGGCGGCCATGCAGCACTACCTCGGCAGCGCCGATTACACCGGCTGTGGCATCGACACCGGGCACATCGGCATGTATGTGAGCCGCAAGGCCGCGCACCAGATCCCGGCCCGCATCATTTCGTGGCTGGGGCAGCGCCAATAGCGAGCGGCCTCAGTATCCGCGCTCTATATCCACCACCGACAGCATCGGTTCGCCGGCGACATAGCGCCGCAGGTTCTCGCGCAGCAAGGCGGTGCGCTGCTCCTCCGCCAGCGGCGTATCGGCCGACACGTGCGGGGTAATGATGAGGTTCGGCAGGCGCCACAGCGCACTGTCGGAGGGCAGGGGCTCGGGATCCACGACGTCGAGCCCGGCGCCGGCGAGCTTGCCGCTGTTGAGTGCGGCGATGAGATCCGCGGTCACGGTGCTGCGCCCGCGTCCCACGCTGATGAAGTAAGCGCCGGGCTTCATGCCCGCAAAGAACTCGCGGTTGAAAATGCCGGTCGTTTCGGGCGTGAGCGGCGCGCAATTGACCACGAAGTCGGCCTCCTTCGCCAGCTTGAGCAGCTCATCGGGCAGTCCGACGTAGCTCACGTAGTCAGGCCCCGTGCGCCCGCTGGCGCGGGTGGCGATCACGCGCATGCCGAACGCGTGGGCGCGCCGGGCGACTTCGGTGCCGATACCCCCGAGGCCCACCACCAGCACGGTCTTGCCCTCCAGGTCCACCAGGTGCGGTGCGTTGTCTTGCGCCCAACGAGCCTGTTGCTGCTCCTTCAGGAAGTAGTCCAGATGGCGACTCAACAGCAGCATCATCCCCAGCACGTGCTCGGCCATGCTGGGGCCCATGGTGCGCTGCAGGTTGGTCAGCAGAAGATGACGTTCGCGCATCAGGGGTTGCTGCACGCAGCGTTCGACGCCGGCGGCCGGCCACTGGATCCACTGAAGCTGCTTCGCCTGCGCCAGCACCTGGGCCGAGCACACGCCGATCGTGGCATCCGCGGCGGCAATCTCGCGCGGCGTGGCCGCGGAGATGTCGATGAGCTTCGCGCGCGGGGCCACCTGCTGAAGCACCGGCAGCAGATCATGCTGCTGCTCGTTGACCAGGACGATTCGCGGCGGCCGCCAGCCGGGGCGCTCGCGTACCGGCTGTGGAGCGACGTGCAAGCCGAGCTTCTCGATCAGCTGGGCGGCGGATGCGCCTTGCGCAGAAGGTTCCCGGGCGCTGACCAGGCGCGCGGGCGCGAGGAGCGCACACAGACTCAAGGTCGTGGCGGCCGCCATGAGCACGTGGGGCCTGATGAGCATGACGGGCTCTCCTGCAGGGGACGTGCAGCTTACGCCATGCCGCCGCTCACCGAGATGACCTGTGCGGTCACGTAGGAAGCATCCTCGGAGACCAGAAACGACACGACGCCGGCGATCTCCTCGGGGGCGCCTAAGCGGTTCATGGGCACCAGCCGCTCGATGGCTTTCGCGTCGAACCGCCCGGCCGTCATCGGGGTCTCGACGATGCCGGGAGCGACGGCGTTCACCGTGACGCCGCGGGTCGCGACTTCGAGCGCGAGCGCTTTGGTGGCCGAGTTGAGGGCACCCTTGGCGGCGGCGTAGTTGACCTGGCCCTTGTTGCCGATCAGCGCGGCGATGGATGACACATTCACGATCCGGCCCCAACGGGTGCGGATCATGGGCAGGAGCAGCGGCTGCGTGGCGTTGAAAAAACCGTTGACCGACACATCGATCACCCGATGCCACTGCTCGGGCCTCATGCCCGGCAGCACCGCGTCATCGTGCACGCCCGCGTTGTTGACCAGGATCTGGACGGGACCCGCCTCCAGCACCGCCTCGAGCGCCGCCCGCGTGGCGGCGCTATCGGTCACGTCGAAGTTGATGGCGGTGGCGTGACCCCCGGTCGCGACAAGGTCCCGCACCAGCGCCTCGGCAACCGCTACGCCGCGATGCGAATGCACGTACACATGGTGGCCGTCACGCGCCAGGCGGCGGCACAGCGCACCACCGATGCCACCGCTGCCGCCGGTCACCAGGGCGCGTCGGGGCGTGCCGCTCATGCGTGGGTGCCGGTGTTGAGGGTGGGCAGGCCGAAGGTGGCGTCGAACACGACGCTGGCGCGCCCGCTCACGAGCGGCTGCTGCGCGCTCCACACCGAGAACTCATAGAGCACGGTGCGTCCGTCGCCGGTGACCCGCTCGGCGGCGGCGATGAGGTCCGCCTCCAGATCGTCGAGGCGCGCAACGTGCAGCGAAACGTTGCGCACGCTCGCCAGGTAGCCGACGGTCGAGCCGATGCTGCCGCGAACGCGGGTGGAAACCGCGCTGGCGAGTGGCGCGCTGGCGGCCACCAGTGCGCCATGCACCGCCATGGCCTGCGCGGCGTACTCGATGCCGCAGGCGGCGCCCAGGCGCCCGTGCAGGCGCAGCGGATTGTCGGCGCTGCGGTGCGTCGCGCTGCGGCAGCGAATGCGCGTGGCGTCCCACGACAACACCTCATCGAGCAGGCACATGCGGCCCTTGTGCGGGATGTGCTGCTCGATCCACTGGCGGTCTAGCGGCATGCGCTCACCTCCACGGCCAGGCGCCTGCCGTCGAGGTAGTCGAGGACCACGCACCCGCTGGTGCGCCGCGCCAGGTGCGCGAGCAGCGGCAGGCTGCGGGCGGCGGGAATCGACAGGCGCAGCGCATCGAGCGCCGCCTCGGCCATGCCATCCCCGGGGGCATCGGTGAGTGAGGCGCTCAGTCGCGCCTGCGACGCCGCGCTCGCCGCCGGCGCCAGCACCAGGGCCACACCGAACGCATCCGGAATGGGCCGGTGGCGGTGCAGGGGTTCGGGGTAACTCGCGTCGTAGGCGATGAGCAGTACGGAGGTTCTTTCAACAGCCACCTGAGTCAGGGCCTCCAGCAGTCCCGCGCCAAAGCTCGCATCATAGGCGCACAGCGCATTGGAGGCGGGAGTCGCGCCGGTCGCAATTCCCCAGTAGCCGGCGGCAGCGTTGTGCACGGAGTTATGAAAGCGCGTGGGCGACAGGTGCCGCTCTGCCGAAGCCAGCACCTGGCAGATCTCGTGACAGTTCTGACCGTCGCCGCCGGAGGAGGTGAACACCGCCGCCAGAGCTGCCGGGTCGGCGCCGGCGCGTGCGGTCGCCTCCAGCCCGACCGCCAGCGCAAGCCGCACGACGGTGCCGGTGCGCCGGCGCTCGGCGCTCGGCAGGCACTCCGGTGCGGGCAGCACCGTCGGTGAGTGCACCCAGGCGGTCTCGCCGGCGAGCAGGCGTGCCCCGGCCGGCCAGTCGCCGATGCCCGGTCCGAGGAGCCCGATGCCGTCCACGTACGCCGCGAGCGCCGCCATCACGCTTCACCCGGCCCGGCCGAAGATCAGGGTGCAGTTGGAGCCGCCGAAGCCGAAGGAGTTGCTCATGACGCGCGACAGGCACGCGGCGCGGTTATCGCGCAGGTAGTGCACGGGGAGCGCCGGGTCGACCTCGGTGGTGTTGACGCCCGCGGGCATCACCTGCTGCTGCAGCGCCAGCGCACAGATCACCGCCTCGAGGGCACCGGCGGCGCCGAGCGTGTGACCGGTTGCGCCCTTGGTCGAGCTGCCGGGGACCTGCGTACCGAGCACGCCCGTCACGGCGCGGGCTTCGGCTTCGTCGTTGCTCGGCGTGCCGGTACCATGAAAGTTGATGTATTCGATGTCACCCGGGGCGAGTGCGGCGGCCTGCAGCGCCTGCACCATGGCGGCGCGGGCGCCACGGCCTTGCGGATGCGGGGCCGACATGTGGTACGCGTCGCTCGATTCGCCGACCCCGAGCAGCAGCACCGCATTCGCATCCAGGCTCGCCGCGGGGCGCTCGAGCAGCGCGAACGCGGCGGCTTCACCGATGGAGATACCGTCGCGCGCGACATCGAACGGCCGGCAGGGCGTGCGCGACACCAGCTGCAGGGAGTGAAAGCCATAGAGCGTGGTGAGGCACAGCGAGTCGACCCCGCCGACGAGCGCGGCATCGATCAGCCCCGCCTCGATGGCGCGCCGCGCAGAGGCGAATACCTTGGCGCTCGAGGAGCACGCGCACGAGATCACCACGGCCGGGCCTGACAGCCGCAGGGCCTGCTGCGCGAACGCCGCGAGCGAAAACGAGTTGTGCGCGCCGCGGTAGCGAAAGTGCGCCGGCAGCGCACCGCTCCCCGGGTCGCGCCGCCGGTAGGCGAGCTCGGTCTCGAGGATGCCCGAGGTGCTGGTGCCGAGAAACACCCCGACGCGCTCGCGCCCGTGGCGCGAGGCAGCGCGCTTCACGGCCTCGGCAAAGCCGTCCTCGCCGAGGCCGAGCAGCGCCAGGCGATTGTTGCGGCACTCGAACTCGCGGAGCGTCGCGGGGAGCGGCGCGTCGTCGACGCCCGCGACTTCGCCCACGCAGGTGTCCAGGGTGACCGTCTCGAAGGCGCACCGGGCAAGTCCGGTGCGCTGCCCGCGCAGCGTGGCGAGCGTGGCGCCAACACCGCGGCCGATGCAGCTGGTGGCCGTGAAGCTCGTGAGCGCGAGCGGATTCATGCGGCGGTAGTCTACGTCACGAGCGTCGCCCGGCACGATCCGCGGCCGCGCGCAGCGTGATGGGAGTCAGGCGCGCGGCGGCCACCGCCGCCAGGAGGGGCGGCAGCACCTCCAGGATCACCGCGCCGCCGGCGGCGGTGCGCGCGGCGTGTCCATCGTGCAGCAGCAGGATGTCACCGTCCTGGAGATGACGGGTGAGCTTGCCGAGCACGCGAGCGGCGCTGCCGCTCACGGTGTCAAAGCCGCGCCGGGTCCAGCTCACGAGGCGCAGATTGGCGCGCGCCAGCACCGGCTCGAGGAAGGGGTTGCGCAGGCCGGCGGGCGCGCGAAAGAACTGCGCGACTTCGCCGGTCGCCGCCGCGATGGCTTGCTGCGCGCGCCCGATCTCCTGCGCCAGCGCGCGTGGCCCCAGGAGCGAAAAGCGATGCAGATGGCGCTGACTGTGATTTTCGATGGCATGGCCGCGTTGCACGATCTCGCGGGCCAGCGCCGGGTGTCGGGCCACCCGCTCGCCGATGCAGAAGAACGTGGCCCTGGCGCCGTGCGCCTCGAGGAGCGCGAGCACGCGCGGGGTGATCTGCGGGTCGGGTCCATCGTCGATGGTGATGGCGATCGCGGCCGCGGCGCGCGCGCCGGCAGCCGCCGCCGGCAGCCGGGTCCAGTTCGGCCCCAGCAGGCGGCTCTTCGGCCACAGGCCTGCCGCGGTCAGCAGCAGATGATCGGCCACCACCGCCGACAGCGCCCACGGCCACAGCCGCGGCCGCGCGAGCACCACGCCCACGGCCGCCAGGTGCAGCGCCACCGAGCCGCGCATCAGCGCGGACGGCCGCCAGGGTTGCTGCGCGGACCGCTCAGCCATGCGAGGCACTCACGAACCGGGCATCGAGAAAATTCTCCCAGAGCCTGTACCAGGTGGGCCAGTCGTGGCCGCCGGGCACGATGTCGACGCTGCCGGGGGCGAGCGCGGAGGCCATCAGCCGGTGCCGCGCCGCGAAGCGATCCTCGCGCCCGAGGCCCAGATGGATCGGCAGCGCCCGCGAGCCATGCGTCTGGATGAAACCCCAGACGCGCCGCTCCTCGTCATCCTCGGCAATCTCTCCCGGACGCCACGCGTGCAGGCCGTCGGCGCGGGCAATTTCACCGGTCACGATGTGACTGCCCAGGTAGGGGGCGAACAGGCACAGGCCGTCGATCTCACGCGGGTAGCGCTCCGCGCAGCACAGCGCAACGTAACCCCCGAGCGAGATCCCGCCCAGCCAGATCGAACAGCCCTGCGCCCGCGCCGGCAGGATGAGCTCCTGATGCAGGCGCGTCAGCACCGTGCGGTCGGTGACGTGTTGCAGCTCGAGCCGGGCGAACACGAGGTCGACCTCCAGGTGCCGTTGGTGCACCGCTCCGACAAATCCCGCGCGCACGAAATCCTCAGGCCCGCTGTAGGCGGGCGGCAACATGAGCACCCGCGTGGGCGCGCTGCGCCCGGCGTGCGCCGCGTCCGCGATGGTCTGCATCATGAGCCACCCGTCGGCGCCGCGTCCGGTGGCGCCGGCGGGCGCGCCAGCAGCGCCGAGAACCACAGCGCCAGCAGCGTACCGGGCGCCACGGTGGAACCCAGGTCCGCGAGCACCGGGACTCTCGAGCAGGCCAGCACGCCGAAGGTCAGCACGGTGGCGGTGTTGGCGATCAACAGGGAGGCGAGCGTCAGCGGCACGGAACCCTGATGCGGCTGTGCGCTGCTGCGGTCGAAGAACAGCGCGTAGTTCGAGCCCACGGCAACGATCAGCAACATGCCGACGACGTGCAGAATGGTCAGCCGCTCACCGAGCGCCACCAGCAGCCCCGCGACCGCCAGGACCGACAGCGCGAGCGGCGCCACCACACGCGCGACCCGCGCAAACGAACGCAGGGCAACCCACAGCAACAGCACGATGGCGCCGAAGCCGGCGATCGCCAGCTGCATGGCCTCTGACAGGTAACCCGAATACAGCCGGTCGGCCTCGCCCTGCAGATCCAGGAGCACGGCGTGCACGCTCCTCTCCTGCGCCAGCGCGGCGCGCACCCGCGCGACGGCGCTCGCGGACAAGTCCGCGGACGCCACCGCGAACAGCGGCAGGAGCGCCGACCAGCCGCCGGCGCTCCTGACCAGCAGGCCTTCCGCTGCGGCGCCGAGGGAGGTGCCCTCGAGATCGGCGCCCGTCAGCGGTGGCGCGGTGCGCGCACGCTCGACGTCGAGGAGAAACGGCTGCAGCCGCGCTGCGCTCACCGGCAGACCCGCGAGCGCCTCCTGCAGCCGCGCGCTCAATTCGGACGACGCCGGGAGACTCGCGCGGCGCGTGCGCTGGACTGACAGGGGCGCCAGGACGCGGGCCGGGGACTCGAAGCCCGCGATCACACCCTGATCGATGAGCGGCGTGAGAAGCGCCCCCAGTGTGTGCGCGGCGGCGAGGGCGGACTCACGGTCGGGCGCGGAGGCCACGATCACGTAGCGCACATCCGGGGCGCCGGCGTCGGCCCGCAGCTGTTCATCGAGCGCCTGGTCCGCCGCGGGAATCGGGTTCAGCGCCGATAATTCGCGATTCCAGAGCGTGCCGCGATGCACATACAGGGCAGCTCCTGCCAGCAGCGGCACCAGCCAGAGCGCGCTGCGGACCCCTCTCAGCGTCTGCACCGTGCGCGCCAGGCGCTCGCCGAGCGCGCTCAAGTCGCGGATTGCGAAGGTGCGCGGCAACCAGCCCGGGAGCACGAAGCGCGTGACCAGCGCTGCCGCCACGAGACCCGTGACGGAATACAGCCCCAGCTGCGCCAGGCCCGGAAAGGCGGACGGCAGGAGCGCGGCGAACCCGCAGATCGAAGTGAGCACGCCTAAGCGGATCGTCGGCCACACCGAGTCTCGCCAGTGCGCGGCGCTCTGGATGAACAGATAGATGGAGTAGTCAACCGCCTCACCGATCAGGGTGATGCCAAAGCCGAGGGTGATGCCGTGCACGGCATCAAAGCCCAGCGCAACGCAGGCGACCCCGGCGAGGGCGCCGGAAGCGACCGGCACCAGCGTGAGCAGCAGCGCCGGCAGCGAGCGATACACGGAGAGCAGCAGCAGCGCGATGAGTGCGGCACTCACGCCCGAGAGGCGCATCACCTCGCCCTTGATGATGGCGCGCGAGGCCACCGCGAACACCGGGGGTCCGCTCATCAGCAAGGCTGTGCCGCGTTCCGCGCCGAACGCCCGCCGGATAGCCTGGCAGGCCGCCTGTTGTGCGTCGATGTCGGAGCCGGCAGCGCGGGTTTGCACGATGAGCAGCGCACGGGCGCCATCGCGCGAGCTCCACACCCCTTGCGTGGTGCGCGGACCCCGACCCGGTCCGAGAGCCTCGAGAATCCCCAGCATCTCCCCGGTCGGATCGCGCGTGAACAGCGGTTTGAGCAGAGCGCCCTCGGGCGAGGCCAGCACGTCGAGCGAGTCGGCGATCGCCGCGTGCAGTCCTGCCACCGTGAAGCGCTGCGGTGTGACGGTCTCGCTCAGCAGGTAGCGGTGGCGAAAGAGAAACTCCCGATCCCGCTCAAGGCTCGCGGCGTCGCCGTTGTTGACGGCGATGAAGTGCGGGTCGGACCTGAGCTCCCGGGCGAGCTGCACCGAAAGCCGCGCGCGCGTGCGCGCATCCGCGCCCTCGAGCGCCACGAGGATGAGGCGTGCGGCCGGGCCGGTGCGCAACTGCTCGATCAGCAGCCTTTGTGTCGCGCTGGGGCTGCGGGGCAGAAAGGCCGACAGGTCGGCGGTGTAGGTGGCGCGCGCGGCGATGCCGGCGGCGATGATCACCAGCAGCGCCCAGATCAGGCCCGCGGCACCCGGCCGGGTCATGGGGCGACTTCGGGCCCGATGCTGAGCAGCGAGCGATCGCCGTCGCTCTGGCGGATTTCCACCGTACGGACCGCATCGCGCTCGCCTTCGATGCGGATGTCCTTCACGGCGCCCGCGAGGGTGGCGTCCACGGGCACCAGGAGCAGCGTCCAGGCACCAAGCGTGCCGTCGAACTGGACGCGGAAGAAACGCTCCAGCGCCGCGCGATCTCCGGCGAGCGTGGCGCGGATGCTCTCGACGAAGGGCACCACCTGCGGATAGTCGCGCAGTTCCATGACGTAGGTGCGGTGTCCGCGGCGCGCCGTGAGGACGCCATGCTCCAGAATCAGGGTCTGCGCCTTGGGTTTGAGCGTGCGCTTCTCCAGCCGGTCGGGCGCCTCGTACAAGAGCTCGCCGGATGATTCCAGCGGGCGATCGAGCATCGCCAGCTGCTGTACCTCGGTGAAGGTGACGTGGCCATGGCGGCGCGCCGCGAGCAGCTGCAGAAGCTCATCGAACGCCGGCGGGGCGGTGGTCTGCGCGGCCGCGGCGCAGGCGGCGAGCGCCAGGATCAGGACGCCGACACCGGTGCACCGCAGCCTCACGCGCCCGCTCCGGGCGCGGCCTCGGGCAGGGCGGCGGCGCCGTGCCAGAAGTCGTAGAAGTTGAACCAGTTGTAAGGATCGCTGCGGCAGTACCCTTCCAGCAGAGCGACGTAGCGCCCGATTGCATCACGCACCGCCGCCTCGCGGCCGGCGGGGGCGGGCTGTGAGAAATCGGCGATCTGCCGGAACACCACATGGTAGCGGTTGCCGCCGCGGTACAGGCCGGTCATGAAAATCACCGGGCGCCTGAGGGCTGCGGCGGCGCGCAGGGGGCCCGAGGGAAACAGCGCCGCACGTCCGAGGAAGTTCACGATCTGCGCCGGCGCATCCGCGATGGTGCGGTCGGCGAGCATCCCGACGAACTTGCCCTGATCCAGACAGTCGCGGATCCGCAGCATCGCCTCGAGGTGCCCGAGCGCAATGATCTCCGGCGCGCTGGCCGGGTTGCCGGCGGCCTTGAAAAACGCGGCGACCCGGCTGGCGTTATGCTCGTACATCGCCATCGCCACGCGCAGACCCGGGCGGCGCCGGCCCAACGCGCTCATGACCTCGAAGCTCCCCAGATGCGCGCCGAGCAGAAACGCCCCGCTGCCGCGCGCGACCATGTCGTGCATGAGTTCCTCGCCCTCGGTCGAGATCTCGAACAGGCCGTAGCGCTCCCGCATCAGGTAGAAGCGATCGAGAATGGTCGAGGCAAAGGCAAACACCTGCCGGTAGCGGTCGATGGCGCTGGGCTCGCGCCCGAGCGCCCGTCGCAGATACTCGCGCGCGCTGCGGCGCGCGCTGGGCGCGAACGCGAAGAAGTAGGCCGCGATGACATGCAGGATGCCGTGCGCCACGGGACGGCCGCACCGCAGCGCCAGGAAGATCATGATCTTCAGGAGGGTCGCGCTGCCGCGCTCGGGTGCGCCTGCCCATTGCGCGGCGCTCGCCCGCGGGCCGACGGAAGTCTCAACCGGCCTGGCTGTCATCATGCGGCTCGTCGGGTGCGCTCGCGGGCACGAGCACCCCGTGGGCGACGGGTTGTCCGGCACTCGAGATGCTGAAGCGGATCGAGCCATTCGGCAGCGGTTCGTGCTCGAGAGTCAGCGTTTCACCCGGGCGCACCGGCTTCACGAACTTCGCCGCACCGATCCGCCAGCGTGTCCCGGCGTGCGGGCGCTGCTGCTGCACCGCGCACACCATCTCATCGAGCAGCAGCACGCCGGGCAGAATCGGCGCGCCGGGAAAGTGTCCGGCGAGCGCCGGGTGCTCGGGGCCGATGGTGATCGTGATGGCGCCCATCGGGAGCGTCTCACGCGGACTTCAGGTGCGCCGCCGCCAGGGACCTCAGGGCCTCCTGCGGGAGCTTGCCGGTGCTGTTGCGCGGCAGGCGCGCCACCAACAGCAGCGGGCGCGGCAGGAAAACCGGATCGATCCGCCGGCGCAGCTCCTGCACCACCCGCGCTGCATCCAGATCCGGGGCGACCACGCAGGCCGCCACGCGAGCGACGCCGGCGTGCGAGGCACGCGAGTCATCGAGGTGGAAGAACGCGCCGTCGATGACGCCGGGAATGGAATTCAACTGGTGGTTGAGGTACGCGAGCGAGCTGCGCTTGCCGGCGATGTTGACCAGATCCGCCACACGCCCGTGCAGCAGGAAGCGCTCAGCGCCCGTCACCTCCAGCACGTCGCACAGGCGCGTCGGCTGCTCGATGTGAGCGCCCTGCGCCCAGGTCTCCCCGTCCCGCACCGACAGCGTGACGCCCGGCCACAGCCGCCACTCGGGGCTGTGCGTCGGACGCCGCAGCGCGATCTGCCCCGTTTCGGTCGAGCCGTAAATCTCCAGCAGCCGGGTGTTGAAACGCTGCTCGACCTCGGCGGCGAGCTGCTGCGCCAAGGGCGCGGTGGACGATACGATCAGGTCCGCCGGCGGCAGCGCCATCCCGGACTCCAGGAGCGCGCGCAGGTGAATCGGGGTCGAGATGAGAATCCGCGGGCGAGGCACCGCGGCCAGCACGCCGGTGATATCGGCGGGGTAGAACGGACGTTCGGCGCACAGGGCGTGCCCGCAGCCCAACGCCAGCAGCACGCTCGATTCAAAGCCGTACATGTGCTGCGGCGGAACCGTGGCGACGATGGCGCAGGAGGGGCTGCCGGACAGTCCCAGCCGGCTGGCCTCTTCGCGCACGCAGGCGATGAGCCGGCCCCAGGTCTTGCGGTATGGGACCGGCGCGCCGGTGGACCCGGAGGTGAACACGCAGGCGGCGAGCTGTGCAGTGTCGATCACCGGCACGGGCGCCTGGCTCGCGCTGAACAGGGTGGCGTCGCGGGGGAACGGCACGCGCGGCAGGTCGATGCCGCAGTCGGCTTCGTCCGTGAGACAGATGAGGTCCGGGGCGAGGGCCGTGAGCTGGCGGATGACTTCGGGGGTGTGCGTCGAGGGCAGCAGGCTCACCTTGCCGGACACGAGGCTTGCGGCGAGACCCACGGCGAAGTGATAGCGGTCCGCGCACGCGTTGAGCACATGGCCGCCGCCACCCAGGACCTGTGTCACCCGGGTAAGGTCGGCGAGGAACTGCGTTACGAGAATCGGCGTCCCGGCGCGGTAGGCGATGACCGCGTCGGTGGAGGGGTGCGCTATCAGCGGCAGCGTGGCCAGGTGCCTACTGAGTCCTGTGCGCGGTGATGTAGTCGGCGAGCTGGCGCAGCGAGCCGAAGATGCGCTCGTTCTCCTCGCTGTCGGCGCGCAGCTGCACGCCGTACCGCTTGGATACCACGAGCGCGATTTCCAGGATGTCGATCGAGTCCAGGCCCAGACCCTCGCCGTACATAGGCTTGTCCGGATCGATGTCGGCGGGCGCGACCTCCAGGTTCAGGGCCTCGACGATCAGGCCGGCGACCTCGCGCAGGAGTGCGGCAGCGCTGGCCGGGGCGGTGGGCTGCCGCAGGGGCGACACTTTGTCGGACATGGGACCTTAGCGGAGCTCCGGCGTTAGCAGCCGGCATTATACAAGGCGCCGCGCGATGAGGAGCGGCAGGCGGACCAGGAAGCCGGGGAGGAGCCGGAAGTACATGGATATCAGCAACACGTTGTCGCGCCAATAGTTAAAGTGTGAGACGCCGCCTTCCCCGGCGGTGAAGTAGCGCACCGGGGCGGGCAGGTTGACGGCGGGAACGCCGCGCCAGCTCAGGCGCACCACCGCCTCGGGGTCAAAATCAAAGCGCCGCATCCAGCGACTCCTGCGCATCGCGGCGATGAGCGGCGCGATCGGGTAGACACGAAAGCCGAACAGCGTGTCGTGGATTCCGGCCCACAGCGTCTCGAGATTCGTGGACCAGTTGGCGATCCTGCGGCCGCGCAGGCGCACGCGGGGCGCACTGGCATCGAACACCGGCTCGCCGAGAATCATGGCCTGCGGTGCGGCGACGGAGGCGGCCATGAAGGCACCGATGCACTGCGCCGGGTGCTGGCCGTCGGAATCCATGGCGAGCGCGTGGGTGAAGCCGGCGCGCTGTGCCTCGATGAGGCCATCGAGGAGCGCCGCCCCTTTACCGCCGTTTCTCGCCCGCACCAACACGCGCAGGTGCGGATCGGCGCGCGCGAGCTGCGCGAGCGCCTCCCCCGAGCCGTCGGTGCTGCCGTCCACGATCACCCACACCGGGTCCCACTGCGCCCGCGCGGCGCGCACGGTCTCGAGACCCTTGCCGCCCGGGTTGTAGCTCGGGATCAATACGACGTGGGTGTGGGAGGGGGTCACTCTTCGCTTTCCACCAGCCGTGAAGACCGCCGGATGATCCACGCAATCCCGAAGCCACCCGACCAGTAGCTGTCACGCCTGACCAGCGGACTGTCGGCGAAGCTCGCGCCGGCGAGGGTGTCATGGCGCAGGTACGCGCCCAGCCAACAGGAGGGGTAGCGGCGCGTCAGCGCGGCGATGAACTGCGTGCCCGCGTAGCCGCCGTGCGCCTGGAACGCCGGCCGCTCGGCCGTCGCGTACTGCGGCGCGACACTATAGAAGTAATCGTCATAGCGGCGATTCGCGAACAGCGGGCCGGCGAGCAGTCCCAGCCTCCAGCCATCCGAGCCGCGTCGCTGTGCGATGTCGAGACTGACGTGCGGTGCCAGGAACATGCCGATCATGCGCGGGGAGGCCTCGACCGTGAACGCGGCACGCGCCGGCAGTCGCACGTCGAGCTTCAGGCGCGTATCGGCGCTGCGCCACAGGTGCACATCGAGCGATGGCCCGACCTCGAGCGTCGGGCGAAGGTCCGGCATGCCGTGCCGCGCCGAGTCGCTGCGCACCGGGGTTGTGCCGTTGACGCTCAGGTTGAGCTCGATCCGGTCCTGATCGAACAGCCTGCCACGCAGGCCGTTGTGATCGGATCTGAGAAACTTTCCGCGGTACGCCAGATAGGGCACCGGCACCGGGTACGCGTGCGTGGTAGCGGCGCCGCGGTAATCGTTGAATACCAGCGCTCCGGCCCCGAGACCGAACTCCCACAGCGGTTTCGGCTCGGCGCGCGCCGCAGCGCAGGCGGCCGCGGCCAGCGCGGCAGCCGTCAGCAGCGTAAGCGGCGCAGGCTTCGGGGTGCGCATGTCATGGGCACATTCCGGCGGCTTCGATTTCGACCAGCAGATCCTGGCGGCAGATGTCCGCCTGCAGGTAGATGACTTTCGTCCCGGCGCCGAGTGCGGCAGCCAGTTCCGCCTTGATGACGGGCAGGTCCGCCGGCCGGCGCACGTACACCTTGAAGGCGAGCGCACCCAGCTCAAAGCGCGCGTCGCGCGCCGCGCGGTTGGCTTCCGCGAGCAGCGCCGCGATGTTGGCGAGGGTCTCGCGTGTCTGGGCCGCGGTGTCGCCGATGTGCAGCGATCTGTGACCGACGATGCTCGCGGTGCCGGAGATGAGCAGAGCCACACCCCCGCTGTGGCGCAGCAGCGTCGCGCGCGAGAACACCGGGCTGTGACGCCCGTACTGCTGCGGGTAATGGTAGGCGCTCACCTGGCGGGGATTCTCGAGGAACGTGGGCGCGGTGCGTCCGGCCAGGAAGTACACCACCACGGGACTGTCGCTGGCGGCGCCGAGCGCGGACGCCGCCGGAACGTTGCCGGCGAGCGAGCGGCCGCGCTCGCGCAGCACCTGCTGGCGCGCGGTGTTGAATTGCCGGTAGCGCTCGGTGCCGTGGGAATCGCGGTTGATGTCCGGCAGGTAGTTCCACACACGCAGCAGGTAAGGGTAGTTCTCCGCATCCAGCGTCGCGCAGATCTCCCGATACGCCTGCGTCGTGGCTTCGTGCAGGGGGCTGTGCTGCGAGCCGCGGCCCGCCGTGGCCGTCGCGACCTGCGCTTCGGTCAGCGCGATGCAGCCAAACAGCATGTCGGCGGTGCCGCGGAAGCGCACTCGATGGCGCTGGCCGGAGGTGGCCGGCGTGTCGCAGCGCCAGACCTCGTAGACATGTTCGCTGCCCGGGAGCACCGCAGTGCTGACCTGCGCGACGGGAATTTCCGCCGCCCCGGCCGCCGCGTCCGGGGCGCCGTTGAACGTGGCGACACCCAGCACGTCGCCCCACCGTGCCGCCTGGTATTCGGCAAGTGAGACATAGTCCAGATGCAGGCCCGGTGACGCACGCATCGGCCGCACCATCGAAGCGCTTAATCTTTCGATGGCGGTTCGTCGGATTTGCGCGTCACGGTCGTCTTGACCCTCTCGGCGCCGTCCTTGGCCGTTTTGCCGACGGTCCTGGCACTGTGGGCGACCGCGTGACCTGCTTTCTTTGAGTCATCGCGGATCGTATCCCGGGCGGTTCGGGTCTTGTCGGCGACCTCATGTCCGACGGTGCGGGCGCTGTGCGCTACGGCGTGCCCGACCGTCTTGGCGTCTTCCTTGACGACCGTCTTGATGTCGGAGGCTGGCGTGCTCTGGCCGTGTGTCGCGGCAGCCCAGGCCAGTGCGAGTGTGGCGGCCACGGCCGCCCGGAGGAAGTTTGCTTTCATAACAAAGTATCGTACGACAGTCGCGCGGTATTTTGCACGGCGCGTGCTCGGCGCGGCTGTGCAGCGCCCGCCGGCGCGCGGGTAAGACGGTGCCAATGGTCACCTCGTTAGGGCACACTTCGGCGGATGCGCATCGAGCGGCTGCCGATTTCCGTTCTGCGAACCCGCTACGTGCCGGGCGGCTGGGACCTGCTCGCGTTCGTGCTGGTGTTTGCCTTCTTCGTGTATGTCGCGCAGGCGGCGCACGGACTGACCGG
>Ga0193733_1000161_pt1 | contig 23677 bp, 14 predicted proteins | sample U1s2metaG_FD_145076 | JGI IMG/M metagenome (GOLD analysis project Ga0193733, IMG submission 145076) | Soil microbial communities from a riparian zone of the East river system, Colorado, United States - U1s2 | ecosystem: Environmental > Terrestrial > Soil > Riparian zone | place: USA: East River...
CCTGGCGGAACTGGTCGATCTTGCCGATGTCGTTTTTCACTTGGCGGCGGCCGTGGGCGTACGCCGGATTGTTGAGTACCCCGTCCGTACGATCAAGACCAACGTGGGGGGATCGGAGCTCGTGCTGGAGCTCGCTGCCAAGAAACAGAAGCGTGTATTGATTACCTCTACTTCCGAGGTTTACGGCAAGTCCACCAAACTTCCGTTTTCTGAAAGAGATGACTTGGTCTTTGGCTCTACCTACAACAGCCGGTGGAGCTATGCCTGCTCCAAGGCGATTGACGAATTTTTGGCGTTGGCGTACTACCGCGAAAAGAAACTGCCGGTGACCATTGTTCGGCTGTTCAACACGGCCGGACCGCGGCAAACCGGACAGTATGGCATGGTATTGCCCACGTTCGTGCGCCAGGCCCTCTCCGGGGAAGCCTTAACGGTGTTTGGGACGGGCGACCAGTCCCGCTGTTTCGGACACGTTCACGATGTTGTCGAAGGTATGGTCGCGTGCGTGACTTCTACAAAAACGGTGGGGGAGATTTTCAATCTAGGCAACACGGAACAGATCTCGATCACGGCGCTTGCCACGAAAATTATTGCCGCCACCGGGTCGAAGAGTCTCATTCGATACGTACCGTATTCGCAGGCCTACGGTGAGGGCTTCGAAGACATGGAACACCGAATCCCTGACCTCAGCAAGGCTCACAATTGCTTCGGCTACACTCCCAAGCGCTCGCTGGACGAGATTATCGCGGCCGTAATCCAGCACATGCAACAACAAAAGGCCCCGTCGGGCGTCGTATTTTCGCATGTGGCATAACGTTCTACCCTTCGCCATTACTTTTGCCGCCTCGGTGCTGACCACCGCCGCAACCATCCGCGCCGCGCGGCGTGAGGGCTGGCTGGTTCATCCTCGAGCCGACCGTTGGAGCCAAAGTTCGGTGGCCAAATTCGGTGGCGTTTCAATCTTGGCGACCTTCTCCATGGCTCTGATCGCGTGTCGCGTGCCCAGACCCCTGCTGACGGTTGCGCTTCTGACTACCGCAATGGGGATAGTCGGACTCATCGATGATATCGTCCAGCTGCGCCCCAGGTGGAAATTCGCGGCGCAATTCGCCATAGCCGCGGTCGCAGTTTGGTCGGGCATTGTTTACCAGTTGTTTCACGTCGCATCCCTGAACTACGGGTTCACCTTCTTTTGGATTCTCGGGGTCACCAACGCCCTGAATTTGTTGGACAATATGGATGGGCTCGCCGCAGGGGTCAGTGTCATTGCTGCGAGCAGCCTCCTGTTGATTGGGCACGGCTCCGGTCCGATGGCCGTTGGGTTGCTCGTGATGGCGGCGTCGTTGCTTGGCTTCCTGGTGTTCAACTTCTATCCGGCAAAGATTTTCATGGGCGACACCGGAAGCCTGGCTGTCGGATTTTTCCTAGCCTGCTGCGCCGTGTCGGAGGCGGGGCAGGTGAGCGCCATGTTTTCCATCGTTTTCGTTCCAGGGCTGGTACTGTTCTTGCCCATCTTTGACATGCTCCTGGTAAGCGTGACGCGCAGGTTGAATGGACGCGCCATCTCTGCTGGTGCTAAAGATCACACGTCGCATCGGCTCGTGATGCTTGGCCTGAGCGAGCGAAATGCAGTTCTGACGCTGTATCTTCTCGCCGCCCTCAGCGCACTTGTCGCAGTGTTGTGCAAGCGAGTGTGGTCCGACATCGGGCCCGGCATCCTGGCGTTGTTCCTACTAACCGCGACCGCGTTCTGGTTTTATCTCGCCAAGATCCAGCTGCCGGAAGAGTGGCTTTCGCGGACGAACGCGCTCACGTTTTTACTTCCCGAATTCCTAAATTCCGTGGGCAGGCGCGCCGCCATGGTCTTTGCGGATGCAGGTTTGATCGTTCTGGCAGAATTTCTTGGATACCTGCTACGCTTTGACGGGGTGCCGCGCCACTACGCAGGCTCTTTTCTTTGGGCTGCGGTGTTTCTGATAGCGGTAAAGATCCCGCTATTTGCGATCTTCTCGGTGTACCGTCGTGATTGGACCATCCGCGCCCTACGTGACATTTACCCCATCCTCAAAGGCAGCGCTTTCGGATCCATGTTGGTCGTGACGGGTCTAACATACATGACCGGATTCAAGGACTTCTCGCGAGCCGTGTTTGCCACGGAGATGGTTCTGACCGTCTGCCTGATGGGCTTTGTGCGTACGATCTCGCGGTTTTTTGATGACGTGTTGCCCAGGCAGACGAGTGAAGGCTATCTGATCGTAGGGGGGCCGAGCGCGGAGTTTTTTTATCGGTATTTCGAGTGGCAGCGCTTACATGCCAACATCGTCGCCTTCGTTGCGCCGGTCCGGAATGGAAATTCATTTCTCTACGGCGTGCCGATTGTACCCCTATCCCGAATGTCAACTTTTTTGTCAAAGGTAACCGTCGTCTATTTGTTGCCTGACTGCCCAGGCCCGGCACGGCTAACCGTGATGCAGTCATGCGGCTCCGAAAACATCCCGGTGCGCGCATTGCAACTGAACATCGAAACGCTGGGGACGGTAGAGTTCCGGCGCGCCGCAGCAGCTGGCTAACTGGTCGCCATGATTTCTGCTTCCGTCAAGCTGCCGCGCCAAAATGCGGCCAAGCCGAAGGTGGTTCGCATCATCGGGCGCCTCAATGTCGGGGGGCCGGCTCGCCAGGCATGCTTTTTGCACCAAACCCTACGAAGCAACTTTGACACCGTTTTGATCGCCGGCCATTTGGACGAGCAGGAAGGCGATATGAGCTATCTGCTCGCGTCCGAAGACGGGGTTCGATGGATCCGCTCGATGTCACGGCCGGTACGCCTGTGGACGGATTTTTTGGCATTCGTTCACATTGTTCGTATCCTTCGGGCAGAGCGGCCAGCCCTGGTACACACGCATACCGCGAAAGCTGGCACTCTCGGTCGCGTGGCAGCCTTTTTTTTGGGTGTTCCGGTGCGCGTCCATACCTACCACGGCAATGTATTTCACGGATATTTTGGCACGCTTCAAACTCGAATCTGGCTTGCCATCGAGCGGAGCCTCGGCAAGATCACGACTCGCACCGTGCTGATCTCGGATTCTCAGAAGGGTGAATTAGTAGAGAAATACAAAGTGGTTGCTGCCGAGAAAGCTTGCGTTGTTCGCAATGGCTACGATTTGTCCCGGTTTGAGTCCAGAGCAGACATAACCCGGGCATCTGACCTGCGTCGGACGTTCGGATTTGACGATTCCCATTTTGTCGTACTGTGGGCCGGCCGGCTCGTCCCCATAAAGAACGTTGAACTTTTGGCACAAATCGTCCGCGAAGCAACAAGATCGCCAAGATTGCGTTTCCTGATCGTCGGAGACGGAACTGATCGTGGAAAACTGGAAACTCTGACCAAAGGGTGCTCGAACATGCACATCGCCGGTTGGCGGTCAGACATGCCTGACTTGTGGGCGGCCGCCGATGCCGGCTTGGTCACCTCGCGAAACGAAGGAACGCCCAGCGCACTGGTCGAGGCAATGGCGTCGGGCAAGCCATTCGTCTCGACCAACGTCGGGGGGGTCATCGACCTCGCGGCCCCGCCCACCCAAGTAGATAGTCGCGTTCCCGTCATTCGCGCCGGCAATGGGTTCTTGACTCCGCTTGAGGCCAGGTCGATGCTGGATTGCTTGGAGCTTCTCGCCGCGGAGCCTGCCCTCGCTCTGGCGATGGGGAGTGCGGGTCGGTCGTTTGCTCTGGCTCATTACTCCGAGGCTCGTCTCCAAACCGAAATCGAAAGCCTGTACACACATCTTTTAGGCCCAGTGTGCACGGCGACAAATCCTCAGGTTCGGCCATCGCTGGAGCAATCCGCCTGATTTTTATGAGCTTTCCCCTCGTTTGCCGCGAGGCGATAAGCAATGCGGCCCCATAACATGGCGAGGCAGGAGATGCGAGAGACCTTTGACGTGGCTCGAAGCGGCGGAAAGTGTGGTATCTGGCCGCGGTGCGCCGGCAGCCAAATGCGGCGTTCAGGGTCGGTCTGTCGTCGCGCTCGAAGAGCACGGCTGGTGCGTTTTGTGCCCGCAGGCCAGTCTTGCCTTTCTTTGATCGCAGTTGAAATCGCTCCGACTTCACGCGCAGAATGAAGACAAGGATACGGTTGTACGAGGCTGGCAGAATCGAATTTATGGTTCTCGACACAATTAAATCTGATTGCTGGCGCAATTCTCAAGATCTCAGTGCGGCGTTTCGGGTTGCCACCCGTGCTCGGTCGCATTCGATTCGCTAGGAGTTCGGATGGATCGACCACTACGATCCCGGCCCATACGGATAGGAGTCGCCGCCGTCGCTCTGGTTGTAGGCGCCTTTTACGTCTACGCGGTATACAGCGTTTGGCGTGCCGATTGGCTGCGAGGCCAGATCGACCTGGGAAGTTTGGAAGCCTCCGCGCATCTCCAGCCCTGGAATGCCAAAACGCAATGGCTGCTGGGACGATATTCGCTTAACGTAACTCAGGACTACGTGGCCGCACTGACATTCTTGCAACGTGCCGTTGAACTCAATCCGTATGAAGGGCGTTGCTGGCTCGATCTAGCAGAAGCACGCCAGGTCAGGGGCGAAACAAACGAAAGCCAGGCCGCGCTAGAGCGAGCGTTAGGAGCCGAACCCGCTTCAGCTGAAATTGCATGGGAGGCTGCTAACTCCTATCTCGTGCACAACAATATCGAGCGCGCTTTACCGCTGCTTCGAGCGGCCATCCAATATGATGCCAACAACACGGCACCCGCAATCGACCTGAGCTGGCGCGCAACGAAAAATGTCGGTCAGATTGTAAGCCGGGTGCTTCCAGCTCAACCCCAAGCCTACTTTAGTTTTTTGAAGATATTGACCGCTCGGAATCAATCGTCGGCCGCAAACGAGCTATGGCATGATTTGATCGCACAGGGGTTCCGGTTCCCCGTCGAAGAAGCATTCCCTTATTTTGATTACTTGATCCGGGATCAACAAATCGATCAGGCTAGTCGGGTTTGGACAGATCTGAGTAAGATCCATCCGGAGGCACGAGATGACATCGCGTCTAATCTTGTTCGTAACGGTGGCTTTGAAGCCGAGTTCCTTAACGGAGGGTTCGATTGGCGCCGCGACCCAACTGGTCAAATCAACGTTTCGCTGGATACGAGCGAGCTGCACAGCGGCGCTCGCTCGCTGCGCATCGAGTTCACTGGCCCTGCCGTCTCGGATGTTGGAGTTTATGAACTGGTTCCCGTGCAACCAAATACCGCATACAGGCTAAGCGCGTTTGTGAAGACAGCGGACGTCACGTCAGCCAGTGGGCCGCGGCTGGCCATTGAGGAATCCTCCACGAGGAAGATGCTCGGAACCACGGACGAATTTCTGGAGACCAGCAGCTGGATGCAGCGCACGGCCGTCTTCGTCACTGGGACCGAGACCCGTCTCCTGACGCTGCGCATACTGCGCATACCCGGCAATCCACTGATTAAGGGAACGCTTTGGCTGGATGACATAGAACTGACTCCCGTGTCATCCGTGCAGCGGGCCAACCCATGAGCGTGAAGGAGAGTTTCGCGATTGGAGCTCGGCGGCACGGAAGAATTCGACCGCTGGACCATCCCAGATCTTTCCCGTATCTCATCGCTCTATGCGCTCTGCTAATTTTCAGTGTCTTGGCCTTCGGAGCGGTTGAGACCTGGTCCATTTCGATTTTGGAGATCTGCACGGCCCTTCTATTCACGGTAATGCTGGTACACCGGACAGGTTTCTCTGGGGTTCAGGTGAGGTGGAATCCTCTTTATCCTCCCATGGTTGGGTTTGCGACGGTGGCCGCGATTCAACTGATCCTGAATCTCACTGCCTATCGCTATGAGACTTTGTTGGTTTGCCTGCAATATTGCGCCTACGGGATGCTTCTGTTCGCGACCGCTCAGATCGCAGGAGGCGAGCGCTCCGCCAAACTCCTTGTGCTCACCTTAGGCGTCTTCGGTTCAGCTGTCGCCCTGTTCGCCATCTCTCAAAATCTGAGTTCCACGCTGCGCATCTATTGGCTGCGAATGCCCAGCACAGATGCATCCATCTTTGGGCCGTATGTCAACCATGATCACTACGCCGGGCTCATGGAGCTGTTGACCCCGCTGGCGCTGGTCCTGAGCTTGAGCACGCTGGTGCGCGGAGGGCAACGGATATTGGCTGCATTTGCCGCCGTTGTGATGGCAGGGAGTATTGTGCTTTCTCTGTCCCGCGGCGGCGCGATCTCGCTGGTCGCTGAACTGTCATTGCTTTTCTGGATGGTATGCAGAGATCAAAAAGGTACTCCGGCTCTCCCAAGAATGCTCTTGCTGGTGCTGGCGGTGCTGGCATTTCTGGCGCTCACAGGTTCACCTGTAATGTGGCATCATCTTGGCCATTTGCAGGACGCGCTTCGCGTGGACATTTTGAGAGATTCGCTGAGAATGTTTGCTCGTAAACCCCTCTTCGGTTGGGGTTTGGGCACTTTCCAAAACGTCTATCCTGGATTCCGAAGCTTTTACTCCCACTTTTTCATAAACGCCGCCCACAACGACTACATGCAAGTGTTGGTCGAAACGGGATTGGTGGGTTTCTCCTGCGTCGTTTGGTTCGTGGTCACCCTGTACCGCAGTGGATTGAGGCGGTTCGGCAGGGGCGAGCAAAACTGGGAGGACGTTCTTCGGGCGGCCACCCTCGTCGGCTGTACGGGTATACTTGTGCACAGCCTATCTGATTTCAATCTGCAAATTCCGGCCAATGCGGCACTGTTCTACGTTTTCTGCGCGCTTGCGACCGGCTCACCCACGACAGCGGAGACATCAACCTCCGGCGGCATCCGGGTTTACCCCGGAGAGCCTTTGATTGAATCCTTATTATGATTGATATTCACTCTCATATCCTTCCGGGTCTCGACGACGGCTCGAAATCTTGGGATATGACTCTTGAGATGTGTCGCTTGGCCATTGGAGACGGCATCACGCACATCGTCGCGACGCCCCATGCCGATGACACCTATGTGTATCGGCGCGATCGAATTCGAGCCCTCGTCGCCGAACTCGACAACCAGGTCGGGGACCAGCTGACCTTTAGCGTAGGTTGCGATTTTCATTTGTCATTCGAAAATATCGAAGACGCAATCACACATCCTGAGCGCTATACCATTGCCTCTAAGCAATACTTGCTGGTTGAGCTCAGCGAGTACGGAATACCTCCCCAGCTAGACGACGCGCTATCGAGGCTTCGTGGTGCGGGTATGATTCCGATTGTTACCCATCCTGAGCGCAATGGGATCCTGCAGAAGCGGCCTGAACGCGTTCTGGAATGGGTAGATTCGGGATGCCTCGTCCAGGTCACTGCTTCCGCGGTAACCGGTTTTTGGGGAGACACCCCACACCGGATCGCGATGTGGCTGCTCGAACAGAACGCGGTGCACGTCCTCGCATCCGACGCTCACGACGACAAACGCCGCAAGCCAATTCTGTCGGAAGCGCATAATTATGTTTCGAAGTGCTTTGGTGCTGGGCTTGCCCGGACTCTTGTTCAGGACAATCCGTTAGCGATTATCAGCGGCCAGCCACTTCCCATACCTCGGCGAGCCCCAACCGCGAATCACGGGTCAAGGAAACACTGGCAATTCGATTTCTGTTGAGGTTGGTCAGGACTACGAAATCCGGTCGACGATGAAGTAACTTCGCATCGGCACCACGGTCCCTCGAAAGCGAAGCTCTGTTCGCGGCGGGAGAAACGGCGAGGTGAGACTTCGGGGAAAGACGTAGGGCGGGTTAGACCAAGCCTATGGCAGTATGGCGCTTACGGCAGGGTCACCGCCCTGCAGGAGTACCCATGTTCCTATTCCAGCGACAGTCGCGCCGCCGATCCAGATTGCGGTTTGAGAGTCCAAGATTCCGCCGCTTCCACCCGGAACTGCTCCAGCAGCCCTCTTTTTTTTCTTTTTCTTCTTCTGCGGCTCCGATTCGTCTCGAGTGGTCTGCTGGCCCTGCGCCAACGTCGTGGTCCCTTCGCCATCATCGATGGTAAGATCGCCTTTTCGGGCTACGATCTGAACCTTACCGTCCAAGTTTGTGACATCAAACCGGGTCCACACATTGGCCGCCGGAGTTACAGTAACGTCGCCCGCACGAGTTGCCCACGCTTTCGAAGTCGATACCGCCACGCCGCCGTGGTTCACCGCGACAGCATTGCTTTCAAGTTGAACCACCGAATCGGATAGAACAATGAGACTGGAGCCCGAGGCGTTGATCTTTGCGAAAGAACCCGCTGTGGTCTGCACCAGATCACCGGAAAAGATGGCTGACGATTTTGGCTGGCTTCTGCCGTTGACCCAAGTGGTCCCACCGCTGTAGAGCATGGCCGCACTTGAATCCGCGGCAAACAGAAAGGTCGGCACCATTACCGCCATGACGCAGCTCAAAATCTTAAATAAGACGCGCGTCCGCACTGCGAGAGCTCCTATAAAGCGGGTTCGTAAGGATCGATCGTAATCGGAAGGACTTTTCCCGTCAATCGCTTTCTGCCTGCAGATAGTTACTCATCGAAGCCGGTTCTCTGTCTTCCTGCGAACCCACGATTGCCCAACAGGGTCGGGGCCACGCTCGCGCTTCGGCGGCATTACCCTCAAGCCGTGACTGAGTTCAACTCACACCACTTCTCTAACACGTAAAGCGACCAGACGCAGGACCATGAAGTCCGTTTGTTCAAAAAGTCATCCCAAACCTGCAGCACCGATTCCTGGTTGAGCATCGAACCCAGCGGGCCTCGGCCCATTTTCGGAAGAGCTGCTTCTACTTCAGCGCGAAAATCCTCACGCAGCCACTGCTCGAAAGGCGGCGCGAATCTCGGCTTCTTGCGATGCACGATCTCGTCGGGCAATGCGCCCTTCAGGGCTCCTACCAGCAAAGGTTTCGGCACATTGCCATCCAGTTTCCAGGATCCCGGCATCGCCAGCACCTGATCGACAAGCTGATGATCGATGAGCGGAAATCTCAGCTCAAATCCGTGAGCCATACTCATTCCGTCAGCCTCCCGGAGCAGTGTATTAAGCATGTAGCAACGCGCTTCGAGATAAGAAACGCGGTTGATTGGGTCCATCGACCGAGTGTGGCTCAAGCTCTCCCGCAAGGGGATGTTCGATTGCGCCAAGGCAAGGTCATCGACCGAAGCCAGCAGTACTTTGCGCTGCTCGGCCGTGAACAGCGCGCGTGCGAGAAAGTAGGGATGGATCACTCCGTCCTGGCCGCCCGCGAGCAAAGCGCCCTTTCGTTTCTGCTCCGTCTCCGCATCAAGCGCGGCAAACATGCGGGCCATGGGGCGGCGCAGAATCGATGGCCAGTGTCCCCAGAATCGGGCAAATCGCTCTAGGCGGGGAACGTCGCGAAAGTTCGGATCGCCAGCGAAGAGTTCATTTCCCCCCAGCCCGGAAAGTGCAACTTTGACCCCGGCGGCGCGAGTCTGGCGGGCGATTAGATATGCACTAACACCATCGATCGTGGGCTGATCCATGGCCTCGAGAGCATACGGAATTGTGTCGAGCACATCGTTCTGCGAGAACATGATCTCGCGGTGATCGGTCGCAAAGGCCCGTGCTACCGCTCGTGAACATTCGACTTCGTTTCGGTCGGCCTCGCGAAAAATAATGGAGAAAGTGGTCAGCCGGATTCCAGCCCGGTTGAGAATGGCGGCCAGACTGCTGGAGTCGATGCCGCCGGAAAGAAACAAGCCGACGGGAACGTCGCTCACGGTCTGCATGCACACGGCCTGCTCCAAAGTCGCGTGCGCATCATTTTCCATGTCTTTGCGCACGGTCGCGTTGCCGATCAGGTAGCTCGAGGCGGCCGTCGGCTGTCCGTGGGGTGCGAGGTCCCAATACATGGCATCGCGCAGGCCACCGTTTTCCCAGGCCAAGTAATGGCCAGCCCGCAAGGCAGAGATGCCTTGAATCAGCGTATTGGGATCGTACGCAGATCCAAAGTTCAGGTAGTTGATCAAACCCGCCCGATCCAGACGACGGGGGATAAGCCCGGTGCCAAGCAACGTTCTGAGTTCGGAGGCAAACAAGAAATACTGGCCCACGGAACAGTAATAAAGCGGCTTGATGCCCATGGGATCGCGGGCCAGCAGCAGGCGAGATCGCTTGGTATCCCAGATCGCAAATGCGAACATTCCCCGTAGTTCCGCCAGGCAACGTTCCCCCCAGCGACCATAAGCTTTCAGCAGCACCTCGGTATCGGACCGGCTGACAAAACGCACCCCTTCGCCCTGCAGGCGCGCTCTGATTTCGCGGAAATTGTAGATTTCGCCGTCGTAGACGATCCAATTTCCGGATTCCGCATCCTGCATCGGCTGATGCCCAAGCGGCGAGAGATCCAGGATCGCCAGCCGGCGGCTGCCCAATCCAACCTCGAGGCGTGTCGAGATGCCGGCCCGAATGACAACAGTTCCCTTATCGTCGGGTCCGCGGTGGGCCAACGAATCTGTGGCGCGCTCGAGCGCCCTCCTCGAAATGGAGCAGTCGCTCGCTAGGATGCCGAAGATTCCGCACATGAATGGAAACGATCTTTAGCGTGAACTAAGATTTGCCCATCGACGTCAGCACACTGTCAAAACGAGAGTTGATCGTAGGCGGCAGTTCAAAGTTCCTCAGGCGTATCCGGCCTGGCGGTTACGGCGCGGTTCACACTGCTTGGCAATGTGCGGCTGCCGAGCCCGCCTGTATGGCGGCAACTATATCCAGGCACGGTGCCAATCAATTGCATCCCGAGAGTGAGACAAAACCCTGTCCAACCCATGATCAGCCGCTGGGGATGATAGTCACGCCACATGAATCCACAAATCCCTTGCCGAATGACCCCGGCCCGCCCATTACCACCACAACCTACTCCAGCCAATTCATCCCCGCTGCCCCTTTTGGAAGTGAAGCAGGATTATAGCGGAGATCGGGAACTGACCGGTTTTGGGGACCGGAATCAGGTTGGGCGCAACTCGAAATTTTAGGCGACTACCCCGAGATAGGCCTGTCACGGTTAATATAGCTGTATGGATGGACGGGAACTTCAAGAGCGAATCAGGGCGATAAGGATCGAGATCGCCGCGATTCAAGACTCGGAAGCCATATACAGGCGCAGCACCTCGCGCTCCGAGGTTGAGAAGGCTGCCCACAAGGCCAGAGGCGAAGCTCTGGAAAAAATCAAACTAGAGCTTGCAGCCCTGTTCAAACGGAAATCCCAGTAGGACCGATCAACATTGTCCAAGCCTTTCCATCGGACGGGCCGTGCCCGGCTATGTTGAGAGTCGGCGCTGCCCCGATGGTGTGCGCATTCGCGAAAGCCACCGAAACCATGAGAGGACGTGTAAAACGCATCTGACTGGTTACTGTCGTAACCGCGATGCGCTGAAATCTTTCAAAAAGCGGAGTGAAATCTGGAAATCTAGTACGAGTCCCGGCCGGGGCACGGGGTCACGGCCGTGGTAAACTCTTGAAAGCGAAGTATATTTTCCAAAAATGACGACTTCTCCACTTACGACCACTCCTGTTTCTGAGCTGAAAAGCAAGGTTGAGCAACGGCAAGCGCGGATCGCCATCATTGGTCTGGGGTACGTCGGTCTGCCCCTTGCCCTGCTGTACACCGAGCAGAAGTTTCGGGTCACAGGCTTCGATATCGATCAGCGCAAGGTAACCACCCTGACGCAGGGCGGTTCCTACATCGTTCGCATCCTGCCCGGCGAGATTCAGCAAGCCCGGGCGCAGGGATTCGAGGCGACCTCGGACTACGCGCGTCTGGTCGACATGGATGCCATCATCATTTGTGTCCCCACACCTCTGAACGAGTACCACGAGCCCGACTTGAGCTACATCACGGATACGGCCACGGCGATTGCTCCACACCTGCGCGCGGGTCACCTGGTGATTCTCGAAAGCACGACCTACCCGGGCACGACCGAAGAGGTAATGGTCCCGATTTTGGAAAAGGGGAACAAACACGGCCTGAAGGCGGCCCGGGAAGGGGTCTCGACGGGGCAGGAAATCTTCGTGGCGTTTTCGCCCGAGCGTGAGGATCCTGGCAATCAGACGGTAGCGCGGCGCGACATTCCGAAGGTGGTGGGCGGCCTCGACTCCCAGGCCACCGAGGCTGCGGCTTCGCTCTACGGATCGATCTTTAATCGCGTGGTGCGAGTCTCTTCGCCGGCAGCGGCGGAAATGACCAAATTGCTGGAGAACATCTATCGCTGCGTGAATATCGCCCTAGTCAACGAACTGAAGTTGCTTTCGCTGCGCATGGGGCTGGACATTTGGGAGGTCATTGAGGCGGCCTCCACCAAGCCGTTCGGATTTCAGCCTTTCTACCCCGGCCCTGGATTAGGCGGGCACTGCATTCCGGTTGACCCTTTTTACCTTTCCTGGAAGGCCAAAGAATGGGATTTCCGAACCCGCTTTATCGAACTGGCGGGAGAAATCAATATTGGAATGCCTTATCACGTGCTGGACTACGTGGCCAAGGCGCTCAATCAACAGAAAAAAGCGTTGAACGGTGCCAAGGTGCTGGTCCTGGGAGTGGCGTATAAAAAGGATATTGACGATCTGCGTGAATCCCCAGCGCTGACCATCATCGAACTGTTGCAAGCGCAGGGAGCCGAGGTCAGTTACAACGATCCGTATTTCCCGACGGTAGGAAAAGGTCGCAAATATGACCTGCAAATGAAATGTGCCCCGTTGGACAATCTGGGCCAATACGATTGCGTGCTGATCGTCACCGACCATTCTGACTACGACTACCAACGCATTGTGCGCGAGTCCCAGTTGGTTGTGGACACGCGCAATGCCACTCGCGGCATCAAGAGTCCCAAAATCGTGCGCTGCTAGAAGGCAAGGGTGCTTCAGGCGAAGAGTCCTTGCCCGACCGGTGGATTTGGAACTTTTTCCCGCAACAACGCCATGCCTGCCCAACCCGGGCAAGAATACCCCTGCCGCGGCATGTGACTTTGCTGACCTAGTTTCTTCACAAAGCTAAGTGGGTGTTGAACAAACCCTCTCCCATGTTTCGTCGATTGGGAATGGCTAGGTTCTTGCACCGGTGATTTCGGACAGTGGGCTCTCACGGCCCTGTAGAGAGGAAGGCGGACCGTGATGGTTATTTCCGTATAAGATAAAATCAAACGAAAAGCAGCCATCTAGAACTGCGGTACATCAAGACTAATATGCCTCCCCACCGGATGAGCATAATGCCTCAGATTTCCCAAAACGGTCCGTTCTCGATGCTGCCTTACCCGGCGGCCGCCCTGGAAAGAGTTCCTGCTCATCATCGGCTTGCAGTCGATCGGGCTGTTCTTGCTGACCTGGGTCGGAGTCCTGAATATGGGTCTAGTGCCCGACCCAGTCCACGATTATCACTTTATTGGTTTGGTCGATACTCCGCCTCAGCAGAACCTTGAACCGGCACCGGTGATTCCTGCTCCGCGGGTCGCGGGTAGGGAGACCCCAGCGCCCAACGTGACTCTCCTGCCGCCGCCCGAAGTGCCGGCGAAAGCTCGCCCTGTGGATGCGCCGGTCGCCCCTAACATTGAAGTCGCGGCAGCGGCCGCCAAACCAATCCCGCTTCCGCCTGCCATCGCGGTAATTCCGCGACAACTGGTGAAGACGAATACTTTTTCCGACGGCAGCTCGACGCTGCCCGCCATAGTGGCCGCACCGCAACATGTGCAGACCGGAGGCTTTGGCGATCCGAACGCCGCGCCCACCCGCGAAACCCAAGGACGGCCGGTAAACATCGCCCCTTCCGGGTCCTTTGATTTGCCCACCGGGCCGGGTTACGGCAACGGCAATGGAGAAGCCAAGGGCGTTCGTGGAGCGGTGGCCAGCAGCGGCTTCGGCAGCGGCACCGCCAGCGTCGACGGCAGCGGCAAACTGAATACTTCGCGGGGCACAGTACAGAACAGTGGCTTCGGCGACACGGCATCGGTCTCCCCAGCCCAGCTCCGGCCCAAGCCAGCCGACGACTCAACCACAAAGATGGTTCCCGCCGAAGTGATTTCCAAACCCACTCCGACGTACACCCCTGAAGCCAGAAATTTGCGTATCGAGGGTGAAGTCGTACTGGAGGTAGTCTTCGAAGCCTCCGGCAGCCTTCGCATCTTGCGTATCGTGCACGGTCTGGGCCACGGTCTGGATGACTCCGCAGTTCATGCCGCCCAGCAGATTCGTTTTAAGCCCGCGAAGCGGGATGGACAACCCGCCGACTACACCGCCCTGGTGCACATCGTGTTTCAGTTGGCCTGACGACGTAGCGAAGCAATTGGATTTTTGGGGAGCAGCTGCGAAGCGGTGCCAGCGTGCAACCGTAATTGCAAGCGAGCTCCGGACAAAAGCGGAAATAAGTTACGCCCTCAACGGGCGAAATGCTTCCCGCAAGCCTGTCGCTGTCAGTCGAAACTTAGAGATCAGGGATTCCAGACGTGAAAATGGGTTGGAGGCTGGAGACCAACTCCGTCGAGCTTACTGAATCGCGCTGCCGACTGAAGAAAACACGTTATTGGCGTTCGAGCCGATCAATCGAATCGTGCCCACTACGATCACCAGAATAACAGCCAGCATGACTGCATATTCAGCCACGTCCTGCCCTTGATCGTCGTACCAGATATTCCCGAGCCATTTGGCCATCGCCGCTCTCCTTGGAACTAAGGTTCGGCCCCTCTGAGGTTGTCGTCTGCGTGCCCCACAATCCCGCAGGCTGCTGCCGTCAGAGTGCAAATCTTTTACTAGGGTAAATGTGACGCCCTAAACTGCCAATAGCCCAATTGTGGCAAGACATGGCACCAAAGTGCTAGTCCCGTCAGGCAATGGTTTTGATCGGCAAGGCCTGGTTTACGGCAAAAAGTGCCAATTCCAGGCGGGTTGAGACCCCCAGTTTGTCGAAAATGTTGCTAAGATGATGCTTGACCGTGTCTTCACTGATCTTGAAGTACTCAGCGATTTCCTTGTTAGAGTAGCCCGCCACCACGGCGGAGACAATCTCCAGCTCTCGGGGCGTGAGGCCGAATTTCTTCTGTTTTGCTTCCTCCCCCGAGGATTGCACCAGGTTCCTTAGATATTGCACCAGGTTCGAGACACTTTCCCGCCCTACCCAGTACTCTCCTGACATCACCGTGTGGATACTTTTGAGCAGCAACTGGGTGGCGGAATCCTTCAGCACCACACCACGAGCCCCCAGCTGCAGGGCTTCGACGATCTGCTTCTTTTCGGCGGCAGCGGTCAGCAGAATGACCCGTACTGGACTAGAGGTCGGTCCTGAACTCAGCTCCCGTAGGGCTTCGAGCCCCGGCATGCGGGGCATCGCCAGATCAAGAAGCAGGATGTCCGGCTTCAATTGGCGCGCCATCTTCACCGCTTCGGCACCGTCGCATGCTTCCCCGATAACCTTGAGATCGGGTTCAGCTTCCAGAAGGCGGCGCAGGCCATCGCGAAAGATAGGATGGTCGTCGGCGAGCATGATACGCACGGGGTGGGATCGTCGATTATCCATAGGCCGCTTCCGGCTTCTGTGGGACGCTGATCTCGAGACGCGAGCCCTGTCCGGGAGTTGATTCTATCGCGAGTTCGCCCGCAATGACACGAACCCGCTCCTTAATGACCAGCGGTCCACGCCCCAGCGCGTCCAGTTCCGCTTGCACAAGGCGGCCGCTGAAGGGGAAGCCTTGGCCGTCGTCTTCAATCACCAGGGTCCACCGGCCATCGGCCGCACTCAGCCTTACCCCAACAGCGTGCGCCCGACTGTGCTTGCGCACGTTGACCAATCCTTCCTGCACAATCCGGGTTAACTCGCGGCAAACCGGTTGGGACATGTCTGGCTCTTCCAGATCGGAGGAAAACTGCGCGGTAATACCGGTTTCGCGTTGAAATCGTTCCACCGTATCCACTAGAAATCCAATCAGTTTTCTGGAGTCGACATCGAGCGACTTCATCTGTTGCATCAGTTCCCGCAGCTTGAGAACCTCTTCGCGCAGCAGTCCCTGAATCCGGCCCAGTTCCTCGGGTACGATCTCGGCCCGGGTTGAAGATTGGCGGCGCAGCACATCCACTTGCATTTCCACTGCAATCAGCGACTGAACCGCGCCGTCGTGCAGTTCGCGGGCAAACCGGGCGCGCTCCAGTGCTCCGGCCCGCAGCCGCAAACGTCGCAACAGATACACGTTGTATACCGCTGGGCCGATCTGGCGGACTAATTCCTGCAGGAAGCGCAACTCTTCCGTCATCTCTCCCGTTAAGGACGGGTCGAGGAAGAAGATCCGGCCCCGCCATTCCTGCCCGAAAATAAATGACACCGTCATGAGATCGCCAAAGGGGTGCTGCTGTGCCAGCCGTTCCACAGGATCGGAAGACGCGTCGGGAACCCTTAATCCGGCGTGATCGAGACCCAGCAGCATGTAGCTTGGGCTAGCTTTATGACCGTTGCGCCAGGCATAGGAGGTTTCTGCCGGACTGTGGAATAGGTACACTTCGGGGTCGGAAGGCAGAGGCTCGAGCCAGTGGAAAAAGGAAGGCTCACCGCTCCGAAGCTGCATTTCGCCGACGTACACACGATGGCCGGTGGCTTCCTGCGACGCGATCAGAGCTCTCCCCGCGCCGTACATGACCAGCAACTGGCCCACAATCTCCTGCAGTGTGCCGCTAAGCCCGGCCTCGACCCGCACCTTGCCCAAGATGCGGGCAATCACCGCCTTTTCCGAGCGCAGCTGTTTCTGCTGTTCGGCCAGATATCCCAGCAGAAGTCCCATGACCAGGAGGTAAACCGACAGCATGAAGAGGCGTTTAGGCTCGAAATCGGCAGCCTGCACCCGCAGCAGCGGCAAGTGGAGATGTGTAAGTTGGTGGTCCACCCAGTTAAAGAAACCCTGCTGAAATGCCAGGCTTTCCAGCCACAGCAAACAAACCGCAGAGGCTGAGGTAGCGACGGTTTCCCATAAGCCCCAGCGGTAGGCGGCGGCGGCCAGCACAAAGACGAAGAAAAGAAAGAAGGGATTCGCTTGGCCGGTGGCGAAGATTGAAATCAACCCCGGCCAAACTATGTCCGCGGCGTGAACCAGCCGGCGGAATGAAACCGTCGACTGCTCGCGCCGCCGCAACAGCAGTATGACAACCACGCCCTGGGCAATGTAGAACGCCAGCAGGCCGTAGGCCCAAAAGGAGTAGCCGATTTCACCCGGATCCATCCGGATGGCCACCAGGGCAGAAATAGCCAGAAAGACGCGGGCTGTCGCCAGCCATCGTTCGATGCGGCGGATTTCGCCGGGGCCGATGGGAGCCCTCTGCCGCCACAGAAACCGATGTCGCAGCGCTTGAAATGGCAATCGAATACGACTCACGAGTCGACGCCCACGATACTATGGGCAGCAAGCGAAAAAGAGCAAGCAGAACTTGTTACCATGCCGCTACCCTACGGCGCTCACCGCCTTGAACGCGCACTCGCCGGTTTCAGGTTCCGGTCAAAGAAGCTAGCCGTTGCCTTGTAGGCACTAATCCAGTCCTCCCACATCAGGAAGTCGTGGGTTTCGTCCGGAAAGATCAGCTCGTCAAACGGCACGTGCTGCTCGCGCAGCCGTTGCGCCAGATCCACCGTCTGCCCGAACGGGACGTTGCGGTCGTCGTCCCCGTGAATCAGCAAAACCGGCGACTTCCAGCCCGAGACCGCCGCGTCCGGCGAAGAGTCGAAGGCCAACTTCTCGGCTTCCTTCGCGTCCGGCGCGCCGGGGCGATTCTCCCAGCGGGGGAGGAACACCGACCAATCGTGCACACCATGCATGTCCACTCCAGCCGCAAAAAGATCGGAGTTGCGGGCCAGCCCCAGGGCGGTCAGATATCCACCATACGACCCGCCCCATAGCCCAATCTTTTTGGGATCAACCGTTGCCTGACTTTGCAGAAACTTCGCGCCGGCGACAACGTCCTTGTATTCCGCTGCGCCCCGCCAGCTCGCATTGTCGGCCTCCCGGAAAGAGCGGCCATACATAATCCCTAGACGATAATTTACCGAGAGCACAACGTAGCCCTGGCTCGCCAGGTATTGGTTCATGGCGTACGCGTTGTGGTAGTAGTACATGTAGTGGAAGCCGAGCATCATCTGGCGCACCGGTCCGCCATGGGTAAAGATCAGAGCCGGCCCGGGCTGGGTTCGCCCAGCTGAGACAAACAACTGGCCGTGAATCTCCAAACCATCTTCGCTTTTGAAGACGACTTGCCTGGGCACGACCAACTGTCTTGACGGAAAGTCGGCGGGCAGCGCTTCCTGGCCCATCAATTCTCTTCCCTGCGGCGTCACGTGAATCGGCATCGCAGGGACCGTCGCGCTTGAACCAAGACATACCACCTGACCGCCCAGCCCGGTTTCCACCGGGCTCCACTCCATGGTTTCCCCCTGGGTCAGGGCTTGCGGTTTTCCCCCTTCAAGGCTAACGCGCCAAAGATGCCTGCGGTCAACATCCTGCTGATTCGAAGACAAAATGACCGAGCGGCGGTCCGGGCTGAGCGCGACATCTTCCACCTCAAAGGAGCCGGGAGTGAGCAGAGCCGGCGCGCCGCCCGACGCGGCGACAGAATACAAGTGATTCCAGCCATCCTGCTCGGAGGCAAACAACAGTTGGTCGTTGCCCGCGAAGTGGAAGGATTTCTCGGCGGACCCCTGGGGAAACGAATCGGTCGCTTCCTTTCCGCTGTGCCAGATTTCCTTCGCCTCTCCGCCCGCGGCATCCGCCACCCAGATCGCCCAGGGAACAGGACGTACCGGAATCAGCGGAAGTTTCTCCCGAACGCCGGGAAGGCGGACAAAAGCGATGCGGCGCCCGTCCGGCGACCAGCGGGGCATGCCATCACGATCCGCGCTCGGAGCCAGGTAACGCACCCGATCGCGGCCGAAATCATAGATCGCGATAAAACTGTGATCACCCCGAGCGCTGACCAGCGCGATCTGGCGTCCGTCAGGAGACCATTGTGGACCTGCATTGTCCCCGCGAAGATCGGTCAGCTGATGGGCCGGGGTCGCTGCCGTAACCGGGGCAATCCACAGTTGTTTCCGCGCAGCCCACACCGCGAACTGACCGTCGGGTGACAGTTCAACATCTTCGCACTCCTCTTCCCCGCAACCCATCTCACCCAGCATTCGGGGAGTGCCGGCGTCCACATCGATCGCCCAAACCTGCTGCTTGCGCGACCACACGCCGTTAGTGGGATCCGCGACTCGTCCTTCGCTGGTCTCGCTGCCCCGAACATACACCAGAGTGCGGCCATCCGCGGTGATGCGCAGGCTGGCGATGGGCAAACCTTCGTCGCCTTCATAGTGCGTCACCCGGCGGGCCGCGAAGTTGGGGGCGTCCGCCACCCAGAGGTTGCGAACTCCTTTCGCGTCGAACACCCAAGCGACTCTGCCGCTGCGGGACGCTGCGACCAGGTTCGATGGAAAGGGCGAACTCATCACCTGTTCGAGCGCGAAGGCCTCAGAGGTGGCCGCGTGGGCGGAGAAAACGGACGGGACGAAGACCAGTAGGAGTGCAATGGATTCACATCGCGGGAAAATGCGAGCTCGAAATATCCCCATAAGAGAAGAAGCCTACTCCGTTGATTTGTGATCTGCCAAGCCCCTTCCTGTTCCGTTCTCACTTCCTGGGAGAGGCCCCGGCCTCCCCCGCGTGGCCCCCGCAACGGGCGCGACCGCTTCTCAGAACCGCGCCGGTCGCGCCGAATCGCGGCGCGCTCTATAATGCTCGCTCCACCAAAGTGATCGTTCCCATGACTGGCTTCCTGATGGAGGAAATGCATGCGCGCTGGCGCCCGGCTGTCCCTGCTGGTTCTTTCTTGTTTTCTGCTTCTGGCCACGATTCCTGACCATGAACAGCCGTTGGGCGGATATTCCGCTGTCTCGTCCCGCAGCGAGCGCGATTGGGAAGTAAAATTCCGCGCCATCCCGGAGCCCCAGAACCAGCGTGACTATATGCAGCGGCTTGCCGCCCGCCCGCACCACGTCGGCTCGCCCTACGACAAGGACAACGCCGAGTGGATGCTCGCCAAATTCAAGGAGTGGGGTTTGGAGGCAAGCATAGAAAGTTTTGACGTCCTGTTTCCCACTCCAAAGGCGCGGGTCGTGGAACTGGTTGAGCCGACCAAGTTCACCGCCAAGCTGCAGGAGCCGGCTCTGGCCATTGATCCCACTTCGAACCAGCAAGCCGAGCAGCTCCCCACCTACAACGCCTATTCCGGTGACGGCGACGTGACCGCACCACTGGTATACGTCAACTACGGCATTCCCGCCGATTACGACAAACTGGAGCGAATGGGTATTTCGGTAAAGGGAGCGATTGTGATCGCACGCTACGGAAATTCATGGCGCGGCATCAAGCCCAAGGTAGCCGCCGAGCATGGTGCCATCGGCTGCCTGATCTATTCCGATCCAGCCGATGATGGCTACGTTCAGGGCGACACGTTCCCCAACGGGGGATGGCGCCCACGCGATGGAGTGCAGCGCGGCAGCGTGATGGATATGCCCCTGTATCCCGGCGATCCACTGACGCCCGGAGTCGGGGCTACCAAGGATGCCAAGCGCCTCGCCTTGAAAGATGTAAAAACCATCACCAAGGTTCCCGTGCTGCCCATTTCCTACGCTGACGCCCAACCCCTGCTGGCGGCGCTGAAAGGCGACGTGGTTCCGGAGGGCTGGCGCGGTTCCCTGCCTCAGACCTATCATCTGGGCCCGGGGCCGGCCAAGGTTCACCTCAAAGTCCAATCCAACTGGGACATCAAGCCCCTTTACGACGTTATCGTGAAGATTCCCGGCTCGAACAATCCTGACGAGTGGATTGTTCGCGGAAATCATCATGACGCATGGGTGAACGGCGCGGAAGACCCTATCTCGGGCACCGTTTCCCTGATGGAAGAAGCGCGCGCTTTCGCCGCTCTGCTCAAGCAAGGATGGAAGCCCAAGCGCACCATCATCTATTGCGTCTGGGATGGTGAGGAACCGGCTCTGCTCGGCTCGACCGAGTGGGGCGAAAGCCATGCCGATGAGCTTCGGCGGCACGCCGTGGCCTACATCAACAGCGACGGGAATGGGCGTGGCTATCTGTCGATGGGTGGATCGCACACCCTGGAGAGATTCATCAACGGAGTCGCCAAGGACGTTGAAGATCCCGAAAAGAAGATCACGGTTTGGAAGCGCGACCAACTGAAAGCCATCGCCGACGCCAAGACGCCGGAAGACCGGAAAGAAGCGCGCGAACGTTCTGACCTGCGCATCGAAGCTCTGGGCTCAGGATCAGATTGGACTGTCTTTCTCGATCATCTCGGTATCGCTTCGCTGGATCTGGGCTATGGCGACGAAGACGGCGGCGGAATCTACCACTCCATCTACGACGATTTCTATTGGTACACGCACTTTTCCGATACCGACTTTAGCTACGGGCGCGCGCTGTCACAGACGGCGGGAACCACGGTGATGAGACTGGCCGACTCCGATCTGCTGCCCTACGAGTTCACTGGCCTCGCCGATACCATCCATCGCTACCTGGACGAATTGGAGAAGCTGTTAAAAACCAAGCAGGACGAAGTCATCGAGCGCAACAAAGAGATCGAAGAAGGAGTTTTTGCTGCGACGTCCGATCCCAAGAAGACTTCGGTTCCTCCGCCGGTTGAGGAAGTGCCGCCGCATTTGAACTTTGCGCCCCTGCAAAATTCGTCGGATGCGCTCACCCACAGCGCGGAACGTTATCAAAAGGCATTGGAAAAAGTCACCAAAAACGGTGCACTGGAGGTGAGCCAAGCGTCGCTGCAGGTGGTCAACTCGCAACTCCTCGAGAGCGAGCGCAAGCTTACGTCCACTGAAGGGCTTCCCCGCCGTCCGTGGTTCCAGCACCTGATCTACGCGCCCGGCGCCTATACCGGATATGGCGTCAAGACCATTCCGGGAGTTCGCGAAGCCATCGAACAGAAAAAATGGAAAGAAGCTGACGAGCAGATCGTACAGGCCGCCAAGGCGTTGCAGGATGAAGCCACGCTGGTCGATTCGGCAGCCCAGGAGTTGGAGAAAGGACAGTAGGCCGCCGTTAATTTCAGGTTTTTGTAGGGCCGGCTGCCCAGGGCGGGCGGTTCTGGCAGTCGAACATTTTTCCCCTAACCTACCTCCAGCTTTTTGACGATTTACTCAGATAGGTCAGCATTTTGGGTGAATGACCCTGTTTCTCGGTGTTATCTCGGTGTTGCCCTGCCACCGCCGCTCAAGCTGTGGGACGAGGTTGCCGATAACCTGGAAGAGCCGTGTTTTCTTGCGCGGCTGATGCCTCGAGCTTTTTGGCTGCTTTCCCGGGATAGCATGGTGAGTCCAAACGGGCTAATCGGGACTTCTTCCACACGACCAAGACAGCTCGTACAGCGGCATGCCTTACTCTGCCTCGCCTTCGTCGCGAGTTACCTCTTGTTGTCCCGGCCCGAGGTCATTCTGGTCGACCGGCTGGGATTTGTGGCTTGGTATCCAGCCACTGGCCTGGTTCTGGCGTGTTTGCTCGGTATCAGCCCCTGGTATGCATTTCTAGCCTGCCTTTGCGATACGCTGTCAGGCGCACTGTTTTACCACCAGCCTCTCAAATCCTCCACCGAATCAATCGGTGCGATTGGCAGCGCCACTTGCTACGCGGCGGCCGCATACGTGTTGCGTGGCCCGCTGCGGATCGATCTGAATCTGCGGCAGCAGCGTGACGTGCTCCGGTATTTACTTGTGACCATGACCGCGGCAGTGCTGGCGACTGCTGTGGGCGTGGTGTCCTTGGTTCTGAGCCGCGCAATTCTGTGGAAAGAATTTTGGGCCTCCGCACTGGGCTGGTTTGCCGGGGATGGTATCGGACTCTTGGGGGTCGCGCCTTTCCTTCTGATCCATGTTTTCCCTCGAGTTCGAAGGCAGTTACTCGGCCAGACGGACAAACGCGAAGCACAGCCAGACCAACTCGGAGGCCGTCAGTTCGGCATCGGTGCGGTGGCGGAGGCGGTCGGCCAAGCCGGCACAACCTTACTTGTGCTCTACGTCATGTTCGGACCAAGGTGGGCGTCACTTCAACTCTTTTATCTCAGCTTCATTCCGATTATCTGGATGGCGATGCGCCAGGGAACCAGGCGGGTGGCGATCGGCCTTCTCGAGCTGAATTTCGGCGTTGTGGCCGCGATGCATCTGTTTCCTCCGCCATCCAGCTTCCTCACTAAGGTCGGGCTCTTCATGCTGGTCGTTTCCGCCGTCGGACTGATCCTCGGATCCATCGTGACCGAACGACTTCGCATTGGCGCTGAGCTCCACGAGCGGACCAGTTATTTGAATTCGCTCATCGAGAATAGCCCCATGGGAATCATCGTCCTTGACCAGAAAGGCGATGTGGAGTTGACCAATAGCTCTTTTCAAAAATTATTTCTTTACGATCCCACCGGCGGCAACATCGACACAACTTTCACGGACAATAAAGAAACCAGCGCGATCTCCGCCCAGGTTTTTGCTGGAAAAGCCTTTCACGGAACGGTGCAGCGCCGGCGCAAGGACGGTAGCATTCTCGATTTGGATCTGCATGCTGTTCCTTTGGTGGTCGATGGCATCCAGCGCGGAGCTTTCGGGATCTACAACGACATTTCGGATCAAGTCAGGGCGGCCGA
>Ga0193733_1000162_pt1 | contig 23600 bp, 20 predicted proteins | sample U1s2metaG_FD_145076 | JGI IMG/M metagenome (GOLD analysis project Ga0193733, IMG submission 145076) | Soil microbial communities from a riparian zone of the East river system, Colorado, United States - U1s2 | ecosystem: Environmental > Terrestrial > Soil > Riparian zone | place: USA: East River...
CTTGCCTACATCCCACGAGTTGAGATATTTCGAATCAAAGATGCGACCTGTCGAAAAGGGAGCACCGCCGAAAAAAATGAAAAGTTTTTCTCGACTCGCAACCAAGGCGTCTGCGATAAGAGAAAACCTGTACCGAAACCGAACTGGTCAGATCAAACTCCTGCTTCAATTATGAAAACACTACTTGCCACCTGCCTATCCTTACTCGCGTTTGCACTGATTTCGCTCGCGCAATCTCCGCCGCCAAGACAAGCTCCTCCTGCAGCAGGAACGAATCCGGCTGCCCAAGCGCCGGCAAATCCGGCCGCGGCGGCGCAGGCGCCTGCTACAAACGTGCCGCCAGGGCAACCTGCAGCGCAGCAACCAGCAGCGCCAGGGCAAGCTGCAGCGCAGCAACCAGCGGCGCCTGGACAACCCGGAGCTGCAGGACAACCTGCGGCGCCCGGCGCGCCGGTTACCGCTACATTAAGTCCCGCACAAGCTGGCGCCGAGAGTCCCGCTGCGACGGCCGCCGCAGCGAGTGCCGCACCAGCTGCTTCGCCCGCTGCTGAACCGGGCCTCTTAGGCAGTAACTGGTTGATCGACAAGTTCCATAAGGGCGGTCCAATCATGTGGCCGATTTTGATTGTATCGATCATCGGGCTCACTGTGGTGATCGAGCGAATTTTTTGGTGGACCGGCCGCTGGTTTCGTCGTGATCCCAAACGGATCGAGAAAGTGTTTACCGCGATTGAGCATGGCGATGTGGCGGAGGCCTCGAGGCTTTCTCGCGGATCGCGCGATCCGGTTTTGCGCATGATGTGGAATGGTCTCAATCACCAACACGCCTCGTTGCAGGGCGCACTACAGGTCGCTGCGGGCATCGAGATTAAACGCGCCGGACGATTCCTCGTCGTCATGGACACGCTCGTAACTTTGGCGCCGTTGCTCGGTCTGTTGGGCACGATCACAGGTCTTATTAAGTCATTCAGCTTTCTCGGCAACGAAGAGCTGGCGGTGCAAGCCGTCACCGGCGGTATCGCCGAGGCGCTCATTGCCACAGCCTGCGGTCTCGGTATTGCCATCTTCGCACTGATTCCGTTTAACTTTTTCACTTCCCGGGTGTCTAACTTGGAGTTCGAATTGCAGACGGCAGCCACAAACTTGGAAGTGATGTTAGGATCACAAACCGCGGCGCGCGAACTGGATTTCGCAGCGCAATCCCCATCTGCTGGGAAAGGCTCGTCGATTTAAAGATGTTTTAAGGTATTTAATGACTGTACACTCACCCATTCCTCACAAGAAAGCGCGGATCGAGATCATTCCGTTGATCGACATCATGTTCTTTTTGCTCGCCAGTTTCATGATGGTGAGCTTGAGCCAGGTGCATATGAAAGGGATTAAGGTTAATCTCCCCTCAGGTGTTTCGGGTCAGACGCAGACAAAGCGCGAGTACATTAGCGTTTCTGTTGATAAGGACGGCCATTACTTCTTCGATAAGGACGAAGTGAAAGACGAAGAACTCATAAGTCGCCTGCGCAAGGTGCACGATTCAGCCCCTGAAGCGAAGGTGTTCGTTCGGGGCGATCGGGATTCGGTTCATCTGAACGTTACCCACGCGCTTGATATAATCCGCTCGGCTGGTTTTTATAAGATCTCGTTTGAAATTAGGAGTGAATCGCTCAAAGGAGTTCCGGGACCACCCCAGTGATTGTGTATGGCGAAATTGGAAGTAAAACCGCTATTTTACCGGCCACCGCCTCGATGGTATTTCTGGACTGCCCTTGGCGCGGCCTTGGCGATCCACCTCACAGCGGTTGCAGTCTCTCAAAGACATGAGGCCCCTGCGGTAGAGCTTCCTCCACAGCCGCCGACTGTCGTCGAAGCAGTCTTAGCGCCACCTGAGTCAACTCCTCCGCCAGAAGATATTCCCATTCCAGAACCTCCTCCTCCGCCGGACATTCAACCGGAATTCGTCGAAGAAAGAACACCGCCACCGCGGCCGCCACAGAACGCACAACAAAAATTTACGCCGATCAAAGCCCCTGGACCGATGTCGATGTCTAAAGCAAAAGCGCTCGCCGTGTATGCGCCGCGTCCCCAGTATCCCTACGAAGCGCGCTCGCGGCACGTCACCGGAAGTGGAGTGATCGTCTGCACAGTGGACTCAGGTAGCGGCAACGTCGGTAGTTGTAGCGTTTCGTCAAGCACCGGGAGTCCTATCCTGGATAACGCCGCCACTAGCGCGTTTCGGCAGTGGCGATTTAGACCTGGAACAGTTTCCAAGGTTAACATTCCCATCACTTTCACCATGACCGGCGCGTCGTACTAAATTCCGTAATATGAGACTAGCTTCGCCAGTTCCGCACAAACGAGCGCGTATCGAGATCATCCCGTTGATCGACATCATGTTCTTTCTGCTTGCCAGCTTTATGATGGTGAGCCTGAGCCAGACTCACATGAAAGGCATTCGCGTGAATCTGCCGGCTGCGGTAGGGCCCCCACCAAGCGGGGTGAAGGATTTTATTTCCATAAAAGTGCTGGAGGGAAATGCTGTGTTCTTCGATAACGTGTACGTACCAGACGACCAAGTTCTGCCACGCCTATTTCAGCTTCACCAGGCAAATCGGGACATCAAAATCTCGATCAGCGCAACGCCGATGGCCATCTACGGTGATGTCATCGGATTGCTCGACAAGGTTCGCTCGGTCGGAATCACAAAGGTCGGTTATCAGATTAGAGCAGCTTCTGGCGTTGCGCCTGCAGGTGCTGCGCCGCCGGCAGGTGCCGCACCACCACCACCACCACCACCGCCCAAACCCTAGCCTGCAGGAGCCGTTAGTCTCCTACGATTGAATATCTCCATCGCTCTTTTGCTGAGCCGGGCGGAGTATTAAGAACGCGCGTAACTTTTCCAAGGCGCGAGCCCTGTGGCTCAATTGGTTTTTTTTCGCAGGTTCAAGCTCACCAAAGGTTCGTTGGAAGCCGTTTGGAATAAAAATCGGATCATATCCAAATCCGTGTGACCCGCGCGGTCGATCAGCGATTCGTCCCTCAACAAGCCCTTCAAACATTCCGAGAACCTCGCCTTTGCGCGCCAGCGCCAGCACGCAACGGAATCGAGCGCGACTTGGGTCCTTCGGAGCGGCAACTCGGCCAAGTTGCTTCAATAACTTCTCAATCTTTTCGTTGTCACTCGCGTCCGGTCCCGCGTAACGGGCGGAGTAAATCCCCGGCGCGCCACCGAGAGCAGCGACCTCCAACCCGGAATCGTCTGCAACGACAAAGCCGGGTATGTGCTTCGAAACTGTCACAGCTTTGAGAATTGCGTTATCTTCAAAAGTTTTTCCCGTCTCCGCAATGTGGGGAATCTCAGGATGGTCAGCCAAATCGTTCACTTGGAACTGCGGCCCGAGAATCTTCCGGATTTCTGCGGTCTTATTCGCATTGCGCGTTGCGAACAAAAGCTCGATCACAATTCAAATGAATCTGGAAACCGAGAATCCGAGAGTAAATTTTAGTTTCTTTTCTTCGTTTCCTGGGTTCCTGATTGAAATGCGATGAGCAGCGAACGGCGCAAACCATATCCATTCGACAAGATCGAACCTAAATGGCAAGCCATTTGGGAGGAGCGGCAGCCTTTTCACGCGCCCAATCCGGGTGAAGAAGGTTTCGATCCGGCGAAACCGAAATTTTACGTCCTCGATATGTTTCCCTACCCGAGCGGGGCGGGGTTGCACGTTGGACATCCCGAAGGTTATACCGCAACGGACATCATTGCTCGCCACAAACGGATGCGTGGCTTTAACGTGTTGCATCCAATGGGTTGGGACGCGTTCGGTCTACCCGCCGAGCAATATGCAGTAAGAAGCGGTCAGCATCCCGCCGTCACCACGCGCGAGAACGTCGCGAAATTCAAAAGCCAACTAAAGCGGATCGGTTTTTCCTATGATTGGCAACGAGAGATCAACACGACCGACCCGCGCTACTACAAGTGGACGCAGTGGATTTTTCTCCAGATCTACAACTCCTGGTTCAATCCGGAAACGAAGCGAGCCGAGCCGATTTCAACTTATCGGGGCGCTGATCCGGACAGTGTTCGGCTCGCCTATGTTGCTGAAGTCCCGGTCAACTGGTGCCCGGAGTTGGGCACGGTTTTGGCCAACGAGGAAGTCGTGGACGGAAAAAGTGAAGTTGGCGGGTTCCCGGTTGTTCGAAGGCCGATGCGTCAGTGGATGTTGCGCATCACAGCGTATGCGGAGCGATTGCTTGATGGGCTCGACGAACTTGATTGGCCCGAAGGAATCAAATTGCTTCAGCGCAATTGGATCGGCCGCAGCGAAGGCGCGGAAATCGATTTCAAAATCGACAAAAGCGATCAAAAGATTCGCGTTTTTACCACGCGTCCCGACACGCTTTACGGCGGAACGTTCCTGGTGGTCGCGCCCGAGCATTCGGTTGTTGATTTAATTGTCAGTGAGGAGCAATGGCCGGCGGTGCGCGACTATCGCGAACGCACCGCACGCAAAAGCGATCTCGAACGTGCCGATCTGTCGAAAGACAAAACCGGCGTCTTCACCGGAGCGTACGCAATGAATCCGGCAAACAACGAAAAGATTCCAATCTGGATCGCTGACTATGTGCTGATTGGTTATGGGACGGGAGCAATCGGGGGTGTGCCCGCGCATGACGAACGCGACTTGGAATTCGCGCGCAAATTTGATTTGCCGATTGTTGAAGTCGTCCAACCACTGGCCGATGAGCCGGCGCTGGGTTTCGTCGGCGAGGGGATCGCAATCAATTCGCCGATTATTAACGGCCTGGCGAGCGCCGAGGCGAAAAGGAAGATTACCGCTTGGCTGGAAGAGCGCGGTCAAGGCAAGCGTGCAATCAATTACAAACTGCGCGACTGGCTATTCTCGCGTCAGCGATATTGGGGCGAGCCGTTCCCGATTACCTGGCAAGACGGTAAACATCGCTCGTTAAGCGAAAGCGAATTGCCGGTCGTCCCACCGGCGCTGGAAGATTACAAACCCACTGGCACGGGCGAACCTCCCCTGGCCAGAGCGAAAGAATGGGTTCGCTATTCTGAGAAGGCTGTGCGCGAGACAAACACAATGCCGCAGTGGGCAGGCTCGTGCTGGTACTACCTGCGATTTTGCGACCCGCATAATGATCACCGATTCGTCGGCAAAGAAGCGGAACGTTATTGGATGGGTGGTGATAAGCCGGGTGGCGTGGATTTGTATGTCGGCGGCACCGAGCACGCGGTGCTGCATCTGCTTTACGCGCGTTTCTGGCAGAAAGTCCTGTTTGATCTTGGTTACATCTCGAAACCCGAGCCATTCCAGCGGCTTGTAAACCAGGGAGTTATCCTGGGCGAAGATAATCAGAAGATGTCGAAGTCGCGCGGGAACATTGTTAATCCCGACGACGTAATCGACCAGCACGGCGCGGACGCATTTCGCTGCTACGAGATGTTTATGGGACCGCTCGAGCAGATGAAACCCTGGAGCATGCGTGGCGTCGAGGGCGTAGCGCGTTTTCTTGCGCGCGTCTGGCGCCTACTGATGACTGAGAACCAGAGAGGCGAGTGGGAATTATCAGCCAAGGTCAAAAACACCGACTCGGACAAGGCGCAGCAGAAGCTGCTCCATGCCACGATCAAGAAAGTGACTGAGGATATCGAATCGTTCTCGTTTAATACCGCAATTTCACAAATGATGATTTTCGTGAACGCGTTTACGAACGTCGAAGTCATTCCATTATCAGCAATGCGCAGCTTCCTGATTTTGCTGAATCCGTTCGCCCCTCACATTGCCTCCGAATTATGGGAGAGACTGAATACAAAATTCACCGATGCGCGTGGCGACATCACGGAACAATCCTGGCCAAGCTATGACAAGCGGCTGCTTGTCGAGCAAGAGGTTGAAATTGTAATTCAAATAAACGGGAAACTGCGCGATCGAATCAAGATGTCGATCGTGGCGACCGAAGAGGAAATGAAAACCGCCGCTATCGCGAACCCCAAAATTCAAAAACTCGTTAGCGGCAAAAATATTGGCAAGGTCGTGGTCGTACCCAAAAAGCTTGTCAATATAGTGGTGCACTGATAAGCGGAGCTTATGTGGAAAGAGTTTAAGGAGTTTGCTGTCAAGGGGAACGCGATTGATCTCGCGGTCGGCGTGATAATTGGCGCCGCCTTCGGCTCGGTAATCGGTTCATTGGTCAAAGACATCATCATGCCGCCTATTGGATTACTCACCGGCGGTCTTGATTTTTCCAACCAATTCGTCGTGCTCAAAGGTGCGCCAGGCGGCGCAACATTTGCGACTTCGGCTGAGGCAGCAAAGGCGGGCGCTATCACTTGGAACTATGGCAACTTCATCACGCTAATGATAAACTTCGTTATCGTGGCCTTTGCGATCTTCATGATCGTCAAAGGGGTAAACAGGATGAAGCGTCCGACGCCAACCGCAGCCCCGGTTTCGAAGGAGTGCCCGGCTTGTGCAATGACGATTCCCATTAAGGCGACTCGTTGTCCCCATTGCACGAGCGAACTCTCGCAGGCGGGTCACGCGCTAGCGCCGTAGCCGGCCTAGGTTGGTCTCGGCTGGGAGGATCACACTCCCAAAGAGTCTCCCAGATCCAACAGCCCTAGGGAATTCTTGTAAATTATTCCTTGCCCTTCGCTTCTCGGGCTGCTATGGAGGGCGCGATTGCAGATGCGTAGATGCCTTAACCTTACGCTCGCAGGAGCGGCAGCTTGCTTGATCGTGGGCTGCGCCACGCAGTCGAAACCGACTCTCACAAGTGGGCGTCGCATACCAAACGTGCGCACTACTGCCTATACCGAGCTTGAGGGGGGAAGCGGCCATCACAACGCGCTCGGTCAATATCTCTCCGGCCGGCACGTGTTGAGTGCCGCCTCTGATTGGTCGCGCTATCCCCTCGGAACCCGGTTCCGACTTGTCGATAGCAGCGAAGAATATGTGATCGACGATTACGGGGGTGCGTTGATCGGCACGGACACGATTGACCTTTACAAGCCGAGCCGGCTCGAGGTGAAACGCTGGGGCGTCCGCCACGTGGACATTGACATTTTGCAATGGGGCTCGGACGAACAAAGTTTGAAAGTGCTTGCCCCTCGCTGCAAACACCATTGCGCGCGGCAGATGGTCGCAGCCATTCAGAAAAAGAAGGGCAAAACCGTCGCGGAATCCTCTCCGGCCCATACTTCGCTTTGATTTAACGCGAGTCTCGCAGCATTTTCCCCGCCCATGAGAATTTTCCTTACCGGGGGGGCGGGCTACATCGGGAGCGTTTGCTCCGAACTTTTGCTGAATGAAGGTCACGAGGTGGCCATCTTCGATAACCTGAGTGAGGGCCATCGACGCGCAGTCGATTCCCGGGCGAACTTCATTCGGGGCGACTTGGCCGACCGCCTGCAAATTGAGGCTGCGCTTTCCAGCACGCGCCCCAATGCCGTAATGCATTTCGCCGCATATGCACTCGTCCCCGAGTCAATGCACGATCCCTCGAAATATTTTCGCAACAATATTGCCAATGGCTTGAATCTGCTGGATGCCGTGGTGGCAACGGGTGTTCAACGGATCATTTTTTCATCGACCTGCGCGATTTTCGGACCGCCGGAGCGGGTGCCGATCGACGAAACTGCGCACCCGCGTCCGGTCAGCCCATACGGTGAATCGAAACTGGCTTTTGAAAAAATTCTCCGTTGGTACGACGAGATCCATGCATTGAAGTTTGTTTCATTGCGTTATTTCAACGCGGCCGGCGCCACGGAGAACCTCGGTGAAGATCATCGGCCCGAAACACACTTGATTCCGAATGTGTTGAAGGTCGCCCTTGGTCAAAGCCCGCACGTCGAAATTTACGGAACCGATTATGAGACGCCCGACGGAACATGTATTCGCGACTACATTCACATTGTCGATCTTGCCCGCGCGCACATCCTGGCTCTCGGCGCGGACGCCAGCGGGTTCTACAATCTCGGCACGGGAGGCGGCTCCAGTGTTCGAGCGGTAATCACGGCCTGCCGCAAAATCACCGGGCGAAAGATCGAGACGATTGAAAAGCCACGCAGACCTGGTGATCCGCCGCGGCTAATCGCTTCGTCGGAAAAAATCAAGAAGGAGCTCGGCTGGCAACCGCAGTTCCAATCGCTCGATGCTATCGTCGAGAGCGCCTGGAAGTGGCACCTGAAATTTCCAGAGGGCTACGAAGAGTAGAGGCGGGAACGCGGTCTCCCACGAATCTTCGTTCGCTGTAGCGGCGGGAGTGTCGCCTGCGCACCCTAAATCGTCGCAGCCGACACAGCTGCCTCTACAGCAATTTTGACGGGTTCGATTTCCAGATCCCTGAGCTTCCCGCTTTGCGCGCGGAGAATTTGTACATTCTTATTTCTGGGCGCCCAGACATCGGGATCGGTCGGGCCAAACATCAAAACGCAATTTGCTCCCGCGGCTGCGGCTAGGTGCGAGATTCCGCTGTCGTGTCCCAGGAAAATCGAGCGCTCAAGCACGGCGGCAAGCTGAGGTAGCGGTAAATTCTTTGCGAAACGGACCTCTCTATTTTTCCACTCGCGCTCCAACGCATCCGCTTCGGTTCCGTCTGCCTCGCCTGAAATGACGACCACGGAGAAAGCGCTTCCCACCTGTCCACGTTTGTCTTTGATGAGCGGAACACCGTCGTTTCTTGAAAACAGCGCGATCCAATTTTCCAGCGGCCAATTCTTTTCTGTGCTGCCGCTTCCCGGATGAATTGCGAGAATCGGCTGCTGTAAGAACTGGAGAAATCCCTTGGCGAATTGTCGATCGTCTATTGAGGGGAAAACCTTTTCAGTAAGATCGCCGACTCCGATTCCCAGCTGTTCGATCGGGAGCGCAAGCTGGCGCGCGGCGTGGACAGCGGTTTCCGCGATCTTGGCGGGCCCGCAAAGTAGATTTTCAACACCACATCGATGCAGGTTGTTTTCAAAGATCCTGTCCGGATCAAACAGATAACTGATGATCAAATCGAAGCTCGCGAAATAATTTGCCAACTCCGCTGGCAATTCCGAATTCTTGGCGAAGAAGCTCGAGAGCGGTCCGTATTCGATCGAGCGTACTGCTTGCGCGTAAAATCGGTTTTCAGCAAGCGCCGCAATGTGCCTGTAACCAAGGATCTCGATGTGCGCATTTGGACAGGCGTCGCGGAGCGCCTTAAGGGCTGGCAAAGTGAGAATGAAATCGCCGATCGCGCCGCCGCGGATGACCAGAACGCGGTTCATCTTTCTTGTGTAGCCACCGCCCTGTGGGCCGTGTTCATTGTAAAATCAAAACGCGTCTGCGGTGACCGGCCACAGGCCGGTGGCTACAGCGGAAATGCCGTTTCAATATTGCCTGAATGTGAAGGTGAGAATCACACCGCCATAGATCAGGGCCAAAGCATGCAAACAGCGCCAGCGAAAAACGCTCCGTGCACTCCAGTTGATTTGATCGCGAAGGACGTACGGGATTGCGACCCAGAATAGGCCGGCAACGATCAGCAGATAAGCAAAGACCGTTATTAGCAGCCGACTCGTTTCGTAACGCAGAAAGGCAGCATCCAGTAGCGGTTCCGCCGCAAGCAGACAAAGAATTCCAAGGGCGCGTACCGCCAGAAACTCATCGACAAACCGCAGGACGAGCACGTAACCAATTGGCAACACAATGAGCAGCGGGCGACGAAAGCTGGAGAATTCACCCATCTGAATCGTGGCGAGCAGCCAAAACGTCCAAAGAAGACAAACGGTGAGCAAAATAACTCCTGCAACGCGAGAGCGCGGAAAGCGCTGAACAACACCGGCAAAATCCGGTTTTAGTAATCCGAGCAAACCGATCAGAATGAGAAATGCGCTCACGATGATTCCGGCAGTGTGCAAAGAGAGCTCGTAGATCATGCGTCAAAATTCGCTAATGGCGTGTGAGTTTGGATAAGGTGACACAAGTTTTCAACCTGCGATTGTGCAGGAACTTCAAAAGGTTGCCAGAGTAGCGCATGCCTCCGGCTTGCGCTCTAAACAAGGCAAGCCAGAGCCATGCGCCACTTTAATCGGCGTGCCATACAAGCTGAAGCCGTTGGCTCGCTCGATTTGGATATCCACCAGTTCTCCGATCAGTTCGTTGTCGCCTTCAAACACGACAATTTTGTTGGTGCGCGTTCGGCCCATCAGACGGGCCGAGTTTGTTTTGCTCGGCCCTTCGCAGAGAACTTCCACACATTGACCGACCAGTCTCCCGCCTGCGCGTCGCGTTGACGCATTAACAAGCCGGAGCAAATCCTGGTTGCGCTCTTCCTTAATACGCTCATCGATTTGATCTGGCATCTCCGCAGCTGACGTGTCGCGCCGCGGCGAATAACGAAACACGAAAGCGTTGTCGAACTCGATTTCCTCGACCAAATCGCGCGTCTGCTTGTAATCGTCTTCTGTTTCGCCGGGAAATCCGACGATTATATCAGTGGTAATCGCAATGCCGTCGCGCGCCCGCCGAATTCCTCGGACGAGATCAAGGTATTTTTCTGCCGTATACGCGCGGTGCATCGTTTTCAGAATTTTGTTGGATCCCGATTGCAATGGCAGATGAACATGTTCGGCGAGTTTCGGCAAACGCGAGATCGCGTCGATTAAGTCGTCGCGGAATCCGATAGGGTGGGGCGACGTGAAACGCAATCTCTTAAGGCCTTCCACCTCGTGAACTGCTTCGAGCAATTGCACAAATGGAGATCTATTGTCGATCTTCAGGAACTCGTGACGACCGTAAAGATTCACGATCTGTCCGAGTAGCGTAATCTCTTTGACGCCGCGCGAAGCGAGGTCGCGCACTTCACTCACGATTTCGTCAATGGAACGGCTGCGTTCCGCCCCGCGCGTCTGCGGCACGATGCAGAACGTGCAATGCATGTTGCATCCCTGCATGATTGACACAAACGCAGTCGCCTGCCTTGGCGCGAGTTGCTGTTCGCGAATTGTCGATTGCGAACCGGTTTCTTCAGCGACGTCCACAATCGAAAACCGCAGATCGTCCATCTGTCTTTCCATTGAGCGTTGAGCGTTGGGCGTTGAGCGTTGGGCGTTTTCTGAAATCCGCCTTTTCCTGGCGACCAATTCGTCCACGTAGTCCGCGACGAGATGGAATTTCTGCGTGCCGACCACCAGATCGACGTGCGGCAGCCTTTTCAGCAGTTCGCCACCGCGTGCCTGGGCCATACAACCGAGGAATCCGAAGACAACGTGCGGTCGTTCTTTGGCAAGTCGCCCCAGCATTCCCATTTTCCCCAGCGCCTTCTGGTCAGCCGTATCGCGCACGCTGCACGTGTTCAGGAGCACGACGTCGGCTTCAGATTCTTTCGCGACCCGCTCGTATCCTCGCGCCATGAGCGAATGCGCGACCTGTTCCGAGTCGCGCTCGTTCATCTGGCAGCCATAGGTCTTGATAAAAAATTTTGGCATGGGCGGGCCAAAATGATACACGCCCAGTCCGCCTTCGTCCAAGACAGGACGCGAATTTGAAACTCGCTCACTTCCCCGCGCGCTCGCCGCTACCTGTCGCGGCTTTATCTTCTATGTCGCTGATCACCTCAGCTCCGTTCACGAACTCACATGAATTGAAACAGCGTTACGCGGTTCGTGACAATTCGTGTAAGTCGTGTCTTAAATCGCGGCATGCCGACAATTAAAGATGAAGCTCCAGCAATTGGCATCATCGGTGGCAGCGGTCTGTACCAGATTGAGGAATTGCGAGACGCGACTGAACTCAAGGTCGAAACACCTTTTGGATCGCCATCGGACGTGCTTGTTGGAGGAAAATTAAGCGGGCGTCAGGTTTACTTTTTGCCGAGGCACGGTCGCGGTCATAGGATTCTGCCGCACGAAATAAATCACCGAGCCAACATCTATGCGCTCCGATCGTTGAACGTTCGCTGGATCATTTCTGTGGCGGCAGTGGGGAGCCTGCAGGAAAAATACGCGCCGCGGGATGTGGTCTTGCCCTCGCAATTTTATGATCGCACCAGTCAACGCGCGATTCATACGTTTTTCGGTGAAGGCATCGCAGCGCATGTCGCCTTCGCTGAGCCCATCAGCGCAAACCTGCGCAATCTTGTGGCAGAGTCAGCGAGGTCTCTCGGAGTTACGGTTCACAATGGTGGCATTTACGTGAACATGGACGGTCCTGCGTTTTCCACGCGCGCGGAATCTGAGTTTAACCGTCGCAACGGCTTCGACGTGATCGCGATGACGAATCTTCCGGAAGCAAAACTGGCCCGCGAAGCGGAGATCGCATTCGCGACGATGGCGATGATCACCGATTACGATTGCTGGAAAATCGAAGAAGAACCCGTCTCGGCGCAGACTGTCCTCAGCCATTTATTAGCAAATGCAGAGACGGCGAGGAAAGTGATCGTGGATGTAATCCCGCAAATACCCACGGAGCCGAACTGGCCGGAGCACTTCGCATTGGACACGGCGCTCGTTACCGAGCAAAAGCTCTGGCCCAAAGAAACAGTCGAGAAGCTCAAGCCGATTTTGGAACGGTTTCTGGCGAAGTAGAAACTTGGAGGTGTGCATGGGGTGACGCGGTTCGGAGTTCCGCATTGATGCGGTTTCGCCAGCGTGCAAACCCGAGCCGCCTGAAGGGGGAACTCCAAACCCTTGATTACGAGGCTGCGCTCAGTCGTTTAATTGCTTCACAGAGCGCTCGGATTTGATCTTCTTCGTGTGATGCAGTGACGGTAATGCGCAAACGCGCGGAAGCCTTGGCGACGGTCGGATAACGAATTGCTGGGACGAGGAAGCCTTCGCTTTTGAGTGCAGCGGCCAAATCGAGCGCCGCCTGCTCGTCGCCGACGAGCAACGGAAAGATCGCGCTCGTGGGTGCTTTGAGCGTTGAGCGTTGAGCGTTGGGCGTTGAGCGTTTGCTGCCAGCATCCAAACGTCCAACGCCCAACGTCCAACGCCCAACGTCCAACGACTGAAGCAACTCCTGCATTAGCTGGATTCGTTTCCAAAGCAAAAGTCTGCGCTCTTCGCCTTCTTGTGAGGAGAGAAAATCAATCGCAGCCGACGCGGCCGCGGCGATTGCGGGCGGCGACGCGGTGGAATAAATGAACGAACGGGCGCGATTGATTAGCCATTCAATCAGGTCGTGAGAGCCGCAGATGTAGCCGCCGCTTGCGCCTAGCGCCTTGCTCATCGTGCCCATCTGGACATCGACGTCGTCACTCAAGTTCTCTTCGGCCGCCAGGCCGCGGCCGTGCAGACCGATCACGCCTACCGCATGCGCTTCATCCAGCATCAACAGCGCATCGAAACGTTTTTTTAATTCGACCAGTTCGTGCAAGGGTGCGCGATCGCCGTCCATAGAAAAGACAGACTCAGTCACGATGAGAACGCGCTTGCCTGGATGCTCGCGCCGTGCCCATTCCAAGTGGTCTCCAGTTTGCGCAGATTGTTTGTGTGGAAAGACGCGCAGGATCGCGCCGCTCAGCTTTGCGGCGTCGATCAGTGAGGCATGGCAAAGCTTGTCGAGCAGAACCACATCACTTTTTGAAACCAAGGCCGGAATCGTCCCGAGTGCCGCGGCATATCCGCTACTGAAACAAAGCGCAGCCTCAGTCCCTTTCCATTCGGCCAGCGCGCGCTCCAAACGCACATGTGGCGATTGCGTGCCGCTGATCAGCCGCGAGGCGCCTGCGCCGACTCCGAATTCGTTGATGGCAGCGATCGCCGATTTGCGCAGTCAAGAATCATTTGCGAGCCCGAGGTAATCGTTTGAGGAGAAGTTCAGGAGCCTGCGGGCTGCAATTTCTATCTCCGGGCCCTGCGCAGTCCCGATTTCAGAAAGATGTCGATCGAGCGAAGCCGCGCGGAGCACCTTCAGTTGCTCTTCGAAGAGGTCCTGCATCACCAACGATTGAATTGCGATGCGAATGAATTGAGAATCGCAAAATGAAAACGCGTTGCTTTGATCACATCGATTTACGAGTCAAGGACATGGAGGTGGCAAGAAAGTTCTACGAAAAATTTCTGCCGCAGCTTGGGTTTGTTCACGAAAGCCCGGGCGAAGATTTCCATACTTTTTATGCTGCGGGCGGCGACAGACCGTCGGAGTTTTTTGGTTTTACACAGGACAAAGACCATAAGCCAAACGGAACGCGCATCGCGTTTTGGGCGGATACGCGCGAAGAAGTGGATCGGCTGGCAAAGTTGGTGCGCGACGCGGGCGGCAAGACGCTTGAAGGGCCGGAAATCTGTGTCGATTACAGTCCCGGCTACTACGCCTTCTTCTTCGAGGACCCGGATGGCAACAAACTGGAAATTTGCTGCAGGGAGAAGCCGATCATTGCTGAGTAGAGCGGCTGTTTTAGCCAGGCATTGATTCAGCAGTTCTTTCGCTTCACCCTTCGACGGAGCTACGTGTTTAGCGCCAAAGAAGCCATGTCAGACCTAGTCCGCCACAGGACGGATTCGCCGTGGCGAACCTGCGGGCAACGCCCCAGGAATTCGATGGCCCCGGCGGCCAGCGCACCATTTGAATCGCGCTTTCAGCGCTTGGTTAACGTGAATGATTGGATCCCTGGGGCGGTGCCCCAGGGCTAGTATGGGAGCGCGCCTTTGGCGCTAACTAAATCCACAAATTGTGCATTCAACGAAATTGGGCGAACAGTTGGACAATGACCAAGCCCGCGCACGAGCCCGCCATTTTGCAGGGGGCGCGTCGTGTTCGCTATCTCAAGCTGATCGCACTTTTCAAGATTGCCAAGGGCGCACTGCTGCTCCTGCTTGGCATTTCACTGCTTTTTCTCAACGCGCGGACTCGCTGGATGGATGCCGTATCGAACTGGATCGCGGACGAAATCCTGCTCGAGCACAGCAAAGGGATTGCCTTTTTGCTGCACAAACTGCAAGCGGTACTTGCCGGCGGCGCGCTCCGGGCCACAGGTCTTCTGGCGCTTTTTTACTCAGCAGTTCTTTTCACTGAAGGAATCGGCGTTTACCTGCAGCAACGCTGGGCGGAGTTACTGATGATTTTCGCAACTGCGTCGCTGATTCCACTTGAGGTTCGTCATGTTTGGCATCGGCCGGGATTGGTGGGCGCGCTCATTCTGCTGGCCAACTGTTTCATTGTTTGGTTTCTGTATAGCGTCCTAAAACGCGACAAACACAAGGCGCACGTCGCGCAGCCCCGCGAACTGGTCGAGACAGTTTAGACAAATAACTGTTTCCGGGCACGGACACGCTCAGCAGGGGAGGGAGCGGCGATTGTTTTTTAGCAACAACGGGGCAGATGGCGTCCATGCAAAGGCCAAAAATTGATGACAAACTGACGTTGCTGGCGGACTTCGGGAAGACCGAAGCGATTTGCGTCGAGGTTCTGGATAATCCGGCCACCGAGGAGGAGGGCATCCTACTCAAAGTGATGGCCCGCGGCCCATTCGAACAAGGTCAACAAGTCTGGATAGTTGGTCGCGACGGATCAAAAGTCGGAGCGACTGTAGAAAACGTCTCCAAGCAAACCATCGACAGCGAAGTCATGCTGTCGACTGTTCTCCCAGCGTAGCCGTAGCCGCGGGCGGTGAGTGTGGCCGAATGTGTTCGCGTAGTACATCAAAAACTACGGCGCAGATGTGAACCTGTTTGTCGATCACAGCCAAATCGTCCAACTGGAATGTTTGCGTGCCGGCATTTGGGGGACGAAAAGCTTGTGGGGGCGGGTGGTGACATACAAGGAGACGCGCGAATAAAAACGCGTGTCATCCTGAGCGGAGCGAAGCGGAGTCGAAGGATCCCGCGACAATAGCTTAGGGTTGCAACCCGGGATTCCTCGACTTCGCTCGGAATGACAATCAACGGCTGTCGTCGCGGCTGTCGCCGCTGCTGCCCATGTGACTGACAAACCAATCGCTTGCGAGTTTTGCGACTTTTTCCAGCGCACCCGGTTCCTCAAAAAGGTGCGTCGCGCCGGGAACAATCTCCAGTTTCACTTCGCACCGCATCTGGTCGCGCGCCATTTGGTTTAGCTCGATTACAATGTCGTCATTGCCACCGACGATGAGCAATGTCGGCGCCTTGACTTTTGGCAATGCGTCGCCGGCCAGATCGGGGCGTCCACCACGTGAAACCACAGCGCCGACATTTTCTGGGATCTCGGCCGCTGCCACCAACGCAGCACCGCCGCCCGTGCTGGACCCGAAATAGCCGAGCTGCAGATCGCGCGTTTGTTCTTGCCGTTTTGCCCATTTCGTGGCGTGCACAAGGCGCTCTGCCAGCAAACCTATGTTGAATCGGTGCTCGCGAGTGTTCATGTCGGTCGCTTCTTCTTCCGGCGTAAGCAAATCAAAAAGCAGCGTGGCCAGCCCGCCATCGTTGAGCGTGCGCGCCACAAATTGATTGCGCGGACTGTGCCGGCCGCTGCCGCTGCCGTGCGCGAAAAGCACGAGTCCAACCGCGTTCTCTGGAATAGTCAAATTCCCCGAGAGAACTGCGCGCCCGGCCGGAATTTGTCCTTCGCTCATCTATTGGTCCGCTCCTTGCTCTTACTCATTGGCCAGCCAAAGCGATGCGAGGACGCATCGCATCCGAAGCACTTCGTGCGAAATCATGGCAGACGCGTTTCCGTTTCGCGCCAGCTTTGGGAGTGCGTGCGCGTAATCGCGCCGCTTTGGTTGAACGCATCGTAATCGCCCGACTGGTCTGTGAGCGGCTGCGCCCATTTCGCGAACAAGTTCGGCGTCGTCATTGCTGATCCGTTTGGTTGCGCTCGGAAATATCTTGCGCGGCCTGGCTCAGTAACTCGCGCACGTCTTCATCGCTGGTCTGCGAAAAATCTTCGTAATACTGGCCGACGGCCTGAAAGAATGGGGGCGTGCTCAGGCAGATTGTCTCATCGGCTTCTTGTTCGATCTCACGGCAAGTGTCTGGCGGACCGACTGGCACCGCTACGACAATTTTTGCGGTGCCTTGCTGTCGCAGCGCTTTAACGGCGGCGCGCATGGTTGCTCCAGTGGCCAATCCGTCATCCACCAGAATGACGACTCGGTATCGCAGCTCGGGCGCGCGTCGTCCTTCACGGTAAATGTGTTCGCGCCGTTCCAGTTCGGCTGTCTCCTTCGCGGTCACCGCTTCGATGGCCTCTTCTGCATGGGGTATTGCGCGCACGACATCCTGGTTCAAAACGCGCACACCGCCGGAAGCTATCGCGCCGGCAGCCAGTTCTTCAAAGCCGGGAACGCCCAGTTTGCGCACGATAAAAACATCGAGCGGCGCGCCGAGCCGTTGCGCGACTTCGAACGCCACCGGCACACCGCCCCGTGGCAGCCCAAGCACAATTACGTCATCGCGACCCGCATACTTGACGAGTTTGTCCGCAAGCAGCCGGCCGGCTTCGGTTCGGTTGGGAAAAGCGTGCTCCATTTTCCCTCCTAGAATGCGGAAAATCCTCTCTCTCTTAGGCTTCGCGCCACGACGCCGTGTCGCGTGTTTTCAAGTTAAGCGGTTGCGTTTAAAACCTGCAACACCATTTCGCTGCAGAGCAGAACGAGATAAAAAGCAACGCGATCACCCACGGCGGCGATGAGCTGTGCGTGAGCATTAACTTTTTCCAAACTCACAGCTACGCTTTATCAAACAATGTAGATGTTGGCGAGACGCAAATGCCCACGGGATGGCTGTGGTTAGTCATCAGAAGGTGCTGGATGCACATGGGTTCGCCTCGCCCTTAATAAGGGAGAGGGCGAGGGTGAGGGATCATTTTAGTAATCGCGCTTGTACGTTCGAACCCCTCACCTTAATCCTCTCCACTTGCCGAAGGGGAGAGGCGAAAGATTAAAGCAACCGCTGGAGGCTCGTCCGGAACGACTCCGAGCCAGCGCGGCTTGTCAGCTTCAGCCGGCGGGGTTGCGGTTAGGCCAGGGTGGCGGCGATGGCAGCTCGTAGCGTTTTGTCTTCAGCTCGTCCTGGATTTCCTGGAGGGCCCGATCGAGTTGCTGGTCTTCGCCTTTGAATTCTTTCCCGGGATCATTATCGACGACGATGTCGGGATCGACTCCGTGGCCCTCGACGATCCATTGTTGGCCGTCCTTGGAGTAGATCGCGAATTCCGGTTTGAAGAACTGACCGCCATCGACGAGCGGCAGCGACTCGCGAATGCCAATGACGCCGCCCCAGGTGCGTTTGCCGATGAGTTTGCCAAGGCCGAGCGTTTTGAAGCGATACGGAAAAATGTCGCCATCGGACGCGGAGAATTCGTTGATCAAGGTTACCATCGGGCCGACGAAGGTTTGCGGCGGATCGGTTTGCGGCATGCCGTTGCGCGCGATCCCGATCATTACGAGCGCGCGCCGCAGTCGTTCGATCACCAGCGGCGAGACAAATCCGCCACCGTTACCTCGAACATCGACAATGAGCGCGTGCTTCCGGATTTGCGGAAAGTAAAGCTTCGTGAACTCATCCAAACCGGGCCGGCCCATGTCAGGAATGTGCAGATAGCCGACTTCGCCGCCGGTCTTCTTCGTGACGTAATCGATGTTCTTTTGCACCCAATCGATATAGTAAAGGGGAGCCTCGTCGGCGGTGGGCACAACGGTCACATCACGCGCTCCGGCATCGGTGGGTTTGGAATTCACGCGCAGGATCACTTGTTTGCCGGCCGTGCCGATGAGCGCGTCGTAAAGATTCGGCAAGCTGGAGACGGGCGTGTTGTTGATCGCGAGAATGTAATCACCGGGTTTCACGTTCACGCCGACATCCGTCAGTGGCGAGCGCGTATGTTTGTTCCAATTTTCGCCCGGCAAAATGCGCTCGATGCGATAGGCGCGCGTGGCCGGTTCGCGGGAAAATTCGGCGCCGAGCAGGCCGAGCTTGATGCGCGGCGCATCCGGGCGTTCACCGCCGCCGACGTAAGTATGGCCATTATTCAATTCGCCTATGAGCTCGCCTAACAAGTAAGTGAGATCGTTCCGATGACTCACGAACGGCAGTAGCGCGGCGTATTTGTCGCGCATTGCTTTCCAATCAACGCCGTTCATGGTGGGCGAGAAGAAGAAGTCGCGCATGTGCCGCCAGCATTCGAAATAGATTTGGCGCCACTCAGCATGCCGATCTAACTGCATGTCGAGGCCTTCGATCTTGTGCTCGTGATCCTTGGTTTCGAGCTTGTCTTTCGGGACATCGATGATGGCGTAGTCCTTTTTGATTTTTACCAGCATCTTTTTGCCGTCGAACGTGATCTGGTAATTGTTCGCGTCGCCGAGCACGGTCTCCTTGCGATCGTCGACGTTGTAAACGCACAGGTGTGATTTCTTGTCTTTGTTGGAGAATAGATCTTCTTCCTCTTCGCCAACTTCATCAGCGGCGGTGCGGCGCAGGTAGAAGATGCGATTGTCCTCCAGCATTCGAATGTTGCGATAATTTCCCGGCGTAATTTCCAGACCGATAATCCGGTTCTGGATCCCGTCGGTGTCCACTTTCACGACGACTGGTTTCTTTGGTTTTTCTTCGGGCTTTGTCGCGCCTGGGCTCGCCTCCGGCTTTTTTTCTTCAGCTTCTTTTGCCTTTTCTTTTTTGCGCTTTTCTTCCGCCTTGCCGACTTCATCGCTTTTCGGCGCGAGCGGGTTTGCAGTCTCCTTGGCGAGCGTGACGAGATAAACGCGCTCCATGTCGCGATAGACGTTAGCGAACTCCTCGTCGCCAAAAGTCGGTTTGAAATCACGTGCGGAACTGAGCAGCAAATATTTGCCGTCGTCGCTGAAGACCACTTCGCCCGAGCCGTACCAGTTGTCTGTCACTGCGGTCTGTTGTTTGTTCGCGGCTGAATAGAGATAAACGCGCGTCATGCCATTCTCTTCCGGCCGTGCCCATGCAATCCACTGACTGTCGGGCGACCAGTTATAACTTTCGATCTCGCCATATTTATCCTGGTCGACGGGCGTGACCTCCTTCGTTGTGACATCAACGTAACGCAACCGCTGCAACCGATCGCTCCAGAGCAGTTTCTTACTGTCGGGAGACCATTTCGGCGCGTAGTAATATGTGTCGGTGCCGTTCGTGATTTGCTGTGGCTCGCCTTTGCCGTCCTGTGAACGCAGATACAATTCGTTCTCGCCACTCGCGTCCGAGTTGTAGGCGATCCACTTTCCGTCCGGCGACCAAACCGCGTCGCGTTCGTGCGCGCCTGAAGTTTTGCTCAAATTGCGCGCCGTACCGTTCCTTGCAGGCACGGAGAAAAGATCGCCGCGCGCGACTACAACGGTGCGTTCCCCATCGGGCGCGAGGTTTACCGATTCGAGATGCCTGGATGCGTCGACCAGCCCGCCGTGGCCACTGTCGAAATCTTCCTTGATTGTGATCGGCACCGGCGCGGCTTGACCTGTGGTAAGATCGTAGCGCCAAATGTATCCGGCTTGCTCGAATACGATCGAGTCTTTGCCGAGCGACGGAAACTTGATGTCGAAATCAGTGAACTGCGTGAGCTGCTTGGTTTCTTTTGTTGCAAGATCAATGACGAACAGATTCATCCGATTGTCGCGGTCGGAGATGAAATAGATTTTGTTGTCCGCTCCCCACATTGGGCAGATGTCCTGCGCGGGATTGTTCGTGAGGTTTTCGGTGGCGCCGGTGTTGAAATCGTAAATCCAAATGTCATCCGCCATGCCGCCGCGATAATGTTTCCATGTGCGGAACTCCCGGAACACGCGGTTGAACGCCATCTGTGAGTCGTCCGGTGAAAAGGAAACAAATCCGCCGCGCGGTACGGGCACTTGCTGCGGCAATTCGGCATCAAGGCCAACCGCGAAAAGTGAGCCGATGAAATCGTTGAACGACTTCATGCGGGAACGGAAGACGATGAGCGGCTTCGTGTTTTCCCAAGCCATTACGATGTTGTTCGGCCCCATGCGATCCGAAACGTCGTCGCGTCCGAGCGTGGCTGAAGTCGTCAGGCGCTTCGGCGTGCCGCCTTCGGCCGGCATTACGTAAACTTCCGTGTTGCCGTCGTAATGGGACGTGAACGCGATCTGCGTTCCGTCCGGCGAAAAACGCGCAAACGAAGTGTACCCGGGTCCGCTTGTCAGGCGGCGCGCCGTGCCGCCTTCTTTGCCGACGGTGTAAAGCTCGCCGGCGTAACAGAAAACGATTTGTGTTCCGTTTGTCGTTGGGAAACGCAGCAGGCGCGTAGTATCGGGCAAATCTTGCGCGGAGACGGCCGTGATTGAAACGAGACTGGCCGCGATCAAACAGAAAAGAGCGAAAGCTCGAGAAAGTAGGTTCATAGGAAAAAGATGAAGTGAGCAAGCTGCCGTCGAACAAACGGGATGCAACTCTGATTTCATCCCGTTGCCGGCATTCAGACGGTCATAAAATGAAGACGCTGCTAATCTGCGATTTTGTCTAAACGCGACCATTCTGTCATCCTGAGCGAAGCGAAGGATCTCTGATTTATTGCTTCGAGGAGGATAGTGAAATAACCAGAGATGTTTGAAAGCCTGGCCTCATGCTTCGCATTTCGTTGCAGCGCTGCGCTCAACATGACAGATCATTTTGACAAAATGACCTCGTGGAAGCGCACGCGGGCTGCATCAGAACAATCTGGTGGACTGGCGGAAGGGGTGGGATTCGAACCCACGGTGGGTTTCCCCACGCTCGATTTCGAGTCGAGTGCCTTAAACCGGACTCAGCCACCCTTCCTTTAAAGCAAGAAACGCCGAACGCGTAACGTCTAACATACAACGTCCAATGCAACTGTCTCGAGATTGGCCTTCAGCGTTGGGCATTGGGCGTTGAGCGTTTATCTTCAGGCAAACCGCGTGCGTCGCTTGCACCGCCCGCTCTTCGGGGGAATACTGAACCTCGAGCGCAGAGCACGGCCAGAGTACGCAAAAAATGTTACAATTTTTGGCTTGCCACCGCTAATCCGGGGGCTGCATATTGTATAACCGCCGGAGAGCTACGCTATTACTTGTTGTCGGTTACTGACTGGAATTCACAGGTTGTTGGCGCCGCTGTTCGCAAATATTGACATCTTATTCAGAACCTCAACCCCTCTCTCACCGCCATGATTCAACTAAAACCCGGAATTCCGCCCGCATCACTGACTGGATCGTCTCCATCGGCCTCGCGCCGAAAAAAAGGAACGAAAAACAGCGGTCTGCATTTCAAGCGCGTTTTCAGCGATGCTGCCGTTGCGCCTTTTGATCAGATCGAATGGGAACGGCGCAATGCGGAAATCAATGATGACAGTGGCAAGGTCATTTTTAAGCAGGAAGACATCGAGGTGCCGAAAAGCTGGAGCGCCCTGGCGACCAAGATTGCGGTCTCAAAATATTTCTACGGCGACATCGCCAAGGGGACCGATCCATACAAAGGCGGAAGAGAAATGTCGGTGCGGCAACTTATTCATCGAGTCACACGCACGATCACCGACTGGGGAATCGCAGATGGCTACTTCGCCGATGAAGAAACTGCGCAGATTTTCTACGACGAACTGACCTGGCTCTGCTTGAACCAGCATGGCGCCTTTAATTCGCCGGTCTGGTTCAACGTTGGATTGTATCATCAATACGGCGTGGGCAAGGACGGGGGCGCCGGAAATTATTTTTACAATCGCCAGACGGGCAAAGCCGAACGCGCGCCCTCACAATATGAGTATCCGCAGGGCAGCGCCTGCTTCATCCAAAGCGTGTGCGACACGATGGAAGACATCATGCGGTTGGCCATGAGCGAAGCCATGCTCTTCAAGTACGGCAGCGGCACTGGCACCGATCTCTCTTCCTTGAGATCGACGAGGGAAAAATTGAGCGGCGGTGGCAAACCCAGCGGGCCGCTGTCGTTCCTGAAAGTTTACGATCAGGTAGCGAATGTGGTGAAAAGCGGCGGCAAAACGCGCCGCGCGGCGAAGATGAACACGCTCAAGGATTGGCACCCTGACATCGAAGAGTTTATCGACGCCAAGCAGAAAGAAGAAAAAAAAGCGTGGGCGCTAATCGAGCAGGGGTATGACGGCAGCTACAACGGCGACGCCTACGGCTCGGTGATGTATCAAAACGAAAATGTTAGCGTTCGTGTAAGCGACGAATTCATGGAAGCGGCGCTGGAAGGCCGCGAATGGTGGACGCGCCGAGTGACGGATCGCCAACCGTGCGAATGCAAAGATGCGCGGGCGCTATTACGCAAAATTGCCGAAGGCACATACATCTGCGGCGATCCAGGAATGCAATTCGATTCCACGATCCACAAATGGCACACCTGCAAGGGCACAGACCGGCAAAACTCCACTAACCCGTGCTCGGAGTATCTCTTCCTCGATAACACCGCATGCAATCTGGCCTCTCTCAATTTGATGAAGTTCAAGACCGCCGACGGCGATTTCGATGTCGAGCGGTTCAAGGCTGCGGTGCGCATCTTCATCACTGCGCAGGAGATCATCGTCGATAACGCGAGTTACCCCATCAAGGAAATCGCGGAGAACTCGCACGTTTTCCGCACGCTCGGACTCGGTTACGCGAATCTCGGCTCGCTCATCATGAGTTACGGCCACGGTTACGACAGTGTGGAGGGGCGAGCGCTGTGTGGCGCAATCACTGCG
>Ga0193733_1000163_pt1 | contig 23566 bp, 25 predicted proteins | sample U1s2metaG_FD_145076 | JGI IMG/M metagenome (GOLD analysis project Ga0193733, IMG submission 145076) | Soil microbial communities from a riparian zone of the East river system, Colorado, United States - U1s2 | ecosystem: Environmental > Terrestrial > Soil > Riparian zone | place: USA: East River...
CGATGCTCGTTCGCCGTTCCGCGCGCCGGTTCTCTACGGTTCCTGCCATAGGATCCTAAAGTCCGCGCCCGGACCGCGGTCCAGGTACTCAAGACTCGCGCCGTTTGCGGCACACAGCTCGCGAGCGATGTAGAGGCCGAGCCCCGTCCCGCTCGCGAAAGTGGTGAAAAACGGCTCGAACAACTGCGTTTGCAACTCCCTCGCCACGCCCTCGCCGTCGTCGATGACGTGCAATTCTACTCGATTTGCCCGGCGTGAAACCGTGATGCGCACGCTTCCGGCGAGCCTGCGGCAGTGCCGCCAGGCGTTGTGCAAGAGGTTCCACAGCACCTGGTTGAGGTGGGCTCGGTCGAATTCCAAGGTGACATCTTCGGCCGCCTCGACCGAAAAGCCTTCGTTGGGAATGCTGTCGTTCCGCGCGACCTCCTCGATAAACGTCAGCAGATACGGGCGCACCCGGATGGTCTCCGGTTGAACGCGGTCGCGCCGCGAGAGTTCGAGCACGTCGTGCACCATACGCTCCAGGCGCCGCGCATTGTCCCGGATGATCTGCACCATGCGTTGCTTATGCGGTCCGCGCTGCTCTTCCTGCAAGAGGTCCCCGGCATGCGCGATTGCCGACAGGGGATTGCGGATCTCGTGGGCTATGTTAGCCGTGAGCCTTCCGAGCGCCGCGAGCTTGAGTTGTTGGGCCTGCTCCTGGAGCTTGGACAAATCCTCCAGGAACACCAGGCTGGAGCCGCCGCCTGCGACGCCCGCCGACACGAAACGCGCACGGACCAGGCGGCCGCTCTCGGAAAATCGCACGTTCACGCTGCTCGCGCCCTGGGTGGCGCGCCAGGAGGCAAGCCGTTGTGCGAGTTCCTCGGAAAAATCTTCGATCCGGCTCAAATCGGGCACGAGCCGCCCCAGCAGATCCGCGGCGCGCGGATTGTGGAGGTGCACCAATCCGAGGGCATCCACGACGAGCACCCCGTCCTGCACGTCGCGGATAATCAGTTTGTTGATACGAAGCTGGTCGGCGAGGTCGGCACCGCGTTGCTGCGCGAGTCGCTCGTTCAAGATCAGGCGGCGCGCCAGCCGATTGGTGATCAGCGCCGTCGCGAAATAACCGATCGACAGCAGCCCGGGCTGGACGTAATTGGCGGTGCTCGAGTCTTCCACGAGCACCCAGTACGACTGCTCGAGAAGCACGGCGATCGACGCCAATGCGGCGTAGAAGAGCGTCAGTGTGCCCCGGCTGACCAGCGCAGCGCCCGCCAAGGAAATCAGCAGCATCACGCCCAAGCCGCTGCGGATGCCGCTCGAGGCATACATCAAAATGACGATGAGCACGACGTCGGTGGCGACGTGCAGCGTGAGTTGAAGGTTGAAGTGCGCCGGCACCTTTCGCAGCGCGACGTGAAATCCCACGGCGAGTGCCAGATATGCGACGCTCGCGTAGGTATACGCCACGATGTTGTGGCTGCCAAGGCTGAGCGCGTCACCGAAAATCAAGGCCGCGAGCAGGAAGATCGCGGCCACCGCGATGCGGTAGAAGTTGAAATACTTGAGCGAGACCCAGAACGAGTCCGCCACGGCCCCCTCCTGCGGAAGCCACGACAGGCTGAGTATCGCTGGGCCCGCCATCACCGTCCTCAGCCAGCGCCGAGCCGACGGTGTTCCTCGCTGCAGAAGAAACGGCCGGCGGCCCCAAGCGCTTCGCTGCGCGGAACGTTGATCCCGCAATGCGCGCAAGGAACCATCGGCTCGACCGGGGGCGGCGCGGAGCGCTGCCGGCGCTTGCGCGCGAGACTAGTCAACACGAAGTAAACGACGACTATTGCGATGATGAGAAGTAGGAGCTTGCTCACGCTGCAATGGCTGGCTGCCTGCGTCGCGGCTTGCGACGAAGTCATTATACCGGCGCGGGACGAGACGACGGTCGAGTCGGAAGCTGGTCGGGGTGACTGGATTCGAACCAGCGACTCCTGCGTCCCGAACGCAGTACTCTACCAGGCTGAGCTACACCCCGAATCGGACAGGAGCCAATGCGCAGGAAAGAGCGCTTCGGGAACTTCTAGTAATCACGCTCGACCGCGAAGACCGACAATTCTAGCAAAGATTCACGGTAACTTGAACTCGGCAGACCCGCGATGGCTTCGCTCGCCGCACGCGCTTCTTCCTTGGCCTTGTTTCTCGCGTAATCGAGCGCACCGGTCAGGCGAATCGCGTCCAAGACTGCCCTGAATTCTTCCCGGCCGCCGCGCTCTATCGCCGAGCGCACGAGCGACGCCTGTGCTGGCGATCCGCGCTGCATCACGTGGATCAGCGGCAGCGTCGGTTTGCCCTCCTTCAGGTCGTCCCCCAGGTTCTTTCCGGTGTGCGTTGCGTCTCCCGAATAATCCAACACATCGTCGATCAGCTGAAAAGCCGTCCCGAGGTGCATGCCGTAGCGCGCGAGACCGCGCTCGAGCTCCGCGCTCGCCTCGCCCAGGATCGCGCCCAGCTGCGCCGCCGCTTCGAAGAGCTTCGCGGTCTTGCGTCGGATAACCTCGAGGTAGGCCGCCTCACTTATCGTGGAATTGTGGGCATTCAGGAGTTGCAGCACCTCGCCCTCCGCGATGGCATTGGTTGCGTTCGCCAGCACCTCCATGACCCGCATGCTTCGCACGGCTACCATGATTTGGAAAGCGCGTGAGTACAGAAAGTCCCCGACGAGCACGCTCGCCGCGTTGCCGAACTCGGCATTGGCGGTCTTGCGGCCGCGCCGCAGTTCGGATTCGTCGACGACGTCGTCATGCAGCAGCGTGGCCGTATGAATGAACTCCACGACGGCTGCGAGCTCCACGTGATGCTCGCCGCGATAGCCGGTCGCACCGGCGGCAAGAAAAACGAGCGCCGGTCGCAGCCGCTTGCCGCCTCCAGCGATGATGTACTCCGCGATCTGGCGCACCAGCACCACGTCAGACTCGAGCCGACGCCGGATCATGGCATCCACCGCGAGCATGTCTGCGGCGATGAGGTTGCGAAGAAGTTCGGGCTGCAAGGGGGATTATCGCACTGCGGAATCGACGTCACAGCGGGTCAGCAGGATAGCATATTTTCTTTGACCACACCCGCTAAAGGTATGTATAATTTCGTGTTTTTCCAAGCGATTCGGAGATCAGCATGTACGCGGTCGTCAGAACCGGCGGCAAACAGTATCGTGTTTCCGCCGGAGAGAAGCTGAGGATCGAGAAGCTCGCTGCCGCCGTGGGCAGCGAACTCGTGTTCGACGAGGTTCTCCTCGTCGGTGACGGTCAGGCGCTCAATGTCGGAACCCCCGTGGTGAAAGGCGCCTCTGTGAAAGCGAAGATCGTCGCTCACGGCCTCGGCGAGAAAGTAATGATTTTCAAGCTCCGCCGGCGCAAGAACTCGAAAAGGCTCCGGGGCCACCGTCAGGCCTACACCGAAATCGAGGTCACCGGCATAGCGGGCGCATGAGACCGCTGCCCCGGAAGAGAAAGGCGAACCATGGCACATAAAAAAGCAGGCGGCAGTTCCCGCAACGGCCGCGACTCGAAATCAAAGCGTCTCGGTGTCAAGCGCTATGGCGGGCAGCTGGTAGCAGCGGGCAGCATCATCGTTCGCCAGCGCGGTACCCGTGTTCATCCCGGGGACAATGTCGGGGTCGGGAAGGACCACACCCTTTTTGCAAGGGTGAACGGTAAGATCCAATTCAGCTTCAGGGGCCCGGGCAACAAACAAACGGTCAGCGTGGTTCCGGCTTAGAAGCACCCTCCCCCGACAAGAGCCCTATCCACGCGGTAGGGCTTTTTTGTTTCCTTCATGAAATTCATAGACGAAGCGCGAATAGAGGTCCATTCCGGCAAGGGCGGCGACGGCGCGCTCAGCTTCAGGCGCGAAAAGAACGTGCCGCGCGGCGGACCCGACGGCGGGGACGGCGGCAGCGGCGGCAGCGTCTATGCGGTGGCCGACCGAAACATCAATACCCTCGTCGAATACCGCTTCGCGCGCATTCACCGCGCGCAGGACGGCGAGCACGGGCGCGGTGCCCAATGCAGCGGCAAAGGCGCCGATGATGTCATGCTGCGCGTGCCCACCGGCACCGTGATCACGAACGCGGGGACCGGAGAAACGCTCGCCGACCTCGCCGAGCACGAGCAAGTCGCATTGCTCGCGCGGGGAGGCAAAGGGGGCCTCGGCAATGTCAATTTCAAATCGAGCACCAACCGCACGCCCCGTAAGGCAACGCCCGGGAAACCCGGCGAGCATCGCACGCTCAACCTGGAGTTGAAGGTGCTTGCCGATATTGGATTGCTTGGACTTCCCAATGCCGGCAAATCCACCTTCATTCGCGCCGTCTCCGCGGCCCGCCCCAAGGTCGCCGACTATCCGTTTACCACCTTGCATCCCCATCTCGGGGTCGTTCGTGTCGGAGTCGATCGCAGCTTCGTCATCGCCGACATCCCGGGGCTCATCGAAGGAGCCGCCGAGGGCGCCGGGCTGGGCCATCAGTTTCTCAGGCACCTCGCGCGCACGCGCCTGCTTCTGCACATCATCGATACCGCACCTTTCGAAGAAGGTGCCGATCCGGCTCGCGACGCGAAATCGATTGCCACAGAACTGAAGAAATTCGATCCGGCGCTATATCGAAAGCCCCGCTGGCTGGTGCTGAACAAAATGGATATGCTCCCCGCCGAGGAGCGCAAGAGCGCAGCCGCAAAGCTTGTGCGCAGGCTGCGGTGGCGCGGCCCGAGCTTCTGTATCTCGGCGCTCACCGGGGAGGGTTGCCGCGAGCTCAGCTTCGCAGTGATGAATTTCCTGGAATCCGGAAAGACGGAATGAAAGAAGCGAAGCGTTTCGTCGTCAAAGTCGGCAGCACCCTCGTCACCAACCGGGGTGCGGGGCTGGACGCGTCCGCCATCGCGCGCTGGGCAGGGCAAGTCGCGAAGCTTCGCCAAGCCGGCAAGGAGCTGGTCCTGGTCTCGAGCGGTGCAATCGCCGAGGGCATGCAGCGCCTGGGCTGGACGAGGCGTCCCCACGCCATGCATGAGCTGCAGGCCGCCGCCGCAGTCGGGCAGATGGGACTCGTGCAGGTATACGAATCCTGCTTCCGGCAGCACGGTCTGCATACGGCGCAGGTGCTCCTCACGCACGCCGATCTCGTCGACAGGCAGCGCTACTTGAATGCCCGCTCCACCTTGCTGACGCTGCTCGGACTCGGAATCATTCCCGTGATCAACGAAAACGACACCGTCGTTACCGACGAAATCCGGTTCGGCGACAACGACACGCTTGCAGCGCTGGTAACGAACCTCGTCGAAGCCGACTACCTCATCATCCTGACCGACCGAGAGGGGCTCTATACCGACGATCCACGGCGCAATCCTGGCGCGACCCTGATTCGAAGCGCTCAGGCCGGCGAGTCCCGTCTGGAAGAGCTGGCGGGCGGTACCGGCTCTACGATCGCCAAGGGCGGCATGCTCACCAAGGTACTCGCGGCCAAGCGCGCCGCCCGCTCGGGTGCGCAAACGGTGATTGCCTCGGGAAACGAACCCGATGTCCTAGTCAGGCTCGCGGCCGGAGAAGCAATCGGAACTTTGCTCTCCACCCAAACGACACCGCTTGCAGCGCGCAAGCAGTGGCTCGCCGATCACCTCCAGGTTGCCGGACGGCTCGGCCTCGACCCAGGAGCGGCCAAGGCTTTGCGATCGGGAGGCAAGAGCCTCCTGCCGGTCGGGGTCAAGAGCGTGGAGGGCGAATTCGAGCGCGGCGCAGTGGTCGCTTGCCTCTCGCCGGAGGGCGCCGAGATCGCGCGTGGACTGGTCAACTACAACGCGCAGGAATCCCGGCGTATTGCCGGCCGGGCGTCAAGCGAGATCGAGGCCATACTCGGATACATCGACGGACCGGAATTGATCCACCGAGACAATTTGGTCCTGCTCTAGCAGGCGCGATCGTCTACGCCAGATCCTTTACAAGAGAATCGCGCACCGCCGAAGGCGCCTCCAGCGTAGCGGAATAGCTGGGATGATCGACCCCGATCGTCAAGCCCGCGCCTTTTTTGAGCGCCTGGGCCATGGCCTCGTCGAGCTCGAAGCGCAAGAAATGCACCGCCGAGGTTTTCTCGTCGTTCTCCCGATCGAGATCTTCGTCGGCAATCGCCCAGACCCGCTCGTGGCCCGCGACCTGGAGCCACACCTTGTCCTCGATGCCGATCAGATCCGCAAGGCGCTTCGCGCGTTCGTCCGGATCCGGGTACTCGATCATCATGGTCGCCTTGAGATTGCGGCCGTCCGGAACGAGCGGGTTGTAAGCGTCGAGTTCCTCCTGGATACCCTGTTCTTCGAAAATGCGCTCTGCGTACAGCATCTCCTGCACCTGATAGCGATTAGTCAGCTCGTCCTCGAAAATGAGCGTGAGATCATCGCCGAGCTGAACCCTGCGATTTTTCTTGTGGGCCATGACCTTCGCCCGGAACTGCGGACGCGCGCGGGCGTAGGCTTCAAGCGTCATCAGGCTTGCACGGTCGATTCGGGGCATGGCTGTCATCGTTATCCGGGGCAGGTTCAGATTCCGTAGGCAATACGCAGCAGCGACAGAGGATGCGCTTTTCTTGCCCGGGTCTCGCCCATGCCCTGCTCTATATGGCGGGCGGCGATCGGGCAGTCCGAGCTGATGTAGTCGGGATCGTTGCCGGCCATCTGCTGGAACACCGGCCGCCCGATCTTCATGGAGTTTTCGTAGTACTCGGATTTGACGCCCCAGGTTCCGTCGTGGCCGGAGCAACGTTCCACCGTATTGAGCGTCGTCCCCGGTATGAGCTGCAGCGTTTCGCGGGTCTTCTGTCCCATGTTCTGCACGCGCGAATGGCACGGGACGTGGTAGGACACTTTTCCGAGCGCGGTCTTGAAGTCGGTCTTGAGCAGCCCGTCACGCTTGCGCAGCAGGAAATACTCGAACGGGTCGAACATCGCCTCGCTTACCGCCTTGACCTCGGCATCATCGGGAAACAGCAGCGGCAGCTCGCTCTTGAACATCAGCGTGCATGACGGTACAGGGGTAAGAATCGCGTAGCCTTCGCGCGCGAGCCCGGCGAGTCGCGGAACGTTCACCGCCTTCAGTCGCTCGACGCCCTCTAGATCGCCGAGCTCGAGCTTGGGCATGCCGCAGCAGGCCTCTTTCTCCACGAGCAGGTACGGAATCTCGTTGTGATCCAGAACCGCGATCAGGTCGTGGCCGATACCCGGCTCGTTGTAATTCACATAACAGGTCGAAAATACCGCGACTTTCCCCGGCGCGCGCTCACCGTTGCGGACCTCATGGCTTCGGCTCGCGGCGGCCTGTCCGCGAAACGTGCCGGGGCTGTAGGGCGGCAGCTTGCGCTCAGGATGGACGCCGATTGCCTTTTCCATGAGCGAGCGCGCGGCGGCATTTCGGTTGACCGCGTTCACGACCTGCGCCACGACAGGGATGGCGGCGAGCTTGCCGACGGCGTCGGTGGAGGAAAGCAGCCGGTCTCGCAGTTTCACCTCCCCTTTCCTGAACTTGAGCGCTTTGGCCCGCAGCATCAGGTGCGGAAAATCCACGTTCCAGGGATGCGGTGGCACGTACGGGCATTTCGTCATGTAGCACATGTCGCAGAGGTAGCACTGGTCCACGACCTTCCAGAACTGCGACTTCTCGACGCCGTCGACTTCGAGCGTCGCGCTTGCGTCCACGAGATCGAAGAGCGTCGGAAACGCCGTGCACAGGTTGACGCAGCGCCGGCAGCCATGACAGATACCGAATATGCGCTCGAGCTCGGCGAACAGCTTTTCTTCGTCGTAGAAATCCGGGAGGCGCCATTCAACCGGATGGCGGGTTGGCGCGTCTAGGCTGCCTTCACGAATGGTCATGGGAGAACGTACGCTTCTGCGCCGCGAGTTGAGAGGCCGAACGGCCTTCTCCAACTCGCGGAGTTAATCCGGCGCCGTCGGCCTCCGGATTAACGCTCAGTCGGCGAGTGCGTCGAGCGCCTTCTGGAAGCGGTTGGCGTGCGAGCGTTCCGCCTTGGCCAGGGTCTCGAACCAATCGGCGATCTCGGAGAAGCCTTCCTGACGCGCGGCCTTCGACATGCCAGGATACATGTCGGTGTACTCGTGGGTCTCTCCGGCAATGGCGGCCTTCAGATTCAAGCGCGTGCCGCCGAACGGGAGGTCAGTCGCCGGATCGCCGCACTGCTCCAGGTATTCGAGATGGCCGTGGGCGTGGCCGGTTTCGCCCTCGGCGGTAGACCGGAACACCGCAGCGACGTCGTTTTGCCCTTCAACGTCGGCTTTCGCTGCAAAGTAAAGATAGCGGCGGTTTGCTTGAGATTCGCCTGCAAATGCCGCTTTGAGATTGCCGTGCGTCTTGGAGCCTTTGAGCTGCATGGATGCCTCCGCGTTAGGATGAATTAGACTTACTCTAATTAATAGACTAAGAATAATATCTCCGACACCCTGCTGTCAAGCACAGGCAGTCAGCGCGATGCGATTTCCGCTGGAAGAGGCTTTCGACCCTGGCCGCGAAATCGATAGCGGGCAAGCTCGGTGAGCGCGTGCTGGTATACCTCTCGCTTGAAATCGATCACGGAGTCAAGGGGTACCCAATAGTGGTTCCAGCGCCAGGCATCGAATTCGGGGCGCTCCGAAGCCCGCAGGCGCACGTCGCACTCGCGACCCACCAGCCGAAGCAGGAACCAGATCTGCTTCTGGCCCCGGTAATTGCCGCGCCAATCCCGTTTGAGCCACTGCACGGGCACCTCGTAGCGCAGCCAGTTGCGCGTCCGGCCCAGGATCTTCACGTGGGTGGGCAGCAGGCCCACTTCTTCCCGCAGTTCGCGGTACATCGCCTGCACCGGCGTTTCCCCAAGCTTGATCCCGCCCTGCGGAAACTGCCAGGAGTGTTCCTTGACGCGCTTGCCCCAGAAAACCTCGTTGCGCCCGTTGCAGAGGATGATGCCGACGTTCGGCCGATAGCCGTCTCGATCGAGCATACGCAATCCAGCAAAAGTCTGTCCACGCCCATTCTTTCACAAATCGCCGGCGATTTGAAGGCAAAGCCGCCCCGCGGCTGTGGGGCGTGCGAGTTCAAGTAGAATGTCGCGTCCTGGCTCGCCCCCCCCGCTATGCGCACTTCGCGATACTTTCTCGCAACGCTCAAGGAAGCCCCTGCTGACGCGGAGCTCGTCAGCCACAAGCTGATGGTCCGCGCGGGCCTTATCCGGAGACTCGCCGGCGGAATTTATACCTGGATGCCGCTCGGACTTCGGGTAGTTCGCAAGGTCGAGGCCATCGTGCGGGAGGAAATGAATCGCGCCGGAGCGATCGAGCTCTTCATGCCGGCGGTCCAACCAGCGGAGCTATGGCAAGAGTCCGGACGCTGGCAGAAATACGGACCGGAGCTGCTGCGCCTGAAGGACCGCCACGAGCGGGATTTTTGCATCGGCCCGACGCACGAGGAAGTCATTACCGACATCGCGCGGCGCGAGATCCGCAGCTACCGGCAGCTGCCCCTGCATTTCTACCAGATCCAGACCAAGTTCCGCGACGAGATCCGGCCGCGTTTCGGCGTCATGCGCGGGCGCGAGTTCACGATGAAGGACGGCTATTCCTTTCACGCCGACTACACCGACCTCCAACGCGAATACGGGAACATGTACGACACTTATACGCGGATCTTCGTCCGCCTGGGGTTGAAATTCCGCGCTGTTGCTGGCGACCCCGGTGCGATCGGCGGTACTGAGTCACGGGAATTTCACGTCCTCGCCGAATCGGGCGAGGACGCCATCGCTTACTGTCCGCAGTCCGACTACGCTGCGAACGTCGAGTTAGCCGAAGCAGTAGCGCCGAAGGCACAGCGAAAAGCGCCCGCCGATGTGATGAAGAAGGTTCCGACTCCCGGCAAAACACGCTGCGAGGATGTAGCCAGGCTGCTTGGCGTCCCGATTGAGAAAACTGTGAAAGCGATCGCGGTTGTGCGCGAGGAAGCTCAAGAGGGAGCATCGGGGTCGTTCGCAATGCTGCTCGTTCGCGGCGACCATGATCTGAACGAGGTCAAGACCCAGAAGTTGATCGGCAAATTCCGGTTCGCAAAGGACGAGGAGATCGAGCGGACATTGAAGTGCCGCCCCGGCTACGTCGGACCGGTCAGCAGCGCACCATTGAACCTCTACGCCGATCGCACCGTAGCGGCGATGAGCGATTTCGTCTGCGGCGCAAACGAGACGGGATTTCACTTCACCGGCGTCAACTGGGGACGCGACCTTCCTGAGCCTGGTCAGATAGCAGACATCCGCAAGGTTGTTGCCGGCGATCCCAGCCCCGACGGCAAGGGGAATTTGGAAATCGTCCGAGGGATCGAGGTCGGACACATTTTCCAGCTGCGCACGATGTATTCGGAAGCGATGAAAGCGACGTTTCTCGACGAGTCGGGCAACAGCCGTCCTTTCGAGATGGGCTGCTATGGAATGGGCATTACCCGCATCGTGGCCGCCGCGATCGAGCAGAACCACGACGAGCACGGCATCGTCTTCCCGCAGCCGATCGCGCCGTTCCATGTCGCCCTGGTTCCCATCGGCTACGGCAAGAGCGCCGCGGTCCGCGATGCCGCCGACTCGATCTATCGCGTGCTCACCGAAGCCGGTTTCGAGGTGCTACTCGACGATCGCGACGAGCGGCCGGGTGTGATGTTCGCCGACATGGAGCTCATCGGTATTCCCCACCGCATCGTTGTCGGCGAACGTAGCCTCAAGGACGGATTGATCGAGTATCAAGGCCGGGTCGACAAGGAGACGAAGAAGGTCCCGCTCGGCGATCCGCTTGCCCCGCTGCGCACGGGCTCATGCTGAAGGGCACCGGCCTGGCGCTGATCGGGATCGCGTTCCCGGGCCTTGCTCTCGCAGGAGCCCAGATCTACGAGCCGCTCGCCGTCGAGGTACGGGCGGGCCTGCAGGCGTCGATCGCGGACAAGCCGGCGCCGCGTCATGCCTTTGCGGATTCGGAGTCGGCGGTCGACTGGCTCGCCGAAATGTCGCATCGCCTGGAAGCGAGAATGCCCAACTTCCAGTCGCGCGTGGAGTTCCTGCGCACAGTGCACTTCGAGGCGAACCGCGCCGGGCTTGACCCACAGCTCGTGCTGGCGGTGATCCAGATCGAGAGCAATTTTCGCAAATACGCCGTATCGCGCTCAGGTGCCCGAGGCTACATGCAGGTCATGCCCTTCTGGGTGGGATTGGTCGGCCGCCAGGGCGATAACCTGTTCAGTCTGCGCAACAACCTTCGCTACGGCTGCGTCATCCTGAAGTATTACCTCGATCGTGAAAAAGGGAACCTGTTTCGCGCGCTGAGTCGCTATAACGGATCCCTAGGCAAGCCCGAATATCCCAACATGGTGATCGGCGCCTGGCGCAGCGTGTGGCGCTACCAGGGCAAACTTGCCTTCGCTCCCGCCTCGCCTGACGCACCGCCCGGGTAGCTCCGGCCGGATATCAGGCGGGAAATTCGGCCGCAATCGTCGCCTGAATCGCCTGCGCCGCGGCACGAGGATCGGGCGCCTCACGGATCGGCCGGCCGACGACGATGTAGTCGGCGCCGTTGGCGAACGCCCGCGCTACGTCGACCGTGCGCTTCTGGTCGCTCGTAAGTCGATTCTGCACCGGCCGGATTCCCGGGGTGACGACCAGCAGCCGCGCGCCCAGTTCGCGCCTTAGTGCCGGCGCCTCCAGCCCCGAGGAAATAACCCCGTCACAGCCGGCCTCGAGCGCGCGCCGCGCTCGCGAGAGCACCAGGGTTTCGACGTCGCATTGAAAACCGAGGTCGTCGAGGTCGCCCTGATCGAGGCTGGTGAGAACCGTGACTGCGAGGATTTTTACGTCTCCCTTGGCCTCTACCGCCGCCTCTAGCATTGTCTGGTTGCCATGCACGGTCGCGAAGGTCACGCCCCGATTGCGTAGCCCTCGCACCGCCGCTCCGACGGTCTGTGGAATGTCGAAGAACTTCAGATCGACGAATACCTTCTTGTTCAGGCGGGTAAGCCAATCGATCAGACCGAAGTAGCCGTCGGCCATGAACAATTGCAGACCGACCTTGTAAAAGCTCACGCTGTCTCCGAGGCGTTGCACCAGCGTCTTCGCTTCCTCGGCTGTGGCGACGTCCAAGGCTGCGATCAAACGCTCGGCACGCGAGATAGCTTGCATTGTCATCGGGGCCCTCGGTCCGGCGATTGTAGCGGATTCACGCGGTCTCACTCTGGAGCAGGCGCTTGAGCGAAAGATCGAGGGCTTCGTCGGCACGCGCCGCGAACTGCACCAGGAGCGTCCGCAAGGCTTTGCTGCGCTCTGCGCCCGAACCCACTTTGCCATCCAGCACGAACTCGCGGTAGACCTCGGCTACGAGGAGCCGCTCGGTGTCGCAGACCAATCCGTAACGGCTGCCCGCGGACTTGGTGACCCAGCCGCGCGCAACCATTCGCTCAAGGTGTGATTCAGTTCGATCGCCGGTGAGCGATGCGCGCTCGGCGATCTGCCCCATCCCCAGCAGCTCCGGGCCTTGCTGCGCGCGCGCAAGAACGAGGAGCAACGCCAGCGCTTCGGCGAAATCGGATCCGGAAGGGCGTCTTGCGACTTCCCGCAGCACGGCAAAATCCGGCGCGAGCGCCGTGATCAGCGCGCCGAGTACGATCACAACCCAGGATAAATAGATCCACAGGAGAAATATCGGGATCACCGCGAACGCGCCGTAGACAAGCGTATAGGTCGGAAATTTCGCTATATAGAGCGCAAAACTGCGCTTCATGATCTCGAACGCGAGTCCTGCGACGACGCCTCCGATGAGGGCGTGATGCGGCCTCACGGCGCGATTCGGCACGACGTAGTAGAGCAGCGTGAACGCGGCACAGGTGAGGACGAAAGGAACGAACCCGAGAATCGCCGAGCCCACGAAGGGAATCTGCCGCGACAGGCCGAGCGATGCGCTGACGACGTACGAAGTCATCGACAAACTCGCGCCGATCAGTACGGGTCCGAGCGTGAGCGTTGCCCAATAGACGAGGATGCGTTGTCCCACGGGACGCGGGCGTGAAACCCGCCAAATCGAGTTGAACGCACGTTCTATCGTGAACATCATCAAGAAAGCAGTGACCGCGAGGATCGCAGTGCCGAGAGCGGTCAACCGGCCGGCCTGACCCGAGAATTGTTCAATGTATCCGGTGACTACTTTCCCCGCTTTCTCGGGCAACATATTCGCGAGCAGGAATGCGTGGATGTGCTCTCCCAGCCCTGAAAAAACCGGAAACGCCGCCATGAGCCCGAGCGTGATGGTGACAAGCGGCACCAGCGCAAGGAGCGTCGTAAAGGTAAGACTCGAGGCGATCTGCAAACAGCGATCCTGGTTGAACCGCCTGAACACGTGCTCGAGGAAGCGGCCCAGCTGTCGCAGAGGAAAGGGAATGGGATGCATGAATCGGGACGTGAACGTCGCCTATAATACCAGCGCCGTTTCCGACCTTCGCCGATGAGCGACATTCTGGTTCTCTACTATAGCCACCGCGGCTCGGTACGCGAGATGGCTCAGTGGATCGCGCGCGGCATCGAGGAAATCGGTGGCGCGAGCGCCCGGTTGCGCACGGTACCGCGCATGACGAGCTCGACCGGGAGTGCCGAGGCCGCCGTTCCCCCCTCGGGTCCGCCGTACTGCGAACTGCGCGACCTGGAAGAATGCGTCGGGGTCGCACTTGGCAGCCCGACGCGCTTCGGCAACATGGCGGCCCCGATGAAGCACTTCTGGGACGGGACCTCGGACTTGTGGCTGAGAGGCACGCTCGCGGGCAAGCCGGCGGCGCTGTTCACCTCCACCGCCAGTCTGCATGGAGGTCAGGAGACGACTTTGGTGTCTATGATGCTGCCGCTGCTTCACCACGGCATGCTGATCGTCGGCCTGCCCTACACCGAGCGCGAGCTCTTCGATACGCGATCGGGCGGAAGTCCTTACGGCGCGACCCATGTGTCCGGTCTCGCATCGGATCGCGCCTTCGATGACGCCGAACGCAGTCTTTGCCGCGCGCTTGGCCGCAGGCTGGCAACGACGGCGCTGAAGCTCGCACGGTGAGTGGCGGCGCCGACGCTAGACGTCAACTGGCCTCTTGCCGGGCGGGCGTGCTGTCGACCTCGTCCCGACGGCACGGCGGACATCCGTTCGGTTCGCTCGTCCTTTACGTGCTCGATCATCAAGGCAGGCCGGTGATTCTTGTCAGCCGCCTCGCCGAGCACACCCGCAACGCCGAAGCCGATCCCCGCGCCAGCCTGCTCGCCCATGACGCGGCGCCCGAACCGCTGGCGGGCGCCCGTGTCACGCTTCTGGGCAACGCGATGCAGCTCGATGAATCCAATCCGGCGGCGGCGCGATATCGGCGTTTCTTCCCCGATTCGGAGAAGCTGCTTGCGCTTGGAGATTTTTCTTTTCTTGCTCTCGATCCGCTCGCGATCCGGTTCATCGAGGGTTTCGGCTCGATCCACTGGATATCGGCTGCCGACTACGCTCCACCTGCAAATTCGCTGGCCGACGTGGAAGCCGACATCATCGCGCACATGAACGTCGAACACGGCCACAATCTGCGCGACTACTGCCGTCTTGTGCACGGCCGCAATGCCGAACAGGCAGTGATGGTAGGGCTCGATTGCGACGGGTTCGACGTGCGCGCGGACGGGCAATTATTGCGTTTCGGTTTCGAACGTCCCGTCACCGACGCTGCCGAGGCGCGCGCCTCGCTCGTCGCACTGGCCGGGGCGTGTCGCGCTCACTGAATCCGATCTGTTCTCCGAGCAACCCGGAGGTCTTCACGCCCCCGCTCTTTCACATCTGCGGGTTGATTCGCTGCGTGCCCTGCAGTTTGTTGAGCGCATTGACGTAGGCCTTGGCCGAGGCGACGACGATATCGGTGTCGGCGCCTACGCCGTTGACGATCCTCCCGCCTTTCGCGAGGCGCACGGTCACTTCGCCCTGCGACTCGGTCCCCTGCGTCACGGCATTCACGGAGAAGAGCAGCAGTTCGGCGCCGCTCTTGGCCACGCGCTCGATCGCCTTGAAAGTCGCATCAACCGGGCCGTCGCCGTCGGCGTCGGCCTTGCGCTCCTTACCGGCCTCGGTGAGCACGAGCTTCGCGTGCGGACGCTCTTCGGTGCCGCTTGCCTGGCTCATGCGCACCAACTGCCAGTGCTCCGCAGCAGCGGCCGTCGCTCCGTCGGAAACGAGTGCGTGCAGGTCCTCGTCGAAGATGTCGGCTTTCTTGTCGGCAAGATCCTTGAAACGCTGGAACGCCTTGTTGTAGGCGTCCTCTCCCTCGAGTTCGATACCGAGCTCCTTGAGCCGCTGGCGGAAGGCGCTTCGACCCGAAAGCTTGCCGAGCACGATCTTGTTCGCGGTCCAGCCTACGTCCTCGGCGCGCATGATCTCGTAGGTATCGCGGCTCTTCAGCACGCCGTCCTGGTGGATACCGGAAGCATGCGCAAAGGCGTTCGCGCCCACCACCGCCTTGTTGGGCTGCACCACGAATCCGGTGATCTGAGACACGAGACGCGAGGCCGGAACAATCTGGCTGGTGTCGATTCGCGTCGCGAGGTTGAAGAAATCACCGCGGGTGCGCACCGCCATCACCACCTCCTCGAGCGAGGTGTTGCCGGCGCGCTCGCCCAGGCCGTTCACCGTGCACTCGATCTGGCGCGCACCCCCGATCGTGACCGCAGCGAGCGAGTTCGCCACCGCCATGCCGAGATCGTTATGGCAATGCACCGACCACACGGCCTTGTCGGAGTTCGGGACCTTCTCACGCAGCTTCCTGATGAACTCGCCGAACTGCTCGGGTACCGCGTAACCGACCGTGTCGGGGATGTTGATGGTGCTGGCGCCTTCCTTGATTACCGCCTCGAGCACGCGGCAAAGAAAGTCGGGGTCGGAGCGGCTGCCGTCCTCGGGCGAGAACTCGATGTCGTCTCGGTGCTTGCGCGCGAAGCGCACCGAGAGCGTAGCCTGCTCGAGCACTTGCTCGGGCGTCATGCGCAGCTTCTTCTCCATATGGAGCTCGCTCGTCGCGATGAAGATGTGAATGCGTCCGGATTTCGCATTCTTGAGCGCATCGATCCCGCGCTGGATGTCGCGATCGTTGGCGCGGCACAGGCCGGCCACCGTCGACTCCTTGATCACGCCCGCAACCGCCTGCACCGCCTCGAAATCGCCGTTCGAAGAGGCCGGGAAGCCCGCCTCGATCACATCGACGCGCATGCGCTCCAGTTGCCGCGCAATGCGCAGCTTCTCCTCCTTGGTCATCGAAGCACCGGGGCTCTGCTCGCCGTCGCGCATGGTCGTGTCGAATATGATCAATCGTTCCTTCATGGTGCTGCTCCATATCGAATGCTTGAGATCGTTCCGCGGTGCTTGCTTGCGCCGCGACCGGGTACTGCCGAATTGGGTTTGGGATTATGTGCGCGCGAGGCGCAGCAGCAGACCCGCCAGAGGCGGGTTGCCGAGGGTGAGGCTGAGAGCAATGGTGCGGAAATGCATGCGGGGAATATAGCGGGTTTCTCCGGCTACTGCAACTGGGCAGGCCGGCGCTTCTTCCACACCCAGTACACGTATCCGGACAGTCCGTATGCGACAAAAAGCAGAAACAGCACGATCGGCGGGTCCGAAATGACGAGAATAAATCCGAGGACGATGAGCAGGATCACGGCGAAGGGCACCGACCGGCGCAGATTTATGCCCTTGAAGCTGTGGAAGGGCACGTTACTCACCATAGTGATCCCCGCGTAAAGAGTCAGACATGCGGCCACCCAAGGCATGCCATATTCGCCGACGGGGATCTTGTTGTCGATTGCGAGCCACAGAAACCCAGCAACCAACGCCGCCGCCGCCGGGCTCGGCAGTCCCTGAAAGAAACGCTTGTCGACCACTTCGATATTGGTGTTGAAGCGCGCAAGGCGCAGCGCCGCCCCAATGCAGTAAACCAGCGCCGGAATCCACCCGACCCGACCCAGGTCCTTGAGCGCCCATTCGTACATCACCAGCGCCGGCGCCGCGCCGAAGCAAACCATATCGGACAGCGAATCGTATTCCGCCCCAAATGCGCTCTGGGTGTGGGTCAGGCGCGCGACGCGCCCGTCCAAGGTATCGAGGATCATCGCTACGAAGATGGCTTTGGCAGCGTCGTCGAAATGATGGTCCATCGCCTGCACGATGGCGTAGAACCCCGCGATCAACGCGGCGGTCGTAAAGATATTCGGCAGGAGATAGATACCGCGGCGGCGGATCTCGGTGTTCAGCAGCGGCTTGCGGAAATTGTGTTTAAACATGATCGGCAAGCGTGGCGATCACTGTGCTCGTCGCGTAGACCTTGTCACCCAGCGCCGCCGCGATCGTCGCGCTTTTTGGGACGTAGAGGTCCACGCGCGAACCGAAGCGAATGAAGCCGAAACGCTGGCCTCGTGCGAGGCTGTCGCCTTCTCGAACATAGCAGAGAATACGCCTTGCGATCAGGCCTGCAACCTGTACGCAGGTGACATCGGCCCCTTCCGTGGTGCGCAGCCACAACGCGTTGCGCTCGTTCTCCAGGGAAGCTTTGTCGAGCGCAGCGTTCACGAAGCATCCGGAATTGTACCAGCGCTTCTTTACCTCGCCGTCCACGGGCGAGCGGTTTGAATGCACGTTGAAGACATTCATAAACACGCTGACCTTGATGGCCTCACGCTCGAGGTAGGGATCGCGGGCCCGCTCCACTGCGACGATTCGCCCGTCGGCGGGCGAGACCACGGTGTGCGCGTCGCCGGGCACCTGCCGCGGCGGATCGCGAAAAAACTGCAACACGAAAAGCGCGGCGAGCCAGATCGGAGCCGACCACCAACCGATCAGCCAGCCCGCTGCGACCGCCACGACAACCGCCGCGGCGACGAAGGGCCAGCCCTCGCGTGCAATGATCGGGTGCGGATAGCTCGCGCTCATTGCGGGCTTTGCCCTTTAGCCGATCTCTTGATCGCGCCCTAGTTCCGCGATTGATCGACTAATTTGTTCTTCTTGATCCAGGGCATCATCGCCCGGAGCTTCTCGCCGACGATTTCGATCGGATGCTCGGCGGTCATACGGCGCCGCGAGAGCAGCATGGGCGCGCCGGCGCGATTCTCCAGGATGAATTCCTTCGCGTATTCGCCCGACTGGATGCGAGCGAGCGCCGCGCGCATTGCTTTCTTGGTTTCCTCGGTGATGATTTTCGGTCCGGTCGCGTATTCCCCGTACTCTGCGTTGTTCGAGATCGAGTAGTTCATGGTGCCGATGCCGCCCTCGTACATCAGGTCGACGATGAGCTTCAGTTCGTGAAGGCATTCGAAATACGCCATTTCCGGCGCGTAGCCGGCCTCGGTGAGCACCTCGTACCCCGCCTTGACGAGTTCCACGCAGCCGCCGCAAAGCACCGTTTGCTCACCGAACAGGTCGGTCTCCGTCTCTTCCTTGAACGTGGTTTCGATCACACCAGCACGAGCCCCGCCGATCGCGGCTGCGTAGGACAGGGCGAGGTCGCGCGCCTTTCCGCTCGGGTCGCGATGCACCGCAATCAGCATCGGCGTGCCGCCGCCCTGAGCGTAGGTCGAGCGCACGGTGTGACCGGGAGCTTTCGGAGCGATCATCACGACGTCGAGATCATCGCGCGGCATGACCTGCCCGTAGTGGATGTTGAACCCATGCGCGAATCCGAGCGTCGCGCCCTTTCGGATATTGGGTTCGACCTCGGATTTGTACACGGCAGCGATGTGTTCGTCCGGCATCAGCATCATCACGAAGTCGGCTCCTTTGACCGCCGCCGAAACCTCCTCGACGTTCAAGCCGGCTTTTTTTGCCTTATCCCAGGAGGCGCCGTCCTTGCGCAGGCCGACCGTGACTTTCACTCCCGAGTCGTGCAGGTTCAGGGCGTGGGCGTGTCCTTGCGACCCGTAGCCCACGATCGCGACCTTCTTGCCCTTGACGAGCGACAGATCCGCGTCCTTGTCGTAATAGACTTTCATGCTGTTTCCTTTTGGTTCTGCGGTGCGCGGGGTCAGACCTTCAGGACCCTCTCGCCGCGCCCGATGCCCGAGGCGCCGGTCCGCACCGTCTCCAGGATGGCGCTGTGCTCGAGCGCTTGAATGAAAGCATCGAGCTTGGCTCCGGTGCCCGTGAGCTCGATGGTATAGGTGTTCTCGGTGACGTCGATAATGCGACCCCGGAAGATATCGGACATGCGCTTCACCTCCTCGCGCTCCTTTCCCGTCGCCCGGACCTTGATCAACATGAGCTCGCGCTCGATGTGGGCCGCTTCCGACAGATCGACTACTTTGACCACCTCGACGAGCTTGTTCAACTGTTTCGTAATCTGCTCGACCACGTCGTCCGAACCGGTGGTGACGATAGTCATGCGCGAAAGCGACTCATCTTCGGTCGGTGCCACGGTGAGCGTTTCGATGTTGTAGCCGCGCGCCGAGAACAGGCCCGCGACTCTCGAAAGAGCCCCCGGCTCGTTTTCGAGCATGATGGAAATGATGTGTCGCATTGTTCCCTCGCTAAAGGCCCGGCCCTCGGCGCGTTCCGCGCCCCTTGTGACGCGGCGCTCGTGGCGCCGCCGGACCAAGCTCCCTTCAGCCAACGTTGATCGAACCCGATGGTGCGTCGGGCTTACAGCTCCTCGGCAAGGATCATCTCCGTCAGACCCTTTCCGCCCTGGACCATCGGATAGACGTTTTCGGTCTGGTCGGTGATGAAGTCCAAGAACACCAGATCGCTCTTGCGTTTGAACGCTTCCTTGAGCGCCGGCTCGACGTCGCCGGGCTCCTCCACCTTGATGCCGACGTGGCCGTAGCTCTCGGCGAGTTTGACGAAGTCGGGCAGCGCGTCCATGTAGGACTCGGAGTAGCGGTTACCGTGGAAGAACTGCTGCCACTGGCGCACCATGCCCATATACTTGTTGTTGAGGTTCACGATCTTGATCGGGAGCCGGTATTGCTTGCAGGTCGAGAGCTCCTGGATGCACATCTGAATGCTCGCCTCGCCGGTGACGCAAGCGACCGTCGCGCCCGGGTTCGCGAACTGCACACCCATGGCCGCAGGCAGGCCGAAGCCCATGGTGCCCAAGCCCCCGGAGTTGATCCAGCGGCGCGGCTTGTCGAATTTGTAGAACTGCGCCGCCCACATCTGGTGCTGGCCGACGTCGGAAGTTACAAATGCATCGCCTTTGGTGATCTCGTAGAGTCTCTCGAGCACGAACTGCGGCTTGATGATCTTGCTTTTCTTGTCGTATTTCAGGCAGTCCTTGGATTTCCACATCCCGATCTGGGACCACCAGGCGCTGAGCGCCTTCTGGTCCGGCTTGTAGCCGGCGGCCTCGAGCTGCCGGGTCAGTTCCTCTAGCACGTCGGACACGTCACCGACGATCGGGACGTCGACCTTCACGCGCTTGGAGATCGAGGACGGATCGATGTCGATGTGAATGATCTTGCGCTGCACCTGCGCGAAGTCGGCAGGGTTGCCTATAACTCGGTCATCGAAGCGCGCGCCCACGGCAAGCAGCACGTCGCAGTTCTGCATGGCCATGTTGGCTTCGTAGGTGCCGTGCATCCCGAGCATGCCAAGGAACTGCGGGTCGGTTGCGGGATAGCCTCCCAGGCCCATGAGCGTATTGGTGCAAGGAAAACCGAGCAGTTTGACGAGCTTGGTGAGCCGCTTCGACGCATCGGAAAGGATCACCCCACCCCCGGTGTAGATCATCGGGCGCTTCGCCTCGGCGAGCAACTGCACGGCCTTCCTGATCTGACCCGGATGTCCCTTCACCACCGGGTTGTAGGAACGCATCGTCACCGTCTCCGGGTACTCGAATGGGCACTTGGCCGAAGTGACGTCCTTGGGAATGTCGACGAGCACAGGGCCGGGCCGTCCGGTCCTGGCGAGGTAGAACGCCTTTTTGATCGTGACCGCGAGATCCTTGACCTCTTTTACGAGGAAGTTGTGCTTCACGCAGGGCCGCGTGATGCCCACCGTGTCACACTCCTGGAATGCGTCCAGGCCAATGGCGTGTGTAGGCACCTGCCCCGTGATGATCACCATCGGGATCGAGTCCATGTACGCGGTGGCGATCCCGGTCACCGCGTTGGTGACGCCGGGCCCCGAGGTCACCAACGCCACACCGACCTTGTCGCTCGAGCGCGAGTAGCCGTCGGCAGCATGCGTCGCGCCCTGCTCGTGGCGCACGAGGATATGCTTGACCTTGTCCTGCTTGAACAGCTCGTCGTAAATGAAAAGGACCGCCCCGCCGGGATAGCCGAAGACGTACTCGACTCCCTCCGCCTGGAGGCACTTCACGACAATCTCTGCGCCTGTCAATTCCATGCCCGCGTCCCGTCCGCACACTGACTTCGACGAAAGCTTTAGAGCCTAATTGCTGACGTCTGATTGGTCAAGTTTTCCCCTGTTTCCATTCTGCGCCTGAACCCGGCTTTTGATACCATCGGACCGCACCGGCCGAGGTCATTTCGGCCGACAAAAAAGGACGCTCTTCTGCCTCCCGAAACGAACCTATCCGAGTTCCTCGCGAGCGTAGAGCGACGCGCGTACAAGCAGGCGCTGTTCGCGGTCCGGGAGGCGGAGAACGCCCTCGACATAGTGCAAGACTCCATGCTCAAGCTTGCGGAGAAGTACGGGGCCAAGCCAGCGGCAGAGCTGCCGATGCTTTTCCAGCGGATCCTGCAGAACACAATTCGCGACTTCTACCGCAGGCAAAAGGTGCGGTCTCGGTGGGTGACGCTGTTTTCAGCCCTCTCTCCGGGGCGGGAAGACGACGATACGGACCCCCTTGAAACCTTGGAGAGCGCGGATACTTCCGGGTCCATGGGAGGTCCAGCGGATCGCCTGGAACAATCTCAAGTTGTTGAAGTAATTGAGAAAGAACTACAACGGCTGCCGCAGCGTCAACGGCAGGCGTTTTTGCTGCGTTATTGGGAAGAGTTGGACGTTGCCGAGACCGCAGCCGTCATGGGTTGCTCTCAGGGCAGCGTCAAAACCCATTGCTCCCGCGCAGCACACGCTTTGGCGGCGGCTTTAAGGGCAAAGGGGATCGAGTTATGAACGAACAGCAGATCGCTTACCGAATCAAGCAGCTTCTCAACCGAGGGCTCGATCTGGACGCCGGCAAGCTCGCCCGCCTGAAGGAGTCGCGCGAGCGGGCTTTGGCGTGCCAGCACGTCGAGTCCCGAGTTCCGGTATTGGCCTGGGCCGGCAATGCGATCGGCAGATCAGGCGGTCCTTCTGCGCTCATTCCAAAGGTGCTGCTGCCGATGGCCGTCCTCATCCTTGGCTTGATCGCGGTCAACCAGTGGCGGGATACCCAGGTTGCCGCCGAAATCGAGGAAATCGACGCTGCTGTGCTGACCGGCGACTTGCCACTGGATGCCTATCTCGACAAGGGATTCGATGCATGGCTAAAGCGTCTTTCGCATTAGCACTTTGGCTCTGCACCTCGCTCTCCGTTCTCGCCGCTACACCGCAGAAAAAACCCCCGACGTGGGGCGAGTTGACGCAGGAGCAGCAGCAGACTCTCGCGCCGCTTGCGGTCGACTGGGACAATCTCGAACCGGAGCGCAAGCGCAAGTGGATCGGTATCGCCAAGCGTTATCCGAAGATGAAACCCGACGAACAGGTGCGCGTGCAACGGCGCATGCAGGCCTGGGCCAAGCTCACTCCCAAGGAACGCCAGGCCGCACGCGAGCGCTACAAGAAGCTGGAAAAGCTGCCACCGGACAAGAAACAGGTGCTGAAACAGCAATGGGAGGAGTACAACCGCCTGCCGGAGCAGGAGCGGCGCAAGCTGGGTAGCACACCGCGCAAACCCGCTGCGCCCGCGCGTCCTGCCAAGTCTCCTTCCGAGCCTACCCCCCCGCCGGCTGCGCTCCCCGCACAACCGCAAGCCATCGCCCCGGTCCCCGCGGCGAACCCATAAATTCGCGCTGATGGATTCGGGCACGCGTGCCCTGCCTGGTCCGACGGTGCCCGGCATCGGCCTGCGGGTACTGTCGATGCTGTACGAATCACTGATCGTGTTCGCAGTCGCTTTTTTCGCCGGTCTCGCGTTCTATGGCGCTACCCATGGCCGGCTCTCCGGGAACACGCGTCTCGTATTCCAGCTGTACTTGTTCCTGGTCCTGGGGGCCTACTTCATAGCCTGCTGGAGCCGCGGAGGTCGAACGTTGCCGATGCAGACCTGGAAGATGCGGGTTGTCCGCCCCGACAATCTGCCCATCGGAGTCGGGCGAGCAGCGCTGCGCTATGTTCTCGCCTGGCCTTCGCTGCTGTTGTTCGGCGTCGGAGTTTTTTGGGCGTTCTTCGATCGCGACCGACAGTTTCTGCATGACCGTCTGGCCGGCACCCGTGTCGTCGCCACTGGCGATGCAGGAGCCGGGCATCGGTAACGCGATGGCCGGACCCTGCCGGCCTATCTTCTCTCGACCCACCACATCATCAGTGTGGCGGCGCCCAGAAAGACCGCGCTCGGCAGC